>Ga0126383_10003017_pt1 | contig 11050 bp, 5 predicted proteins | sample PanSoiMetPlot_35_FD_96882 | JGI IMG/M metagenome (GOLD analysis project Ga0126383, IMG submission 96882) | Tropical forest soil microbial communities from Panama - MetaG Plot_35 | ecosystem: Environmental > Terrestrial > Soil > Tropical forest > Bulk soil | place: Panama | collected 2016-02-17
GATCGAGAGCGCGCTGGGCTCAGCGCCGAAATACCACTGAAGATCGTTCCACTGCCAACCAATGCCGAACAGGTCGCCGCGAAAATAACTCGTGTCGCCGATGATGTTGCCGCGCACCTCATGCACGCCCGCCCGGGAAACCGCCTCGGCCAATTTCGCCAACGAGGGCGCGTCACCCTCCGGTTTGGAAACCAAATCAGGAGCGCCGCGACCAAACAGGATTAAGTCGCCGTTTACGATTCCATTTGCGTCAGGTGCCTTGCTCGCGTAGACGGAAGTGCGCCAGCGATAGTCGGCGCCAAGTGAATCGAGCGCGACTGCCGTGGTGTACACCTTCAGGTTCGACGCGGGCATGAAGAGCTGGTCCGAATTGTGCGCATATAGAACGCGCCCATCTTTGCCAGACATTACAAACACGCCAAAGCGCGCTTGCTTCATTTCAGTCTGGCTGAGAAGTCGATCGATTTCGCGCGCTAACCCGTTGTCGCCGGCCGGCGCTGAAACCGCGGACGTGCTTTGATTATTCGACGCTGTTGATTTCTCAGGTTTGTCGGCGCGCGCCAGGCCACCCGGTTGATCAGATACCAGCAGGAGAACGATCAGAGTAAGGGTGAGGGCAACTCCCGTAGTCACCGCGGCATGATTCAGCTTCATAGGCACTGATTTAATTAGGACGCTCAGCTGGCAAACAACTTTTCGACGCGACCGGCGGCCAACAGCGCGCGGGTAGCCTCATAGACCTCTTCAACCGCAATCTCAGAAATCGCGCCGCGCTGAATCACCCGCTTCGGCTCATTTAAGGGTATGTAACTATCAGGGGCGCGCTCATCAAGCAGCAGGACGATCGGCGCGCCCACAGCCGCGGCGATATGAAGTGGGCCCGTATCGTTTGATACAAACACGGCGAGACGTGCCTGTAACGATGCGAGTTGTCGGATCGTCAGGCGATCGAGGACGACCGCGGACGCGGGAAACGCGGCCCTGATTTCGGAAACAATCCCGGCTTCTTCCGGCCCCACAAAAACAATGGGCCGCACTTCGTCATTGCGCGATAGAGAGTCCGCCAGTTGGGCGAATTGTGTGAGCGGCCAACGACGACTTTCGTGACCGGCGCCGGGAAACAATCCCACCAGCGGGGTGTCCGCGGCCGCCTTTGATTTCGCGAGCAACTTATCAACCTGGCGATTGTCTTCGGGCCGGGTGGCCAGCCGCGGCACTCGCGAGGCTTCGGAAATATCCAGCGGCCGGAGCACGTCAAGGTAACGATCGACCTGATGGCGCTTGCGATTGTCCTCTTCCACCGGAGGAGCCGGACGGAAGTTCGCCAGAAAATCGAGTGACCGGCCGCGTCTTCTCGAGAAGAGACGGGTGCGCGCGCCTGACAAGAAACCGAGCAGGTTGGTTTCGGCGAAACTATGCAAATCGATCACGAAATCGAACTGCCGGGCCCGCGTCTCCTTTACCACCTGGAAAATCCTGGCGATTGAGAGCGCCTTGAAGCCATCACGCATGGCCACCCGATCGACCTCGATGTTCGCATCGGCATAGCCCGACATGTTGACGATCTCGCCCGCGGGTTTTCCCACGGCCACGGTGATGCGAGCGAACGGGAATTTCTCGCGGACGGCACGCAGGGCCGGAAGGCTCATCACCACATCGCCGAGTTGGCCGAAATCGATGATGAGAATGTTTCGTGGATCGAAGGCCATCGCGGTAACGCAAACTGTCGGTTTGCGGTCTGGATCGCTCTGAAGTTGGCCCACTTATCTCGCCGTCCAGGCCAACTCAGCGCCGGTTTGCGACCAGACTGACAGCTTGCGCTACTTCCGACGGTTACTTCAAGTGCTTATCAAAGAATTCTGCAGTGGCCTGATATCCGCGCAACCAGTCTCTATGGAGCAGCAGGTCGTGAATCTCGTCGGGAAAAATTATTTCTTCGAATTCGACGCCGTTCTTACGCAACAGTCGCACGAGGTTCACGGTCTGCGCGAACTCCACGTTGCGATCGTCGTCGCCGTGGATCAGCAACACCGGCGACTTCCATTTATCCACTGAGGCAATGGGCGAAGACTCGCGCGCCACTCGGGTTTGTTCCTGATTGCTGAACTGGAGCGGCAATCCTCCGACGCGCAGGCTCCAATCGTGCACGCCGTGAAAATCGACGCCCGCAGAAAAGATATCTGAGTTGCGAGCCAGGCCCAGCGCCGTCAGATAGCCGCCGTACGATCCACCCCACAAGCCAACGCGTTTGCTATCGACGTCGTCGCGACTGCGCAGGTATTTGGCGCCGGCGACGACATCCTGGTATTCCGAAGCGCCGCGCGCGCCGCGATGCTGGGCCAGGCGAAAACTCCGGCCGTATCCAATACCGCTGCGATAATTCACCGACAGAACGATGTAGCCACGGCTCGCGAGATACTGATTCATCGCATAAGAGTTGTGGTAGTAGTACATGTAGTGCCAACCCAGCAGCATCTGACGCGGCGGCCCGCCGTGCGTGAAGATCAAGGCCGGCATTTTGCCGGACGCGTTCTTTGGTTTGAATAGTTGGCCGTGAATCTCCAGCCCATCGCCGGCCTTGAAGATAACTTGCTCGGGTACGACTAGCTGGGCCGAGGGAAAGTCGCGAGGCAGGGTCTGGGGCGCGAGCGGCTTCATGGCCGAGCCATCGGTGCCGGCAGTGAAAGGCATAAACGGGTCGTGCGCCGTCGAACGAAGAAAAGCGACGCGCCGTCCGTTGTCGAACAGAACGGGATACATCTCGATTCCTTCGCCGCTGGTAATTTGTTTCGGCGTACCGCCGTCAACATTGATAGACCACAAGTGACGCCGATCGATGTCGCTCTTATTGGTTGAGAACACCACAAACGATTTGTCGGGCGGCAGCGCAATGTTCTCGACTTCGAATTCACCGGGCGTCAGCGCGGTCAAAGCGCCGCCGTCAGCCGAAACGGAATAGAGATGCATCCAGCCATCTTTCTCAGACGGGAACAGCAGGCGATTGCCCGCCACCCACTGCCAGAAATCCGCAGCGCCCTGCGGATACGAGTCATTGTCCTGGTCGCCGGAATGCCAGATCTGCCTGGCTTCCCCGCTTTGCGCATCAGCCACGAGGATGGCCCACGGCTGTAGCCGCTCGCGGTCTATCGATGGCGTGTCTGAGATATTAAAGAGACGAATGAAGGCGACGCGCTTTCCGTCAGGCGACCAGTGTGGCAGCGTATCGCGATCAACCGTTGGCGAAAGGAACCGCACACTGGCCGCCCGCGAATCGTAAATGCCGATGAAGCTGTGGTCGCCACGATTTGAGACAAACGCCAGCTGCGATCCATCCGGCGACCATTCGCGCGCCCCGATATTGCCGCGTATTTCGAAGAGCTTGCGTTCCTTACCGGCGGTAAGCGCCGCCGTCCAAAGCTTACCTTCGCGGCTATAGATAATCTGGTCGCCGGTTGAATTAAAGAACGGCGCTTCGCCCTCGCTAATCACGGTGACGTGACCGGTGCGGGTGTCCGCCACCACAATTTCCTTCCGGGCGCCGGCAGGATCTGAGGTTGGATTTGCGTATTCACCCGCCGAGTTCTTTCCCTGCTCATTGCCGCGGGCGCAGGCAATCACGCCGCCGTTGGGCGAGAAAACCAGATCGGTTAATTCGGCCCCGTCGTCCTTGTCATAGTGGGTGAGCTGGCGCGCGGCATAGGCCGGCGCTTCGGCAATCCAGATATTGCGCTTCCCTTCCGCATCGAAGGCCCATGCGAGTTTGTCGCCCTTCCTGGACGTAATCAGATCTGTCGGAAAGGGAGAACTGAGCACCTGCTCGAGGGTGAAGCTCTGCGCCGGCACCGAGTGGACCATGGGCGCCAGCACCACAATTAAGGACAGCGATAAAAGCGTCAGGGATTTCTTCACGGGGTCTCCTTTGATTTTTCGTCCGGTTTGTCGAGCGTCATGCCGCGTTCGGCCAGAAAATTCTTGAGTTCTTGAAACAGTCGCGTTCCCGCCTGAGGGTCCTGCGCAAAACACTTCCAAACGAAATGACTGTCTTTGGGCATGGTCGAAAGTTTGATCTTCAACTGCTCGATGGAATCGGTCTGGTAATTACCGAGGGTAACGTTCAGGTGAAAGTCGTCTGACAACCACATGCTTACGTCGATGGTGCGATCATTGACCGTCTTGATCGCCGCTTGAACTGCCTCACGCCCGTTGGGGGTCAGGCAAAGGTCTTCGATGTGCTTCAACTGTTCGGCGTCAAGAGTCCAGGCGGTGGCGCTCACCAGCGTGCGCGCCAGTTGAAGTTCAAAGTTCATCGGCTCTCCGGCCACCATTCCATTGGCGATTTGCGGTTGCACTTCGTCGGCGCGCGTTTGCCATTCCGTATGCCATCTTTCCAGACGATCCAGGAGCGGCTTTTCAGCTTTCGCAGAACCCTTCTGGCGCAGCAACTCAATTGCCTGGATCGCCACATTGCGATCAGGATCGTCAAGATGCTGCAAAGCACTCGTTTCAATCGCGGGCGACATGTAGCGACGACCCAGGTCCTCAAAAGTCATCCGATAACAACCACTGCGGCCCTCGCCGCGAGCGCCGAGCGCGCGTTCGAGCGCCGCTGCTCCGTAATCAGGATCGGTGCGCAGGAAATAAATCAGCAGAGAAGTTTGCGGCGCGCAGGCCATCGTGCCGATCTTGTCATCAATCGCGGTCTTCACCCGCGCCAATGAATTTGCGGTGGCATAACGCGCGATTAAATCCGCGTAATCCGCGACCACCGTAAAGTCAGGTTCTTTGGTTTTAGCCAGGGCGTCGGTCAGCATTTGATCGACTTCGGCGAGTTCCGTGTCGGGCAGAATCTGCAAGACCCTTTCATCCACCCGGTGGGGGACAATTTTCATTTCGCGCAGAATCAGATTGCGGCCCTCGTCCGGTGACAATTCGTACAATCGCCGCAAAGCAATCGAGCGCAGGTCGTTGCGCGCGTCTGCCGGTTTGGCCGGCTCGACCAACAATTGACGTAGCACCGGCAGCATCGCCGGACTGCGCAGACGCGGCCAGAGCGAGCCCAACAAAGTGTTTTGACGGTCCCGCGGGAGTTCGAAGAATAAATCCGGCAGCGAGGCGATTAGCTGGTCCACCGCGAGATTGCTCTCGCCGGACTTTTGATTACGAAAACTGTTGTCGATCGACAGCAGAGTGTCGAGGCTAATCGCGCGGGCCGATCTCGTTTTGCGGGAAACCGTGGCGGCCAGCTGGCGCGCGTAATGCATCAGGATCTCTTCGTAATCGTCACGCCGCTTCTGTCCCAACGCTCGCAGGGCCTTCAGTCTCTCCGGATCGTCGGTGACCTCGTATGGCAGCGGTTCGGGATGCTCGCGCATGAACCTGAGAGATGACAGCGTATGAATAAATCCGCCGGCGACTGCATAGTCAGGCGCTGCCAGTTGCGTCTCCATCGCTTCGATAATGGCAGCCCGGCGCGGCGAACCTACCAGTCCCAATTCAAAGTCGAAACCGCAGGCAGACGAATATAGCCGGATCATTTCAGTTTCGGCCGCCGCCGAATTCATGAACCGCAAGGTGCGGCAAGTTAAATGGTCGTCATGGCCTTTGGCGATCGCGGCTGAGGCTTCCTGAATTTGTTGGGCTTGCCAATTCGGATCAGGCTTGACGACGTCAAACTCAATCGTGTTCGACGCGACCTGGAACCATTGCACAGATCGGGTCCGTCCCTGCATGACAGGTTTGCCCACGCGCTGATTGGTCACGTACAGGCGGTAATGTCCCGGCTGATCGAAACGCACGAGTTCATTGAGGTCGCGCTCGATGACATACGGCTTTTCGCTCAAGATAATTCCCATGGGCGATAAGCCGCCGCCGGAGAAGGCCATGGGGATGCTGTTAAAGTACTCTGCCGTCGGATCAGCCACGCCGTTGGACGGCTCGACATGAAATGAATCCATCCCGAAGCGGCCGCTGCGATCATAGGTGGCGCCGGCCAGTTGATAGACGCCTGACGTCTTGCTCGAAAAGAGCATCTCGATCGTGATCAACTCGCCCTGATAGAACTGGGTCTTGCCGGTTTTGAAACGAATGGTAAAGGAGACGTCCGCCGGCGCCTCGGCCGGGCGGCTTGCCTGCGCGTTGCCCGGCAATACGAACGTCAAGGCTGTCAGAAAAACAGTCGCCGCGCAGATGAATCGACAGATAAATCCTGGTCCTGATTGCATGCCGTCTCCGTCGTTCCGAGGCTGATGCTTCACCACGCCTGAAATGGTTGCCGAAATTCTATCACCGCCACCCGCCGACTAAACAAACGATTGTCTGTCTGCCTCGGCAATCTGTTAATCTTGGCTCGCTTCACCTACGAGGTCATCACGGCCTGCGGTAGCGGGCCGTTGATCTCTCGAGAATCAGACTACGGCGATCGACCACCCGCTCACGCAGGTGGTTCTAACTGGCTGGTGGAACATCGACACGATCATTTGAACTCAGCAGCGGGCCGGAGGCTGGCGCTGTCGATCTCGATCACGATCAGCTTCGTCGTTGGTGAAGCTATCGCGGCGTATTTTGCGCATTCACTCGCGTTGTTTTCTGACGCCGCGCACAACCTGGCCGATGCGCTGGCCCTCGTCTTCTCCTGGTACGGCATCTGGATCGCGCGCAAGCCCTCCACGCAACAGCGCACTTTCGGTTATCACCGGGTGGGAATTCTCGCGGCGCTGGTCAACGCTGTTTCGCTGGTCGTCATTGCGCTCCTGATTTTCGCCGAAGCAGCCGATCGCCTGGGCCACCCGCGGCCGGTGCACAGCGCTCCGATGATTGCCGTTGCGCTCGTCGCAATTGCGATCAATTTAGCGATCAGTTTGTGGCTGCGGGGACACGCGGCGCACGATTTAAATGTTCGCAGCGCCTATATTCACATGCTGGGCGACGCGATCTCTGCGGTGGGCGTGGTGATCGCCGGATTGATTGTCGCATTCACGGCCACCCCTTTTGCCGATCCGATTGTTTCCATCCTGATCGGCTTGCTGATTCTCTGGAGTTCGTGGGGAATCCTCCGGGAGTCAGTCAACGTCCTGCTGGAATCGATTCCGAAAGGTATGGACATGGACCTGGTCGAACAGACTATCGCCGGCATCAATGGGGTCCTGGCGGTCCACGATCTCCATGTCTGGACCATCGGCTCGGGAATCATCGCCTGTAGCTGCCACATTACCGTAGGCGAGCAAAGTATCAGCAGCGGCCAGGACGTGCTGCGCGCCGTCAATCGCGAACTGGAAGCGCGATTCGGGATTTCGCATTCAACTATTCAAGTCGAGGTCGAAGGTTGCGATCCCGACGACATGTATTGCATTGCGCGGAAAGCGGGACACGTGCTGGCTCACCAACACCGGCATTGACGCACCACTGATGATCGAGCTCGCTTACGGACGCAAATCTCTTCCCTGCGCTTACGACGCCTCGCGGTTCGAGATACTCGCGCCCAGGGAGACAACTGGTCACCCACTGACTGACGTTGAAATCAACGACGCCCTGGCGGCGCCGATTGATTCTCCGCCGTTGGAAGATGTCATTGGTGCAGGCGATTCAGTATTGATTGTCTGTTCAGACGCGACCCGCGCCACCGGCAGTGCGCAAGTAATCAACCTGCTGGTGCGGCGATTGATCGAAAATGGAATCCAGCCGGGCGACATCGCCATCATCTTCGCCACCGGGATTCACCGCGCCGTCACGCCGGCCGAAAAGGTTGAGCTGCTGACCTCGTTTATTGCCCAGCGCATTCGCACCATCAATCACGATGCCTATGCTCCCGCCCAACTCGTTCAGATCGGCTCGCTGGAGAACGGCGCGCCCATCGAAGTCAATCGGGCTTTGCAGGAATTCTCAAAGGTGATCATCACGGGTGGCATTGGCTTTCATTACTTCGCCGGCTTCACTGGCGGGCGCAAATCGATCTGCCCGGGATTGGCGGCGGCGGGGACAATCGAGGCCACGCACATGCTCGCCCTGGATTTCGAGCATGGCGGCCGGCGATCAGGCGTCGGCACGGGCCTGCTCGATGGTAATGGTGTGAGCGAAGAATGTGCGCGCGTGGCGGCCCTCGTTAATCCTGCCTTCTCGATAAATACGATCGTCGATGATCGGGGTCGCGCCGAAAAGATCTTCGCCGGTCATTGGCGCGCGGCGCACCGGCGCGGCTGCGACGACTATGTCTCAAATCACTCGGCGCAGATTAAGGAGAAGCGCGAGGTCGTGATTGTGAGCTGCGGCGGCGCGCCCTACGACGTCAACATGATCCAGGCGCATAAAGCTTTGGAGATGGCCGCGCACGCTTGTGCTCTTGGCGGCACGATCATTTTTCTCGCCGAATGCGCTGACGGTCTGGGGCGGGCGGATTTCCTGAAGTGGTTCGCGTCAGAGAATTCGGCGGCGCTGGAGGATCGTTTACGCGCGGGCTATGAAGTTAACGGTCAGACTGCCTGGGCGTTGCTGACGAAGACCGAGCGGTTCCGCGTGCAGATCGTCACCGATTTGACTGAAGCACAGACTCGCGCGATGCGCATGAAGAAGATTAGCTCGATCGCGGAAGGGTTGCAGGACATTGCGGCTGACGCGACCGGTTATGTCATGCCTCGCGGCGCCGCCCTGCTGCCTGTCACTTCAAAAACCTAGTCTCAGCCGCACCGTGAAATTGCGGTTGCCGCTTGAACCACCACCACCGGGACCGAAGTAGAACTGATTTGAGGTACTGGTCGACTGGAGAAAATACGGCGACGCCATATTGCCGACCGGCGTGCTGCGATTGTTCCGGTTCAACAGATTGTTCGCATAGACCGAAAAGGTCAAAGAGTACGGCCGCTGGACGGGCGGCTTGGCCGGAGCCTTCGCGCCGGTAGCGGGAGCCGCAGCGGTCGTAGTGCTGACGACGGCGCCGGCAATTGCCGGCGGCGACGATGGCGGAATGGCTCTGCCGAACTTCCAGGTCTTCGATGCTCCGCCGCTCACCGAAACGAAGGCCGGCCCCTGACCAAAGTTGCGCGGAATGATCTTCTGGCCGGCGACTGGATTTGGATCGAGCGCGCCGTAAGGAGTGATCATCACCCCGGGCTTGTTCAAATCAGTGGCAAACGCCGGCCGCTCGCTAAATGCATTATCGCCATTAGTGTCGTGGCCAGTGGTGATATTGAACGGCTGTCCGCTGCTGCCGACGATGAATGAGTTAAGGCTCCAGCCCGTCTTATTCTGCCAGTTGAAGTAACTGTAGAAGCGATGGCGCACATCGTAATTCCCGCGGCTCCATTCGTTGGAAAAGTCGTAAGCATCGAGTGGTGAACCGCTGCTGCCGCCATCGGTGCTCATGGCCTTACCCAGGTTGTATGAAGCGTAGAAACCAATCTTCTTGAACAGCGTGCCGCTGAAGTTGACGTTCAGCTGCTGATACCGGTTGTAGCCGCTCGATTGATATTCAAGAATGTTGCCGGCGTCTTTGCCGAGCGGCCGCACCCCGCTGGTCGGATCGATCGGATTGAAGGTGCCGCCCAGCGGCGCATTGATGTTCACCGTGCGAATCGCGCTGGTGACCCGCCCGAAAGCGTAGCTGATGGAAAACCGGTAGCTCTTGTTGATCTGGTGCTCCACGCTGACTGAGCCACGCAGCGAAGCGATGGCGGTCAGATCCGGCGAGAGCTGGCGCCGGGTCTGTGGCAGCTTGAACGCATTCAGCGCTTCGATTGGCGGGATGGCCGGAAACAGTTCGAGCACCGCCGGGTCAGTCACTACGAACTGTTGTTGATTCGTGCCATTAAAGCGCTCAGCATTGAGGATGAGATCTTCCGAAACGCGTTGATAGAAAATTCCAATCCCGCCGCGGATCACAGTTGAGGGCGGCTTCGGCGGCGCGGCTGGTTTGGCGGCCGGCGCCGCTGCGGCTGCGGTCGCGCTCTTCGCATCTGCCGCCGTGTTGGTTGCAGTTGCGGCCGCTCCGGTCTTTGTATCAGCCGGCTTGGTTGCGGCCGGCGTCGCGGCAGCGCTCTTCGCGTCGGCGGTAGTGTTGGCGGCCGCCGGTACCGCGCCGGTTTTCGTGTCGGCCGGTTTGGAATCAGCCGCCTTCGCGGTCGCCGGCGCGCTTGCTACGGCGGCCTTGTTGTCGAGCGGCGGCGCAGCCTTATTGCCGCCAAACATCGGCGACCAGGCAAAGCCGATGCGCGGCGCAAAATTGAAATTGCTGTCGATGTTGTTCTGGTTTTCGTAACGCAGGCCGGGAGAGATGCTCAAGTGTTGCCGCAGTTTCCAATCATCCTGCGCATAGAAACTGACGTCGCTTTGCGTCACATCAGCCTGGGGATTACCGCCGGCAATTGAAAACTGCGTGGCGCCGCCACCGAGCGCCCTAATCTGCGCCCCGGTCAGTCCCGCGCGTTGAAACTCCAGGGTACGCCGGTAACGCTCCAGACTGCTGAGGGCCAGCGGCGCGGCGCCCGGAATGATCTGATCATTAGCGTCCAGCGCCGGTCCGGCGCCGCCGGAAAATGTGTAGGTCCCCCCGAAATTTGACGGCGCAATACTATCAACACTGACATATCGCAAACGGCCGCCGACCTTGACGAAGTGCTTGCCCTTCTGCCACGAAGTGAAGTTCTGCAATTCGGCGCGGTCCAACGTGTTCGAAGCGTTGCCCACCTGCGCGCCGCCACCCATGAACGAGTCTGAGACGTTCAATGAAGGGATGGCGTTCCTGGCAATCTGGCGAGAGATGCTGTGCGTGATCGCCAGACGCGTCTCGTTAACCATCTTCTCGTTAAGCATCGCGGTCTCGGTTACCTGCACCTGGTGATAGATGTTCTCGGAGCGATAGCCGCGCAGCGGAAGATTAAAACCGCCGATCCCCGCCGGATCCTGGTAGCCGTTATCGTACTCATAGCCAGCCACGAGCGTGTGTTTCTTATTTAGCTTCACGTCCGCCCGGGCGCCGATTTCGTTGTAGACCCTCGGGGTTACGATTGTCTGATTTACGGTTACGGGATTCAGGGTGACGAGGTCGAGTGTCGTCGCATTA
>Ga0126383_10003019_pt1 | contig 11045 bp, 8 predicted proteins | sample PanSoiMetPlot_35_FD_96882 | JGI IMG/M metagenome (GOLD analysis project Ga0126383, IMG submission 96882) | Tropical forest soil microbial communities from Panama - MetaG Plot_35 | ecosystem: Environmental > Terrestrial > Soil > Tropical forest > Bulk soil | place: Panama | collected 2016-02-17
ATGCACCAGGGAGGACCGGTTTGCACCGGCGAGATCGTCGGGCGCTACGAGCAGGTGCTCAACCCCGACGGCACAGTAGGCGGTGAGAGGTTCGACGAGACCGAGCCTCATCTTGTGTGTCCGTGGCACGGTTGGGAGTACGACCTGGCGAGCGGCAGGTGCACTGCCGATCAGCGCCACCGCCTGCGCCGCTATCCCGTTTCAGTGAGGGAGGGATACGTCTACGTCACAGTCTGACACGATCGAGGAGGCGGGCCGCCGGCTCCTGGACCTGATGGAGCAGGGCCATGGCGAAGCGCTGTCCGCCAACCTCCGTAGCAGGCTCTTCGCGGCCCTCATGCGCGAGTATGCAGCCGACTGGCACTCCGGTGTACCACCGTTCGCGCCTGGGACTGCCACCACCGACGAGGTGGTGGTCACAGCAGCGGAGATGCTGCGCGCCTGCGATGTGACCAGCTTCGAGCTGGCAGCGATGTTCGACGTGTGAAGGAGCGGCTATGACGAGAGCGATCGACGGCGAGCCCCAGGCCAAGGTGATCCCCGATCGCCGTTTCTCGTTCCTGGCCAACGCCCGAAAAGAGGCCGAGCGTCGCGGACTCTTCGATGTGCCGGTGGTCGACTGCGACTGTCACCTCTACGAAACGACGGCCTTGCCCGAGATCGCCCGGTACATCGACAACCCCAACATCAAGCGGTCCTTCGAGCGCTCGTCGCTTGGCATGGCAATGCACGCCCTCGTGCCCGGCAACCTCGGCGACCGGACCGTCAGCGGACGGATCAAGACCGAGCTGGACATGCATCTGCCAACCGGACAGCGCACGGATATCCATCCCCTCGCGGCCGGTCTTCTCAACTCAATGGACCAGATGGCCATCGACTACTCGATCCTCTTCCCCACGCCGATGCTCACTCTCGGAACTCATCCCCAGCCGGAGTTCGAGGTCGAGCTGGGGCGCGCCTACAACCGCTGGCTGGTTCGGGACGTGCTCCCCGCCAGCCCTCGAATCCGAACCATGGCATATCTCCCCCTGAGCGATCCCGAGGCTTCCGTTCATGTGATCGAAGAGTTTTCTGAGGAGGCGGGCGTGATTGGCTTCATGGTTACGGCGGTCCGCTATCAGCCCATCCACCAGAACCGCTTCATGAAGGTGTTCGCCGCCCTGAATGAGCGCCGTCTGCCACTGGCATTCCACACCGGGCCCAACTGGACCGACAGGCCATTCGAGCAGCTCAACCGCTTCATGGCTGCCCACGCCCTTGGCTTTCCGTTCTACGCGATGATCCAGCTCACGAACGTCGTGCTGAACGGGCTCCCGGAGCGATTCCCTGAGGTGCGCTTCATCTACATGGAGGCGGGTCAGGCCTGGGTGCCCTTCCTGATCGCGCGTCTCGACAACGAGTACCGGCAGAGATCGTCAGAAGCGCCGCTCTTGAAGAGGTTGCCTGGCGACTACATCCGCAACATGTACTTCACCACACAGCCGTTCGAGCGGCTGGAAAATGCCGCCCACATCCAGGCCGTGTTCGAACTCATGGACGCCGAGAACCAGCTGCTCTACTCGTCGGACTATCCGCACCAGGACTTCGATCTGCCGACGGTCATCTGGGATCTACCCTTTCTCTCTGAGGCGGCCAAGCGGAAGATCCTTGGAGGCAACGCGATGAGTCTCTTCAACCTGCCCATGCCGGCGGCCGCTGCACGTCAGTCCATGTGAGGCGTGTGGGCCGCCCGGCCGCCATCATCTCGTAGCTGACGCTTGCGAAGAACAGCAGGTCGGCCTCGCTCGTCTGCTGCCTGGGTCTGGCGCCAGGTGATCGAGGCCACGCCCTACTACAACCAGGATCGGCCCACCGGTCGCTCGCGCTGGAGACTCCAGCGCCGAGCCCTCGCCCGCCCATCGGCAAGGTAGTCTCGCTGCCCGCCCTCAACGGCTTGAACTACGTCTACGAACGACCGGCCGCGTGACTCCACATCGACTTCTGCCGCCCCACAACACCTCTCGGCCCCTTGTTGGGGCGTTGACCTTGCGACTTGACGGACCCGTGCACCAAAGCGCACTTTCCTCTACAAGCGAAGAGAGGTCTGACCGCAAGGCAGACCAGAGGCCCTTGGGGAGGAGGCGTCCGATCAGGAAACCCTCTGTCGGTATCCAGTGGCGCCGAAGGCTGGAGTGCGTCACCGAGCGCCTCAGGGTCGATGCCAGCCCACAGGACCGCGCAGTAGGCCAGCCTGCTGGCTGCGGCCCGGCAGGTGAGCCCGGGGACCTCGATCGCCCGCCAGCGTTTGGGCCAACACCCCATCGTCACGCCCTGCGTCAGAAGTCACCGTGCCGCATGAGAGGAGGTAACACATGAGATCGACCATCAGGCTGCCCTTCGCACGCTGGCTTGCGCCGGGCGCGATTGGCATTGTCGCCGTCGTCGCAAGCTCGTCCGTGGCTCTGGCCGCTACGTTGTCCGCAGGTTCGGTAGTTCGGGTGCCCGACAACCCGCTCGGCGGCTCGACGACCTGCGCCGCGCTCGTGGCGAGCCAGGAGAAGCTCGGCAGCATCAACAACCCCGACGCCGAGGTGGAGCCTCACATCGCCGTAGACCCCACCAACCCAATGCATCTCATCGGCACCGTGCAGCAGGACCGCTGGAACGACGGCGGCTCCAACGGCCTCACCAACGTCGTGTCCACGAACGGCGGGGCGTCATGGACGCTGGCCGCGGGCCAGCCGCAGTTCACCATCTGCGAGGGCGCGCAGTCAGGTTCCGCGGGATTCTTCAACCGGGCCACCGACCCCTGGGTAGCCTTCTCCGCAGACGGCCAGGTCGCCTACTCGATCAGCGATTCCTTCAACGCCAACGGGCCCGCGTTCGGCGGCGCCAGCTCGATCATCATCAGCCGGTCCACCGACGGTGGGAACCACTGGCAGGCGCCCGTCACTGCCCGGGTCGACACCTCCAACGTGGTGTTGAACGACAAGGAGTCGGTCACAGGTGACCCGGTTTCTGCGAACAAGGCCTATGCAGTCTGGGATCGGCTCGTTTCTCCTGCTGAGAACGCCAACCCGAGCGCGTTCACTCACACCATCGCCTTCCGCGGCCCCACACTCTTTTCGCGTACGACCGACAAGGGCGTTACCTGGAGCACGGGTCGGATCATCTTCGATCCGGGCGAGAAAGACCAAACGATCGGCAATCAGATCGTGGTCCCAACCGCAGGGGCCGCATCGGGCGTGCTGATCGATGGGATGAGCCTGATCACCAACAAGGGCGGCAAGTGCCTGTTCACACATGGCGGCCAACACTGTGCCGGCAGCCAGACGTTCACTGCCGCCATCATCCGCTCGACTGACGGCGGCAACACCTGGTCCGACGCCATCGGAATCGACGTGCAGCAGGTCGCCGCGGTCTCCATCCCCACCACTCCAGCACCGACACGTGTCCGCTCCAGCGATGAGCTCCCCGAATTTGCGACGAACCCTGTCAATGGCAACATCTACGCGGTATGGCAGGACAGCCGCTTCAGTTCCACTGGCGCGTCAAAGATTGCGTTTGCCCAATCCACGGACGGCGGTTTGACATGGAGCAATACGATTCGGATCGACCAGTCCCCCGGTAACACTCCGGCGTTCGTCCCCCAGATCCATGTCGCATCCGATGGGACGATCGGGCTTCTGTACTACGACCTCGAAAACTCGACGGCAGCGCAGCCGGGGCTGACCGACGCGTTCATTGCGCATTGCCACTCGGCGACCAGCGATTGCTCCAACCCGGCGAGCTGGACCGCCGGCGGGGAAACCCGGCTGACCACGAGCGGCTCGTTCGACTACACCACGGCACCTAAGACCGGTAGCCCCACCCCGAGGAGCCTGTTCCTGGGCGACTACGACGGGCTGACCTCGTCGGGCACGACGTTCAGGGCGTTCTTCTGCATGTCCAGGCCAATCGCCACCGCCGGCAGATCTGACCTGTTCTCCAGCAGCGCCCACTAACGCAAGCACGTCGTTCGGAAATCCACCGCGGGCCGAGCTCACTGAGCTCGGCCCCTCCAGTTCCGCCGATAACATGCCTGTGCCGTTCAAAATTCGAGTCGGCCGTCATTCTGCTCGGCGGGCGTTGCATGTTTACTCCGGGAGTACTCCTGGGCCGCCTGATCGAGTTGACACACGGAGGTGTACGGCACAGGAGTCAGTCTGCGTTAGCAGTTACCTCCAGTGCCTCGTCAGCGAGGCGGCTCAATTCGCTCGCAGTTGCCTCGGCTCGCGAGACCCAATGCTCAGTGACCGGCCGCCAGGCGGGCTGCAACAACCGGTGGATTTCTCTTTGGCGGGAAGCCTCATTCGAGAGCCAGCCCAGAACCGCTGGTGCGTCCTGCGCCAGCAGCGCCTCCAGCGTGTAGCGGCGCTCGCCCTGCCGCAAGCCGAGGCCGAGCTCATGGGCGGCCTGGGCGAGGTCGGCCCTGGTCAGGACGACGCCGCTGCGAACAGCCGAGAAGAGGGAATCGAGTCCATCCACGGGCGGGGCTAACCGCAGATGAAGGGGCACGACGGCCGGCGGGCCGAGCTCTTCGGTCTCAGCCAGCAGCGCCGACTGCAGGATCGAACCCCAGGCGACGTACGGCTTCGGTGCGATTTCCGCCAACCTGGCCAGCCAGATCAGGAGCCAGCTCAGCAGGTGCTCCCAGAGCAGGGCATGGCGAAGATGTCGGGCGCGGTCGTCATCCTCCTGGGCAAAAGCGGAGTAAAGACCAAGCAGGGCTGCCAGATGGTCGGGCTCGGCTGGCGGGGTGGCACCTGCCGCCCGCCAAAAACCTCCGACGCGATCCCGAGCGTCACCGCCCAGCATCCCCTCGGCGCCGACGTAGACGGACGCGTAAGGGTAGAGCTGGAAGCTGAACAGCTCAGCCTGGTCGGCCGGTGTCGGAAGCGGCAGCTCGAGGGTGGCGGCCACGGTGACCGACGGCGCGTCGCAGTAGGCTGCCAGAGCCCTGAGGAGCTCCATGCTTAACGCCTCGCTTCCTCCGGCAGCTTGTAGGCGTCATGGCTTGGCTTGAGCGGTCGCAGCAGCCAGTAGGGCCGCCGCGTGTCATCGGGCGAGAACCTGAACGCGGAGCGTGTCATCTCCAGCCAGCGCCGGTAGATGGCCCGCGACTTCTCAATGTGGACGCCGATGTCCCCCGCCGCCTCTCCTGGCTCGGCCCGCCGGACGCGGACCGCCTGGTGCCAGCAGTGCATTCCCGAGATCGGGTCGGGGTGGACGCCGAAGGTCAGGTTCTGATGGACGCCGACGTCTGTCCACCAGATTCGCCGCGTGTCCGGATCGTTGGACTCGTAAGGCGCGGCGCCCTGCCGGCGCTTCATCTGCCAGCGGCTGCCAGCCCGCTGGAGGTCGACGGTCGCCATCATCTGCCGCTGGCCAGTCCCTTCCGTCGAAGGCTTCCAGCGGCCCATGTGGTGGCTGCACGCGACTACCCCCGGCCGGATCCCTTCGGTCACCCAGGCCTTGAGCACGAAATACCCGATCTCCGTCTCCACCCGGACCAGCTCACCGGTGCAGATCCCACCCCAGCGGCGAGCGTTGATCGGGTTGATCCAGAGCGGGTTGCTGTGCGCTATCTCGTCCAGCCACTTGGCGTTGGCGCTTCGGGTGTGGATCTGGATCGGGAGGCGGAAGGTTGGAATGAGCACCACCTGCCCTTCCTCGAGGTTGGCCGGGTGCACGTGGCTCCTGATGTAGGCCGGAACCGCGTACTCGGGCCAGCCCCACTCGGCAAGCGTGCGCGAGTAGAACTCGAGCCGGCCGCTGGGCGTCGGAAAACCGCGCCGGACCCGCCCATCGAGCTCCACACCGACCGGTCGCCGGCCCTCGGAGTCTGGCTCAGGCGTCGGCTGCGGGACGATATTCGGACTGCCGGGACGCGGTGCCCGGGTGAAGACGCGGCCCAGGGCATCGGTAACCGTCCCATCCAACTCGTGCCCGGGCACCTCCTGCTCGTGGACGGCGCCCGTCCGACGCTTGACCTCGAAGGCGCCGTAGCGCCGCATCCACTCCAGCGGCGTCAGCCCCTCGGCCGCCGCCCTCTCGGGCAGGCCCGGTACGGAGTTCTCGAAGATCCAGCCGTAGTACTCGTCCACGCTGAGCTTCGTCCCCGGCTTCTTCTGCGACTCGAAATAGGGTCGGATGCCGAGCGACCCGTCGGGATCGATGCGCCAGGAGAGCTCGATCCAGAACTCGTTCTCCTCCCAGACCTCGCCGGGGTTGACCTCGCGGGTGTCGCCGACCGGCTCTCCGAGGCGGGTGCGAGCTGCGCGCATGACCGGCTGTCGGAAGCCCAACCACTGGGCGTCGTGCGTCTCGTAGGAGTGCAGGTCGTGCCGCTCGGAGCCGTGGCCCATGGGCAGCACGTAGTCGGCGAAGAACGCGGTCTCGCTCCACGTCGGAGTGAGCGCGACGTGAAGGCCGACCTTGGCCTCGTTGGTGAGCATCTCGATCCAGCGGAACCCGTCAGGGTTGGTCCAGACCGGGTTGTAGACGCGGGTGAAGTAAACCTCGAGCCGCCCGCGACCTTCATCGATGAAGTGCGGCAGCAGGAAGGAGAGCTCGTTCATCGTCAACGGGTAGTCAGCCGGCCAGGTGAGCTCGTTCCATCGGGGCGGATGCGGGGGCAGGTACATCGGCCGGGGCACGAATTTGTTCCACGCGTTGGGATAGACGCCGCCCTCGGTGGCGACCGCGCCCATCAAGGCGTTGAGCAGAAAGAGGGAGCGCGCCACCTGCCAGCCACCCAGGTTGCCCGCTGCCGCCGAGCGCCAGTTGTGCGTGGAAAGCCGGGTCCCCGCCGCTGCCACCAGGTCGGCGATCGCACGCAGGGTGGACGCCGGAACGCCCGACTCGGCGGCCGCGAACTCCAGGGTGAATTCCCGATACAGCTCCAAAAACGCCTTCTCGAAGCTGGCGAAGCTCGGCTCCAGCTCAGGCCGCTCACGGGTCAGGTACTCCCGCCAGTTCCACCAGCGCTCCACGAACTCGCGGTTGTAGCGCCCGCTCGCCACCAGCTCGCGAGCGATTGCGAGCAGGATCGCGGCCTCTGATCCGGGCTGGGGAGAGATCCAGTGATCGGCGTGGGTGGCAGTATTCGAAAGCCGGACGTCGAAGACGACCAGCTTGGCGCCGCGCTGCTTGGCCTCAACGACGCGCTGAGCGTGCGGGTTGAAGTAGTGGCCGGATTCGAGGTGCGCGCTGATCAGAAAGATCAGGTCGGCGTTGGCGTGGTCGGGACTAGGACGGTCCAGACCCATCCAGTAGTGGTAGCCGGCGCGGCCGCTGGAGGAGCATATGTTTGTGTGCGAGTTATGCCCGTCAACTCCCCAGGCTGCCAGAACCCGCTCGGTGAAGCCGTCCTCACCGGGGCGCCCGACGTGGTACATGACCTCGTTCGGACGATCCTCGGTGATCGCCTTCCGGATCCTGGAGGCGATGTCGTCAAGCGCCTCGTCCCAGCCGACGCGCTCCCAGCGACCCTCGCCCCGACCGGCGGCGCGCTTGAGGGGATAGAGGACGCGGTCAGGGTCGGTCACCTGGTTGAGCGTCGCCGGGCCCTTGGCGCAGTTTCGACCCCGTGACCCCGGATGCTCGGGGTTACCTTCGAACTTGCGCACCTGCAGCGTGTCGCGGTCGACGTAGGCAAGGAGCCCGCATGCCGACTCGCAGTTGAAGCAGGTCGTCGGGACGAGCATATAGCGCTTTTCTTTGCGTTCGGGCCAGGAGCGCGAGTCGAGCTCGACCCAGTCGTCCCAGCGCTCCCTGGGCGGGAAGGCCGCGAGGTGGACCCGGCTGGGACCGGGATAGAAGGTCTCCCCGCGCGCCTCGGTCTCGGCTCGGGCGGCCTTGACGCGCTCGTTCAGCCTGCTGAGCTGCTCGTTCATCGTCATGCCAGCGACACCGACTGACCTGCCTGGACGTAGGCGTGCTCATGGACGAGCACCGCCATCAGGGCCGCGACGGCGGCTATGGCGGCGAACGGGCCAAGCCAGGGCGCCGACCCTGCCAGGGCGGCGAGCGCGACGCCCGGCCAGAACCAGCGCGCATAGGGGCCGGCAGTCATCTGGTGAACGGTCACCCGCGCATGGGCCGTGGGATGGCCGATAGAGATCTCGCTGGCCAGCAGGACCAGGTGCGTCAGAGCGCCGGCGGCAAGCAGCCAGACCGCGCCGGATACACCCAGCAGCACCTCGACGGCGGCGCCCAGCATCACCGCCTGCACGACCATGTGAGGAGCCAGCAGTGGGCTCTGCCAGAGGTCGCGCGCGCGCGCCTGCGCGAAGAGGAAGGCGGTATAGACGGCGGTTAGCACGGCCAGCGCAACACCAGCTATGGCCAGCCAGCGCGTCGCCTGGATCAGCCCGGCGATCCCGAGCACGAAGTGGACGACCAGCACCACGCCGTAGAGGCTGATGAAGACGGCGCCCCGCACCAACCAGCTCCGCCACTGCGGGCGCCTGAAGATCAACACAAAGCGGAGTGGGTGTTCGAGATCGGCTATCAGGATCGTCCCTGTAAGTGCCAGGAAGATCCCACTCAATAGTGGGGTCAGGATTGGCCAGCCACTGCCCGTTCCGAGTATGAAAGCCGCCAGGTAGATCCCTGCTGCGAGTCCCTTGGTCCAGGTGTAGAGACTGACCCGCCAGTCCCACGGTGCGCGATGGGCAACGTCGTAGCTAAGGATGGCCGCCGCGCTCGAGTTGGCTGGCGACGTCCGGCTGCCAGTGCGGACCTCGTGCGGCCCGGCTGGCTGCTCGCTCCACATGTAGAGCCCGCCATCCGGCATAAGTGCAGCCAAGGGGTCCAGGGTGGCGCCGTGGGCACCTTTGTAGAAGAGCTTGGGCCTGGTCGCCTTCTCCGGCTTGCGGACCTGCACCACGTCTCGGTTGACGTACTGGGAGACCTTCGAGTCGGGGTCGCGGAGATCGCCGACCAGGATCGCCTCCACCGGGCAGACGACGACGCAGGCCGGCTCGAGGCCCATGTCGATGCGATGGGCGCAGAAGTTGCACTTCTCAGCCGAGTGGTCCTCGGGATTGATGAAGATGGCGTCGTAAGGACAAGCGGCGATGCAGGCCTTGCAGCCGATGCAGACTGACTTGTCGAAGTCCACGATCCCGTCAGCCCGTCGATACATGGCCGAGGTCGGACAGGCGTGGACGCAGGGTGGGTCGTCGCACTGATTGCAGCGGGTGACCTGGAAGCTGCGCCTGGCCGCCGGGTAGACGCCGACGTCTACCGATTTGACGTAGGTGCGGGTGACCGAGAGCGGCACCTCGTTCTCCGACTTGCAGGCCGTCGTGCAGGCGTGGCAGCCGATGCACTTCGACTGGTCGATGACCTTTCCCCAAAGGGGCAGGGACGACCCTGCTTCGGCCGGTGTATCCCGTTCAGGCGCTAGCAAGGGAGGCCGCTCGCTCTCGGACGCTCGTGCAGACGAGGTCGCAAAGGCTGGCCACGGTGGGGTCGGAGATCGTGTAGAAGGCGTGCTGGGCCTCTCGGCGGCGGCTCACGAGGCCTGCCGCCATCATCCGCGAGAGGTGTTGGGAGACGTTGGCCATGGCCAGCCCGGTCCTATCAGCCAGGACGCCGGTCGTCTGCTCGCCGGCCTCGTGCAGGGTGCTCAGGATCCGAAGCCGGTTGACGTCACCAAGGAGGCCGAAGCGGCGTGCGGCCTCTTCCAGGAGTTGCTCGGGAACCATGTCAGCTATTCTGTAGCACAATTGCGCATGTGCGCAACTTCTCTCCACTCATCCATGAAAGACTCCACTGCGGAGCGCCGGCATGGTCCGAGTACGATGCCATCGGTGAGAGTCCGCGTTGGCGCCCTGGCGCTCGCCGTCGGCGGCGTGCTCTTCGTCTTGTACCCGGCGATACGGCCGTATTCGGACGAGACATCCCTGCAAGGCGCTGTGGCCTTCGCGTCCTCCGCCTGGATCGTCGCCCACGTCCTGGCGATGCTCGGCTTCGTGCTGGTGCCGCTGGGCTTGCTGGCCCTGTACGCCACGCTGCGAGACTCGTCTGCTGAGCACCTCGCCCTTCTCGCCCTGGTCACGGGGTGGGTCGGTGTGGGTCTCACGCTGCCCTACTACGGAGCGGAGGCGTTCGGCCTCCACGTGCTCGGCCAGGAGGCGCTTCGGCAGCACAGCACCACCCTCGTGGGCGTCGCCAACGACGTCCGCTACGGACCAGGGGCCTTCCTGTTCATCCCCGGACTGCTGCTGCTCGGCATCGGAGGGATCGTAGCCGCCGCTGCTGTCTGGAGGTCGGGCACGCTGCCGAGATGGAGCGGAGCACTGTTCGGGCTCTCCTTCGCGCTGTACATACCGCAGTTCTTCGGCAGCCCTGTGATTCGCGTGGGCCACGGCCTGCTGGTGACCGCCGGCTGCTTCTGGCTTGCGATCGCTATCTGGAGAGGTGTCCTTGGAAACGGTCCGTCGGCTGCCAGCGTGGATGACGGACTGGAGGACGCGAGCTGGTGACGAAGAGCGAGAACCTCGGCCTGAAGCCGGACGTCACCGGTGCAAAGCCAGGGTCTAAACCGTCCGCAAAGGTCATGCGCACATCCCTGGGCCCGTGCAGGGTGCGCCGCGAAGCTCCGTCATGTCGAGCAGAGTCAACAACGGCCGGTCGACCTACTCGAGGAAGCGGCCTACACACCCCCGCTACATGGCGATGGAGCATTATCTGAGCACGGTCTCAGGGGCTCGGGACCAGAGATCATGACGAACCGAGGCCAGGGAACACCCGGGGTGGACAGAGAAATCTGGACTACCTCGGGTCTGAACACCAGATTCCCGCGCGCATGGACCTAGCGGCGCTGGCCGCGCAGGTAGGCGAGCACCGCCAGGACCCGTCGATGGTCATCCTCAGCCGGCTCTAGCGCCAGCTTGCCGAAAATGTTCCCCACGTGCTTGGCGACCGCGGCCTCGGTCACCACCAACCTGCGCGCGATGGCGCTGTTCGAGCGTCCTTCGGCCATCAGCGACAGTACTTCTCGCTCACGGCCGGTC
>Ga0126383_10003022_pt1 | contig 11038 bp, 8 predicted proteins | sample PanSoiMetPlot_35_FD_96882 | JGI IMG/M metagenome (GOLD analysis project Ga0126383, IMG submission 96882) | Tropical forest soil microbial communities from Panama - MetaG Plot_35 | ecosystem: Environmental > Terrestrial > Soil > Tropical forest > Bulk soil | place: Panama | collected 2016-02-17
CGAGCCGCATGGACATACAGGTCGGCTGATTGAAAATAGCGGGCTACTGCATGGCGGTCATTTTGATAGGGGACAAACCGGATCTCGGCCGAACCGATTTTTTCCGGAGGCCCTTCCTCTCCTAAGGCAATGAAAACCACCTCCTGCCGATCCATGCGTTGGGCCACCTTAGCCACCGCCGCCCTCATGGTCGCGTAGTCCTTATAAATGTTTTTCCGGATCCTGTCCGCGGTGAACAACAGCATCTTGGCGTCTCGGGCAATGCCGAGAAGCGTCCGCACATGCAGCCGATCCGCAGGGTGGAAAATGGAGAGATCTCCACCATTCGGAATGACGCGAGCTTGTACAATGGCAGGGGCCAGAATGGATTGTTGGACCTTATCCATCAGCCATTGGGCCGGGGCAGTCACGTAGAGACGGCTCTTCGCAAAGATATCCCGCTTCCGTCGCCAGTTGAACGCCGTGGCATCCCGCTCAATGGACGGGTAGATGGAAAGGTCTGGACACTGGCCACAGCCGATTTTCCACCGCTCGCACTCGAACGAATGCGCGCAGTGGCCACTCAAGAGCCAGGCATCATGAAGATGAACAATTACCGGCACCTTCTTGCTAAGCCAAGGCAGAATGCGCAGGTCGAAATATCGCCCGTGCAGATTATGGCAATGGATTAGGTCCGGGCTGCGCGGAGAAAGTTCTAATAAATTCTGGGTGCCCGGATAATTGAAGTCCTCCACACCTAGAGAACACTGCAATTTGCGCCACGGGTTCGCCCAAAACTTCAGTTGCGCCCTCATTCGCCAGACAGCGGGCACACGCTCTTCGAAGGGCTCTAACTGCTTGTCCAATGCCTGGCAAGAAGCTTCCCAAAAATTCCGTCTTTCTTGGTTTCGAATAACCAATACATCAGGATCATCGCTGTATTTGTATCCTACCGCCAACCACGAGTGATGGCCTTGATTCCTATAGGTTTGAAATAGCTTCCACGCCACCCCTGCCGCTCCGCCACGACAGTCCATGGTGCTGACTTGCAGAATCTTGAGTCCGTTCTTTTCAATAGGACGGCTCAGTGTCTTATACTTCACTCGAATATCCCCGATCTAAGTGTGGATTTTCACGTTGTGCGTGCGAAATGTAGGGCGTTTAGAGAGCCCGCCATTTTCTTAGCTGCCGAGAGAATGTTTCTGCGTCCCAATCGCGCACAAGGAAACGCGGCAGCTGCCAAGGATCAGTGTCCTGTTGTACAAGGCCTTCAAAATTCGAGCAAGCATGGTCATACCCAGCTTCGCGCACAAGAGACACGGTCTCCGCCGTGTAGTCTGAACGGGTGCCATAAGGATAGGCGAAGCTCATCACGGGACGACCAAGCATTTCTTCCAAAACGGTCTTACTTTGCTGAATTTCATCTCTTTGCTGAGCACAAGGAAGCGCGGAGAGGACGGGATGCGTCATAGTGTGAGAACCAACCTCGACAAGCCCACCGTTGGTCAACATGCGGACTTCCTCAGGTTCCAACGCGCGATAGGTTGGACGGCAGGATAATTTGGTACCGGCCCAAGTTGCCAATGCCTCTAGAGCTTCTCTTCGGTCATCATCTTGCAAGGTATAAAATAACTGGCAAAGCGAGCGGTATACGCTGTGACGCGCAGTAGGGTTTTCGACCTTTAGGATGTGCCAAGCACGATTTCGTTGGTATGCGTCCTCGCTATACCTAGCATCGTCACCCAGGTCCCAATGATGGGTGTGTCCGGCGATAGTCAAGCGAAGTAATTGTGGTAACTTCCCAGGTTGTAAAAACATTCCTTCGAGCTTGTCGTGGAAAAATTCACGGCTGGCGTCCACATAACCTGAGGTCACATATATGGTCGCTGGAACATCGTATCGTTCCAGTAGTGGCTTCGCGTTATAAAGATTATCCGCATACCCGTCGTCGAACGTCACCGCAATAGCTCTTCGTGGCACATTGTTATCCCGTAATGCCCGTACCATGTCGCGAAGAAGCATTGGACGGGTGTGACGTCGCAAAATTTCGAGATGCTCTGCGAAGTGGGCTTTAGTGATGCTCAATAGATGTGGATCCGAAGGCAAATCGAAGACTCGATGGTACAACAAGATAAGTGGCGCATGTGCAAATCGATTTCTTAAATCACGGACAACTTGTTTTGAGATATCGACCAAGTCCTTAATCATCGACTCACCTGGAATTCCAACCAACCTCTTCGAGGTTCACCAAAAATCGGAACGTTTTGTCGAACGAGATGGTCGATTGCGGATTTAGAGTGTGCTCTAGGGTGGAATTTATGGCGTGATCTGACGGGGCTTTCGGAACACGGCTACAGCGTCGCGGGGAATTATTCTTAAGTCCGAGGAAACGACCTCCATCTCCAGAGACTGTAAAAACCGTTCCATCAGTTGTGGACACATTACCCCCAATGTAGCGAAGTGGGTTCGCGATTCCGGGTTGATGTTTACGTCTATCTTGAACTGCTCCCACCCAATTGGCGTCATAACGTTGGAGTAATGAATGATTCCCGTCCCTCCTGGTTTCAGCACATGCGAGATCTGTTTTAAGTAACCAAAAAGGAGTCGCGGCTCGAAGTGAACAAACACATCGAAGGCTATGACGTAGTCAATGCTTTCAGGCTGTAGTTCGGGCAATTTCACTCCGTCCGTACGATGATAACGCAAGTTCGGTACATCGGTGAATCGTCGCCGGAGATGAGCAAGCATCGCGGGCGAAGAATCAACCAGGTGCAAAACCTTCGTTCGAGGCAACAAGAGTCTCGTAAGTCTTCCACCGCCAGGACCGATTTCCATTCCTTCTTCCCCAGATGGTAAATATGGGTTCAGAAGATACTCGGTGAGATATGCATCAAAATTGGCAACCGCGTCCTCAGACAAGCCATATGTGGTGGTTCCTCCTGCACTCGCATCCTCCGCTGTCCATTCGTCCCCCAAATATTGGACGCTTGAACCAGCCACGACTCGAAATTTATCCGGTTTCCACTCCCTAGCATATCTATCCCAACCGTCGGCAATCATCTTTGCTTCGCCGATTTTTTTAACGGCAGTGACACGTCGCCAATTCGGCAAAATCTTCTCCATGAATCCCATCAGCCGATTCCTTTCGTATCATCTGGTTTGACAGCCCGTACGGTGATTAGCACTTGATAATCAGGATCGTGAACTTCCAACTCTTCTCTCTGCAGTTCAACACTTGAGAGACCATATAGATACGCCGCTGCCACAAGCACGTTGCCAAGGGCTTCAACCGTAACATGTTCTGGCGGCCAGAATTCAGCAAACAGTCTATGGGACGACGCTGTCGTGAACCGCCAGTAATCACCCCACCGGTCCATATCGTACCGGCTAATCTGACTAATGCCTGGAAAGGTCGCTAGCAACGATCCTCCAGGTTTAAGAATCCGGTGAAGCGTCCGAATTGTTGCTCGCGGGTCGTAAATATGCTGCAGGGTCTGCGTAAAAATAATGCAATCAAAAGTGTTGGTCGGAATGTGATCAGCACAGGTCAGGTCCGCGATAAGTGTCGCCTTTGGATTTCCCGCTGTTGCATGAAGCACATCGCTCTTGGTAATACGACCCCCTCCAAATTGGCGTGTATACACATCATCCCCTATCTCGAGGACGTGCTCGCGGATATCTAACGCATAGGTAGACAGAAATCTCTGAATATAGAAGTGGCAGATAGCCAGTCCACGATCAGCGCCAAAAACAGAACTCACGGGTGCCAGGCGACGCAACGAGCCAAAATGGACCCAGCCAACTGGTGGCGAGACGCTGAAACGGTGCTGCTCCTTGCGAACCCAACGCTTTAATGGATCCGGTATCAACATTTTTAGAGCTGAGACGCAGCGTGCAGACAATGGTGTGCCACTTGCCAGCAGATGTTTGGGACCGGCGAGGATTGTAGTTGAGTGTCTCTTCCGATTGGTTACTTCACTCACATCTGACCCCAATACTGGATTACCTCTTTTTACCTGATCACGTAATAGCTCTTGGGCATATTGATATGCATCAGCGTGCTCCCAAGAACGCCCTGTGTTTGTTTAATTGATCAGTCCAGGGGAACAAAAGACCGATCAACTAAAGATATTTAGAGATAATCTGACAGAGATCGCCCATTCGTTGAACATAGGTATGTGATGTCAGCGTCCTTAGCTGGCCTGATCTAGCGATGGCTGCCCGCTCCTCTTCATGTTCTAAATAATATTGGGCCAACTCAACGCATTCATCGCTACTTCGATAGGTGATCACCTCTTTGCCTGGTTCAAACATCTCGTGGAGATTGTCTTTTGAATCAGTAATGAGAAGAGACCCTGTGCCGGTCGCTTCAAAAAGGCGCATATTGTTGGCGTAGGACTGAGAAATATCACTGTGATAGTTTATGACCATCTTTGAGGCGGCGAGGGTTCTGAACATGTCGATCCCCCATGCAGCACCCATGTAGCAAGATCGTATCGGTGACTCTGGCCGCACCCGTTCTATTCCAATCCCCCATATTTTGATGGGAAGCGTTGCGCAGAGACGCTCCAGCAACTGATCCCGCTTGGAATGGGAGCTCGTAAAACTGCCAACAAAGGAAACAAGAATATTTTGCTTTGGGTTATTGAGCTTCTCCAGAACAGAGGGCTCAAATGCCAACCGATTCAATTCACTTCGGACGCCGAGCCGCCGGAAAAATTCGACAAAGTTCGGCAAGGAGGAAATTACCAGGTCGTAGACGCTCCATTTCTCTCCCTGAGGTAAAGGAGCAGCGGTCTGCCCAACCAATAGTCGAGTATAGGACTTCATCTCTTGCAGAAAGGCACTACTGATACCGTCCATCGCTAGATTGAGGATGATATCGGGTCTGTATTGCCTGATCTGAGCTGCCAGAATTTCATAAATCCATCGTCCTTTGTTGATCCTCAAGATCCAGGGAATTATCCCTCTTCGGAATCGGAACTCCCAATCCGTATCAGCAATCTGCATCCCTTGCTCGCGCGCCCAACGTTTTTGCATGTACTGATTGTTGATACAGATTTCATGTGCTTCGTGTCCGAGTGCCCTGAGATTGGTAACACAGAACCCAGCCAGTCCAAAGCAGGCCTCCGTATGAACCTGGGCCTGCTCATCGAATGGCTTTTTATCCAACGCCGGATTATCAGCGTAAAGCCAATCAAGAAATGCGGGATAATCAGTGTCCAGAATAAGAAAACGCATATACGTCTACCAGACCAGCCTTACCACTGTGACCTACCCCAAGGGCGACAACCCGCAGGACACGGCAACAACCCGTCGTGAGTCACAGAGCGGCCCGAAACGAGCCGCCACCTCTATCACGAGCAGCGCCGACGCCACCTTATGGACTAACCGTTAAGCTATTAAGTGTACTTCTCACCTGCTCGCGCACCTTGTTATATTTCCTGAAGAGCTCTTCCCGAAGCAACACAGCGAACCACTTCGGGCCTCTATAGTATTGATGGATTAACGCCTTCCCCGACGCGCCCTGGAAATGAAGCGTATTGAATCGCACCCACCTCTTCGCCCGGACATTAAATCCATATGGTCGTCCGTGTTCCCACCGAATGTTTTTGATTCCCCGCGCCATCTCATACTCGTCGTCATACTCATTTTCCGCCCCACTAATCCTGTGATCGAACGAAGATTCATCCCAGATCGCGATCAGATTGACAACGTCGTGTTCAAGCGCGAAAAGGTACAAAATCGTCATGTCACAGACGCCGCCCGGTCGATTCGCGTCCAAATGATACTTCCATTTAGTTTTCAACGTGGCCTTGCGGATAGTATCAGTGTATGAGTCGCGCATATAAGAGCAGAATCTCCCGAGAGTTCCTAGACTCCAGAAAGACACGTGGCCCGACGCGGACCACCTGTAGTTAGTCTGTCGGGTAGGAAGACAAAACGCCGCAGAATAGCTGCCTAGTTTCGCCTCCTCGCGGTCAATATCGCAATAAATCATGACGTCTGAGTCGCAGACGAATGCCCTTTCAATTCCGTATCGCTCCATAAAATCTTTGACGATGAACCATCGCTGGAAACAAAACAATTCAAACTCATAACCGGTTTTAGACATGTGCTCATATCGTTCCGCAAATTCGTCGGCAGCGCTCCGATATCCCGAGATGTCGAAGTGCTTAATGAACGGAAATCGATTATTTGACGCGTCGCCCAAGAGGAATACGTCGGACGTTGGATTTAAGTGTCTGGCCTGGCTCAACGTATATTCTAGGTATTTGCTGTAGCCCTTGTGAACAATGATAATTGGCGTCATCAGCTATCTCCCGATTCGCAAATGATAGGGGGACTTCCTTTTGGGGCAGGCCAGCTTAAAAGTTGACAAGTCACCCGGTGACCTTGTAAGGATCACAGTTCTAACTGCAACTTCCACTAAATTGTGGAACTTCTCTAACAGCCCTTGGAGCTGCTCGGTGGCTTAAGGAATTCTGGGTAATCGGTGTTAAGAATCAAGAACCACATAACATGTCATCTGATCTTTCAGATGAGTCAGCAAAAGTTTGGGTACTCCAACTGTGTTTGACCAAAAACCCGTCTACATGTGTCCTTAATTTGCCCGTACCAAAAAAGTCACCAGCTACGACATTGAGCGAGCCAGCTTGTCGCACACAATCAGCAATCACTCCTTCCACAGTAGAGAACAAATTGAACACGTACCGACCTGGCGCCAGTGGCAACTGAGGAATATGGCAGACCACCCGTCCCTTCGGAGGGAGAACCTCGAAAGGATATCCGCTGCCCTCGCTTGAACAATTAAACATAAATTGCCCTAATGTTGTGTAGAAGGTAATGTGTATGTCCAATCGAGAAACTGGCTTATCATCGCGTGACCGATATGACACGGGGATGGAAATGTCTTGACCGGAAAGGGCATTATCAATCAGGCGGCCCTTTCCATCGCGGATTGAGACCTCCTCGATCCGGATCTCACCAGTTCCTTGACGATCCTGCCGATCTCCTACTTGAGTCACTTGACCTGATGATCCGACAGCCATGTATTGCTCTATCACTGTGCGGGGAGCCCCCTGCGCGACCAGCTGACCACCCTTCAACATGTAGCACTTGGAGCAGAGCCCCTGCACCGCCGCCATGTTATGGCTGACAAACAACACCGTTCGCCCATCTTTTGCCACATCTCCCATCTTGCCTAGGCACTTCTGTTGAAATATTGCATCCCCGACCGCGAGTACCTCATCCACTACCAGAATTTCGGGTTTGAGATGGGCCGCCACTGAGAAACCAAGGCGGACATACATCCCGCTTGAGTAATGCTTGACCGGGTCATCGATGAACTCCTCCAGTCCTGAGAACTCGACGATCTCATCGAATCTCCGATCAATTTCTGACTTTCTCATGCCTAAGATGGCGCCGCTGAGATAGATGTTCTCTCGCCCGCTCAAGTCCGCCACAAAGCCAGTGCCGACCTCGAGCAGAGAGCTCATCCGACCGTACACCTCGGCCCTTCCCTTCGTGGGTTCCGTGATGCGGGATAGGATCTTAAGCAGGGTGGTCTTGCCGGCTCCGTTGCCTCCAATGAAGCCTATGACCTCTCCTTGCTTGACTTCAAAGCAAATATCTCTTAATGCCCAGAAGCTCTTTTGGCCCAGATGTAGCCGGGCGTTACGCCAAAAAATCGACCTCAGACCATCCGCAAACTTGTCACCGAGCCTGTCATGCCAGTCTTCGGCCGACTTAATATGATACTGCTTCGAGAGGTGTTCCACGCGGATGGCGATATTGCTCATGGGATGAGAATCCTCAACGAGAATTTATAATCATGTCGGCCGCCGGATGGCCTTTGTTGATTCTTCTTCGAGGCATGGAGCGAGTAGATTTCTCATATCTCTTTCTTCACAGCAGCCGAGACTGGTTCGATCTCAACGACCACGCGGTTTCTCACTTTCCCATGCTCAGGATCAGATGGGTTAGAGCGGAAGTCCCAGCTCCATTCTTGGAGCTCCAGCTGTGCAATTTTTCCACCGGGGGGAGAGTTCTTGTTGTACATAGACCCGCTTACCTTCAGGAACTTGTGGCAGGTGTCGAGATTCTTGTTTACCGAACGGCCCTTCTCATCAGAGTGGTCCGTGAAGCATCGCTTCATGAGAGCGGAATCGCGACCATCCCAACGCAGTGCGCCAATAGTATCTCCCAACCGCACCGGGACAATCGTCCCTGATGCCTGATGCCCGATCGCTTTAAAATAGCTAATCTTTCCCGAATAATTTAAGCCTGCGTACAGGTGCCATGCGGTCATGACAGGATAGAATTCGACCCTGTAGGTAAACGAGACGGCCATCACCACGCTAAAACATGACATGAGCCATGCATAGCGGAGCGAGTAGGACTCGTCGGCGACTTGCGAAACGATTGCAGAATCGCCGTTCGTAGATGGCACAGGACAATGGGAATCACAATGGAGAAGCGCGAGGCGATTGCGGGCGATATAGCCATAGACCCGCTCGCCAACCCATGAGACTCCGGGAACGAACAACAGCGGAACCAGCGGCCAAAAGGCTGGCAGCGCCGGTGCCATGACCCGATAGCCATAATATCCAACGTACGCCTGCCCCCGGCTGATAACATACATCTCTCGATCAAGAGCCTCGAGAGTCAAAGCTAATGCATGGCGGCGGTTATACTCGGCAAGATCCAAGCTGCGGAAGTCGAGGAATTCAAGTCGAGCGAACAGGTCAAAAAATCCCATCACCCGGATTGTCCGATTACAAAGCGGGCACTGTCCGTCAAAGAGGATTTGAATCCGGCCATACCGGGCCTCCAGCCGCCGGACAAGTGCTTTGCGGATTCCCGTGAAATCGTAAAAGACCGCCTGCAGAAGTATGAGATCGATGAACAGGATCTTCTGTAAGATCAATACTCCTACGTGAAACGTCGCGGTCAGTATTGGCCAAATCTTTCGGATGGTGCGGGAAAACAAAACCATAATCCATAGCGACTCAAACACCAGGACAAATCCGGCCAGAAGGATGAATAGAGAATCGGGAGCGTGAGAAAGGGAGAGCGACCAAGACCAATCGTATTCCCTGGGATACAACGTATCTTCATAAAAGATCGCCCGTAATCCGTCTGCGATCCCCAGAGATAGCCAGCCGCCACGGAGCTTACAGAGGCCCGTCTCCCAGTAGGTGACCGCAATCGCCACCCAGCAGGTATACCGGGACCATCCATAAACGGGCACGGCCCGATCCGAGTCGGGAACCGCCTGTCCTCGAACAACTCTCAACAACCGGTCTATTGACCACCCGTCGCCGCAAGGTGTGAAGGAAAGAATGGCGATCACATAGAGTGGGACCCATCCCTGATGCCAGTTGAAACTATAATCACGTAAGATGCCACCCAGCACGGCAAAGCAGACTGCTCCTAACGGAATGACGAGCCGTGTCCTGTAACCGACCATTCCCAAGAACAACAGCAATTCCGTCGTAAGCTGAAACACATGCAAACCTGTCTCACTTGCGACCAACCTGTCAAAACCGAGAGGGAGCGCATACAGCCATCCCATCACACCTAACGGGTGCCGCGTCTCGACAGGAAGCCACGCAATACTGGGAAGATTCTCCAGTGCGGTAAATAGTAAGAGGATCCCGCATGTCCATGCTCTCATTGCGCCAAGTGTCCCTGGCGTCGCTTCCCCTACGAACTTGTGGAAGAAGGTCGGGCTGGTTGTCACCATAATTAACACCAGACCAAGCAGTCCGAACGCTGTGGAAGCGACAGTACTACGCCATGCAAACTGCTCCCAATCCCGCATGTATTCGTCCACCGAGTGGGTCGCCTGCCCCTTAATGAGGCTATTGAGGGCCGGAAGACTCTCACCGCGGTACGCGCTCTCGATTACCGGAGGCACAACCAGCTTGGCGAACCCGATCCAAAGCCCCAGTATGGCGCAAAAGATAATCAGCAGAACACGGATTCGATTGATGGCACTAAAGGAACCAAGGTCTTGATTCATCCTGATCTCCATGTTTCATGACTATTGAAGTGTGACTCGAAACTTTGCCCACGCTAGAAAACACGCCATCACGCAAACCCTTCTGCGCCTTTCAGATCCGGATCTTAGATGACATCGGCGAAGGTCCGTTCCATTCGTTTGAAGAATAGGATTCCACCTACCAGCAGCGCGAGGATCACCGTTGCGCTCACCAGCATGACCGTGAAGTCCGGATTTTCTTTGCCCAGTAATGCCCAACGAAAACCCTCGATCACTCCGACCATAGGATTCAAACTATAGACCAAACGCCAGGAGTCCGGAATCAAACTGACTGGGTACGCGACCGGCGAGGCGAATAGCCAGATCTGAGTCAAGAAAGGAATCGTGTGACCCACGTCCCGGTATCTCACATTGAGGGGCGAGAGCCAGAGCCCTACCGCGAGCGCGGTGATCAGGGCCAGGAGCAGAAACAGCGGCAAGGCCAGTAGGCCCCAGGTTGGTGTGATGCCGAACCAGGCGACCAGCCCGAGCAGGAGCAAGAAGGAGAACAGGAAATCCACTGCCGGCGTGATGACTGCGGCGAGGGGAATAATCAACCGAGGAAAGTAGACCTTCGTGATTAAGTGAGCGCTATTTACCAGGCAGAGCCCGCTGCCGGTGAAGGCCTGGCTGAAGTACGTCCACGGTACCAGCGCCGTATAGGCAAAGACCGCATACGGCAACCCATCTGAAGGGATTTTAACCAAATTCCCGAAGATCACGGTGAAGATCACCATCGTCACAGCGGGCTGGAAGATAGCCCAGCTCGCGCCAATGAGCGTTTGCTTATAGCGCACCTTGAGATCCCGCCAGACGAAAAAGTAGAGCAGTTCGCGATATTCCCAAAGTGCTGCTACGTCAGGATGACCAACTCCCCTTTGGGCCTGAATCACGACTGTGGGTGGCCTGAACTCACTAATCGTATCCGCCCCCTCACTGCCGGCCTTCGTTCCGCCCAGAATCATGTCAACGATCCCTTTCTTCGGTTAGCCGTGCTTGATCACGAGCGTCGAA
>Ga0126383_10003023_pt1 | contig 11032 bp, 3 predicted proteins | sample PanSoiMetPlot_35_FD_96882 | JGI IMG/M metagenome (GOLD analysis project Ga0126383, IMG submission 96882) | Tropical forest soil microbial communities from Panama - MetaG Plot_35 | ecosystem: Environmental > Terrestrial > Soil > Tropical forest > Bulk soil | place: Panama | collected 2016-02-17
AGTCAGAAGTCAGAAGTCAGAAGTCAGAAGTCAGAAGTCAGAAGTCAGAAGTCAGAAGTCAGAAGTCAGAAGTCAGAAGTCAGAAGTCAGAAGTCAGAAGTCAGAAGTCAGAAGTCAGAAGTTTACGTCGGGACATTTCTAAAGGTTTCACAACAGGCCACACACGCACTAAATCGCTAGCAACCACAAAAGATCTCTGACGTCTGACCTCTGACTTCTGATCTCCGACTTCTGATCGCTCCGTCTCCTACAATCCCATGCGTTGCACAAGAGTCGTAAAGTTCGCGTCGTTACGGACGCTGGCAAAGTCAGGATTGCTCCTGATAAACGGCAACGTGACGTCGTGGGCCGCAAAGGATTTCTGCAACCATGCAAAGGCGAAGTCCCTGCGGTTGAGACGGGCGAACCAGCCAGCCACCAGCGTGGGCGAGGCGTTGCCAAACTCAGACTTTGACAGCTGATTCAGGCTCGCCAACGCTTCAGTTTGCTTACCCTGTATCAAGAGGATCGCTACGACGGAATCGGCGCGGGTCGAACGCACCTTTTCCAGCTCGGCCACGGCCTCATCCGTCTTTCCCTGCGCCGCGTAAATCAGTCCGGTAACATACGGAGCATTCGTATCGTCCGGGACCAGCTTCAAATTGGTCCTTGCCTGTTCAAGCGCTTTGTCGTATCTGCCCTGATAGTAGTACATGCCCAGGAGAGTGTTTGAGACCGCAAACGCCAGTGGGTCGAGTTCCGCGGCGCGCAGTAATTCAGTTTCGGCTTCGGCAAAACGGGAACGCGCAAACAGGCTGTACCCATACCAGTGGTGAGCGGTGGCATAACCGGGATTGCGCGCCAAGGCCTGCTGAAAGTATCGATCGCTTTCGTCCCACTGCCATTCGCTGATCGATGCCACCAGGCCCAGGGCCGCATATGGACCAGCCAAACTATCGTCTATGGCGAGCGCTTTTTGGGCGAATTCTTTTGCGCGCGCAGTGCCCGTGCCGGCGGGCACCTGACCGTTGACTTCCATCACCGCATAGGTGTCGGCCAGTCCGGCATAAGCCAGCGCGTAATTGGGATCGAGTTTGAGGGCCTGCTCGAAATAAGCAATCGCCTGCTTCATGTCGTCAGGAGAGCGATTGTGCCAACGGGCCCTGCCCTTCAAATATGCTTCGTACGCCTCGCTGTTTTTCGTTTTGCTCTTGCTGATTTCGCCTTCGCCGCAGAGGTGAATGCGGAGTTCGGTGCTGACCGCGCAGGCAAACGCTTCCTGAATTTCAGCCACGTCCGCCAAAGGCCGCTCGAGGACGCCGCTATTCCAAAGCACCCGGCCATCGCTCGTGCTTACCAGACGCGTTTCCACTCGCGCCCGATCTCCGTTGATTTTGACGTCGCCTTCGAGAATGCCTTCGACCCCCAGCCGCTGCCCGATCTGGCGGGCATCCAGCGCCTGCTCCTTGAGCGCGAAAGCAGACGTCCGCGAAATGACTTTGAGGTTGTGAACTCTGGACAGTTCATCGATCAGGCTTTCGGTCAACCCATCGCTGAAGTATTCGCGCCCCGGATCCCCGGTAAGGTTTTTCAGCGGCATGACCACGATTGAATGAATCGGCCGTGGCTCACCGATCGCCGCGGCAGTCGTGGAGAGATTTCGCTGTCTCTGAATTAAGAGAACTGCGGGCAGCCCGATCACGGCCACCAGAAACGCGCCAATAGCCAAACGCGCCAACGGTCTTTGACTCAGGGCCGTGGCGGTGACCGGCGCCGCCGCGGCGACGGGTTCGGAATCATGAATCTCTTCCTCAACGACAACTTTGAACCCGCGGGTCCGCTCGACCTCGATCGCCGTAGCGGCTTCGTCCAATTCCGCCAGTGGTCCAATGTAGCGGTAACCACCGGCCCAACGGGTCTCAATGAACCGGGGCTGCTCGCGGCTGTCGTTGAGCGCTTTGCGTATCGCCCCAATCGCTTTGCGCAGAGCATCTTCATAGACGTCGTGGCCTTCCCAGAAACGGTCGAGCAACTCGTCATGACTAACCACCCGGTTGGAGTTTTCCACCAGATAGAGCAGGACCTGATAAGGCCGGTTGGGCAGGTGGACCGGTTCGCCGGCGCGGCAAAGCAAGCGCTTGTCTGGCTCAAGCGAAAAATCTCCGAGGACATACTTCTTAGAGATAGACGCAGCCATATTTCTTTCTTCCGCGGCCAATAAACTGAGTTTTTTCCCGGTTAATTCACATTTACTTCCAGACCTTGCGGCCAGGCAGCGGGTAGACTGCGCCGCATTTTAGTTCATCAATGAGTGTGATTAAAAGAAGAATTGAGCTCGTTGCCTTCGAAACAGATCGTCTGTCCCGGTCACCTCAAGCGACGCTCTGCCCGGTCTGCCGGACGCAGAGCGAACTCCTGACGGCGAGGCAGGCAGCCACACTCATTCAGGTGCGCGCGGAGAGTATCAGGCGCTGGGTGATTCAGGGAAAAGCGCACGGCCTGCTGACGCCCGGCGGCGGGCTACGCGTGTGCCGTAACTCGCTCCTGGTGACCGTAGTGCCGCCCGAGGGTACCCGACTTTAAAGGAGCGCGAGGCTGCTGACCGGCTCAGTCCGTGGAGGCGAAGAAGACGCGATGAAGGGTTGCGGGCGAAAGCTAATCTTATCGGCAATGCTGCTTATGCTGGCAGCGCTGGGCAGGAGCGATCTCATTAGCGTCTCTGCCAATAACTCTCAATTAGGAAAGAGCGACCGGCGCGACAACCTCGTCACCCTGCCGGCCATACAGTTCAGCTCACAGATCTATAGTGCGAACGAAAACGACGGCCACGTGAACGTGACAATCGTCCGCAGCGGGGATACCTCTGGTTCGTCCACCGTTTCCTATGCTACTAGCGATAACGCGGGCATTCAGGACTGCAACGTGATCAATGGCCTCGCGTCTTCGCGCTGCGATTATGAGGCGGCTCTGGGCACGCTTCAGTTCGCGCCCGGCGAAACCCAAAAGACAATTTCCATTCTCACGGTTGATGACGGATATCCGGAAGGCAACGAAGTTTTCAGTATCAGCCTAACCGATCTCGGCGGCGCGACGATTGGTCCACTGGCCGCGGCCACCGTGACGATTCTGGACAACGACAGTCAAAGCCTGCCCAACCCCGCCGCCAACGCCGGTTTTTTTGTGCGCCAGCACTATCTTGATTTCTTGAATCGCGAACCCGACCCCGCGGGCTTCGCGTTTTGGACTAACGAGATTACTTCATGCGGCGCCGACCAGCAGTGCCTCGAGGTAAAGCGCATCAACGTCTCGGCCGCGTTCTTTCTTTCGATCGAATTCCAGCAGACAGGTTATCTGGTCGAGCGGATTTACAAGACTGCCTACGGCGACGCAAACGGCGCCTCAACCCTGGGCGGGCCGCATCAACTTGCAGTTCCAATTGTCAGACTGATCGACTACCTCGCAGACACGCAGGCAATCGGCAAGGGGGTCGTCGTCAACCAACCTGGTTGGGAGACAGTCCTGGAAAATAATAAGACGGCTTTTGTCGCCGACTTTGTCCGGCGCGCGCGTTTTACCTCTGCGCTGCCGCGGTTGCTGACCCCCGCGCAGTTCGTGGACCTGCTCAATCAGCACGCCGGCAATGTTCTCTCAACCAGCGAACGAAGTCAGCTGATTGCGCTCTTCGGCAGCGCCACCGACACGAGCGATCAGAACGCGCGCGCGCAGGTGGTCCGCCAGATCGCCGAAAACCAGGCGCTTTACAACGCCGAGTTCAACCGCGCGTTTGTGTTGATGGAATACCTCGGCTATCTGCGCCGCAACCCCGACGACCCGCAGGACCACGATTACACGGGATACGACTTCTGGCTCACCAAGCTGAACCAGTTCCAGGGCAACTACGTCGATGCTGAGATGGTGAAGGCTTTCATCAGCTCGAACGAGTTCAACGCGAGATTCGGCCCCACGCTGACGGGAACCGATCAACCTCCGTCGGTTAATGCCGGAGCAGATCAGACAATCGCTCTGCCTCAGGACACGGCTTCGTTGAACGGCATCGTCACCGATGACGGTTTGCCCGCGGGCGGCATGTTAACTGTTTCCTGGATCAAGCTGAGCGGCCCCGGGACGGTCACCTTTGGCAACGCGCAATCAACCGCGACCTCAGCCAGATTCAGCGCCGAAGGCACTTATCACCTGCGTCTGTCGGCGAGTGATTCGCAGTTGGCGGGCAGCGCGGACGTCAGCGTCAGGGTGCTGCCGGCAGGAACTCCTCCCGATCCCGCGCTGGTTGCGCCGCCGTTAGACACCACGGTGGTGACGACCATCGATGCCTCCGGCGCGTTTCTTTATTCAGGCAGCAACCCGATTCAGACGGGCGTTGCGCCCGGCACAATTAAACCCTTGCAGGCTGCGGTGCTGCGCGGCCGGGTTGTCGGTCGAGACAACGCGCCGCTGCCGGGGGTGAAGATTTCAATCCTTAATCATCCGGAATTTGGCCAGACCTCGAGTCGCGCCGATGGCATGTTCGATATGGCCGTGAACGGCGGTGGTCTCCTGACGATCAATTATCAGAAGAATGGGTATCTGACATCGCAGCGTGAAGTAAACACCCGTTGGCAAGACTATGCGGCGCTGCCTGACGTCTGCCTGGTTCCATTCGATCCCAACGTGACCGTGATCGATCTGAATTCGACCTCGACGATTCAGGTCGCGCGCGGCGGCCGCATAATGGATTCACCGGCGCCGAGACAGGCGACTCTTTTCTTCAAGCAGGGCACGGCGGCCACCATGACCTTGCCGAATGGACAGACGCAGCCGCTCGCGACGTTGCATGTCCGGGCCACGGAATACACCGTCGGCAGCCTGGGACCAAAATCAATGCCCGGAGATTTGCCGCCGACCAGCCAGTACACCTACGCCGCGGACTTCAGCGCTGACGAAGCGGTCGCGGCCCTGGCGACCAGCGTCACGTTCAGCCAACCGGTTGTTCAATACAACGAGAACTTTCTGAATTTTCCGGCAGGCACAGTCATTCCGTCAGGCGCCTACGATCTGACAACGGGAGTATGGATTCCGGCGGCGAACGGCCTTGTGATCAAAATCCTTTCAAGCGAAAACGGATCTTGTACGGTGGATCTCGACGGCAGCGGCAATCCGGCTTCTGACTCGGCACTGACGGCCGCGGGCATCAACGATGCGGAGCGACAACAACTCGCCTTCCTTTACCCGGCGGGTCAGTCGCTCTGGCGTGTGCCGCTGAACCATTTTTCAGCCTGGGATTCAAACTGGGGTATCAGTCCTCCCGTGAATGCGAAGCCGCCGGCCGTGCCGCAACTCAAACCCAACGATCCGCCGATCTATTGCCCGACCTGTAATGGATCGATTATCGAAACCAACCGCCAGGTCCTGGGCGAGGAAACAGATGTTGTCGGTACGCCCTTTACGCTGAGCTATCGCAGTAACCGGGTTAAGGGCAGACGAGCCGCGTACACGCTGCCGATCCCTCTGAGCGATACGACGCTGCCCGATTCAGCACAGCGCATAGATCTCGCCGTCACGATTGCCGGCCAAACTTCACGTCAGAGTTTTCCGGCGCAAGCGAATCAGAGCACTACTTTTAACTGGGACGGGAACGATGCATATGGACGGCCCGTGCAGGGACAACAACTCGCGACCATTGATGTGGGCTATGTCTATCGCGGCGTCTATGAAGCCAACCCCCGGTTCGGCTATCACGGAAACGGGACGGTCATCACTGGTGACCCGGCCCGCGGCGAATTGACTCTCCATCAAATTCAGCAAGTAACGATGGGCGTCACCGTCGATGCCAGGGCGCTGGGGCTCGGCGGCTGGACGCTGGGCCCGAATCATTTCTATGACCCAATCGGTCACGTTCTTTATGAAGGCGACGGCACGCGCCGCGACGTCGAGACTGTCAGCAATGTAATCGATACTTTCGGCGGCACCGCCAATCCCGCCTTTACCGGTGACGGCGGCCCGGTGACGGCAGCGCAATTTAATGATCCGCTGGGAATTGGCGCGGGCCCCGACGGATCGATTTACGTTGCCGATACAAATAACGGCCGGGTGCGAAAAGTCGATTCCGGCGGCATCGTCAGCACTTTCGCGGGAAACGGATTTGGCTGCGCGCCGAGCGCCTTTCCCTGCGGCGCCGGCGGCCCGGCAACTCAGGCGAGCCTGGGCCAGCCAACGCGCGTCGCCACAGCCGCAGATGGCAACGTCTACCTCGGCAGCAGCAGTCCCGTCATTTGGAAAGTAGCGCCCAACGGCATCATTTCAATTTTTGCCGGCAGTGCATTTTCCGGATTCAGCGGCGACGGTGGCCCGGCGACGCAAGCGCAACTGAGTTCCTTTGCGCGCCCGTTTCCTGCGCCTGATGGCAGTGTCTACATCAGCGACGTTAACAACAATCGGATTCGGCGCGTGACTCCCGACGGCCTCATAACCACGGTTGCGGGCGGCGCGGCTCACGGCTTCAGCGGCGATGGCGGCCCGGCGAGTCAGGCTTTAATTGATAAGCCCGGTGATCTAATTCCCACGGTTGACGGCTCGCTTTATTTTATCGATCAGGACAATCTGCGGATTCGCCGGATCGCACCCGACGGAACCATCAGCACCTTCGCCGGCAACGGCCAGTTTAGCGACGCGGGCGACGGATTGCCGGCGACGCAGGCGAGTTTTATCTTTCGCCGCGCTCATGAGCAGACCAGTGGTTCCATGGCGCTGGGATCAGACGGCGCAATTTACCTGGTCCATTACGTTCACTTCGGCGCAGGGCGCATCCGCCGCATTGGACCAGACGGCATCGTCAACGGGATTGCCGGTCAGGTCGGCAACGACACAGCAGGCCATACCGGTGATGGCGGGCCGGCTCCGGCCGCGACCATGCGGCTGACGGCCCTGGCGATTGCTCCGGACGGGAGTCTCTACAGCGTCGGCGGCGATCAAAACGACGACAGCCGCATCAGGCGAGTTGGCCCGACCCTGCCGGGATTCACCGCCGGCAACATAAGCATTCCGTCAGAGTCCGGTAACGAACTCTACGTCTTCAACGCAAACGGAAAGCACCTGCGCACCGTAAACACTCTTACAGGCGCGAGCGTTTACACGTTCGCCTACGACAGCGCCGGACTTTTGCTTCAAGTCACTGATGGCGACGGCGATGTCACCACGGTCCAAAGGGACAGTTCCGGAAAACCCAAAGCCATCGTTGGTCCCTTCGGCCAGCAGACCGCGCTGACCCTGGATGGCAACGGCTATGTCTCGAAGATAACCGATCCGGCCGCTCAGAGTTTTCAATTCGCTTATACAACTGATGGACTGTTGACCAGCGAAACCGATCCGCGCGGCAATGCGAAGACCTTCACCTACGACAGCCTGGGTCGGTTGACGAAAGATGCTGATGCGGCCGGTGGCTCACAAATCCTGGCCCGCACAGATCAAGGGGCGGACTTCACGGTCACAGATACGACCGCGTTGAATCGTGTCCTGCGTTTTCAGGTGCAGCGGCCGGCCGCCGGCGCGCTGAACTTCATCGACACTGCTGCGGACAATACGCAGGACCGACGAACTGAAAATCCTGACGGCACACAGAGCGGTACCTACGCCGACGGCAGCAGCATCAACATCACCCTGGGCGGCGATCCGCGGTGGAAGATGCAGGCCCCGGTTTCAACCAGCGGCAGCATTACTACTCCGGGAGCCACGACCCGCGCCTTTACCGCCACGCGCACTACGAATCTATCCAGCAGCAACGATCCGTTGAGTCTCACTTCTCAAACCGACATTATCTCGGTTAACGGCCTGAGTTACCTCAGCACCTTCACCGCGGCAAACAAGACCTTCGCTATGACGACTCCCGCCGGAAGGCAGGGCAGTGTCACGATAGATGCGCAGGGACGTCAGACGCAGACGCAGTTTGGGGGTCTCAATGCACTGGTCTTTTCGTACGATTCCCACGGGCGCCTGGCCACGGCGAGCTTCGGAAGTGACGGTGAAGCGCGGGCTCACACTATGGCCTATAACCCGGCGGGCTTCCGGTCCTCGATTACTAATCCGCTGGGCCAGACCGACGGTTATGTTTATGACGCCGCGGGCCGCGTCACCCAAAGGACGCTGCGCGATGGCCGGACTATCGCTCTCAGCTACGATGCCAACGGAAATCTGACGTCGATTACTCCGCCTGGCCGAACGGCCCACACCTTCACCTTCACCGCCGTCGATCTGCCTGCTGCTTACACCGCGCCAAGTGTGGGAGGCCCAAGCCAAACCACCTTTGCTTACAACACAGACAGACAGCTTACGACGATAACCAGACCGGACGCGCAAACGGTAGATTTCGGCTATGACCCGGCCGGGCGGCTCAAATCGCTTACTATCCCGAGCGGCCAGTATGCGTATGTCTACGACTCAACTACGGGCCAACTGGCCAACGTCACCGCTCCCGGTGCCGGCGTTCTCTCCTTCACTTATGATGGTTTTCTCCTGACCAAATCAACCTGGGCGGGGACCATCTCCGGGAACGTCAGTCACACCTTCGATAATTTCCTCCGCGCCTCGTCGCAATCAATTAACGGCGCGAATACAGTTAATTACACCTACGATAACGACAGCCTGCTGACGGGCGCCGGTTCGCTAACGCTCACTCGTAACGCTCAGAACGGTTTGTTGAGCTCGAGTGCGCTCGGCAATATCGCTGACACGATTACTTACAATGGATTTGGTGAAGCGACCGGTTACACCGCGAAATTCACTACCACCACGCTCTATGACGCGCAGATTACACGCGATAAGCTGGGCCGCATCTCGCAGAAGGTGGAAACCATCGGGGGCCTGACGACCACTTACGGCTACTCGTACGATCAAACCGGCCGGCTAACGGCCGTGACCCTCAATAACGCGGCGCAACCAAATGATGTCTACACCTATGACAGCAACGACAACCGTACCAGCGCCAGCTTTAACGGCAATGCAATTAGCGGCAGCTACGACGCACAAGACCGGCTCACCCAATACGGTGCTATTGCTTTCGGTTACACCGCGAATGGTGAGCGGCTGAGCCAGACTTCCCTGGGTCAGACGACCCAGTACACCTACGACGCGCTCGGTAATCTCCGGTCAGTGATGCTCGCCAACGGCAAGCAGATCGATTACCTCGTTGATGGCCGGAACCGGCGCGTCGGGCGAAAAGAGAATGGCGCGCTGGTCCAGGGATTCCTTTATGAGGGAATTAAAATAGTCGCTGAACTCGACGCCAACAATCAGATGGTCAGCCGGTTTGTCTACGGCAGTCGTGAGCACGTTCCTGATTACATGATCAAAGGTGGAAACACCTACCGCATCATCTCCGATCAACTGGGAAGCCCGCGGCTCGTCGTCGACGTCAATACCGGAAACGTGGCCCAGCGGCTCGACTACGACGAGTTTGGAGTGGTGCTTAACGACACCAATCCAGGTTTCCAACCGTTTGGTTTCGCCGGCGGACTCTATGACCGCGACACCGGTCTCGTTCGTTTCGAAGCGCGCGACTACGAGGCCTCAACCGGTCGCTGGACTGCGAAGGACCCCATCCTGTTTGCCGGCGGAGCGGCGAACTTGTATGTCTACGCCGGCAACGATCCGGTAAACGCGATTGATTTAAGCGGAACCGGCCCCAGCGCGAAAGCCCAGCCTTTTGATATGTCGGCGTTCTATAGGGAACAATTCAGAGAGTACACCGTTAGGCGTTTCGAAGAGCAACAGGCGGAAGAGAGAAGACGCGAAAGAGAACGAATCAGGCAATTCGAAAGTTTCAGCGATCAAATTAGAGAACGGGTCAACCGGTATGAATGCGCGCGCCGAATAAAGGAGGCCGCAAAACGCCAGGCCGACGATAAGGCCTGGACCGCGCCTGGCAAGGACACTATTTTCAATGCTGAACCAACCGCTAACTCAGCCAAACCAAAGCCCGCGGAGGATCGGTTCAATCCCTACGACTACGGAATACCCCAACCGCGCGATCTGGATCCGGCATTCGGCTGGCTCTACCGCGATGATTAAACCAACGTCCGATCACTGCGGCGCGTCCCAACGGCAACTCACCATCTTATTCACTTTGCAGACATCATCGCAGCGGGTCCTGGTCAGGGTCTTTCCCAGCGAGACTTCCTTCTGCTGATCGTTGACTCCGGAACAGGACCGCGCCGGATGAGCGGGCGATTCGCGGCAGATCACGCCTTGTTCAATATTGATAGTGGTTTTCTGCAAACGCCATCGCTGGTTGGGTCCGTTATTGCATGACAGCAAATAGATCGGCGCAAAATTTCCGGTCCCTTTGCGCATGATGTCCAGACAGCGATTGGACCCAACATCGCGGATCTCGAGATTGACCCCGAACTGGTTCATCGACCACTTCTGACTGGCTTTGCCGTTGACGCATTCGGCCTGCACCACCATCGTGCGGTCGCCGAGATTATCCGCCGACACTTCCAAACAGAGATCGCTGTGTACCGGCGAGACAGTGTAGTTGCCTGAGCCGTCGCTCGCGACGTTGAACTTCTGGTTGTTGCTGGCTCCGCTCTTGTCACAGTCGAAGATCTCCAGGGGCGTGACGGCGGCGCACGAGTTACTGGCAATCTCGAGACAGCGATGACTGGCCTCGCCCACGATTGTGTACATGCCGTCGGCAATATTGCCGGGCGGAGCAGTGACGGCGCCCGCTGAAAGAATCGGAGCCCCGGCAACCAACAGCAAAATGAGCAGAGCCAGGACCACCGCCAACACGTTTGTCTTCATGTAACCTCCCCGGTGCGATCTAAGAAGGGTTATATCATCGATTGACGTCCGCTTTGTACTAAAGCGTCCTCTCAGTGGGGGCACAGTTGACGTTTCTTATTCACACCGCGGCTTTAGCGTGGCGAAACCGTTTAAGCGGCAATGACATACTTGACCGACCAACAGTGCGCGGAGCGCACGATGGCATAAAGCCTGGGGTGGAGTCCCGATTCATCGGGACGGAACCCCAGGTCACCGATCAATTAGCACGATGAGCCCG
>Ga0126383_10003025_pt1 | contig 11029 bp, 5 predicted proteins | sample PanSoiMetPlot_35_FD_96882 | JGI IMG/M metagenome (GOLD analysis project Ga0126383, IMG submission 96882) | Tropical forest soil microbial communities from Panama - MetaG Plot_35 | ecosystem: Environmental > Terrestrial > Soil > Tropical forest > Bulk soil | place: Panama | collected 2016-02-17
CCTGATCGAGGCCGCCGGCGCCCGGGGCCTGCTGGTCTGCATGTCCAGTACGTCGGCGACCGAGGCCGCCGAGCGGGAGTACGTCGCGCTGATGCACGCCCAACGAGCGCGCGCGGTGATCCTCATCGGCAGCAGGTCCGACGACGCCTCGGCCAGGAACGCGCTGCGAGCGGAGATCGCCGCCTTTACCCGCTCGGGCGGCAGGGCGGTCTGCGTCGGCCAGGATCTGCTTGACGTGGATACGGTCCTGCCGGAGAACGTGGCGGGTGCCGAAGCCCTGGCCAGAGCGCTCGTCGCGCTCGGCCACCGCCGCTTCGCCGTGCTCGCCGGGCCGCACGGCCTGCTGACCGCACGAGACCGGCTTGAGGGCTTCCGCGCTGGGCTACGGAGCTGGTCGGTAGAGCTGGATCCGGCGCGGGTGATCCACGGCGCGTTCACCAGGGACGGCGGCTACGAGGCGATGAGCGCGATCCTGGCGGCGGGCGAGCCGCTGCCGGACTGCGTGTTCGCGGTTACCGACGTGATGGCGGTCGGCGCCCTGGCCCGGCTACGGGCCGGTGGCATCGAGGTGCCGGCCGGTATCGCGGTGGCCGGCTTCGATGACATCCTTACCCTGCGCGACGTCTACCCGCCGCTCACCACGGTCCGGCTGCCGCTCACGCGGATGGGGGAGATGGCCGCGGAGCTGGTCCTCGGCGACGTCGTCTCGGACCGGCCGCGGGTCATCCCCGTCCCCGGCGAGGTCATCCTCCGCGACAGCACCTTCCCCCGCCCCCCGCGCAGCACCCTCCCGCCAACGCCCCACTAGCTCCCGTAGCCGACCCGGACCCCTGCCCGCCCCGCTAACCCCCCACTCCGATTGCGTCGCGGACCGGCGCCGGCCCGGTTCCCGCGCGGGACAGCTCTTGCGCGGTGGGCTCGGCATCGGATACGTTCACGGCAACTGGAAAGCGCTTGCCACTTGAGTGAAGGGACCCGCCGAACCAGCGGGGAACTTGAAGCGCCCGGCAGTAGGGCCTGGACTGGCGGTCCTACGGCCGGGAACTCCGGGCTCCCGGGGCGCCCGGATCCGGCGACCGGTGGCGGGGCCTTGCCGCGGGGCCCTGGCGCCGGAGCATCCGGACCCGCCGGACCCATGCGGCCAGGCCGGGCGGGCTCAGCGGACCCATGATCAACAAAAGCCGCCGCTACCTCTAGCACAACGGTGGTGCGCGCCTGACAATGCAGGTGGAGCCAGCATTCGGCGGCTCAAATAGCACATCTAGGCGGTTCGTAAGGGAGTGGCACATGAGCGAAGCGGCATCCGTTCCGTTCTCGGAAACGAAAGCGCCTGAGTCCGCTGACCGGTTGCACCGGGGCGCACTGGGCCTGATTGACATCTCGGCCTCCACCATGGCCAACATCGGGCCCGCGTACAGCTTCTACTTCGGCTTCGCGTTCCTGGTCGCTACCGCTGGTGTCGCCGCGCCGCTCACGATCATCGCGGCCGCCGTCGCCATCGCCTTCCTGGGCAACACGCTGTCGCAGTTCTCCCGGGCCCACCCATCCACCGGCGGCTTCATCTCGTTCGTGGGCAAGGCGTTCGGCGGGACGAGCGCGGTCTGGACCGCGCTGCTGTGCGGGGCCGGGTACATCATCGCGATCTCGTCGGTGCTGGCGGTCTCCGGCGGGTTCGTGTCCGACATTCTGAACTACTACTTCGGCTGGAACGTCCCGTGGATCATCTTCTCGGTGCTGCTCACCGGCGGGGCGGTGATCATGACGGTCCGCGGGGTGGGGGTGTCGACGAAGCTGGCCGGGGCTTTCTTCGCCTTCGAGATGCTGGTGCTCATCGTGGTGTCGGTGGCCGCCCTCATCAAGAACGGCGGGCACCTCTCAGCGGCGCCGTTCCAGTGGAGCCACATGACCAACGGGTTCAAGGGCCTGGCTGCTGGCTTCCCGCTGGCCGTCTACCTGTTCATCGGCTGGGAGAACTCAGCCGCGCTGGCCGAGGAGACCGGTAACCCGCGGCGCAACGTGCCGCGCGCGGTGTTCCTGTCCATCGCGATGATGGGTGTGGGCTACGTCCTGTTCGCCTACGCCACCCTCACCGGCTTCCACTACAACGGCACCGCGATCGCCGGCACGACCGTCCCATTCATCAACGTGGCCCACAACGTCCTGGCCGGCTTCGCCTTCTTCGCCTACATGGCCGGCCTGACCTCCACCCTGGGCGTGCTCATCGCGGCGATCAACTCCCAGGCCCGGCTGATCTTCAACGCTGGCCGGGAGCGGTTGCTGCCGTCGTGGCTCGGCAGGGTGGACACGAAGCACCAGACCCCGGTGAACGCGCTCTACACGTTCACCGGCATCGCCGGGCTCATCATCGTCGTGTGGCTGCTCGGCCACCTGATCGGCGGCAACAGCGGCAGCATGGACCCGTTCAACTTCTTCTTCGAGTCCTCGACGATGGGCACCATCCTGGTCCTGGTCGTCTACGCCCTGGCGAACCTGGCGCTGCCGTTCTACTACCGCAAGTACCGGCCCCAGGAGTTCAGCATTGTCAAGCACGTCATCCTGCCGTTCCTTGGGCTGATCGCGATCGGCGTGCCGGTGTACTACCTCACCAAGCCCGGCCAGTCCCAGCCCTACAACTGGTTCCCGTGGGCGGCCCTGGTCATCGTGGTGATCACCTTCGCGTACGGCTACTACCTCAGCCGCCGCGACCCGGGTCTTGGGGACCGGGTTGGCTCGATCATCGCCGATGAATAGGCACGGGTAGGCCCGTCCCAGGCCGGCCTCAGGGCTGAAGGCCGGCCTGGGACCTCGTTATGCATATAACTGGGAGTTTGCGATGACCGGCACCGCCGTCCAGGGCACCGAGACGCCCGGCGCGCTTCCCGCGCATCCGCTAGAGCCAGCGACGGCAGCGGAGTACCTGGCCGGCCGGGACATCCTGGCGGCCGCGGGGCTGCTGACCGAGCCGGTCAGGTTCGCCTACTACGGGCTGGAGGAGCCAACCAAGGACGAGGTGCTGGCCGGCCGGGGCGCGGCCGGCCGAGTCATGGGCGGCCAGCCGCCGGACCGCCGGTTGCGCGCGTTCCTGATCAACCTGGACACCGGCGAGTCGTCGGACGTGGTGGTGTCCGTGACGCAACGCCAGGTGGTCAGCGTGCGGAGGCTGGACCCGGTCACCGATGGCCAGCTGCCGATCATCGAGACCGACTTCGCCGTGGTGGAGGAGGTCTGCCGGGCGGACCCGGACTGGCGCGCGGCCATGGCCCGGCGCGGGCTCACCGACCTGACCAAGGTCCGGCACTGCCCGATCACGGCGGGCGTGTTCGGGGTGGCCGACGATGACCGGCGGCGGATGGTCCGGATTCTGGCGTTCGTCCAGGCGAGGGAGCACGACCTGGCCTGGGCGCACCCGGTCGACGGCATCACCGCCTACGTCGACCTGATCGAGAAGAAAGTCTTCAAGATCGTCGATGAGTTCGAGCTGCCGGTGCCGGCCGAGTCCGGCGACTACGACGACCCGGCGGTGCGCGGTCCTGAGCGCACCACGCTGCGGCCCATCGAGATCACCCAGCCGGAGGGGCCCAGCTTCACCCTGGACGGGCACAGCCTGCGCTGGCAGGACTGGTCGATGCGGATCGGCTTCGATGCCCGCGAGGGGCTGACCCTGCATCAGATCAGCTGGACATCTGGCGGCCGCGAACGCCCTGTAATCTACCGCGCGTCGATCCCGGAGATGGTCGTGCCGTACGGGGACCCACGGTTCCGCCACTGGCAGAGCTACTTCGACGCGGGCGAGTACCTGGTCGGGAAGTGGGCCAACTCGCTGGAATTCGGCTGCGACTGCCTCGGCGAGATCGCCTACCTGGACGCGACCGTCACCGACGACGCGGGCCAGCCGAGGGTCATCAAGAACGCGATCTGCATCCACGAGGAGGACTTCGGGATCCTCTGGAAGCACACCGACATCTTCAACGGGTCGGCCCAGTCGCGCCGGCAGCGGCGGCTTGTCGTGTCGTTCTTCGCGACGGTCGGCAACTACGACTACGGCTTCTACTGGTACTTCTACCTGGACGGCACCATCGAGTGCGAGATCAAGATGACCGGAGTGCTGTTCACCGCTGCCCACCCGGGCGGCGACCATCCGCACTCCACCGAGGTGGCCCCTGGTCTCGGCGCGCCCGCGCACCAGCATCTGTTCAGCGCCCGGCTCGACATGTCGGTGGACGGGCCGCCCAACGCGGTGGAAGAGGTCGACGTCAGCGGGCTGCCCATCGGGCCGGACAACCCGTACGGCAACGCCATGGTCCAGCAGGTGACCCGGCTGACCAGGGAATCGCAGGCGGGCCGCCGGGCGGACGGGTCCCGGGGCCGGACCTGGCGGGTGATCAACACCGAGCGGGCGAACCGGTTCGGCCACGCGGTGGGCTACACCCTCTATCCGGAACCCGCGCCGAGCCTGCTGCACGATCCGGCGGCACCGCTCTACCGGCGGGCCGGGTTCGCGACCAACCATCTCTGGGTCACCAGATACGACCCGGCGCAGCGCTTTTCGGCCGGCGATTTCGTGAACCAGCATCCGGGCGGAGCCGGGCTGCCCGCGTTCATCGCCGGTGACCGGGACATCGACGGCACCGACATCGTGGTCTGGCACACGTTCGGGCCCACGCACTTCCCCAGGCCCGAGGACTGGCCGGTGATGCCGGTCGCACGGTGCGGATTCACGCTCAAGCCAACCGGGTTCTTCGACCGCAACCCCACGCTGGATGTACCGCCCCCTGCGGGGCACTGCCACCAGGACTGACCCCGCGCCGTGCACCGGCGGCCGTGATCATGGGATTCTGGTGGTTCTAGCAGCCACTTTCCCATGATCATGGCTCCGCTCGGTGTGGGAGGCGATCATGAGCGGGCAAAGAACTCGCGGGGGTTGCGGATCAGCATCTGCTCGATCTGGTCTTCGGATATGGCGTCAGCGGATGCTGCGGGCCGGCCTGGCCTCCCAGGTGACCCACAACGGCCGGTAGCCCTGCTGGTGCCAGAACGGCGGGGACAGCGGGTTCAGCGTCTGGTAGTGCAGCAGCGTCACCGGCACACCGGTCGCGTCGATCTCGCGGTGCAGCCGTGCGACCAGGTCAGCGCCGACGCCGTTGCCCCGGTCACCGGGCTGGACGAACATCAGCATGAGGTAGGCGGCGGGTGTGGGGCGCACCATCGGGGCAATCCAGTCCGCAGCCCGCGGCGGCTGGGCGGCCAGCAGGCCCACCGGGTCGCGGTCGCGCTCGGCCAGCCAGGTCCAGGGCTGCGGCGCGTCCAGCAGGCGCATCACCTCCTTGCGCAGTGCGTTCACCGTTCCCGGCCGTTCGCCCCCGCTGCCGAAGTACGCATCGAACCTGATCACCTCAAGGCCGAGGCGGACAACCGCCTCGAGATCCGAGGGCCCGGCCCGCCGGATCGTGATGCCCCGGCGGGCCTGCCCGGCGGCAGGGTCCGGGTCGCCATCCGGGCGCCCCGCCGGGCGATCCGCGGGCCCGCCGGGATGACGGCCCGTTGCCCGCGCGGCGAGAACAGCCAGGGGGGAGAGCCCGTGGTGGACCAGGGTCTCGACCCCCTCGATGTCCCGGCTGGGCCAGTTGACGATGGCGGCGGAATCGTCGTCGCTGGCACCCGGTGTGCTGGCCAGATGATCGCGCCACTGGGACAGCAGCTGGTCGAGCGCATCGCGGACGTCCGGGCCCGCCACTATCGCGGTGAGCTGGAACCGGCGCGCCGCGCCCAACGCGACGTCCAGCGAATCGCCCGTTCTGGCCCAGTGCACGCAGCTGCCGACGGCGGCCGGCCGCGCACCGGGCCCGGCGACGATGAGCGGTGGATCGCAGCCCGGCGGCGGGAGCAGCGGCTCGGGCAACAACGGATCGGCTTCCTGCCAGCGCCGCGCGACCAACGCGTTGATGCTGTTTACGGCGTTCTCGGCAACAGCCGACATGGGCATCCTCCAGCCATTTCCCGATTCCGGAGCAACGTATCCAACCTGGCATCCGGTCAAACCCACCCATGATCCTCAAGGCCCTTACTGCACAGTGCAGGACAAAGCTTCAGGATCATGGGAGTGACTGGGCTGGGGCCTGGTTCCGGCTGCTGGCTAGCCGGCGCGGCGGGCGATGAGGGTGGCTAGTTCGACGCGCGAGGTCAGGCCGAGCTTGGCCAGGATGTTGGAGACGTGGTACTGCACGGTCCGCCGGGAGGTGAACATCCGGCTCGCGATGTCCGGGTTGGACAGGCCGTCAGCCAGCAGGGCGGCGACCTTTCGTTCGGTCCCGGTGAGCGAAGCCCAGCCGGACTTGGGCCTGCCCCGGGGGCCCTGGACACCGCGCCTGATCCCATGAGCACGCAGCCGGGCATCGGCTCTTGCCGCATCCCACACCGCGCCTAGCTGGGCATAGAAGTCTTGGGCGGCGTCGAGCTGCTGCCTGGCCACCGGCAGGCGGCCGGCCGCGGCCAGGAGTTCCGCCGCGTGCTCACGGGCCATGCCTTCGAGCAGGGGCCGCCCCGCGACCGCGTACGAGTCGGCCACCCGGTTCAGCGCGCCCGCGTCGCCGTCGAGGATCGCCGCGGCGAACCGGCCCGAGCGCCGCAGCGCGGGGCCACCACAGTCGGCCGCGTAGCGCTCCAGCTCGGCCACGGCCTGCCGCCCGGTTTCCTGCTCGCCCAGCGAAACCGCCAGCGCGGCCAGGTCGGGCAGCAGGTAGTGACCGCAGTATTCGCGGTGGCCGGCCACGCACTCCTGCCAGGCCTCCGACAGCACCCGGAATGCCAGCTCCTGGTCGCCCTCGGCCAGTGCGGCCAGAGCGCGGCCCCAGGACCGGTCGTCGATCGTGTGCCGGATCGTGCCGGTGGCCGGTGGCTCGTCAAGCGCGTCCCGGAGCCGCTCGAGTTCCTCGCGGTCCTGCCGGTGCACGGCGATGAGCGTGGCCAGCCCGTCCAGGTGCACGGTCGCGCCGAGGTGGTCGGGAGCCTCGCGGGCGGAGCTGATCTCGCTGAGGGCGTCGTCCCACCGCCCGGCCAGGAAGTGCATGCGGGCGACCGACAGGTGGTGCAGGCACAGGAAGAACGTGCCGATGCCACGTTCGGCGTGCCGCAGGTCGGCCGTGTACGCACGCTGCGCCTCCGCGTCCCGGTCCAGGTCGAACAGGCAGTTGCCGCGGATCAGGTACGGATCGAGCTGGCTGTCGATGACCGGGCCCGCGCGGTCAAGGGCTTCGGCTGCCTGCCCGGCGAGATCGAGTGCCTCGCCGAAGCGGCCCAGCCAGCGGCTGGCGCCCGCGACGGCCTGCAGGCCGTAGGCCATCGCGTAGGGATCGCCGCTGGCCACGCCCTCCTGCCGGGCGCCTTCGGCGGCCGCCATGGCTGCCTCAGGCCCGGTCCACGGCAGGACATGGAGGCACTGGGCGGCCAGGCCATGAAACCGCGCCCGTTCCGGGCGGGTGAGGCCGCCGTCGTCCAGGGCGCGCTGCGCCTCAGCCAGCGCGGCGGAGACATGCCCCCGGTTGAGCCGGGCCTGTACCAGGATCCAGCGCAGCCGCCCGCCGGATTCCCCGGCCGGGCCCGTGGTCAGCGCCGCGTCGGCAACCGTTTCGGCATCCGCGAAGCGGCCCGCCCGCAACAGCGCGTTAGCCAGTGCGAGCTGGAGCACGCCGGCCTGATCGCCGGCCGGGTCCGTGCCGTCGAGGGCACGGCGCAACAGGTCGGCCGCAAGCCCCGGTGCCCGGGCGCTGAGCCGGTCCGCGGATCCGGCCAGCCAGCGCAGGGTCCGCGCGTCGAACGTCATGCCGGCGAGCAGGTGCTGTGCGGCCCGCTCCACCGGAGCGCCCACCGCCGCCAGGGCCTGTCCCGCCTGCAGGTGCAGCGCGTTGCGCGCCGAGACCGGCATGCTCTCGTACAGCGCCTGGCGGATCACCTCATGCCGGAACACCACCCGGTCCGACTCGGCGGCCAGTACCCCAGCCGCCACCGCCTCCTGGATCGTGCCCAGGAGCTCCAGCGCCGGCCTGGCCAGGACGGCGGCCAGTTCGGCGACGCTGAACTGGCCGCCCAGGATCGCCGCGACCTGGAGGGTCTCGCGCGCCTCCCGGGACAGCCCGGACAGCCGCTGGGTCACCACCGCGACCAGCGATTCGGGCATGCCACCGGGCGCGGCGTCCTGGTCATTCCCTGACGCGTCCGGCGGCTGCCCGTTACCGGCCAGCGCACGGGCAAGCTCGATCACGTAAAGCGGATTGCCGGCCGCCGCGGTGAGCTTTCCAAGCAGCCCGTTCGTGGCCCGCCCGTCCGTGGCCTGGCCGGCCAGGGTCGCGACCGAGGATTCGTCGAGCGGGCCCAGCGACACCAGTTCCGCGTTCCGTACCTGCCAGCTGCGTACCAGCCGGTCCACGTCGGCGCCGCCCGCGCCGGATCGCCGGGTGGCCGCGATCAGCAGCGGCAACTGGCTCGCGACCCGGCCGAGCCGGTGCAGCACCAGCAGGCTCGCCGGGTCCGCCCACTGCAGGTCGTCAACGGCCAGCACCACGGCACCTGCCGCGCACCACCCGTCCACCAGTCCCAGGACCGCCTCGGTGATGAGGAACTCGGCATCAACCGCGGGAAAGCTGCCGCCGGACGGCCGGTACGAACCGCGCAGCATCCCGGTGATCTCGGCGGCGGCCCGGTCGGCGGCCCCGGCGGTGAACCCGAGACAGTCGGCGACCGCCGCGAACGGCACCCGCTGTTCCAGTTCCTCCGCCGCGCCGGCGGCGACCCGTGCGCCACCCGCCGCGGCCTGCTCCACCAGCGCCGCGAGCATGGCCGTCTTGCCTATGCCCGGTTCCCCCGAGATAAGCGCGATCGTCCCGTGACCGGCCCGTGCGGCCCGAGACGCGGCAACCAGCCTTTCCAGCTCAGCCTCGCGGCCTAGCAGCGGGACCGGCCGGGCCTGGCCTGTACCGTACTGCCCCACACATTCAGTGTGTGTGCCCTTGATCCACTCCGCAATACACCCCCGGCCGTCAGGCCGGCGACCCGGGCCCGGACCAGTCGCGCCGGGGATGGCGATGGGCCACCGCCAGCCGTTCTGCAGCCAAAAACCTGGCCACCTGGCGGGTGTCTTCCGGCGGCGCCCAGCGGAGCATCGGCCGAAGACCGGTGCGAGAGGAGAAGCCATGGCAGCGGAACGTATCGAGGTCGTCGTGGTTGGCGCGGGCCAGGCAGGGCTGGCGGTCAGCTACTACTTGCAGGCGCTCGGGGTCGAGCATGCGGTCCTGGACCGGGGCAGCGTCGGGGAAAGCTGGCGGTCGGCGCGGTGGGATTCGTTCACGCTTGTCACCCCGAACTGGATGACCCGGCTGCCGGGCTACCGGATGGCAGCGGGCACGGGGCGGGACTTCCTGCCCAGGGATGCCGTGGTCGCCCTGCTGGAACGGTTCGCCCAAGGGCTGCCGGTGCGCGAGGGCACCGAAGTCACCTCGGTCACGGCCGGGCGCCACGGCTACAAGGTCGGCACCGCCGCGGGCGTGATCGCGGCCCGCGCCGTGGTGGTGGCCGGTGGCGGCCAGCGCCGCCCGATCATCCCCGGCCTTGCGGCCCAGCTTCCCGGGGACATCTGCCAGTGCGACGCGTCCCGGTACCGCAGCCCCGCGGCGCTGCCACCCGGTGCCGTGCTGGTCGTGGGCAGCGGCCAGTCGGGCGCGCAGATCGCCGAGGAACTGGCGGCGGCGGGCCGGGACGTTCTGCTGGCCACCAGCCGGGTCCCCCGGGCGCCCCGCCGCTACCGCGGCCGGGACGTGCACGAATGGGCGGTCGAGCTGGGACTCTACGACCAGCCGGCCGCGGCGGTGACCGACCCGGGTGAGTTCACCGAGCCGCATCCGATGCTGTCCGGCGGCCACGGCGGGCACACGATCTCCTACCAGCAGCTGGCCAGGGACGGGGTGCGGCTGCTCGGCCGGTTTCTCGGGGCCGATGGCGACAAGCTTGGCTTCGCTCCGGACCTCCCGTTGAATGTGCAGTACGCCGACGCCGGGGCAGCCAGGTTCCGCCGTGCGGTGGACGAGTACGTGGCCCGGGCCGGGCTGGTGGCCCCGGATCCCGATACTGACCCGGCCGAGCGTCCCGAGCCTGGGGTGGACCAGTCGCCGGAGACGCTGAGCGTGCAGGCGGAGCGCATCGCGGCGGTGGTCTGGTGCACGGGCTTCGGGCCCGATACCGGCTGGCTGCACGTGCCCGTGCTCACCCCGGACGGCAGCCCGGCGCATACGCGCGGAATCACCGCGTTCCCCGGCCTGTACGTGGCCGGGTACCCGTGGCTGTCGAATCGCGGGTCCGGCCTGCTCTACGGCGCCGCCGCCGACGGGGCGCGAGTCGCGCAGCACATAGCGGCGGCCGGGGTGATGTCCGGGACCCGTGCGAGGGGGACGCCGGCCGGCGGGGGCTGACGATCTGGCCGGCCACGGCACCCTGGTCGCCGGCGGCGGTGAACTCACCCCGCTGCGGGGCCTTGCGCGCGATGGTTACGGTGCAAGCATCGCAGGAATAGCGGTAAGCGCCGGCGATGCACCACCGGTGCGCAGGCGGGAGGCGGGCCTTGGACCAGGACACAGTGACCTCGCCTAGCACCGGGGAGCAACATGAGCCCGGCGAGGTTGGCCAGCGCCGGAGGCTCATCATCATCGGGGCGCTGCTGCTCGGCATGCTGCTGGCCGCCCTGGACCAGACGATCGTGGCGACCGCGCTGCCGACGATCGCCGGTGACCTGCACGGACTGTCGCACCTGTCCTGGGTGATCACCGCCTACCTGCTGGCGTCCACGGTCTCCACGCCGCTGTGGGGCAAGCTCGGCGACCTGTACGGGCGCAAGATATTCTTCGAGGCCTCGATCGTCATCTTCCTCATCGGGTCGGCGCTGGCCGGTCTCCCTGCCGGGGCCGGTCTTCCTGCCGGGGCCGGTCTCCGTGCCGGGGCCGGCCTTGTCTCCCGGGCCGCATTTCATGATCCGGTAGGGTTTCCG
>Ga0126383_10003026_pt1 | contig 11029 bp, 13 predicted proteins | sample PanSoiMetPlot_35_FD_96882 | JGI IMG/M metagenome (GOLD analysis project Ga0126383, IMG submission 96882) | Tropical forest soil microbial communities from Panama - MetaG Plot_35 | ecosystem: Environmental > Terrestrial > Soil > Tropical forest > Bulk soil | place: Panama | collected 2016-02-17
CATCGCGGGTGACGTGTCGATGCCGAGCACGGTTCGACCCGTCGCTTGGGCGACCGGGATCGCAACCCGCCCCTTGCCCACGGCGAGCTCCACCAAGGGCCCGTCGGTCTCGCGAGCGAGCTCCACGTAGAACGCGACGTCCTCGGTCATGTCCGCAGACCACTCGTCGTAGAGGCCCGCGAATCGTTCGTCCCAGCTCATGCCGGTCCGACGATACAGTCGCCGCAGTGGACTGGAACCAGTACGGAGAAGACGCCGAGGCCGCGATTTCGGCGGCCGGCTCCCTGGCGGAGCTCGAAGACGCGCGTGTCCGCTACCTCGGCCGCCGGAGCGAGCTCGCCCAGGCGCTGCGAGGGGTTCGAGACCGCGAGACCGGCATGACGCTCAACAGCCTTCGCGAGCGGCTGGAGGCGCGGATCGAAGGCCGCCGCGCCGAGCTCGAGCGTGCGGAGCTCGACCGGGCACTCAGCGGCGACGCGGTCGACATCACGTGGCCCGGGGACCAGCTCCCGGTCGGGCATCTCCACCCGATCACGCAGACGCGGCGACAGATCGAGGACGCCTTCCTCGGCCTCGGCTATGAGATCCGGGACGACCGCGAGGTCGAGACCACCGAGTACAACTTCGACAAGCTCGCGTTCGACGATTGGCACCCGGCCCGCTCCCCGCGCGCCACGTTCTTCTTCGACGAGGACCACGTGCTGCGCACGGAGACGTCGCCGAGCCAGATCCACGCGCTGGAGGAGCGCCCGCCGCCGATCTACATGGTCTCGATCGGCCGCGTCTACCGGCGCGACGACATCGACGCGACGCACTACCCGATCTTCCACCAGTTCGAAGGGCTCGCCGTCGATCGGCACATCACCCTCGCCGACCTGAAGGGGACGCTGCTCCGTGTGATGCGCGAGATCTTCGGGCCCGAGCGCCGCGTCCGCTTCCGGACGCACTACTTCCCCTTCACCGAGCCGTCGATCGAGCCGGACGTCTCCTGCGGCATCTGCGGCGGCGCGGGTTGCCGGACTTGCAAGTTCACCGGCTGGATCGAGATGGGCGGCGCCGGGATGGTCGACCCGCGTGTGTTCGAGAACGTCGGCGTCGACGCTGAGCAGTGGTCCGGCTTCGCGTTCGGCTGCGGGATCGAGCGCGTCGCCCAGCTGCACTACGACTTCCCGGACATCAGGCCGCTGTGGGAGGGGGACCTCCGGGTCCTCACGCAGTTTTGAGGGTTCCGGTCTCCTGGCTGCGCGACTACGTCGCGGTCGAGATGCCGCTCGGCGAGCTCGCGGAGCGGCTTTCCGTGGCCTCGGCGGAGGTCGAGGGCATCGAGCGCCGCGGCGTCGCGGACACGGACGGCAACCTCGGCTTGTTCCGCGTCGGCCGCGTGGTCGAGGCGGGGAAGCACCCGAACGCCGACCGGCTCCAGCTCTGCCGCGTCGACGTGGGGGAGGGCGAGCCGCGCCAGATCGTTTGCGGGGCATGGAACTTCGGCGCGGGGGCGACCGTCGCCGTCGCGCTGCCGGGGGCGGTGCTGCCCAACGGCCTCCAGCTCGAGCAGCGAAAGGTTCGCGGCGAGCTCTCCGACGGGATGATCCTCGCCGAGGACGAGGTCGATCTCGGCACCGACCACTCGGGGATCATCGTGCTGCCGGAGGGCGAGCCCGGGACGCCGCTCTCGGATGTCCTGCCGCTCGTCGACGACGTGCTCCTCGTCGAGTCGACCGGCAACCGGCCCGACCTGCTCTCGATCTACGGCATCGCCCGCGAGGTCGCGGCCCTCTACGACCTGCCTCTATCGGCCATGCCAGGGGGACAGTCGCCCGAACCGGTCCCGAACGGACAGGTCGATGTGGCCGTCGAGGACTTCAACGGGTGCCCGCGGTACATCGGGCGGCTCTTCCGCGACGTGTCGGTCGGCCCCGCGCCGATCTGGCTCAAGGCACGCGTGCTGGCCGCGGGGATGCGTCCCATCTCGAACGTCGTCGACGTCACGAACTACGTGATGCTCGCGCTCGGGAACCCGCTCCACGCCTTCGACTACCCGATGCTCCACGGCGGCAGGATCGTCGTCCGCCGCGCGCACCCGGGCGAGAAGCTGCGCACCCTCGACGGCGCCGAGCGCGACCTCGAGCCGACCGACTTGATGATTGCGGACGCCGACCGCTCCGTCGCGCTCGCGGGGATCATGGGCGGCGAGGAGACCGAGATCGGCGAGGCCACGACCGAGGTGCTGCTCGAGGCGGCGAACTTCGAGCCGACCGGGATCTACCGCACCTCGGAGCGCCTGCGCCTTCGCACGGAGGGGTCGAACCGCTGGGAGAAGGGGGTCGACCCGTATCTCGCCGAGCCGGCGGCCAACCTCGCGACGCGGCTGCTCCTCGAGACGACCGGCGCGGCCTGGGCCGGGCTCGTCGACGTCCAGGGCAAGCTCCCCGACCGCCCGGTGATCCGGTACCGGCCGGACCGTGCCGACGAGGTGATCGGTCTCGACACGCCCCCGGCCGATCAGCTCGAGCTGCTCGGCCGGCTCGGCTTCGAGACCGGCGAGGAGGTCGTCGTGCCGACCTGGAGGGCCCACGAGGTGACCCGCGAGATCGACGTCGTGGAGGAGGTCGCCCGCTTCCGGCTCGGGGAGGTGCCGTTCACGCTGCCCGAGCGCCGGGCGATGTTCGGCTCATTCACCCCGCTGCAGCGGCTGCAGCGCCGCGTCGAGGACGTGCTCGTCGGATTGGGCCTGACCGAGACCTACACGCCTTCCCTCCGGGAGGGCGACCGAAGCCCGAATGCCTGGCGCCTGCCCGAGCCCATCTCGATCGAGATGGCCGTGCTCCGCACGCGCCTCTTGCCGAGCCTCGTTGAAGCCGCCCGTACCAACTCGGAGCTCGGCGCCCGCGGGATCCAGCTCTTCGAGCTGGCGCACGTGTACCTGCCGAACGGCGACCTGCCGACCGAGCGGCGGCACGTGGCCGCGATCGTCGAAGGCGGGTGGAGCCGCGCGAAAGGTGTCGTCGAGGCCCTCTATGGCGCGCTCAAGGCCCAGCCGCGCTTCGAGCGGGCGGACGACGAGCTGTTCCACCCGCTCAAGACGGCTTCGGTCGGCGCCGGGATCGTCGGCGAGCTTCACCCGTCCCTGCTTGAGGGGACCTGGGGCGCGTTCGAGCTCGACCTCGAGGAGCTCCTGGCCGCCGTCCCGCGCGAGCTCAAGTACCAGGACGTCGTCAGCTACCCGCCGGTGCGCATCGACCTCGCCTTCGCCGTGCCCGAGGAGGTCGCGGCCGGCGATCTGATCAGGGCCGCGCGCGAGGCCGCCGGCGACGAGCTGCGCGAGATGCGGCCCTTCGATGTCTACCGAGGCGAGCAGGTCGGCGAGGGCCGCAAGTCGGTCGCGTTCTCGGTCAGCTTCCAGTCGCCCGAGCGGACGCTCACCGACGAGGACGCGGCCGTGCTTCGCGACAAGATCGTCGCGGCGCTCTCGGAGCGTTTCGGCGCGGAGCTGCGCGCCTAGTTAGACGAGGTCGGGGGCGAGCCGCGCGGCGAGCGCCGAGAGCACGCGCTCCTGGATCTCGGGCGTGTCCGCCATCAACCGCCTGAACGACCGATCCGTGATCACGAGCGCCCGGACCGGCGAGGTGGCGATCACGGTCGCGGTCCGGGGCGTGTCCGAGACGAGCGCGATCTCGCCGAAGAAGTCACCGGGCCCGAGCGTGTTGATCCGGCGGCCGTTCTTCTTCACGTCCGCGTTCCCGTCGAGCAGCACGAAGAACTCGCGCCCGCGGGCGCCCTGCGTCGTCATCTCCTTGCCCTCGCGGAGGTCGATCTCGTCGGCGATCTGCGCGATCTGCTCGAGCTGCCGCTTCGAGACGTGCGCGAACAGCGGGGCGTGCCGGATCAACTCCACCTTCTGGTTTCGTCGCAGCATTGCATGAGTCTAGTGCCCCGTCCGGCAATACATGGCGGCATTACCGGACGGGGCAACGCCCTGAAAACCGATGGGAACCACAAGACGTATGCGATACCGTGAATTCGTCGGTCTTCGAGGAGGGTCGTTTCGTGCGTCATCTTTCTCCGCTTGTCCTGCTCCTTGCGATCGCCGCCGTGCTCGTGCCGGGGTCAGCGCGGCCGGCTGCGACCGCCACTGCATTGACCGGGACCGTCGGTCCCGGGTTCACGATCTCGCTGAAGGACTCGTCCGGCCAGGGTGTCAGCCACCTCGACCCGGGCGCGTACACGATCACCGTCAACAACCTCAACACGACGGCCGAGCATGACTTCCATCTGTTCGGCCCCGGCGTAGACCAGGCCACGCCCTTCCAGCAGGGCACCTGGACCTGGAACGTGACCTTCACGAACGGCGTCTACATGTTCCACTGCGACGCCCATCCCACGATCATGAAGGGCACCTTCCGCGTGGGTGCGGCGCCGCCGCCGACGCCCAAGCTGAGCGGCAAGGTCGGGCCGGGCAGCACGATCTCGCTCAAGAAGGGCAGCGCGATCGTGAAATCGGTGTCGGCCGGGACCTACAAGATCGCTGTTCGGGACTCGAGCACCAAGGACAACTTCCACCTGATGGGCCCCGGCGTCTCGAAGAAGACGTCCGTCAAGGGCACGGGCTCGTTCAGCTGGAAGGTCGCGCTGAAGGTCGGGACCTACACGTACCGCTCGGACGCGCACAAGAAGCTCAAGCGGAAGTTCAAGGTGGTCGCGCCGCCGGCGTCCGGTTAGTCCCGGTCTACAAGCGAGAAGTGCCCGAGCCGGGCCCTGGTGTGGCCTTCGCGGCTGCGCCGCATGATCAGCCGCATCGTCGCGCCGATCCCGCCGGCCAACACGAAGCCCGCGCCCAGCGCCGCGGCAGTGACGACCGGCACCTTGCCCTGGAGCATGCGGCGGATGTCGGTCGCCTCGCCGATGCCCGTCCGCAGGTCCTCGACCGCGGTCGCGAGACGCTCGCGCTCCGACTCGATGTCCTGGCGGACGTCCTCCGCCGATCTGCCGTTACGCGTGGCCATCGCTCTTCAGCGCCTCCGACGTCAGCTTCGCCTCCTCTAGGGCTTGCTCCGGCAGAGGCGGGGTGGCCTTCTTGATCGACAGGTAGGCAAACAGGCCGAGCCCGGCGACGAGCAGCACCAGGACGCCGGTCACGATCAGCAGCGCGACCCACATCGAGGTCGTCGTCGCGATCCCGGCCGCCGCGGCCGCGAGGCCGAAGCCCAGCGCGTAGAGGAGGAACAGCGCCGCGCCGAGCCCGAGGCCGATTCCCATTGCAAGCGCCGTCACCTTGCGCTTCAGCTCGAGGCTTGCGAGCTCGAGCTCGAGCCGCACGAGTGCGCTCGCGTGCTCGGCGACGCTCTTCGTCGCCTCGCCGAGCCCCTGCTCGGTGTCGTACTCAGTCTCTTGGGTGTGCATGGCCTCTCCAGTCGACCACCTTCGCGATGACGATTCCCGCCGCGAACGCGGCGCCGACGATCAGCAGCGGCGACGGGCCGCCTCGGCTGCGCTTCTTCTGCTTCTTCTCCGCACGAGGCTCCGGCGGAGCGGGCGCGGGCGGGGCCGCGGGGTTCTCGCCCCGGGCGCGCGCCGCGATCAGGCTCGGCTTCAGCTTGCGAAGGAAGGCGGCGTCGGCCGTGAGCTCCTCGGCCAGCCAGTGGCCGACCCCGTCGCCCCGGCCGGCGGCGCGCTGCGCGAGCCCCTGCAGCCGGTCAGCGCCTCGATCGACGAGGAGGTCGACCTTCGTCATTTCTTCGGCGGAGGCTCGCCTGTGGCGACGCGCCAGACCTTCGCGGCCGCCTGTCGCGCGGCCACCACGGCGCAGGCGCTCAGCCCCATCCAGAGCGCTTTGCGCAGCATGCCCGGGTGCTTGCCTGTCTGCGATTGGCCCAAACCTGCCGGTTACTGTAACTCGATGGACAAGGCGGAGCGGCAGCGGCTGATCGCGAGCGTCGTCTCGCGACGTCGCGTCGGGAGCCAGCACGAGCTGGCCGCGTCGCTCGCCGATGCGGGCTGCGAGGTCACGCAGGCGACGATCTCCCGGGACATCCGCGAGCTCCGCCTCGAGAAGACGACCGACGCGCTCGGCCGCCCCCGCTACGTCCTGCCCGGCCGCGCCCGCAGGGGAGACCCGCGCGAGGTGCTGAACGGCGTGCTGCGGCAGTTCGGGCACCGGGCGACCGCCGCGCAGAGCATCGTCGTCGTGCAGTCGGAGCTCGGTTCGGCGCCCGCGATCGGTCGGGCGCTCGACCAGCTCGGGCATCCGAAGATCGTCGGGACGCTCGCGGGCGACGACACCTGCCTCGTCATCACGCGCTCGGTGCGCGACGCCCGCGCGGTCGCGCGGGAGCTCAGCTCGGCCTTGAGTTAGCTAGACGCTGCGGCCGCCCTCGTACCAGACCGGGCCCTGCGTCTGGACCGGGCGCGTGTCCGAGAGGGCGCGGAGCACCCGCACCGAGCCGCGGATCCCCTCGGCGTCGAGCCGCTCGAGGCAGCGCATCGTCATCTGGGGCGACGTCCCGTAGCCGAACCGCCTGGCGACCCGGGCGCGGAACGCCAGGTTGCCGCCGTCGCGAGCGGGGTTCAGCGGCGCCACCAGCAGCGCCGCGCGCTCGAGGTAGTCCGTCGAGAAGAGCTCGAGCTCGATGTAGAGGTCGGACCAGTCGTCGGGCAGCGCGGCCAGTTCCGCCTCCCAGGCGGCGACGAACGAGCTAGGGGTCTCGGCCGGGACGGCGGGGGCCTCGTCCTCGGCGTCTGTGCGCACGAGCTTCAGCTGGCCCTCGATCCCCTCTCGGTCGAGGCGCTGCAGCAGCCGCGTCACCAGGTCCGGCGAGGGCCCGTCACCGCGTCGAGCGGCGAAGAACGTGACCGCTCGCCCGAGCCGCCCCGGATGCGCCGGCGCGAGCAGCACGGCCGCCCGTTGCGCCTGCTCCCGGTCGGGCGCGATCAGCCGCAGCTGCGCGGCGCCCCACTCCTCGGGCAGGCCCGGCTGAATCGCCCGCCACTGGTCGACGAGTGTCACGAGCCGGAGCATAAACTCAGCCTCGTGGCCAAAGTCGAGCGGAAAAGCACGCTGAGCGAGGAGCGCGCGCGCACCTTTCTGCGCGAGATGCTCCTCATCAGGCGCTTCGAGGAGAAGGTCGAGGAGCGCTTCCGGGCGGGCGACCTGCCGGGTTTCCTGCACGTCGCGATCGGCCAGGAAGCGGTCGCGGTCGGCGTCTGCCAGGCGCTCGAGGACGGGGACGTCTTCGCCTCGACGCACCGCGCGCACGGCCACACGCTCGCGCGCGGGACGCACCCGAACGCGGTCATGGCGGAGCTCTACGGGAAGCTCGAAGGCTGCTGCCACGGCTACGGCGGCTCGATGCACCTCTACGACGTCGAGCGCGGCAACCTCGGCGCGAATGCGGTCGTCGGCGGCGGCCTCCCCGCGATCACCGGCGCGGCGCTCGCCTTCAGGCTGCGCCGCGAGCCGCGCGTCGGGGTCGCGTTCTTCGGCGACGGGGCGACGAACATCGGCACCTTCCACGAGTCGCTCAACCTCGCGCAGCTCTGGCAGGTTCCGGCCGTCTTCGTGCTCGAGGACAACCACTGGGCCGAGTCCACTCCGGAGATCCAGCACTCTCCGATTCGCGATCTCAGCAAGCGCGCGGAGGCCTTCGGCATGAAGGTGATGAAGGTCGACGGCCAGGACGTCGAGGAGGTGCACCGCGTCGCCGGGCGTGCGCTCAAGTACGCACGTGACGGCAAGGGGCCGGTGTTCCTGCACGTCGAGACCGAGCGGCTCGTCGGCCACTACATCGGCGACCCGCAGGTCTACCGCGACAAGGAGGAGCTCCGGCGGCTCCAGGAGACGCGTGACCCGATCACGCTCTTCCGCGAGAAGCACGGCATCTCGGACGAGGAGTTCGAGGAGCACGATCGCGAGGTCCAGGAGCTGGTCGAGGCCTCGGTCGAGTTCGCGAAGGCCGGCACCGACCCGAAGCCGGAGGACGCCCTCTCCAACATCTATGCGTAATGCCTGAGATCTCCTACCGCGAGGCGGTCCGCGACGCACTCGCCGAGGCGATGCGGCACGACGACGACGTTTTCATCATGGGCGAGGACATCGCCGAGATGGGCGGCTCCATGGGCGTCACGCAGGGCATGCTCGACGAGTTCGGCCCCGAGCGTGTGCGCAACACGCCGATCTCGGAGATCGCCATCGTGGGCGCGGGCATCGGCGCCGCGATGCAGGGCATGCGACCCGTCGTGGAGGTCATGTACGAGGACTTCCTGACGGTCTCGATGGAGCAGATCGTCAACCAGGCGGCCAAGCACCGCTACATGTCCGGCGGGCAGCTGAAGGTGCCGCTCACGATCCGCACGCAGGGCGGCGCCGGCTGGTCGCCGGGCGCGCAGCACGCGCAGCAGGTCGAGGCCTGGTTCGTGCACGTGCCGGGGTTGAAGGTCGTCTTCGCCTCGACGCCCGCCGACGTGCGCGGACTGCTCTGGTCGGCGATCTACGACGACAACCCGGTGGTGTTCTTCGAGCACCGCACGCTCTACGGGATCAAGGAGGAAGTTCCCGACGAGCTCGAGCCGATCCCGATCGGGCAGAGCCGGGTGCACCGGGAAGGGACGGACGTGACCGTCGTCGCCACGGGCCGGCTCGTCCACGAGGCGCTGCGCGCGGCCGAGCAGGCCGAGGCCGAGGGCGTCTCCGTCGAGGTCTGGGATCCGCGCACGCTACAGCCGCTGGACGTCGACGCCCTCGTCGCGTCGGTCAAGAAGACGAACCGCTGCGTCGTCGCGCATGAGGCCGTGACGCGGATGGGCTTCGGGGCCGAGATCGCGGCGGTCGTCCAGGAGCAGGCGTTCGACTGGCTCGACGCGCCGATCGAGCGCGTCGGGGCGAAGTTCGCGCCGCTCCCGTTCGCGCCGGTGATGGAAGAGTTCGTCGTGCCGCACGCGAACGATGTTCTTGCCGCAATCCGCCGGACGGTCGGTAGATGACTCTCCCGGCTCCGTCCTCCAGGCCCCTGGCGTGGCAACGAAACCGGGAGAGTCATCGTGGCTAGCGAGGTCAAGCTCCCGCGGCTCGGGCAGGGAATGGAGTCCGGGACGATCGTCAAGTGGCTCAAGAGCGAAGGCGACCGGGTCGAGAAGGGCGAGCCGCTGTACGAGGTCGACACGGACAAGGTGACGCAGGAGGTCGAGGCGGAGGCCTCTGGGGTGCTCCTGAAGATCGCGGTCGACGAGGGCGAGGTGCCAGTGGGTCGGACGATCGCGGTGATCGGGGAGCAGGGCGAGGAAGTGCCGGAGGTCTCGGCCGAGGAAGCGCAGAGGGAGGAGCCCGCGCCGGCCGCGCTGCAGGAGAACGGGCGGCCGGAGGAGGCACCTGTCGTTCAGGCGACCGGCGGGCGGGTGAAGGCGTCGCCCCTCGCGCGGCGGATCGCACGGGAGCGGGGGATCGACCTGGCCTTGCTCCGGGGCACCGGGCCGGAGGGTCGCATCGTCGCCGAGGACGTCGAGCGCGCCGAGGCCGCTCCCGCGGCTGTGCCGGCCCCCGTGCCGGTTGGAGAGCTCGAACGTCGCGAGCTCACGAGCACGCGCAAGACGATCGCGCGCCGACTCACGGAGGCCTGGCAGATCCCGGTCTTCCAGCTGCAGGCGTCCGCGGACATGACGCGCGTGAACGGCCTCGTCGCGCGCCTGCGAGACGGAGGCACCAAGACGACGGTTACGGACGTCCTGACGAAGGTCTGCGCCACGGCGCTCCTGCTGCACCGGGAGGTGAACGCGCAGTGGACGGACGACGCGATCCTCGTCTTCCCGACGGCGAACGTCGGCATCGCCGTGGCGACGCCCCAGGGGCTGATCGTCCCTGTGATCCGCGGCGCTGACCGGCTCCGGCTCGCCGAGATCGCGGCTGCCCGCTCGGACGTCGTCACGCGCGCGCGTGAAGGGAAGCTGCAGCGCGCCGACCTCGAGGACGGGACGTTCACGATCTCGAATCTCGGCATGTACCGCGTCGAGTCGTTCACGGCCGTGCTGAACCCGCCGCAGGCCGCGATCATCGCGGTCGGGGCGATCCAGGAGCAGGCCGTGCCGATCGACGGCCAGCTCGCGGTGCGGCCGATGATGACCCTGACGGCGACGTTCGACCATCGCGCCGTCGACGGCGCGCCCGCCGCCGAGTTCCTCCAGGCCGTCAAGGACCTCCTGGAGGAGCCGGGCTTAATGTTGTGAGGCGCCGCTTGCGATGCCGACCTCAGGACGCGCGAGCTTCGCTTGCGCGTCCGTCGGAAATGGCCGGTCAACACTGTGGGCGCCAGGAGAGACGGCCGTGAGGATCTGGTACCGCGTCCAGAACCTGTCGTTGGCGCGGGCCTTCTACGTGGACGTGCTCGGCTTCACGGAGACCTTTGTCGCGGACGAGACCGCCTGGATCGCGTTGGACCGTGACGAGACCGAGATCGCGCTCGCCGAGGGCGATCCGCAACCCGAGGACGAGACCGGGGTCGCGATGATCGACGTCCGGGACATCAAAGCGGAGCGTCAGCGGCTGGAGGCGAGCGGTGTCCGCGTGGGGACGGTCCTCGAGCTCCAGGGCGCGATGCGGCTGCTCGACGTGTACGACCCGGACGGGAACCGGCTCCAGCTCGCGGAGGAGATCCCGTGATCCGGCGCGCCGGGCCGCAGGACGTGCCGTTCCTGAAAGACATGCTGCGGCACGCGTACTACTGGCGCGCGACGACGGTGCCGGAGTCCGGGGAGCCGCCGGTGCAGCGGTACGTCGAGCGCTGGGGCCGGCCCGGTGATACGGCGCTGGTCGCGATCCAGGACTTCCAGCCGGTCGGGGCGGCCTGGTACCGGCTGTTCAAGGCGGAGAATCCGGGCTACGGGTTCGTGGACGAGGAGACGCCGGAGCTCTCGATCGCCGTGGTGCCGAGCAAGCGCGGCTCAGGGCTCGGGTCGGAGCTGCTGGACGCCCTGATGGCGCGGGCGCGGGCGGACGGGTACGCGTCGATCAGCCTGAGCGTGGAGAAGGACAACCCGGCGGTGG
>Ga0126383_10003027_pt1 | contig 11028 bp, 6 predicted proteins | sample PanSoiMetPlot_35_FD_96882 | JGI IMG/M metagenome (GOLD analysis project Ga0126383, IMG submission 96882) | Tropical forest soil microbial communities from Panama - MetaG Plot_35 | ecosystem: Environmental > Terrestrial > Soil > Tropical forest > Bulk soil | place: Panama | collected 2016-02-17
CTCTGACGGCGCTCCTCTTCTCGCTCGGCAAGCATCTGATCAGCCTGTACATTGGAAGCAGTAACATGGCGTCGAGTTACGGCGCTTCCGGTGCGCTTATTATTGTCTTTGTATGGGTCTATTACTCTGCCCAAATCTTTTTGCTCGGTGCCGAATTCGCGAAAGCACACGGAGATCAGAGGCGGCGTCTGAAAAGCTGAAAGATCGCAGCGCGCGGGCTGAATTTGCGCCCTTTCGCTATTCTCCCATCGCGGACTAAACACCGACTGCTGCCGCGGAACCTTTCCGTTCATTTCGGAGTTGTCGGAGATGGGAGCATCGTCGCAGACGACAATCGGGGAGGAGAACCCATGGAAGACGATCTTCTGTTGACACGTAAAGATGGGTCTGTCCGGTGTTTTCGCATGTATGATCGGCCAAAACCCAAAGAGGGAGATGTTATTACGCTCCCGGTCGATGGACAGTTGATCAAGGCGTCTGTAAAGGGTTCGCCACAGGGACCAGAAATAACTATAGTGGCCGATGTCGAAGCTATGGAGATTTGAGACCGATAATCGCGCCTTGTGTCAATATTGAGGCAACCATCCATTTAGCTCGGATCGGGTTTTTCGTCCGAGCGGCGGCCTAGCGCGCGAAAAGCGGTATCGGGACTCTCTCCCGCACATCCCGTCGCTGCCGATCTGGGTGATGGCCTCCTTAGAAAGGGGTAGGGCATGCCGATTTTTTGGAGTCTTACGGCGATCTTATCCCTTTCTGCGATAATGTTCATTCTCACGTGAGAATGAATCGGTACGCGTCGCGGGAGTACAGGAAAAACACTTTCGATCAATGCTGTCTCGGGAATAATGTGGTTTAATTCTCGTTTCCCTCAGGGGCAGGGATGCGGGGTCAACGTTTTCTTCCGATCGTCGCTCTGGTCGCGGCGCTGGCGTCGAGCGCAGTCGCGCGCGCCGACCTTAATTACCGTGCCGAAATCACCGGAGCGGAGGACAGCGATCTCGCCAGTCTGCTGGACAAAGTCTCCGAGCTGAAAACACTCGAGGACAAACCGCCGGTATCGGAAGAGGCCCTGCGGCGGCGCGCCGACCGCGATCTCGAGCGGCTTGCCGATGCGGCGCACAGCCTTGGCTATTGGGACGCGGATTTCTCTTACGACGTCGACACCTCGGCCGAGACCGCGAAGGTGACCGTCACGGTGAAGCAGGGGCCGCTTTATCACGTAGCGTCGGTAAAGGTTCTGGGACCCGACAGGCAGCCGCTATCGATCCCCCAGGACGGCGAGAAGCTGCCGCTCAAACCCGGCGACCCGGCGCACACCGCCCCGGTCATCGCAACCGAGACGGCGTTGGTGGCGGCGTTCGGCGACAGCGGCCATCCGTTTGCTAAGGTGGACAACCGCAAGGTCGAGATCGACCGCGGCACTCAGACAATGGACGTGACCTACACGGTCGACCCGGGGCCGGTCATGCGTTTCGGCCCAGTCACGATCTCAGGGCTCGAACGGCTCAATCCCGCCTATGTAGAGGGGCGCGTCCGCTGGCAGGGCGGGGAGATCTACGACGCGAGCAAGGTCGAGGAGACGCGCCGGGCGCTGATTGAAACCGGTTTGTTCAGCACGATGCAGATCACGCCCGCCGCCGATCCCGAGCACCCCGGGGAGGCGCGAATGACGATCGAGGCGACCGAGCGGCTGCATCGCTCGATCGGCGCCGGAATCGCCTACAACACCAGTCAGGGCATTGGCGCGCGGGCTTTTTGGGAAAACCGCAACTTGTTCGGCAACGCCGAATCTCTGCGGCTGTCCGCCGATGTCGGCCAGCAACTCGACGCGTTCCGAGCGAATTTCCGGCGTCCCGATTTTTTGGCTGTCGATCAGGACTTCCTGGCGACCGCCGAGGCGGTCAACGACACGCCAGTCGCCTATCGCAGCCGCCGGGTGACCGCGACAGCCGGGATCGAGCGCCGGGTCGACCGCTGGCTGACCGGCGGGCTCTCCCTCTTGGTTCAGAAAGCAAATGTCACTCAGCTCGCTAATGTCGCCGGGTTGGGCACGCAGCGTTACGAGTTGGCCGGCCTGCCCGCCTATTTAAAGCTCGACCAGACCGACAATCTGCTGAACCCGACAACCGGTTATCGCGCACAACTCGGCGTCACGCCGGCGCACACCTTCTCCGGCTCGCACCTGACGTTCGTGACGAACCTGGTTTCGGGCAGCACATACTGGCCCTTGGGCGTCGAGCAGCGGGCGATTATCGCCGGCAAGCTGGCGCTCGGCTCGCTTGACGGTGCCCCGCTATTTCAGCTGCCCGCCGATCAGCGGATTTATGCCGGCGGCGGCGGATCGATCCGTCCCTATGGCTGGCAACTGGCCGGACCGCTCGCCTCCAATAACGACCCGATCGGTGGGAGGTCGAGCCTGGTGCTCAATTTGGAAGCCCGCATCAAGATAACCGAAACGGTCGGCATCGTTCCCTTTTTTGATGCCGGCAGCTATTACGAGAGCCCGGTGCCGCAGCTCGGCCGCACGCTGTTATACGGCGTGGGCCTGGGGGCGCGCTATTACACGGCGTTCGGGCCGTTGCGGCTCGACCTGGCGACGCCGCTGCACAAGCGCAGCGCCGACTCTCCGATCCAGGTCTATATCAGCCTCGGTCAGGCCTTCTGATGAAGACTGCGACGAGAATACTTCGCTGGCTCGGTATCGCGCTCGCTCTATTGATTGTTGTCCTCCTCGGCGGGTTTGGCCTACTGCAAACGCCGGCCGGCCAAACCTGGCTCGCCAGAACCATCGAGCGGACGATGAGCGATCCCGATTTCACAGTCGCGATCGCGGGACTGCATGGGACCGTGCCGTTCAATCTCAAGGTTGACCGGATCGACATCGGCGATCGCGACGGCACCTATCTTACTGCGCATGATTTCGGCCTCGACATCTCGGCGGCCGAATTATTAGCCGGGCGGCTGCATATTCGGTCACTTGGTTTTGCCGAGATCGACATGGCGCGACCGACCACCGCGCCGTCGACGACACCCTGGACGGAATACCTCAAAGTTCCGCGCGTCCCAATCGGCGTCGTACTCGACCGGCTTTCGATCGACCGCCTCGCGCTCGCACCCCCGGTATTAGGCGAAAGCCTCATCGCAACTATCGAGGGAAATGCCCGGCTCACGGGCGAGTCGGCACAGCTCGCGCTCGACCTGCACCGTACGGACGACTTTGCCGGGAATATCGCGTTGGCGATGGAGCTTGCGGGCGCCGCGCCGGTCTTGAAGCTACAGCTCGAAGCGAGCGAACCGACCGGCGTTCTGCTCGACCGTCTGCTCGCGCGCACGGATCGCCCGCCGCTCGCGCTGTCCGTCAATGGAACCGGACCGCTGGCGGATTGGCACGGGCGGGTCGCCGCCTCCGCCGGCACACTCGCGCACCTCGATGCCGATGTGACGCTGGCCGTAACAAATCAGACGCTCCTCGGGCTCTCTGCAACGGCGGCAATGGCACCGCTGATCCCCGCCGAGTTTGCACCCGTTGTTGGGGACCAGGTAACGCTGTCGCTCCGTGGGACCTTCGGCGAGCGGGTCGTCCTCGACGCGCTGTCGATCGGGGTTGCGGCGGGAACGTTGACGGGCGATGCGACGTATGGAGGAGCTGAAAAGGCCGTCACGGCGCATCTGCGGGCAAATGTACCGGAGCTGTCCACGCTAGCGGGAATGCTCGGCAATCAACTGGGCGGCTCGGCGGCCCTCACGGCAGAGGTTACCGGTACGCAGAGCCGGCCCGCGCTCGCGCTGAATTTGTTGGGGAGCGATGTCCGCGTCGGCACGTCGGGCGCCGATCATATCGAGGCGAGCATGTCGGCGTCGCCGACTGGCGCCCTCGATAACCCCGATGCACGCGTCGAATTTGTGGCAAGCGGCCGAATCGAGGGTCTCGTCGCGCCGGAAGGCGTCGCGGCTCCGCCGGAACTCGGGCGCGACATCGATTTCTCGCTCGCTGGCAATGCCGCCCGCAACGGCAGCGCCGCCGATCTGACCCGCCTCTCCGCGGAAGGCGCGGGCCTTGCTCTTACCGGGGCCGGGCAACTCACAGGAGGCGGGGAGACCGTCGAAGGAAATTTGCGTTTATCGGTCGCCGACCTTCGCCCGTTCTCCGGATTTGCCGGTCGCCCGCTCGCCGGCTCGATCGAGCTTGCGGCCGATGCCGCGCGCGAGGGCGCATCCGGGTTCGCGGCGCGCTTCCGGGGCTCGGCCAAGGGGTTGCGGACCGGCATCGCAGCCGGCGACGCGCTTCTCGGTGACATGGTGACGATGACCGGCGCCTTGCGGCGCGAGCCCGCAGGCGTGCTGAGCCTTGATCAGCTGGCAGTCGCCGGCGCTGCGGCGAGCCTTTCCGGCGATGCGCGGTTTGATCCCGCTTCGAACCGCCTCGGCGCCGCGCTGGCGCTCGAGTTGCCGCGGTTGAAGCCGCTCGGCCCCGCGCTCGGCATGGAGATGGCGGGCGCACTCTCGGCCCGCGCCAATGCCGAGGGCGCGCTCGATCAGCTGCGGCTCAGGAGCGAAGTTGCCGGTGACGACCTCGTCGCCGCCGGAACGCGGATCGATCGGCTGCGGCTGGCCGCGGAGGTCAACGATCTGGGCGAACCGAAGGTGACGCTCGATGGTACTTATCGCGCCTACGGACTTGACGGAGTCCTGAGTTTGGCGGCGGAGGCGAAAGGCAATTCCGAGCTGGTGCTACCGCGCTTCCGGTTGACGGCGGCGGACAGCGCGATCGAAGGCAGTCTGCGCATCGCTCTCGATACCTATCTGACCCAGGGTTCGGTTAGCGGACGCGCGCCCGATCTCGCGCGCCTATCCAAGCTCGCCGGAACACCGCTCGGCGGCAGTCTCGAATTCGGCGGTAAGTTCGAGGCTCGTAGCGGTCAGCTAGTAGATCTATCGCTCACCGGATCGCGGCTTACTGCCGGGACCGGCGCCTCACGCTTGGGGGTCGGCCGCCTCGAGTTGGCCGCGAAGTTCGCCGACATCTTGCGAGCCCCGTCGGGAACGGGGCGCGTTTCACTGACCTCGGCGAAGCTGGGTGCGAGCGAGTTCACCACGGCAACGCTAGCGCTCGACGCGCCGCGATCGGGCCGCTTCGCCTTCCAGGGGAATGCCAAGGGCCGGCCATTGACCTTGGCGCTCGCGGGCGATGGCGGGCTCGAACCGGGGCGGCTCGAGCTCCGTCTCACTCGGCTTACGGGATCGCTCGGCAACGACCGGATATTGCTCGAGCAGCCGCTTACGCTGTCAAAACGTGGCGCCGATCTTGCCTTTTCGGGTCTCGCCTTGAATTTCGGGACCGGCCGGATCACCGGTAGCGGGAGCAAGCGTGGCGAAGCGCTGTCACTGGCGCTGAACGTGGCCGATTTTCCGATCGCCTCGGGCGCCGAGCTGATGGGCTATCACAATGTGCGGGGCACGCTGGCGATCGCCGCAAACCTCGGCGGGACTCTGCGCGCACCGCAAGGCCGCTTTTCTGTCAACGCCCGCCAAATCTCACTATCCTCGGCGAAAAATCCGCAATTGCCGAATCTCGGGCTCGCCGTTGACAGTAATTGGAATGGGCGGAGCCTCGATTTGAAAGGGCAGGTAACCGGCCTCAAAGGCGATCAAATCGGGTTCAGCGGGGCTGTCCCGTTGCTGCTCAACCCTGCGTTGTTCGCGATCTCGGTGCCGACGGACGGCCGCCTCGCATTGCAATTGCAAGGATCAGGACAGTTAGAGCATCTCGCTGACCTGCTGCCACTCGGCGAAGATCGCGTCAGCGGTCATTTCGCTACCAACGTCGCGGTCGGCGGCACCGTCGCCGCCCCGGCCGCGAACGGCCGCCTGCAGCTCTCCGATGCGCGCTACGAGAATTTTGCGACCGGCGCCGTGTTCACCAACATGCGCGCCGACCTCGTCGGCGACCGCGACAGGTTCACACTCACTTCCCTTTCAGCCTCGGACACCGCGAGCGGCACGCTGAAGGCGCAGGGTAATGTAGCACTGCGCGGCCCGGCGGGGCCGACCACCGAGCTTTCCGCGACGCTCGAGAATTTCCGAGTGGCGGCACGCGACGAAGCAGTGGCAACGGCGAGCGGTAACATCTCGATCGCCGGACCCCTGACCGCGCCAAAGGTCACGGCCCCGCTGACGATCAATCGTGCGGAAATCAATCTTCCGCAAAGCCTGCCGCCCAATGTCGTCGTGCTGAAAGTCGTTGAAACCAACAGCAGGACCGGAAAACCGCCGCCACCCGCCGCCGCCGTAAACCAGCAGCCGGCACTCCCGGCCGTGCTCGACATCAAGGTCGACATGCCCGGCAACATCTTTGTCCGTGGGCATGGGCTCGACAGCGAGTGGCGCGGCAAGCTAACGATAACCGGCACCAGCGCGGCACCGGCGATCAGCGGATCACTCGAGCAGATCAAAGGCAGCGTCGATTTGCTGGGCAAGACTTTCACAATAACGCGCGGCATAATCACATTCGATGGCAGCGCGAAGCTCGACCCCGTTCTCGATATCGTTGCCGAGTCGAGCACCACCGACATTACGGCGCAAGTCCATATCGGGGGCTTTGCCTCGGCGCCGACGGTGACTTTGAGCTCGACGCCTCCCGTGCCGCAGGACGAGATCCTCGCACGCGTGCTGTTTAACCGCGGCGTCGGTCAGCTCAGCGCCGGTGAAGGGCTGCAGCTCGCAGCAGCGGCCGGCACCCTCGCCGGCGGTGGTCCAGGCGTGCTCGACCGCCTGCGCGGCGGCCTCGGCCTCGATTGGTTCAAACTCGGCTCGGGCGCGACCGGTCCGACGACCGGCACCCTCAACCCGAGAGCGGGGCGCAGCGGTGCAGCAGGCGGCACCGCGCTGAGCGCGGGAAAATACATCGCACCCGGCGTCTCTGTCGGGGTCAGCCAGGGCGTGTCCCCACCAACCAGCAAGGTCACCGTTGAGATCGAGCTGCGGCCGCATCTGACGATCGGTGGCGAGGCGGGGCAATCCGGCGGCACCGGCATCGGCCTCAATTACAATTACGATTACTGACGGGTCACTCTTCGGTGATCGGGCCTTGCCCAACTCGGTGCAGAGCCGGAGACTGGGTCGAGGCATAATCAACGGGAGGATAACGATGGATGTTTTCGAAAGCGGGTTGGAGGGGTTGCTGCCGCGCTCGCAATGGTCGCGCCGCGGCTTCGTCATGACGTCCCTCGTCACGGGCTTCGCGCTGTCTGTGCAGCCGGTCTCGGGGCAGACGATCACGACTGATGCAACCGGCCTCGACGCTGGCGAGGTCAAGATCCCGGTCGCAGACGGATCGGTTCCGGCCTACCGGGCGATACCGGCGGAAGGCGGGCCGTTCCCCACTGTCCTTGTCGTTCAGGAGATCTTCGGCGTGCACGAGCACATCAAGGATCTCTGCCGCCGCTTCGCGAAGGCCGGATATTACGCCATCGCCCCCGAGCTCTATTCTCGGCAAGGAAATCCAGCGACGATCAGCGATACGCAAGAGCTGATCAAGACGATCGTTTCCAAGGTTCCGGACAAACAGGTCATGTCGGATCTCGACGCGGCGGTGGCCTACGCCAAGTCGACCGGCAAGGCCGATACTGCGCGGCTCGCAGTCACCGGGTTCTGCTGGGGGGGACGTATCGTGTGGCTGTACGCGGCGCACAATCCGGAGCTCAAGGCGGCGGCTGCCTGGTATGGACCGATCGACCGTCCGCGAACCGAATTGCAGCCTAAATACCCGATCGATCTCGCCGGCGATCTCAAGGCGCCGGTTCTCGGCCTCTACGGTGCCGCCGATCAGGGCATTTCGGCGGAGAGTGTCGAGCGAATGCAGGAGGCTTGCAAGAAGGCCGGCAAGACCTGCGAGATCAAAATTTACCCTGACACCCCACACGGCTTCAATGCCGACTACCGGCCGAGCTATCGCGCCGAGGCAGCCAAAGACGGCTGGTCGAAGATGCTGGCCTGGTTCAAGAGCCACGGCGTCGGCTGAGCCTCGGGATCGACGGTGAACCTCGCAGCGCTGTTATTCGACGTTGCTCGGCGGCAACCGGACACGCCGGCGCTCAGTGATGAGATTCACCGCTGGAGCTATCGCCAGTTCGTGGACCGAATTGCACGCCTGGCCGGCGGTCTGTGCGGCCGCAATCTCCAGCGCGGCGACCGCGTCATGCTGTGCATGGAGAATTGTGCCGAGTTCCTGGAGATGATCTTCGCCTGCTGGACGGCGGGGCTCTGCGCGGTGCCCGTCAATGCCAGGCTCCATCGCCGCGAGGTCGAGCACATCGCCAATGACTCCGGCGCGCTGCTGCTCGTCGCGACACCGGCATTGGCGGATGCGCTGGCCCCACTCGCGCAGTCGGTCGGGACATTGTCAGATATCGTTTCTACTGGGTCAAAAGGTTACACGGCGCTGGTCACGCGCAGCGCGCCGATGCGCCCAGTCGAGGGCGCGCCGACCGACCAGGCGTGGTTGTTCTACACGAGCGGAACGACCGGGAGGCCAAAGGGAGCGGTGCTGAGCCACCGCAATCTATTGTTCATGTGTCATTGCTATTACGCCGATATTGACGCGCTCGACGAGCGCGACACCAATCTTCATGCCGGTCCCTTATCGCACGGCGCAGGCCTCTATGCGCTGCCGCATCTGCTGCGGGGCGGACAGCAGGTCGTGTTGCCGCATTTCGACGTCGATGCCGTCCTCGACGCAGTGCAGCGTCATTCGCGCGTCTCGATGTTCGCAGCGCCGACGATGCTCACCCGGCTCGTCCACGCGCCGGCGGTTGCCGCCGCGGATCTGCGCAATGTCCGCACGATCTTCTATGGGGGCGGCCCGATGTATGTCGCCGACCTCGAACGCGCGCTGCAGATCTTCGGTCCGCGGCTCTACCAGCTTTACGGCCAGGGCGAGTCGCCGATGACGATTACCGGGCTGACGAAGCGCATGCATGCTGACCAGACGCATCCGCGTTGGCAAGATCGGCTCGGTTCCTGCGGAGTCCCACGCACCGGCGTGCTCGTCAAGGCGGTCGATGATCATGATCGTGAGGTGCCAAGTGGCGAAGTCGGTGAGGTCGTCACCCGCAGCGACTGCGTCATGGAGGGATATTGGAACAATCCGGAGGCCAGCGCCGAGACCTTGCGGGGCGGCTGGCTGCACACCGGCGATCTCGGCAGCTTTGACGAGGACGGGTTTCTGACCCTCCGCGACCGCTCGAAGGACATGATCATCAGCGGCGGCAGCAACATCTATCCGCGCGAGATCGAGGAGGTGTTGCTGCGCCATCCCGACCTCGTCGAAGTCTCCGTCGTCGGGCGGCCGCACCCCGAATGGGGCGAGGAAGTGGTCGCCTTTGTGGTCGCGCGCCCCGGGGTCGAACTCCGGACCGAGGCGCTCGATCAGCTGTGCCTGGACCATATCGCCCGCTTCAAGCGCCCGCGGGATTATCGGTTCGTGGATGCGCTGCCCAAGAACAATTACGGCAAGGTGCTGAAGACGGAGCTGCGCCGATTGCTTGCCGGACTGGGACAAGAAAGCGTCAACTGCTGATCGTTCGGAACGCAGGAGTTCGCGCCGGCGTTTTACGAGGCGGAACTCGGTGACGTTCTAGGAGGCCGCAATGGCGCTTAAAGATCTCCTCGTCTGCATCGATCCGACCAGTGCGGGCGACGCCCGCCTCAAACTCGCGTTCAACCTGGCGCGAGCCAACAAACCACACCTCTCCGGAGCGTATGTCTTGGCGGACGGGGACACCGCACCGCGCGGACACGGCGGCTTCGGCGGCGTGCCCGGCATGACCAGTTTCAACGAAGAGCCGAGCCCCGGCGGAATGGTCTCCGAAGTCTTTCATGAAGCCGAGGTCGTCGACCGCGTCGAGCTCCGCTTCAAGGACGAGCTGCGGGTGGCCGGCATCGAGGGCGAGTGGCACATCGTCCCCGACGGCGACTCGACCGAACTGATCGAGCTCGCCAAATCGGTCGATATGACGATCATGGGCCAACGCGCGCCGCGGGCAGACGGCGCAGCGCGGCTTCGCCCCGACGACGTCGTGATGGCTGCCGGCCGCCCGGTGCTCGTCGTTCCCTATGCGGGAAATTTCGAAACCGTCGGCAAACGCATCCTAGTGGCCTGGGACGGGACCCGCGAGGCAAACCGCGCCTTGAATGATCGACTGCTTCGGGTGCGTCTGCTGGCCGACGGCCGATGCGGGTTTTTACTCCTCTGGATCGCTGAGCGCTGGTCCCAGCGTCGCCAACGTTTGCTGGTTGGTCGGCCAATAGCATAGAAGTCCCCGTTCTGTGCTTCACCGCGATGAAGCGTCCCCAACGTAAGACGTGATCTTCCTTTCGCGTGTGATCTAGTTCACATAATGGCATTGCGAAATTACCCACAATATCGGGCACAATCTCTGTCGGGGTTGTTGAAGCAAGTTCCCGTTGTGTGCCAAATGGGATGGCCAACCGGTAGGGCGAGGCTGGCACTCCTTCGGGAACCGCCCTATGTTTGTCGGCATGCCCCCCCGAACTGACAGACGAACAGACGCAAGCGCTGGTCCAGCTCCTATTTGCGAACCATCGAGGAAGATCGTCTGCGCCGGGATCACCGGAAGGTCCGGGACAAGGTTGCGGAGGTAGGCCGGGCCTGCCGGTAGAAACGGGGAGGCCGCCTGTCCGGGCGCTTCGGTCCTCTCTCTGCGACCTAGGGTTCAAATCAAACGCTTAGTACCCGCGTCGGAGGGCGCTTCTCGACCCGAAGCCGACCTTCGAGGCGCCGTCAACGATAGACCGCGTTGGGGTCGAGAGCGGGACCTCGTCGGGGCGAGCGAGGATCAATGGCGGGACCGTCAGCCCGAGCGCCTTGGCAGTCTTGAGATTGATGACCAGCTCGAATTTGGCCGGCTGCTCCACCGGCAGATCCCCCGGGTTGGCGCCCTTCAAGATTTTTCCAGCGTAACTGCCGAGTTGGCGAAAACGCTTGTAAGCCTGGCTCCGTAGCTGATC
>Ga0126383_10003029_pt1 | contig 11026 bp, 8 predicted proteins | sample PanSoiMetPlot_35_FD_96882 | JGI IMG/M metagenome (GOLD analysis project Ga0126383, IMG submission 96882) | Tropical forest soil microbial communities from Panama - MetaG Plot_35 | ecosystem: Environmental > Terrestrial > Soil > Tropical forest > Bulk soil | place: Panama | collected 2016-02-17
CCGAAAGTGATCGCGTAGTAGTGCCGCGTCATGCCCTGCCATTCGCGCGAATGGCGCTGCACGTTAGTCTGATCCATCAGGAAAGCGAGCGGCACCTCGAAAGTTACGTCTACTTCGGCCTTGTTGAGCTGCAACTGAAAGCCGGGCTTCACCCTCGCGATAACCGGGACAATCCGATAGCCGAGCGTCGTCATATAGAGGTCGAGATAACCCATCGGTTCGATATGCGCGCGATCGAGGCCAATTTCCTCCCTCGTTTCGCGGAGGGCCGAAGCGCACGGATTGGCATCGCCCTTTTCAATCTTCCCGCCGGGGAAGGAAACCTGTCCCGCATGGTCGGGCAAATGTTGCGCCCGCTGGGTCAGAAGTACGGTTGGTTCGGGATGGTCGATGATCGGCACGAGCACGGCGGCGGGGCGGATCGGCCGCACTTCCGCGATCTTGCGCATCACCGGGTCAGCATCGTGATCGCCCCGTGCCGGTGTCACGCTCGCATCTGTAAGGCCATTCGGTACATCAAGTGTCAGACGTTGGCGGACACGTACAAAGAATTCCGTTTCCGCGATACCGGTGACCGTTTCCGGCATTAGAACGATATCCGTCTGCAAATAATCATCGTGCTCTCTTTTCGAAATTGTGCGTTAGACAAACTCTCGCAGCGCGCTCGCTTCTGCCATAGCGAAGAACTGACCCTGCGAAAAAACACCGAACATCGCTTTCCCGTCGATATCACGCTCCTCGCCGAGCGCGACCAGATCGTAGAACAGCGCGCGTGTCACCTTGGCCCACAAGTCCCGGCGTATATGCAGATAGGGCTTGAGCCCGCCAGTTTTTGGCTGCGGTTCGAAACGCAGCGCATGACCCGGCCCCGCTGAAATCCAATCGTCGACGTTGGTACGAAATTGAAGAATACGACCAGCGTCGCCAACCGACGCGTTCATCTCTACGGCGAGAAACGGCGCATCATCGACGGCAATCCCCACCTTTTCGACCGGCGTGACTAGAAAATACTTGTCGCCCTCCCTTTTGAGCACCGAAGCAAACAGTTTCACGAGGGCCGGACGGCCGATCGGCGTCTTCTGGTAGAACCACGTGCCGTCGCCGCCGATCCGCATGTCGATATCGCCGCAAAACGGCGGATTCCACCGTTCCACCGGCGGCAGGCCCTTGTTTTCGCGGGGCAGCCCTGCCGCGATCGCGTCCAGTCCTCCCTGCCCTGCCTTCGCCATTGTTTTCCTTCGATAATCGGGCCGTTACCGGCCTGTTCGCATCTTCGTGATTCACCCGGTTAGGCGGTGGAAGATAGCGTAAGCTTGGCCATAGATTGAGGCAGATTCGCCCGAAATGGCGCAGCAAATTCGCCCGTGGTGCGTTGTTGCATGACTCTCGGGTGAGATTTCAGTGCGCAGTGAAAGGAAACGACATGGCGAAGGCCGGCGGCGAAAGTCTTGAAAAGCTGGAAGACATGATTGTGCGGGCGGCAGAGTCCACGGCCGCGCATGTGCGCGCTGCAAAGGCCGCGATCGGGTCGGTCATTTTCGGCCAGGACGTGGTGGTCGAACATGCGCTTGTCACTGTACTTTCAGGCGGTCACGCGCTGCTGGTCGGCGTGCCCGGTCTAGCAAAAACCAAGCTGGTCGAGACCATGGGCATCGCGCTCGGTCTTGACGCACGCCGCATTCAGTTCACTCCCGACCTGATGCCCTCCGATATTCTCGGCACCGAAGTGCTGGAAGAAAGCCCAGGCGGCAAACGCAGCTTCCGATTCATCGCCGGCCCGGTGTTCGCACAGCTTCTCATGGCCGACGAGATCAACCGTGCATCGCCGCGAACGCAATCCGCGCTTCTGCAAGCCATGCAGGAGCAACACGTAACCGTCGCTGGGGCGCGGCACGACCTGCCCAAGCCATTCCACGTGCTGGCGACGCAGAATCCACTTGAGCAGGAAGGCACCTATCCTTTGCCCGAAGCACAACTCGACCGCTTTCTCATGGAGGTCGACGTTGACTACCCCGATCAGGAAGCAGAGCGCAAAATTCTGTTCGACACCACCGGTGCGGAAGAATCGCGCGCCAATCCGGCGATGACCGCCGAAGACTTGCTGTCGGCGCAACGGCTCGTTCGCCGCCTGCCGGTCGGCGAGTCGGTGGTCGAAGCGATCCTCGCGCTCGTGCGCTCGGCGCGACCGGGTCCCGAAACCGGCGATATCGGCAAGCTCATTTCCTGGGGTCCTGGCCCACGCGCGAGCCAGGCACTGATGCTTGCAGTGCGCGCGCGGGCGCTTCTCGACGGACGCTTTGCACCCTCGGTTGACGACGTGCTCGAACTGGCCGAGCCCGTGCTGAAGCATCGCATGGCCTTGACCTTTGCGGCGCGCGCGGAAGGTGAAAGCATCCCCAATGTGATCCGGCGGCTGAAAGCACGCATCGGATAGTTGCGATGACGCAGTCACCGCCCAAAGACAACGAGACCACAACGGTGCGACAGGCGACAGTCGGTGCCCGCAAGCTGGCCGACGCCATGCCGAGACTAATTTTGGAAGCGCGTCGTGTCGCCTCGACTGTCATCCACGGCTTGCATGGCCGCCGGCGCGCCGGTCCGGGTGAAAATTTCTGGCAGTATCGCCGCTTCGTCTCGGGTGAGCCTGCGCAGCATGTCGACTGGCGGCGCTCGGCACGTGACGATCATCTGTATGTCCGCGAGCGCGAATGGGAAGCCTCGCACACTGTTTGGATCTGGCCCGACAGGTCACCGTCGATGACCTTCGCGTCGCCCTTGTCTTCTGACAGCAAGCTTGAGCGGTCGCTGATCGTCGCGTTCGCGTTGGCCGAAGTGCTGGTGCAGGGCGGGGAACGCGTGGGCGTTCCAGGACTGATGCGACCGACCGCGAGCCGCAACGTTATCGAAAAAATGGCCGAATCCATTCTGCACGATCCGACGGAACGGGCCAGTCTGCCGCCCAACTTCGCGCCCTCGCCGCTGTCGGAGGTCGTCATGTTGTCCGATCTCTGGGCGCCGATTGGCGAGGTGCGCGGCGCGATCGAGCAGCTTTCTGCCAGCGGCGCGCATGGTCACGTCGTGCAGATCGTTGACCCAGCGGAAGAAAGTTTTCCCTATTCCGGTCGCGTGGAGTTCATCGAGCCGGAAGGCGCAGGCAGCGTAACCGCCGGACGCGCCGAGACGTGGCGGAACGACTACCAAACCATCGTTGCGCGCCACCGTGCCGACATCCGCACGGAAACCGATTTGCGCGGCTGGAGTTTCGCCATCCACCGCACCAACAGGCCCGCAAGTGAGCTCCTGCTGGTGTTGCACTCCCGCATGGGTGACTACGCGCAGACCGCCATCTTCAACAGCCGGCACGCGCCGGCCGGTCCCGCGAGTGCCGCATGATCGGCTCATTGCCGCTTGGCTTTGCCCAGCCGTTAGTGCTCCTCGGCCTTCTCAGCCTGCCGATCCTCTGGTGGCTGCTGCGGCTCGTACCGCCGCGCCCGCGGCGCATTGACTTTCCTCCCACCCGCCTGCTGTTTGAAATCGCTCCCAAGGAAGAGACGCCGTCCCGCACACCCTGGTGGCTCACGCTTCTGCGACTGACACTGGCGGCACTGGTGATCATCGCCGCCGCCGGACCTATGTGGAATCCGCCGCTCGCAACGACGGACCGGGCTGCACCTTTGCTGATCCTTGTCGATGACGGCTGGCCTGCGGCGTCGACCTGGGATGCGCGGCTTCGCACGGCCGATGAGATGATCGCGCGAGCCGAGGCCGACCATCGCGGCGTTGCGCTGCTGCCTTTGTCTGAGGCCGACCGTGACGTTTCCATGCAAATCGCCGGCGCCGCCCGCGTTCAGATCAAACAGGTCAAGCCCAAGCCGTATGGCTTCGATCGCACGGATGCGTTGCCGGCAATCGAGCGATTCCTTGCAACCGCCCCCAATGTCGAAGTGATCTGGCTCTCTGACGGAGTTGACCTCGGCCATGGTGCCAATTTCGTCGAGGGCCTGAAACGCATCATTGGCAGCCGTCCTTTGACCGTCGTCGAAGGCGGCTTGCCGGTATCTCATGCCCTAGCGGCTGCCGACAACGCAGCAGGCGCGTTGACGGTGAAGGTGCTGCGTGCCCAAACGGCTGCTAGTGATGACGGCGCGGTGAGTGCGATCGACCTCAAGGGCTTGCCGCTGGGCGAAGCGCCTTTCAGTTTCAAGTCCGGCGAGCGGGAGGCCGACGCCGTGATCGATTTGCCTGTCGAAATCCGCAACGACGTGGCACGACTGGAAATCGTCGGTGAGCGCTCGGCGGGCGCCGTGCAACTGCTCGACAAGCGTTGGCGCCGTCGAACAGTCGGTATCGTGTCCGGCTCAACTGCAGATCGCTCGCAGCCGCTGATCGGCGCAACCTACTACCTGGCCCGAGCGCTCAATCCATTCGCCGACGTCAGTCTTGCCGAAGGTGTCGCACCGACGGAAGCAGTGACACGCTTTTTGGATCGCAATTTGCCGATGCTGATTCTCGCGGATGTCGGCAATGTCACCGACGCGCTGGATCGTCTGAACAGGTGGATCGACAATGGTGGGGTCCTGGTACGTTTTGCTGGGCCGCACCTTGCGCGGGGCGATGACAATCTTGTCCCGGTAAAACTGCGGCGCGGCGGCCGAATCCTGGGCGGCAGCCTGAGTTGGGACAAGCCGCAGCAACTTGCCGGCTTCTCGCGCGATAGCCCATTCAACGGAATGGCGGTCCCAACCGACGTCACTGTTACGCGCCAGGTGTTGGCTGAGCCGGATTCCCAACTCAACGACCGCACCTGGGCTACGCTGGCTGATGGCACGCCTTTGGTGACCGCCGAGCGCCGCGGCAAGGGATTGATTGTACTTTTCCATGTGACGGCCGACAGCCGCTGGTCCGATCTGCCTCTGTCGGGCTCCTTCGTGGACATGCTTCGGCGCCTCGTATCGCTCGCAGGCGCCACTGCGACCGCCGAAGGCGACAACGTCGCCACAGAGAATGCGGGTGGCCGCGCCGCCCAGGTCGTGCCCCCGACACGAATACTCGACGGTTTCGGTGCCTTTACCACTCCGCCAGCGACTGCCCGTCCTATTCCGAGCAACTTCACCGGACGCGGCAGTCTCGATCATCCGCCCGGCTTCTACGGTCCGCCGGAAGGTCTCGTCGCCGTCAACACACTCATACCCGCCGACCGGCCCGTTCCGCTCGACACGTCGTCGCTGAATGCACGCACTGATGTCTACCGGCATGGCGAACCGCTCGATCTGCGGGGGCCAATCTTTCTCGCCGCGCTCGCGCTGCTTGTTCTCGACGCTCTGGTGGTTGTGATGTTGTCGGGTGGGCTGAGTGCCTTGCGACCACGCCGACGTGCCGCGGCCGCGCTCCTGGCGATCGGTCTGTTCGGACCCCTGACCCTTCACCAGGGGGTGCGCGCGCAAACTGCACCCCCGCAGCAGGCCCCGCCGCTCACAGCGCAGCAAGAAGACTTCGCCATGAAGGCGACGCTGCAGACGCATCTTGCGTACGTCATCACCGGCGATCCGGCCATCGACGAAGTGAGCAAAGCCGGGTTACAGGGACTTACTCTTTTTCTTGCGCAGCGCACGGCGCTGGAGGCTTCCGATCCTGTCGGTCTCGATCTTGCGCGCGACGAGCTCGCATTTTTTCCAATAATCTATTGGCCGATTTCCCCGAACGCGCCGAAGCCCTCGCAGGCCGCGCTTGAAAAGATAGACGCTTACATGAAGCGGGGCGGCACCGTGCTGTTTGATACACGCGATGCGATCGATGCGCCGCCTGGTCCGGGCGGCGAGATGCGCGGCCCCGGCATGGTCGCGCTACGCTCGATCCTTTCCTCGCTGGACATTCCCGAACTTGAACCTGTGTCGCACGACCACGTGCTGACCAAGACATTTTTCCTGCTGCGTGACTTCCCGGGCCGCTTCACGAACGGCCAGCTATGGGTCGAGGCGTTGCCGGCAGAGAATGAAGATGAGGAACCAAACCGGCCAGCCCGCGCTGGCGACGGCGTTTCTTCGATCCTGATCACCTCGAACGATCTCGCAGGTGCCTGGGCCATGCGGCCTGACGGCCAACCGATGTTGCCGATGGTGCCGGGCGAGCCGCGCCAGCGCGAATTCGCCTTCCGCGCTGGCGTCAACATCGTGATGTATGCGCTGACCGGCAACTACAAGGCCGATCAGGTTCACATTCCCGCGCTGCTCGAGCGGTTGGGGCAATAGGAGCTATTGGTGAACCTCGGTATCTCGTTTGCTCCATTAGTACCCGCCTACCTGGTCTGGGTGGCGTTTGCAGTCGCCCTGCTGATCTCAGCGATTCTGCTGATCGTACGCAGCCGCGGGGCACCGCTGCGCGCCGCAGCGCTGGGCCTGATGGTGCTCGCGCTGGCAAACCCCTCGCTCACCCGCGAAGACCGAGATCCCATTCCGTCAGTCGCCGCCGTCATTGTCGACAAGAGTCCGAGCCAGAATTTCGGCGACCGCAACCAACAGACGGAGCAGACGCGCGACGCGCTGGTGGAACGGCTCAAGCGAATTCCCGGTCTCGAAGTGCGTGTGGCCGAAGCGGGCGCGGCCGATGGTGAGACCGATGGCACCAAGCTGTTCTCGGCGCTATCGTCCACCCTCGCCGATGTGCCGCCCGACCGTGTGGCCGGCGCCATTCTCATCACGGATGGCCGCGTCCATGATGTCCCGGCGGATGCTTCCACATTGGGACTGTCTGCGCCGCTGCACGCGCTGATCACCGGCCACAAGGACGAGATCGACCGCCGTGTTGTGCTGACGCTGACGCCACGCTTCGGTATCGTTGGTCAGTCGCAAACGGTCGGATTCCGCGTCGAGGATCAGGGCGCGAAAGTCGGCGCCGCCGAAGTCACCGTTCGCCGCGACGGTGAAATTCTCGAAAAGCGCATGGTCAACGTGCACACCGACGTCAAGTTGAATGTGCCGATTCCGCATGCCGGACCGAATATCGTTGAAATAGAAGCATCTCCGCTCGAAGGTGAACTCACCCAGGTGAATAACCGCGCTGTCGTCTCGATCGACGGCGTTCGCGACAAGTTGCGCGTGCTGCTGGTCTCCGGCGAACCGCATGCGGGTGAGCGCACGTGGCGCAACCTGCTCAAGTCCGACGCGTCGGTCGATCTCGTGCATTTTACGATTCTGAGACCGCCGGAGAAGCAGGACGGCACCCCGATCAACGAACTGTCGCTGATCGCCTTTCCGACCCGCGAGCTGTTCCAGCAGAAGATCTCGGAATTCCAGCTTATTATTTTCGATCGATACGCGCGGCAGGGCGTATTGCCTCTGATCTATTTCGACAACATCGCAAAATACGTGCGCGATGGCGGCGCAGTGCTGATCGCGGCGGGTCCCGACTACGCGAGTCCCACCAGCATCTGGCGGACGCCGCTCGACGGAATTCTCCCCGCCGAGCCGACCGGCGAAATCACCGAACGCAGCTTTCAAGCGCGGCTTACCGAGGCGGGCCAGAGGCATCCCGTCACGCGCAATCTTGAGGGCTCGGACACCGATCCGCCGCACTGGAGCCACTGGTTCCGGCTCGTGGATATCAAGCGCAGCACCGGCACGAACGTAATGCAGGGGCCGGACGGCAAGCCGCTTTTGGTGCTCGCGCGCGAAGGTGAAGGGCGCGTGGCGCTATTGTTGTCGGATCACATCTGGCTATGGGCGCGCGGCTACGAAGGCGGTGGGCCACACCTCGACCTACTGCGCCGATTGTCTCACTGGCTGATGAAGCAGCCCGATCTGGAGGAAGAGGCTCTGCGGCTAATTGTCCACGGACGCGACATCGCCATTCAGCGTCAGACAATGGCCGACAGTGTCAATCAAGTGACGCTCACCTCTCCGACCGGCGAAACCCGGCCGATTGATCTTCAGAAAGTCGAGCCCGGATTGTGGCGCGCGACTACGACGGCCAATGAACTCGGCCTCTGGCGTGCGACGGATGGCAAGCTGACCGCGCTGACAAACGTCGGCCCGGCGAACCCAAGGGAATTCGCGGAGGTAACGTCCACGACTGAGGTGCTGAGTCCGTTGAGCAATGCGACCGGCGGTGACGTGCGGCGGATCGCTGATGGCGATCGTGTGAACGTGCCGCGCGTGGTTCCAGTACGCACTAGCACCACATTCAAGGGCGATGATTGGATTGGCCTGAAGATGCGTGATGCCAGTGTCGTGCGCGGCATCGGCGTCTTGCCGATCTTTGCAGGACTCATCGGCCTTCTGCTGTTGATCGGCTCGCTCGCTGCCACGTGGGCACGAGAAGGACGCTAATCAGGCTATTTCCCAGTCCGGCCGGATCAGCCCCGCGACACCATCAAAGGCGCCCGCCGCAAGCTCGGCCACCAACAGCCGGGCGGGATCTACCGGTCCCGGCATTTTCACCTGCCCCTTTGGGATGCGCTTGAAGCCTGACTTGGCGTAGATCGGTTCGTCGCCGACCAGCACCACCAGTTTGTGTGCATTGGATTTTGCTTCGCTGAGCGCGCGTTGCACGAGCGCGGCGCCAACCCCGTGCGAACGGAAAGGCGGCTCAACCGTCAGTGGGCCGAGCAGCAATGCCGGGGTCTCACCGATGCAGATTGGTGTCAGCCGTACCGAACCGATTAAAAGTGTGCCGATGCGCGCCGTGAACGACAGGCTCAGCGCATGCCCCCGTCCCTCACGGATACGAAATGCCGTGCGCGCGAAGCGGCCAGGCCCGAACGTGCGCTCGTGCAACCGCTCGATCGCGGGCGCATCGGCGGCGGTCTCCGGCAGAATTGTCAGCGCCAGCTCGCTCATGGCGTTCCAAAGTCCATATCAGGCGCTGCCGCTTAGCATCTCGACCGATTCCGGTCCATTGCCCGTGGCAATCGACGTAGCAAAAGACTAAATGAGAGCACTTAAGGTTAAGGAGTTAGCGCATGGGACTTCTGGTCGATGGCGTCTGGCAGGATGACGTTTCGCGTACGAAGGACGGCCATTTTATCCGGCCCGCCGCACAATTCCGCAATTGGGTGACGCCGGATGGAAGTGCCGGGGTTTCAGGCGACGGTGGCTTTCCGGCTGAGTCCGGCCGCTATCACCTCTATGTTTCGCTCGCCTGCCCTTGGGCGCACCGCACCATCATTTTCCGCAAGCTGAAGGCACTCGAAAACGTCATCTCGCTCTCGATTGTCTCACCCAACGTGGGCCGTGAGGGTTGGACCTTCAACAAAGCGGAGGGCTCTACCGGCGACGATATCTACGGCAGAAGCAAATTGTCTGAAATCTATCTGCTCGCTAATCCACGATACTCCGGTCGCGTCAGTGTGCCGGTTCTTTGGGACAAGAAGCGCGAGACGATCGTTAACAACGAGTCCCCGGAGATCATCCGCATGCTCAATTCGGCGTTCAACGCCTTTACAAACGTGGCTACCGACTACTATCCGGAAAACTTGCGAACCGAAATCGATCGTTTCAACGAAATCATCTATCCGAATATCAACAACGGCGTCTATCGTTCCGGCTTTGCCACAACGCAGGCGGCCTACGAGCAGGCATTTCGAAATGTCTTCGACACGCTTGATGAGCTCGAGCAGGTCCTTTCGCAACACCGTTATCTGGTCGGTAATACGATCACCGAGGCTGACTGGCGGCTGTTCTGCACCTTGATACGCTTCGACGCCGTCTATTACTCACACTTCAAATGCAACTGGCGGCACATTTCCGAATTTCCGAACCTGTCGAACTATGTGCGGGATCTCTATCAAATCCCGGGCGTTGCGGAGACCGTCAGCATCGAGCAGATCAAGCGGCACTATTACGGCAGCCAACGTCAGGTGAACCCGACAGGCATCGTTCCCGTCGGCCCGCAGCTTGACTTCGCTGCGCCGCACGACCGGGCGCGCTTCGGCTGAGCTTCACCACAATTCGCTGACTGCTGCTCCGCCGAAAACTTCGGCCACCCGGGCACGTGTCGCGCGCGTTGCACCCTCCGGTAGCGCGTCGTGCGGAAAGAATCCGTGCTCGATGATCTCGTAGTTCGGCTTCGGGGTCTCGTCCTGCCGAAAGTCGCGAACGATGAACAGCGCCACGTGATCGCGTCGTGATACGCGCTTGTTGAAGTAGATGCCGAGGAGTTGCGGCTGGGCCCCGAGCCGGATGTTGCCCTCCTCGGCCAGCTCGCGCGTCAGTGATTCAAAAAGCGTCTCCCCCGTTTCCACGCCGCCGCCGGGCAGATGCCAGCCGTCGACATAGGAATGCTTGACCAGAAAAATCCGGCCGCTTCCGTCGATCACCATCGCGCGGACCCCGAGGGTCGCCGCGCGCGAGAACCGCCAATAAAAATGCATGCCCCGCCGGATGGCCGGTTCGAACAGGCGGCGCAGGCGGTTGAGACCCATGGGCGAACTCGTTCCGAACTTTACAGAAAGTCCCGTACACAGCCGTTGAAAAGCGGTTCTCAGTTTAGAATAATTCTAATATAAAAAGCTGTTGCAACCCACCCGAAGGGATTTTCCGTGAAACGTTTTGCCGATCTGACCGAACAGGAAGTTCTGGCCCTTGCGATCACCAATGAGGAAGAAGACAGCCGCATCTATCGGGATTTCGCGCAAGGCCTTCGCGAACAGTACCCGGCGTCGGCCAAGGTCTTCGACGAGATGGCCGAGGAAGAGGTGCACCATCGCACAATGCTGTACGACCTCTATCGAGGTAAGTTCGGCGAACACCTGCCCCTTATTCGCCGCAACGACGTCAAGGACTTCATCCCGCACAAGTCAACGCCCTGGCTGACACGCCCTCTCGTCCTTGGCGAAGCGCGCAAGTTCGCCGAGAAAATGGAAGATGAGGCGCAACGCTTTTACCGCAAGGCAGCAGACGGCGCACGCGACATTTCCGTGCGACAGCTTCTGCTCGAGCTTGCCGAAGCCGAAGCCGGTCATGAAAGCCTCGCGCACAAACTCAGCGAGCAGATTCTCACCGACAGCGCCCGCGCCAAGGAGGATGCGGCA
>Ga0126383_10003032_pt1 | contig 11020 bp, 8 predicted proteins | sample PanSoiMetPlot_35_FD_96882 | JGI IMG/M metagenome (GOLD analysis project Ga0126383, IMG submission 96882) | Tropical forest soil microbial communities from Panama - MetaG Plot_35 | ecosystem: Environmental > Terrestrial > Soil > Tropical forest > Bulk soil | place: Panama | collected 2016-02-17
CGCTATCCCAGCAACACAGCAGGCTCACTGATGCGAGCCGTGGGTCAAACCCTGTCGTTCGCGCCATCAGAAGACTCGCAGCGCAGGGACACCGTTCGGGCGACTGTCGTGCGCGTCGACCCGCCGCAGTACCGCCTCGCTGACGGGCGATTCTTGCTCTCCCAGCCGGGCGAACCGCTATTCCCAGCCGATCTCGTCCGTACCGCGCCCGAGGCGATCCTGTCGCTCGAGGCCTCGCGGGGGCGGCCCAACACGCAATTGGCGTACGTCGGGCAGGGCGTCAATTGGGAAGCGACATACCAGGCGATCATCGGGAACGGTCAGGCGTCGGTTGGTGGAGCGGCGACGGTTACGTCCCAGGTACTGAAAACCGATTCTGCGGACGTGCAGCTCGTCGCTGGCTCGATCAGCCGCACTCGCGTTGCGAAGGAGGAAGGCTTCGCCTTGGACGCGGTGACGGTGAGGGCTGCCCGCGCGCAATCGCCTCCAGCACCGATGCCTTCCGAACAGGCGGTAGGTGAAACGCACGTTTACACCCTTCCAGCCCGCCTCGCGTTGGAGCCCGGCGTGCCCATCACGACCGCACTGTTCACACGGACATCCACGCCGGTGATCCAGGAGTTCGTGGTCCCGGGCGTGCTCCCCTGGCGTGGCTGGTTCGGGCCGCAACCCAACGAACAAAACGAGGTGCCGGTGCAGGTCTGGTACACATTCAAGCGGGCTAAGGGAACGCCGTTCGGTGACCGCCCGCTCCCCGGTGGCACGATGCAGCTCTACCAGGCGGACTCGTCCGGTCGGCTGCAGTTGATCGGCGAGGCCACGATCGGTCACACCCCCGCTGCGAAAGACGTGCGCGTCCAATCGGGCGACGCCTTCGACGTGACCGCCGAGCGTGTCCAGACCGACTACAACCAGGAGCAACTCCCTCCGGTGCGACGCGGTATGCCGAACCGCCAGCGCATCACAGCGTCGTACCGTGTCACCGTGACCAACGCCAAGACCGATCCCGTCACCGTCGACGTGCGCGAAAGTCACTTCGGCACCTGGTCGGTGACCGAGAGCAGCGTCCCCGCGGAGAAGTTGTCGTCCACGGAAACCCGGTTTCGCATCCGCGTGCCGGCGGGCGGGCAGACGGTGCTGACCTACACGCTGCAGGTCGAGTCGTGACGGTTCAGATCCTGCAGCTCGCCGATCTGCATTTCGGCGGCCTCGCCGACATCCGCCAGATCGAGGCGCTGGAACACATGCTCCCCGACCTCCGGCCCGACGTCGTCGTGATCGGCGGCGACATCTCGCAGCGCGCCCGGCACGGCGAGTTTCAGCGCGCCCGCGCTTTCGCCAACCTCGCGACCGAGACCTGCCAGGTCTTCACGATGCCGGGAAATCACGACGTGCAGTGGTGGCGCCGGCCGCTGCTCCCGATCGACAAGGACGCGATCTACGGCAAGTACCGGCGGTACTTCGGCGACGACCTGACCCCCACACTCGAAGTGCCCGGCGCTCTGATCGCGAGCGCGCTGACCTCGCACGGGCTGAGCCTCGCGTCGATCAGCACCCTGCGCGACGTCTGCGTGAAGGGCCACCTGCCGCGCCGCGAGTTCGAGCGCGTGCGCGACCTGTTCGCCCGCGCCCCCGCCGATCTCGCCCGCGTGCTCGTGGTGCACCACAACGTGCTGCGCGGCGACATCTCCCAGCGCATGGGGCTCGCCCGCTGGCGCACGGCGCAGCGCCGCATCATCGACTCCGGCGCCGACGTCGTCCTGTGCGGCCACGACCACCAGGAAGGGGCCGACGTGCTCGAGGGGAAGGTCGTCGTGTCGACCACGGGCACACTCTCCGTTCGCACTCGCGGCGGCCGCCCGTCGTGCTTCAACTTCGTCACCATCGATCCCAGCGCCGTTCAGGTGACGTTCTTCCGCTGGGAAGGGGAAAAGGGGCGGTTCCGGCCCTCGGACACGTTCGCCTTCGCGCGGGAGCGACAGGGAGCGGCGGTAGCTGTTTAACGGCGTCATCGGTTCTCAGTCATCGGTCGTCGGGTTAACTTCCCCCACCCATCCCCCGGGTGACCGATGACCGACAACCGAAACCCGAGAACGCTTCATGCCTCCTAAATTCCACGGCGTCGACTTCTACAACCTGGACGGATTGTTATCAGAGGAAGAGCGCGCCGTGCGCGATACGGTGCGCGGCTGGGTCGACGACAACCTCCTCCCCATCATCGGCCAGTGCTACGTCGAGGGCCGGTTCCCCAGACAGCTGATCCCCGGGATGGCGGAGCTGGGTCTCTTCGGCGCCAATCTGCCGGAAGAGTACGGCTGCGCCGGACTCGATAACGTCGCCTACGGGTTGATCATGCAGGAGCTGGAGCGCGGCGATTCGGGCGTCCGGTCGTTCGCCTCGGTGCAGGGCGGCCTCGTGATGTACCCGATCTTCGCCTTCGGCTCCGAGGAACAGAAGAAGAAGTGGCTCCCCGAGATGGCGAGCGGCAAGGTGATCGGCTGCTTCGGGCTCACCGAGCCCGACTACGGCTCCAACCCCGGCGGCATGATCACGGTCGCGAAGGAAACGGCGGACGGCTGGGTGTTGAACGGCGCCAAGATGTGGATCACCAATGGCTCGACGGCGCAGGTCTCGGTCATCTGGGCGAAGGCGGGGAAGCTCGAGGACCAGAACTCGATCCGCGGCTTCATCGTTCCGACCGACACCAGGGGTTTTACCGCCAAAGATCAGAAGGGGAAGTTGAGCCTGCGCGCCTCCGACACCTCGGAGCTGGTCCTGCAAGACGTCCATGTCCCCAAAGACGCGCTGCTCCCCAAGTCGGGCGGTCTCAAGTCGCCCTTGATGTGCCTTACCCAGGCGCGCTACGGCATCGCCTGGGGTGCCGTCGGCGCCGCGATGGCGTGCTACGACGAAGCGGTGAGCTACGCCAAGAACCGCGTGATGTTCTCGAAGCCGATCGGCGCCTTCCAGCTGCAGCAGGCGCGGCTCGCCGAGATGCTCACCGAGATCACCAAGGCGCAGCTGCTCTGCCTGCAGCTCGGCCGCTTGAAGGACGCGGGGACGATGACGCCGCAACAGGTGTCGCTCGCCAAGCGTAACAACGTAAGTATGGCGACCGATATCGCGCGCGAGACCCGCCGTCTACTGGGCGCCAACGGCATCCTCGCCGAGTACCAGGCGATGCGGCATCTCGCGAACCTCGAGTCGGTGTACACCTACGAAGGCACGCACGACATCCACACGCTGATCTTGGGGCAGGAGATCACCGGACTCAACGCGTTCAACTAGATGAAATCGGGGCGGGCTGAGGCGTATGAAGGGCGTGCGGCGCGGTTACTTGGGGTGGGCTTTGCTTCTGGAGGTGGGGGTCTGCGCCGCCCTCGGTGCTCAGCAGCGCGATACGCTCCCCCGCGATACCACCACGCTCGCCCCCGTCGTCGTCACCGCCACGCGGCTGCGATCGGTCCGTGAGGTGATGCGCGGTCTGACCGGCCGCACCGCGACGCTGCAGGGTCCCCATCTCGGCGTCCGGACACTCGCCGACGCGCTGCAGGAGCTCCCGGGCGTCACCACGTCCGACGAGCTTGGCGCGCCTTCGCAGCTCGACGTGACGCTGCGCGGCTTCCAAGTGTCTCCCACGATCGGCATGCCGCAAGGCATCACGGTCTATGTGGACGGCGTCCGGGTGAACGAGCCGGATGCCAACGAGGTGAACTTCGACCTCCTGCCCCTCGAAGACGTCGAGCGGGTCGAGGTCGTGTACGGACCGTCCGTGTTGCTGGGGCGCAACGCGCTCGGCGCCGCGGTGAACCTCGTGACCCGACGCGGGGGCGAGCCGGCGACGCACGCGCTCGAGCTCTCGGGGGGCAGCTTCGAGCGCTTCGAGCTGAAGCTGCAGACGGGCGGGCGGGCAAACACGTGGGACTACTACCTCGGCGGGCGCTACGAGGACGAGGACGGCTGGCGCCAGGCGACCGATAGCCGCATCGCCACGCTGTTCGGCAAGGTCGGCTTCGCGAAGGGAGGGTGGGACGCCACCCTCAGTTACAGCGGCGCGAACCATCGAGTTTTTCAGGCCGGCTCCCTTCCCGAAGATGTCGTGCGCTCCCGCCCTGCAAGCAACTTCACCCCCGGCGATTACTTCGCTCCGACGAGCCACCTCGTCACGCTCAACGCCGAGCGGCAACTCGGCAGTGTGAGCCTCGATGTGAATCTGTTCGACCGGGCACTCGGAACCGACCAATTCAACCGCAACGCGGCTCCACCCGATTCCCGCGAGCGCAACCACGAACGCATCGGCGGCGGCGCGATCCAGCTTGCTGGATCGTGGCGGCTGCTGGGCCGCTCACTCCACTGGCTTGCAGGACTGGACGCCAGTTACTCGCACACGGTCGTCACGCTGTACGCGGTCAACACCCGAAGCGCCGACTCGCTCACCGACTCCATTCAGTCGAACGAAGCGGATCTGGGATTGTTTGTCGGCGTGAGTTACGACCTCCTCCCCGCGCTGACCGCTACCCTCCTGGGACGCTACGACGACATCCGGCTACCGTTCGACGATCTGGATGATCCATCCGAGAGCGGTGCCAACCAGTACCGCCGCCTCAGCCCGCGAGCAGCGCTCTCCTGGAAAGTCATTGCGAGCCAGGAGCTGTACGCGTCGATCAGCCGCGCGTTCCGTCCCGCCGCTCTCGTCGAGATCGCCTGTAGTAATGCGACCACCGCCTGCGCCCTGCCGTTCGCGCTCGGGCCCGACCCCGCGTTGCGCCCCGTCGTCGCGACGAGCTACGAGGTCGGATGGCGTGGCGGCCTTCCGAGAACGGGCGTGACCTTTGCGGCAGATGTGTATCGGACGGAAGTGCGGGATGACATCTTCTTCGTCGCACCCAGCGCCACGACCGGGTTCTTCCAGAACATCGGCAGCACGCGCCGCCAGGGATTCGAGTCCTCGGTGCGCTGGGTGACGAACGGCGGAGCGATGCTGTATGCCAACTATGGTCGCACGATCGCGACGTTTCAGACTTCAGCGGTGCTCAGCACGGGCCGCGCCCCGGGTAACGAAGCGGTGACACCGGAGGATCACCTGCCGATGGTGCCAGCCGATCGCATCAACGTGGGTGCATCGTTTCCGCTCGTGAAGGATGAAGTGCGCCTGCGGATCGACGCCCGCTACATCGGGCCACAGTTCCTGCGCGGCGACGAGGCGAACGTCACTCCACGCCTGCCGGATTACACCGTCGCCGACGCGTCCTGCGAGCTGGATCTTGGCAGATACCAGGTCCGCGTCATGGTCTCGAACGTGTTCGATCACCGCTATGCTTCCTTCGGCACCTTCGCACCAAACCCAACGGTCGCAGGCAGCCCGATCCAACGATTCCTGACCCCTGGGCAGCCGCGACAACTGCTCGCCAGTCTCAGCGTCGGTCTTTGAGGAGCGAAACCATGCGAGGTGGCGTCGCCGTTGCAGTCGCCTTGTGCGCGGTATCCGGCCGGGAGCAAGCTTCCAGAACGGGCGGGGTGGCCGCCGCCCCGGTTCCCGCCGCGCCCGCGAGTCTGCGCGCCTACGTCTCGAACGAAGTTTCCCAGGATCTCAGCGTCATCGCGACGGATCGCGACTCCGTGATCGCGACCATCCCGCTCGGCGCGCGGGTGCGCGGCATCCACGTCAGTCCCGACGGGCGCTTCGTCTACGCGGCCCTGTCCGGCTCCCCCCGCTGTCCGCCGACGATGTCGGACGCCGACTGCGACAAGCTCCCGGTCAACAAGCAGAAGGACGGCATTGCCCAGATCGACGCCGCCACGCGACAGGTGGTGCGTACCATGCCGGGGGGCTCGGATCCCGAGCAGTTCGCCCTCAGTCCCGATGGAGCGCGGCTCTTCGTGTCCAACGAGGACGCCGCGTCGGCATCGATCCTCGACACCCGGACGGGAAAGCTCGTTGCCACCGTGCCCGTGGGGACGGAGCCCGAGGGGGTGTCGGCGAGTCCAGATGGAAAGCTCGTCTTCGTCACCGCTGAGACCGCGAACAACATCACCGCCATCGATCCGGCGGACGGCAAGGTGCTGTTTCATGTCGACGTCGACCAGCGTCCGCGCGACCTCGGGTTCCTTCCCGACGGAAGCCGGCTTTACGTCTCGGCGGAAGTGGGCGGGACGGTGTCGGTCATCGATGTGGCGCAGCGGAAGCGCATTGCGGTGATCGCGATGCCACAGGGCTCACGGCCGATGGGCGTGAAAGTCGCCCCGGACGGGAAGCGGGTGTACGTCGCCACCGGTCGCCACGGGACGGTCGAGGTGATCGATCCCGCCACCAACACCATTGTCGGCTCCGTGAAGGTCGGGACGCGGCCCTGGGGGCTCGCCCTCACACCCGACGGCAAGAAGCTGTATACCGCCAACGGCCCGTCGAACGACGTCTCGGTCGTCGACACCGACAGCCTCAAGGTGATCGCCACGATTGCCGTGGGTCAGAGCCCGTGGGGCGTAGCGGTGGCGCCGGCGCCGGTCCTGCCGCGCTAGCCAAGTCCGCAATTGGTGACCGGGGTCCGGGGACCGGGGTCCGGAGTTATTTTCTCGCCCGGCCCTAGATGCACACGCCGGACCCCTGACACCGGAAACCGGGCATCGCATGAAGATCGCAGTCTGCATCAAGCGCGTCGCCGATTCCGAGACGCGCGTCAAGATCGCCGCCGACGGCAAGTCGCTCGACGAAGCCGGCGTGAAGTTCATCCTCAATCCCTACGACGAGTTCGCCGTGGAAGAAGCGCTGCGCCGCAAGGAGCAGGCGGGCGCCGGCGAGGTCGTGGTGATCGCCTGTGGCTCGGGCGCTTCGCAGGAGACAATCCGCACCGCGCTCGCGATGGGAGCGGACCGCGGCGTGCTGCTCGAGACCGCGGCGGTGTCCGCGGACGGTCTCGCCGTGGCGCGCGCGCTCGCGGCCGAGCTGAAGGATGGCGGCTACGACTTGGTCCTCTTCGGCAAGATGGCGATCGACGACTACAACCATCAAGTCGGTCCGATGACCGCCGAGCTGCTCGGCGTGCCGTGCGTCACCTGCGTGGCGCATCTCGACCTCGCCGCCGGGAAGGGAACGGCGCAGCGCGAAGTCGAGGGCGGAATGGAAGAGGTCGAGTTCCCGTTGCCGGCCGTGCTGACCGTCGACAAGGGCCTCAATGAGCCGCGTTACCCCGCTCTCAAGGGGATCATGGCTGCCAAGAAGAAGCCACTCGAGGTGAAGCCCACGGTCCTTGCCGCTCCCGGCCTCGAGGTGCTGGCGATGACGCCGCCCCCCGAGCGCAAAGAGGGACGCATCGTCGGGGAGGGGGCCGCCGCGATCCCCGAGCTCATCAAGCTGCTGCGCGAAGAGGCGAAGGTCCTGTGAGCAACGTGCTCGCGATTCTGGAGCAGCGCGACGGCACGCTGCGCAAAGTCAGTCACGAGGTCGTCACCGGCGCCCGGCGCCTCGCTGACGCGCTGGGTGGTGAAGTCCACGCCTTCGTCTGCGCCGCGGGCCCGGTCTCCGGGGCGGATGCCGCCGGCCGTCACGGAGCGGACAAGGTCATCACGGCGACCAATGCGGCATTCGGGCTGTACGCCCCCGAAGGGTACGCCCGCACGATCGCCGAGCGCGCCCAGGCGGGTGGCTACGCGGCCGTCGTCTGCGCCGCGAGCGCCCAGGGCAAGGATCTCGCTCCCCGAGTAGCGGCACGACTGGGTGTGTCTCTCGCCGCCGATATCACCGCTGTCGGCGTGGACGGTGGGGCCGTGGTCGTGACACGACCGGTGTATGCCGGGAAAGCGCTGCTCAAGGTGAAGGTCGTGTCGAAACCCGCGGTCCTGTCACTCAGGCCCAATGTCTTCACTCCGGTGGAGCGGCCGAAGGCTGGAACGGCGGAGTCTGTCGCGGCGAGCGGCGACGGCGGCCGTGTGGTGGTGAAGGGGATCAGGGCGGCCGCCGCCGGTGCGATCGACGTCGCCGAGGCGCCGATTGTCGTTTCGGGCGGCCGCGGGCTCAAGGAGCCGGCGAACTTCAAGCTGCTCGAAGAGCTGGCCCACGCGTTCGGGGGTCGCGCGGCGGTGGGTGCGTCGCGCGCGGTGGTCGATGCCGGTTGGCGGCCGCATGGCGATCAGGTAGGCCAGACGGGAAAGACGGTGAGCCCGTCGCTCTACATCGCCGTCGGCATTTCCGGCGCGATTCAGCATCTCGCGGGGATGCGTACTGCCAAAGTCATTGTCGCCATCAACAAGGATAAGGACGCGCCGATCTTCAAGATCGCCGACTACGGGGTGGTCGGCGATCTGTTCGAGATTGTGCCGCAGCTGACTTCAGAGATAAAGAAGCTCAATGGTTAGGGCTCCCAGCTATCAGCGCTCAGCCGTCAGCTAAGGCCATGATTCCCTCTCAGTATCAGCCTCCTCTGCCGCTCGACCAGGTCCTGATCAAGCAGGGGTCGGAGGGTGCCGGCGATTCAATGGAGCTCGACGTGCTGTTCGTCGGCGCGGGGCCGGCAGGGCTCGCGGGGGCGATCGAGCTGGCACGGCTCGCCAAGGCGGACCCCGGCGTCGGGGAGCTCAACATCGGAGTGCTGGAGAAGGCCGAGGCACTGGGGGAGCATTCCCTATCAGGTGCCGTCGTCAATCCGATCGCGCTGCGCGAGCTGTTTCCCGATCTCGCCGACAAGGACCTGCCGCTGCGCGGCCGGGTCGAGCGCGAAGCGGTGTACGTGCTGACGTCGGGGCGCGCGCTGCGTATCCCCACGCCGCCGACGATGAAGAATCACGGGAATTACGTCGGGTCGATTTGCGAGATCGTGCGGTGGCTGGGGCAGCAGGCCGAGGCGCTGGGGGTGAACGTCTTCACCGGGTTCCCCGCTGCGGCACTGCTCACCGATGGCAACCGCGTCGCCGGAGTCCGTACCGCCGCCGCCGGGCTGGGCCGCGACGGCCAGCCGCTCCCTTCCTATTCTGCACCGAACGACCTCACAGCCAGGGTGACGGCGCTCTCCGAAGGGACACGCGGGCTCCTGTCGCAGGCCTGGCAGCAGTGGCAGGGCGTCCCATCCGAGAATCCGCAGATCTTCGCCCTCGGCGTGAAAGAGATCTGGGAGACGAAGCGCCCACTCGATCGCGTGATCCACACGCTCGGCTGGCCGCTGCCGGGAGACGCCTTCGGCGGCAGCTTCTGCTATCCGCTGGCGCCGAACCTGGTCGCCCTGGGGATGGTGGTGGGGCTCGACTACCGCAACGCGAACCTCGATGTGCACGTGATGGTGCAACGCCTCAAAGGACATCCGCTGTTCCGCCCCTATCTCGAGGGCGGCGAGCTGGTGGAGTGGGGGGCGAAGACGATTCCGGAAGGCGGCTACTACGCGCTTCCCGCGCGGCGTTCGGGCGACGGGGTGGTGCTGCTCGGTGATGCCGCCGGCTTCGTCGACGTGCCGTCGCTCAAGGGCATCCACTACGCGATGCACTCCGGGATGTACGCCGCGCGCACGATCTTCAACGCACTGAAGGCGGGCGATACGCGCGCCGCGGCGCTGGCGCCCTACGACCGGATGGTGAACGAGTCCTATATCGCCCGCGACCTCTATCGCACGCGCAACATGCGGCTGGCGTTCAAGCACGGGTTCAAGGCGGGCGGCTTCCAGGCGGGGCTGATGACGCTCACCGGTGGGCGCTTCCCCGGCGGGCGCTACACGATGCACAGCGACGCCGACGCCGCCCGCCGGGAAGCAACAGACGGCGCGTTCACCCCGGATGGGAAACTCACGTTCAGCAAGGTCGACGGCGTGTTCAAATCGGGCAACACGACGCGCGACACGATTCCCACGCACCTCGTCACCGGCCCCGCCGTGCCGTCCGAGGTGGCGCGGTTCTACAGCCATGTCTGTCCGGCGGGCGTCTACGAAGAGGTCGACGGGAAGCTGCGCATCAACGCGCCGAATTGCGTCGACTGCAAGGCGACCGATGTGCTGGGCCCGCGCTGGACGCCGCGCGAGGGCGGGAGCGGTCCCAAGTACAAGCGGATGTAACCCGGGCTGCAGTGCGCTAGTTGTCCAATGCGCTCACATCCAGGATGATCTGCGCCGGGTTCGCCGGGTCCCTGGCCCCGAAAGCGTACAGCTTGCCATTGATCCGTGAGAACGTCGCGGTGTGGATGCCGCTGCTCACAAGATATTTCGACGTCAACGTCGGATGCGCGGGGTCGGTGAGCTTGTAGAACCAGAACCCCGAGTTGGGCCCGCCTTCGGTGCTGAACATCAGCAGCTTGTTGTCGTCCGAGACCTCGACGTCGCTCACCGTCGCCACGTTCGCCGTGATGATCGAGTCGACGAGCGTTGGTGCGCCGCCGGCACTCAGCTGCCAGATCTTCAGCGCGTTGCCGGCGACGCCCGTGGTGCGCGGGAAGAACCCCCACGTGCCGGTGTACGCGTAGCCATTGGCCACCCACAGGTCGGAGCCGAAGCGCTCCGTCTGGTTGTTGCCGCCCGCCGCCACGCTCAGCACACCCAAGGAATCGTGGAGCTGCCAGAATCCCGAAAGCATGTCGATGGCATAGAGCGATCCCTGATACAGCTGCACACCCCAGGTGTACGTGTTGCCCGTTCCGAACGTGATCGTGTCGATCATGCGGGTCGAGATGTCGCCGGAAAGCGCTCCCGACACATCGATCGCCACGACGCCGCCGTTGTAGTAGGCGGCGTAGAGGATCTGGTTCGGTTCGTCCATCCAGAAGTTGTGTGTACCCGAGCTGTCGCGATGAAAGGTCGCGACCTCCGTCGGCTTCGTCAGATCGGAGACGTCGAGCACGTGGATGTCCCCTATGGAGCTCGACCCGATCGACCCGGGTCCCTCCTGGCCGACGAACAGATACTTCTTCTCGTTCGTCACCGGGTTATGGAACCACCAGGTGTTGTGGGCCTCGCCTCCTGCCGTCGTCGTCGACCCGACGAGGACGGGGTTCGAAGGGGAGCCGCCCTTGATCCCGTTGCCCACGTCGTAAATGAGAATGCCGGTGTTC
>Ga0126383_10003033_pt1 | contig 11019 bp, 8 predicted proteins | sample PanSoiMetPlot_35_FD_96882 | JGI IMG/M metagenome (GOLD analysis project Ga0126383, IMG submission 96882) | Tropical forest soil microbial communities from Panama - MetaG Plot_35 | ecosystem: Environmental > Terrestrial > Soil > Tropical forest > Bulk soil | place: Panama | collected 2016-02-17
CGACGGTCACTTCGATCTGGAGGTCACGGCCGGCGAGGTCGAGCTCACCATCGCCGCCCCGGGATACGAATCCCTGCACCTGACCGAAAAGATCCCCGCCCACCTCCTGCGCACGGTCGAGTATCGCCTGCTGCCCCAGGACGTCGGCGCGCGGCCCCGCTACCAGACCATCGTGCACGGTCGCTCTGCGCACGAGGGCGAGCGCTTCGTGCTGCGCGAGCAGGAGCTTCTGCAGGTGCCGGGCGCGGCCGGCGACCCGTTCCGGGTCATTGCCACGCTGCCGGGCGTGATTGCGCCCATTCCAGTCCTGCCCATCTACGTGGTCCGGGGCGGCACCCCGGGCATGAACGGCTTCTTTCTCGACGGCATGCGCGTGCCCCAACTGTTTCACCTGGTGTTCGTCGACGGCATCGTGCACCCGCGCATCCTCGAGCGCATCGACTTTTACCCCGGGACCTACGACGTCACCTTCGGTCGCAATGCGTCGGGCGTGGTCGATGCCGCCACCCGGCCCGCTCGCACCGACGCGCGCCAGCACGGTGAGGTCGAGCTGCGCCTGTACGACAGCTCCCTGCTCGCGGAAGTGCGCCTGCCGGGCGGCGTGCAAGTGCTGGCGGCCGGACGGTACGGATATCCGGCACCCATCATTCACCTGGTCGATTCGAGGGTCGATCTCAGCTACTGGGACTATCAGCTCCGCGTCGACTGGCAGGGCCTGACCGCCGAGGCTCTGGGCTCGTACGATTCGCTGACCATCGCCCAGCTGCCGACCGGTCGCACGAACGCGGCCGCACAGCTCCTGGTCGAGTTCCATCGCCTGCAGCTTCGCGAGCGCACCCGCCGCGGCCGGCTCGAGCTGGAGACGGCGCTCGTGGGCGGGCTCGACCGCATGAGCATCTTCAGCGGCGAGGGCGTGCAGAAGCTGGCGCTGGCGGCGCGCACGGGCGCACGGCTCCACTTGAAGAGCCTCACGCTTTTCGCCGGCATCGACGGAGAGCTGTCGCGCTTCAGCGGCGAGAACTTCCAGGTCGATCAGCCGCGCGCGGCGCCCGACGAGCTGGGCGAGCTGGCCGGCAACCGCGACGGCATCGTCGGCGGCGCCTATGTCCAGGGCACCCTTTCCATTCCACGGTTGGGCGGCCACCCGGCCACCCTCACCGCCGGCGTGCGCGCGGACCTTTACCATGCCGGCGCGGTCACTCTCTTGGGCGTCGACCCGCGCGTCCTGTTTCGCTACGCGCCCCGCGAGCAGCTCGAGATTTTCGGCGGCTTTGGTCAGTACTCGCAGGCGCCCTCGTTCCCGGTGCCGCTGCCCGGGATCGACACCTTCGCGCTGCAGCTCGGTTTGCAGCGGACCCTCGAGGGCAGCCTGGGCGCACGGGTGGGGCTGCCGCGCGACCTCTCGGTGTCGGCCACCGCCTACTACGGCCACTTCGAGAACATCAACGACGTCGTGCTCAACTACCAGGGCGCGGCCTGCACCTCGCCGCCGCCGGAGTCGCTGTCGGGTGTGGCCTCGTACGTCACCCGCCAGGTCAGCGGCGACGGCTACGGGCTCGAGCTGCTGGCACGGCGACAGGTGGGCCGACTGACCGGCTGGCTCGCCTACACACTGAGCCGGGCCGAGCGCCTGTACTCGTGCGGACGCGCTCCCTCGGATTTCGACCAGACGCACGTGCTCAACGGGGTTGTGCAGGCGCGCCTGCCCAGGCGCCTTCTCCTGGGGGCGCGGTTCAACCTGCAGACCGGTCGGCCCTACACGCGCCTGCAGCCGGACGTCGCGACCGGCACCTTTTCAGGCAGCCGGAACAATGAGCGCCTGCCCACCTACCTGCAGCTCGATCTGCGCCTGGACCGCGAGTGGATCTACCAGCGCTGGGCGCTCGCGCTGTTCGTCGAGATTCTCAATGCCACCTACTCCGAGAGCATCTATGGTGTAACCTTCCCCAAGGACCCGGTGCTCATGGTCACGCGGTACGACCAGCCTCAGTTCCAGGGCTTTCGCTGGGTGCTGCCCTCGATCGGCGTAAGGGGGCGATTTTGAGCGGGCGCGGCTTCTTGCGTGCGCTTGCGCTCCCGCTCGCGGCCGCCGCCTGCACATTCGAATGGAACGACCAGAAAGTGCCGTTCCCGCTGGTCGGCGATCCGCCGGCGCTGTCCGGGTTCCAGAAGCTCAACCACGTGCCGGCCAGCCGCGCGGCTCTGCTGACCGGTTCTGATGGCGCACCCTGGGCCGCATTTTGCGAGTTCTGGTCGGGTCGCCTCGGCGAAGGCGGTGGCCTGGGCGGCAGCATCGCGCGCAACTGCAAGCGCATGCACCTGACTCGCATGGGCGAAAGCCCGTGGGTGGGGCCGGGCTGCGGCCGCACCTGCGTGGCCGCCCTTTCCACCGACGAGATCATCGATGCCGACGGCTTCGCGCTGCATGGCCGCGAGCTCTACCAGATGCGCGACGACGCACAGGCTCTGACCCGCACGGTCACGCTGCACCGGCCGGGCGATCCAGCGGCCGCGGACGCCTCCTTCACCATGCCGGCCGGTCGCGCCCTGCTCTACACCAACGACGATGGGGCCGCCGACGTGTTCGTCTACTGGGTCCTGGATCCGGCCACCACGCACTACGACGTGTACCGCCGCGACCACAGGTACCAGCTCGCGCTGCCCCTGCCGGCCGGCATCGATCCGACCCGGCCCGAGCAAGCGGCCGGCTTCGATTTCCTGCTCAGCGCGGACGGCAGCGCACTGGTCGTGCACCAGCCGTCGGGCCGGATGACCGCCTACTCGACGCTCGATGGGAGCGCCCGCGAGCTGGGGACGCGACCGCCCGCCTTCGTCCTCGACAACCTCCACGATGCGGTTCTCACGGTGGGCGAGGACGGTTTCCGATCGGTGCCGCTTTCGGACGGCCCCGATCTCGTGCTGGCGCCGACCGGTTTCGATCCGGCCACGCTGACTTTGGCGAGCGGCGCGGCCTACTACGCGAGCGGGGGCAGCTTGTGGCAGGTCCCGCTCGACGGAAGCGCAGCGGCTGCTGCCATCGCGCCCGGCGGAGCCCGCCTGCTCACGCTGGGACCGCACGGCGAAATCGTCTACAGCCGCGACCCGGGGACTCGCTACGCGGGTGGCGCCGGCGACGGCTGGCTCGGCGACGGGCGGCTGATGGAGCGCGGACGGCTGCTGCGTTTTGGCCAGGACGGCGCCCGCGTCCTCTTCCTCGAGCACGCCGCCACCATCGGGACCTACGGCGATCTGACCTCGGTGGCCCTGCCCGACGGCGCGCCGGTCACGTTGGGCCTGAACGTGCACGCCTATCGCGAGCTGCCCGACCATCGCGTGCTGGCGGTCGAGAACGCGGTCTACGCGGGCAGTTGGAACCGCCTGGTGGTCATCGACCAGGCGGCCGGCACCAAGCACTGGGTGGTGCCGTCGACCGTGGACTTCGTGCTACTGCCGGGCGCGCAGGATCTCATCGCGGACGTGGTGAGCGGAGCTTCGGGCTACGACATCCTGCGGGTGCCGGTTCCGGTTCCACCGTGATGCGAGCCCTGCTGCCCGCCCTGGTGATGGGCCTGCTCCCGGCGACCGCTCTGTCGCAGGTCACCGCCCTCAAGGCCGGCCGGCTGTTCGATCCCACGACCGGAGCCATGGCCTCGGATCAGGTCATCCTGATCGAGGGAAGAACCATCAAGGCGGTCGGCAAGCTGGCCATCCCGCGCGACGCGAAGCTCATCGATCTTTCGCGCTCGACGGTGCTGCCCGGTTTGTTCGACGCGCACACACACCTGTGCCTGACACTCTCGACCCAGGGCGGCCGGGGCCTGGACGAGCTCATCGGGCGCCTGCTCGGGGCCACCGTGCTCGATACCACCGCACATCGGGCACTGATCGGCGCGGCCAATGCCCGCGAGATGCTGGAGGCCGGCTTCACGACCGTGCGCGACGTGGGCAACGCCGGCAACTATGCCGACACCGATCTGCGGCGCGCGGTCGAGGAAGGGCTGGTCCCGGGCCCGACCATCCTCAACGCCGGCCGCATCATCGGGCCGCTGGGCGGCCAGTACCGGCAGCTGCAGCCCGAGCGGCCCGATCTGGGCGAGCCCGAGTACCTGTACGCGGACACGGCCGACGAGATGCGGAAGGCGGTGCGCAAGAACGTGCTGTTCGGCGCGCGGGTCATCAAGATCGCGGTCGACGATCGACCCTACGCCTACACGGCCGACGACATCCGCATCCTGGTGCGCGAGGCGGCGCGAGCCGGCCTGCGCGTGGCCGCCCATTGCGCCACCGACGCCGGTGCGCGGGCGGCGGCCGATGCCGGGGTGGCCTCGATCGAGCACGGGTATCGCGCGTCGACCGAGACGCTCCGGCTGATGAAGCGCAAGGGCGTGGTTCTGGTCGGCACCGATTTTACCGAGCTGGCCGCGCGCGAAATGGGCATCCCCGAATACCACCCGATGGTCGTTGAGCGGCTCCGGCGCGCCCAGGCCGTCGGCGTGACCATGGCGTTCGGGACCGACGTGGTCTTCCCGCTGCGCGGGCAGACCCGGGGCTCGCTTGCCATCTCGTTCATCGACAGCTTCGTGGAGGCGGGCATCCCGGCGCGGACCATTCTGCAGAGCATGACCATCAATGCGGCGCGGCTGCTCGGCGTGGAGCGGCAGCGCGGGCTCGTCGAGCCCGGTCGGGCGGCCGACCTGGTGGCCGCGCCCGGCGATCCGCTGCACGACATCGGCGTGCTCAAGCGCATCCATTTCGTGATGAAGGACGGCTACGTGGTGCGGCAACTTCCAGCACCATGAAGGCGTGATCCCGCGCGCTCGCTAGAACAGCCAGGCGCCGCGCGCCATCAGCGCAGCGACAAACGGGATCAGCGGGACCAGGGCGACCTCGGCGTCGTTGAGGCGAATCAAGACGCCGAGCGGAGCGGCCGCAACCGAAGCCCCACCGCGCGAGCGCGCGATGCGCCAGCGAATGAACGTGACCATCGGAGCCACCTCGAGCGCCAACACCGCGACGAAAAGGCCCATCTTCAGATGGAAGAAGCCGTTGCGCAGGTAGAAGGCCGATTCCTTCTCGATCGCGCCGAAGGCGCGCAAAAGCCCGGTTGCGATCCAGAGCAGCGCGGCCAGCCCCCAGAGGTTGTCGGCCCGCAGCAGGCGCGACAAGGCATCACCGTCGTTCGGGGATCGGCGCAGGTCACGCAAGCGCAGCCCGCGCGCGAACACGCTGCCCAGGCCCAACGCGAGCGCGAGCGAGTGCAGGGCGGCCAAGACGGCGGCGACCAGCATGCGTGTCAGCTTATACCGCGCCGGGCGGCCCCTGTCGAAACCATCTCTCAGCGCGGTTTGCGCGTGAGCTGCGCAATCGTTCGCCGGTTTTGCGAGTCCGCGATCAAGGTCGCCAGCCGGCGCGCGCGCGTGGGCGCCTGCTTTGCGCTCACGACCCAATACAGGGCGGTCTTGCGGTACCAGGGCGGCCGGCTCCGAAAGAACTGCCAGGCCTCGGGCTGGGCCCGAAATTGCCTCTGCTCGGCCGCGGTCAGTCGGGCGTGGTGGCGCTGCTCGTAGGCGTAGATCCTCGACTTCTTGCGCTCGAGCGCGCGAAAAGCCGTCAGCCCGGCGGGCCGCATCAGGCCGCGCCGCGCCAGCTCGCGCGCCCGCCTGACGTTCTTCGCGCTCCAGACACTGCCCGCCCGTCGTGGCGTGAAGCGGATGACGTAGCGGACCTCGTCGATGCGCTTTCGAATGCCGTCGATCCAGCCAAAGCACCACGCCTAGTCCACCGACTCGGGCCAGGTCATGCTGAGCTTGCCCGACGCACGCTTGTAAAACCCGACCCAAAGCTCGCCGGCTCGCCGGTGGTGCTTCTCGAGCCATTTCCGCCAGGCGGCGGGCGTCGCGAAAAAGCGAGCGGGCGCGGTCACAGGCGCTACTCGCCTGCGACGCGCTCGCCCGGGGCAGGCCGGCGCGCAGGGCTTGCGGGCGACGACGAAGCGGCGCCCGGATCAGCCGCGCCGGGGCGTCTCATCATCGAGGCCACGACCAGCGAGATGGTCTTCTGCGCGTTGGCGGTGGCCACGGTCAGGGTTGCGGAGCCGGGCTGCTGGCCGGTGACGTCGACGCACTGCGGGTTCGCCTCCCCAAGCCCGAACAGGGTTAGGGTTACGCCACCAGTGGCCTGGTAGCTCCACCGCTTCAGGCCCAGCACTTCGAGCCGGTCGCTGATCGCGCGGAAGCAGAACCTCCGGGTTTCGCCGACGGCAAATGGCTCCGCGGGCGGTCGCACGATTCTCGGGCTCAGGACCAGGTCATCGATTCGATCGACCACTGGGATCGAGACGGTCCTGGCGACACCATCGCCCGCTTGCACACGCAGCGTCACGAGGCCGGCTGCGGACGCGCTGATGCCGACGTGGTTCCAGTCGCTCTGGGTCACCATGGTCGGGGCGCTCGCCTCCACATGTGTGCTCTCGTCGACCAGCCACACGTCGTCGAGCGACACCAGGCGAAGCTCGACCGGTATCGGTGCGGCTCCGGCGAAGAGCGCAAACGGCTCTTCCATGGTGACTGGATCGGCGAGCCAGTGGACGCGCCAGTCGTCGAGGTCTCGGACGACTGCTACGTGATCGATGGGCTCGGCATCGATTTCGATGCGATCGTAGAGATGCCCGCTGCCGATCTCGAGAATTCGCAGGAGCCCGCTCCCCCGAGCCAGCGCGCTCACGGTGACGCGGGGAGGCGAGATGCCGGCGATGCGCAGTGCGCTGCCGGTCGTGCGGGCGTCGAACGCCCGCGCGAACGGAACCAGCTGGTCGCCATTCGCGACTGAAATCGTGATGCTCTGCGTACCCCCGACCGCGGTGATTCCCGGTCCGGGACCAAAGTAATCGCCGCCGAACCAGAGCCCCTTTGGCGTGTCGGGAGAACAGGTCTCGCCGTCGGGGCACGCCCCCGTCAGGCCACGATCACCGGGCCAAGGAAGACAACCTGCTCCGATCAGTGCGAGCGCGAGCGCGGTGGCTACGGTCCTGAAATGTGACTGTAAGCTCATGATCGACCTCCATAGAAGGGGGGCAGTTCCGGAAGAGCAAGCCGCAGGCCAGCGCGTGCCCGCGCGCACGCGGCCGGATCTATTGGTGAGCGCAGCGCCGCGCGACGGTGAGGATTTGACACCGACGGGAAATGGACGCCTTCATTGGCGGCCGTTGGGCGCGTGTAACCTCTGGTTGAATCCGCTACCCGCCCGCGGCGGTGGCGGCGACGATCTCGGCCCCCAGGCTCATGACCAGACGCGGATCGGTGAACACGTTCATGTGGGGCGCGATCGCGCGCGCATAGCGATCGAAGTAGAGCAGCTGCTTGGTGATGAGCACGAACTCGCGCGGCATGAAGAGGCCGTGCGTGGCCGCCACCCGCTGGATCTCGGGCAGCAGGGCGCCATAGCGCAGGTCCGCGATGCGCGCGGTCAGAAGGGGGCCGAAGGCGATTTTGAGGTCTTGCGCCAGCGCATCCTCGTTCACGGCGCGCGCGCCGATCATCTCCGCGATGACGCGAGCGAGCCCGCGGTAGTCGGCGGTCGCCGACGCGATCAGGTAATTGGTGATGAGCCGGCGCTGGCGCGCGTCGAAACGGCCGACGATCCCGAAGTCCAGGAACCCAAGCGCGTTGTCATCGAGCAGCATCAGATTGCCGGCGTGCACGTCGCCGTGAAAGAAGCCCTCGCAGAGCACGCACTGGAACCAGGCCCTGACTCCCCGAATCAGCCGCTCCTCGGGATCGACCGGCCGCTGGCGCAGCCGCTCGAGATCATCGATGCGAAAGCCGCGAAAGCGCTCCATCACCAGCACGCGCTCGGTGGTCAGCGCGTGCTCGGGCCGGGGCGCGCGCACATCGGCGTAACCGAGCCGCCCCATGATGCGGTTGAACTGCTCGAGGTTTTGGGCTTCCTTTCGGAAGTCGAGCTCCTCGCGCAGCGTCGACCAGAAATCGGCGACCATTCCGGGCAGGTTGGCCCCGCGCGCCTGCCGGCTCAGCCGCTCAAGCAAACCGGCCGCGAAGCCGAGCACGCGCAAGTCGGCCGAGGCCAGGCGCTCGATGCCCGGCCGCTGCACCTTGACCACCAGATCCTGGCTGCCCAGCCGGGCGGCATGGACCTGAGCGATGGACGCGCTCGCCAGCGGCACCGGCGCCACCTCCAGCTCGCGCGCAGCCGGGCCCAGCTCGGCGCCCAGGATGTCCTGCACCGCAGCAAAGGGGAACGCAGGCACCCGATCCAGACAGCGCTGGAACTCGTCGACGTACTCGACCGGAAACACGCCGGGCGAGGATCCGACGATCTGGCCGAACTTGATGTAGACCGGGCCCATGTGCTCGCACAAAAGGCGAGCCGCGCGCGGCCCGCGCCAGGGGCGCCAGCGCAAGGCCCCCACAAGGAGGCGCCCAAAGCGCAGAAGAGGCGCCCAGAAGCGCGACCGGCGGCGCGGGCGCAGCGCACGCCCGCTCATGCGTGAAGCCGCCCGAGGGCAGGTCCGGCCAGAAGAAGCACGCGCTCGTACAGGCGCGGGGCATAGCGCTGCAGCCGCCACAGCGAGGCACCGGTGGCGGCGACCGGTCGCACGCCGCCCCGCTGCCGCTCGACGCACTTGCAAGCGCAGCGGGCGACCACGTCGGGATGGGCGCCCCAGCGCTCCCACAGCCGCTCGGCGCGCGCCCGCTCCACCGCATCCCCCTGCATGCGCCCGCGGCGGATGATGTCCGAGGCCACCAGCCCCGGGCACAACACGGTCACCTCGATGCCGCGCGCGCGCACCTCGGCGCGCAGCGACTGCGAAAGCCCGACCAGCGCGTGCTTGCTGGCCGCATAGGCGCCCGCCCGCGGAAGCGCATACAGGCCCAGCATGCTGGCGGTGATGAGAATGTGCCCGCCCGTGCCCTGCTCGAGCATCGGGCGCAGGAAGGCGTCGAGGCCGTGCACGACGCCCAGCAGGTTGGTGTCGAGCACCAGCCGCCAATCCTCGAGCGTCATCTCGGCGATGTTTCCGCCATAACCCACGCCGGCGTTGAGAAACAGCACGTCGACCACCGCGTCGCGTGCGAGCACCTCGGCGGCCACTCGTTTTTGCGCGGCCGCATCGCGGCAATCGGCCACGTGAAAGCAGGCGCGCGCGCCCAGACGGGCGCACTCGACGGCCACGGCCTCGAGCCGCGCACCGTCGAGATCGATAAGATGCAAGATGGCGCCGCGTTGGGCGAACCGGCGCGCGCTGGCGCGGCCGATCCCGGCGGCAGCACCGGTGATGACGACGACTCGGTTGTGAAGCTTCATCGCTGGGCTCCCTTGCGGGCTCGGGTTCGGGCGGCGACGCGCGCTCTCGGGGCCGCGCGCTCGGGTGCCCCGAACAGCAACCGTTGGCGCAGGCCGGCCGTGAGTTGTTTCAATGCGGCCAGAAGGCCCACATATACCTGCTCTTCGCTGGGATGGCTGGCCGCCACTTCGCGTAGAAGGGTCCTCTGGCCGCGGAACCACTCCTCGACATCGTCGACGGTTTGGTGGAGGAGGCGCATCAGACGTTCGCGCAGCGTGCGCGTCGAGTTGTTGAGCATACGGAAGAGCACGCTGCCGCTCAGGCGCGCCAGCGTGTCCTGCAGCGCCAGCTCGGCCGCGATCAGGGCGTCGACGTCGTCGCCGGCTGCGATGGCGGCGTCCATCAGCCGCTCGACCTCGCGCATCTCGTCCAGGCTCATGCGGACCAGCGCCTTGGCTGCGGTCATCGCGAAGCTCTCCAGCCAGAAATCGAGCCCCTCGACGATGAAGCTGCCTTCGAGCGGCAGCTCCTCGAGCGCGAACATGGCCGCCAGCACGTCGAGACCGCCCGTGACCCGGAAGTCGTTGACCTCGATGCCCGAGCCGTGGCGCGCGCGCAGGAGGTTCATGCGCTGGAGCTGCTTGAGCGCCATGCGCAGGGTCGTGCGATCGACGCCCAGCTGGCGGGCCAACTGACGTTCGGCCGGCAGCCGGGTGCCGGGCGGGAAATCGCCCCGAAAGATGCGGATCATCAGGGCATCGGCCAGCCGTTCGGGCGAGCCGCGCTGGGGTCGTATGATTTTTTGGCTTGACCGCTTCAACAAATTGGATTATCCACTTTTCAGAGCCGAAGTCAAGCCCAAGAAGAGGTGCCCATGCGCTTCGATCTCGATCTCGACGCCATGCTCGCCAAATGCGAGCGCCTGCAGTGGTCGGTCACCCAGGTGGATTGGGACGCGCCCGGACGAGACGCGGTCCGCCCCGAGCAGGCGCACGCGCTGGCCGGCTTCATGGCGGACCTGTACTGGATCGAGTCCATCGCCGCCGTGGTGTTCCGCGCCATGGCCGGCCGCACGCGCGCGGCCACGCTGCGCAGCATCTTCGAATCGTTCGCCATCGACGAGCAGCGGCACGCCGACGCCGAGCTCCTGCTCATGCGACGCTGGGGCATCAGCGCTCGCAACGAGGTGCCGGCGCCCAATCCCAACGTCCGCAACCTCATGCGTGCGCTCGAGCGCGCCGCCGATAAGGTCCATCCCGCCGTCTACTCGGCCATCATCCCGTTCACCGAGCTGGTGCTCGACGGCGCGCTGGTCAAGCACCTGGAGGTCACGGTCAAGGATCCCGTGTGCGCGCACGTGTTCCGGCGCATCAACGCCGACGAGGCGCGCCATCTCGCGGTCGACTTTTACATGCTGGAGCGGTTCGGCGGCGAGGACCCCCGGCGCACCCGACGCGCGGCCGCGCGCGCTCTTATGCATCCGGTCATCCTGTATGGCCTGCTCCTGGGCTATCTGCCCATGCTGACGCGGGCGCGGCCCAATCTGCTCCGCATCGGCCTCGGCGAGGACAAGGTGTTCGCCTGCATCCGGCGTTACATCGCGCTCGGCGACGAGAGCCCGCAGGCGGCGCGCCATCCCGCCTACGCGAGCTTCCGTGAGCTGAGCCGCCGCACCGTGGCCGGACGCAGCGAGCCCGGCGAGTGGCTCATGCGGA
>Ga0126383_10003034_pt1 | contig 11018 bp, 12 predicted proteins | sample PanSoiMetPlot_35_FD_96882 | JGI IMG/M metagenome (GOLD analysis project Ga0126383, IMG submission 96882) | Tropical forest soil microbial communities from Panama - MetaG Plot_35 | ecosystem: Environmental > Terrestrial > Soil > Tropical forest > Bulk soil | place: Panama | collected 2016-02-17
AATCTCGGACATCGCGGCGATGTAACAACCGCGCGCCGTGGCGGTGAGCGGGTCGCTCGCCATGCGCACGTCGGCGATCTGCACGGGGAATCCGTTCCCTTTGACGGTGGCCTCGAACTTCTGCAGGAAGCCGCGCGGTTTGGCCGTGCCGCCCGAGACGACGATCGGCATCGGGCGTTCGATTTTCGGCAATTGGCGCGAGTTCTCGAACTCTTCGCGCAATTTATCGACCATCGAATTGATCACTTCCTCGTAATAGATGTGCAGGGCGCTGGTGACCTTGTCTTTCGGCGGGCGCGAAAGGTCGAGCGACTCTTCCTTGATCAACCGAACGCGCGTGACCGGTTCGTCAACCACGGCCGCGACGCTCAAATCGATGTAATCGCCGGCCATCGGAAGGCTGAAAGTGAGCATCGGGACGGACAGGAAGGCGACACAGACGTTGCACATTCCGCCGCCGCAACTGATGCCGATGCCGGTGAAGTTCTCGTTCTGCAGCTCGGCGAAGACGACGGCGAGGCCTTCGTTGACCGCCTTGGCTTCGTATCCGAGCGAATGCATGAAATTCTTGATCACCGCTTCGTGATAGACGAGATTGGATTCGGCGCCGTCGCCCCGGCCCGGGATGCTGAAGCAGAGCAGCTCGTTCTTGCGCCCGCGCGGGACCACCGACTCGATGATCGCCTGAATGATCTGCTGGCCCATCGGCTCTTGCGGATTCATCACGCCGTGCTGCATCGGGCGTCGCGGTTCGGCGCTGAAGAAGCTGGCGAAACGTTCGGAGTCGTTGCCGAAAACGTAAAGGTCTTTCCCGTTGCGGTGAAAGACCATCTTGTTCTGTTGCAGGATAGCCTCGGTCATTTTCGAGTAGGGGACGGCCACGAAGGCGTTGAGCTGCGCCTGCGCTTTATGTCCGTTCGGGCCGCCGGCCACTACGATGCGGCTCGTGCCAACATCCAGGCCGACCGCGCCTACTTCATTGCCCTCCAAGGCGGTTTCAGTCACGACAGGTTTATTGTCTTCCATGATTACTCGATTCCTCCAGTTACATTCGATAAGAAAGGATGTTTTTTCAAGCGCTTCGAGCGGCGCGCAACGGAATCAACCGAAGCCATGACGCCGTCGCCGTCTGCGTTCATTACGCCGCGCTCAGGGACTAATTATTACCAGATTCTGTTGGTCCGCCGGCGCCGACGGGTTTTTCGGCGAGTTGTGGATTATTCGCTTCGCCAGGTCCGGCGCGCAAGGCGCGCGTTTTCGCGCATTGTGAGTTGTAACGCTCCCGCAGTTTTTGCCGCAGAATGTCGGGGCTGACGCGCGCTTTTTCGGCGCGACTGTTGAATTCCACTTCCGCCGCCAGGGCCCCTTCCCAGAGCTTGTTGCCGAGTTTGGCCAGCACATCTTCATTGTAAGTGAAGCCGTAATCGATCATCGACGGCGGCTGAATTTTGTATTTATCCGACAACCCCATCGCCTCGAACGGGAAATTGCGAACCCAGTCGTGATGACGGGCGATCAGCATCTTTTCGTTGTCTACCGCAACCAGGCCGTGCGTGGTGCAATCGGCGTCATCAATGGTGTACTCGGTACGCAGTACGTCGGTCAAAAGCCTCCCGGAGTTGATTTGAGCCGGGGTCAATATCTCGTCGAGTGACTCCGCCCCCTCGAATCTCGACTCGAAACAGACGCCGAGGAAGCTCTCGTTCAGTGAAACATAGAAGTTCTTCGCGTCAGCCCAGATTGAATGGCCGGCATGGTCGGCCGCGTGCTCGTCGCGGACGATGCGGTAGATTTCGCCGTAACGGTCAATCATGTAATTGTATGACTTATGATCCCGAACATATTCGAGCAGCAGGCGTGACTTTTTCTGGATCGCCTCGTTGTTGTCCGGGGTGAACGAGAGCATGCCGCTCTCGGGAGTGTGATAGACGATGCCGACTATCTTATCGCTGAATTGATTGCCTGCGGTATCAGAGTCGCGGGGGATGGTGTAATAGCCTCGCGGGTGATTATCGGTTTCGTATTTCGTAGAAATGCGGCAGCCGTTACTCCATTTTTCATACTCGCCCTCGGTTCCGACCTTCCAGATCGTCTCCGGTTTGTAGGGCAGGTATTTCGTGGGGATCGTGGTAGCCGGGTCGCTCGGAGTCGTCCCGGCGGGGACGACGAAAATCGGAGCGCGCTTGTTCCGCGCCACAAGGTCACTGATGCGCGACGCCGACCAGGAGACGAGCGAATACAACCCGAAAAGCATCAAGCCGGCGACGATCACTGTGGCGCCGTAAAACGCATGGCGTGATTGGTGAATGAGGAAGAACAAGCGGGCGGAGAACGGCGCTTGGATCTGCTGCGCCAGGTTCCGACGGTTCTTCGGCAGCGAGGGCGCCATCGCGCGCAGTTCTTCGATGATGGCGCTGTAGCATCGCGCTTCGAGCAGCCAGGCGTAAAGCCGCGTGTTTTTGATAAACCGGAAACGGCGGAGCGAATGCTGCAAATGCGCCTGCCGCTCCACCTGTTTGGTGCGGGTATTATTCAAAAAGCGGAGGCGCGCCTCGGGGCGGTCGAAATACATCGCATAGTGTTCGACGGCCTTTGAATAAAGCTGCGCCGGATCAGCGCCTTTTTTCTTCGCCGTCGCCCGATCGTTATTCGCCCGACCGTTATTTACCCGGACATTACTCGCCCGGCCGTAATTCGGCCGGCTGTTACGCGCCGGAGGGCTTTGTATGCCGATGATTTCAGTCTTCAACTTTCAACTCTTCAACTAAAACCCGCTGGCGATTCCTTTAAGAACCATCCTGTAAGAACCATCCTGGCAGGGCTATTTCGTTATGACGAAAAATTCCGAAATCAAGTTCTTGGCTCTGAGCTGATTGCCATAACTCATCGCTGCTTCGCGCGAAGCGAAACCGCTGACCTGCTGTACGCGATACCAGATGCCTTTACCTGGGATGTCAGCTTTGACCACGTGAAAGGCGCCACCAGTCGCCGAGTTCAGGCGGCCGGCTTTCGCATCCGCCTCGCCCTGATCTTTGAACGCACCGACCTGAATCGTCAGATTTCCTTTGCTCAGAACTTTAGGGATAGTCACTGACGTAGGCGTAGGTTTCTGGGGTTCAACCCCCTTCGGGCCAACAACTGGTTCAGATCTCTGCACCGGCGGTATTTGCACCACCTGCCCATTCTTCCCCCTGGGTTCCTGCCCCCTGGGTTCCTGCCCCCTGGGTTCCTGCCCCCTGGGTTCCTGCCCCCTGGGTTCCTGGGGAGGCGCCTGATCCTGGGATTTCGGCGAGGCGACCTGAGTCTGATCAGTGGGTTGACTGCCATTCGGAGATTTCGTCGAAACTGCTGTCTCATCCGGCGATCTCTTATTCCTGATGCTCTTGATGAAATCTCCGAGAAAATAGTAGGCCAAAAAACATAAGACGCCGAAAACTCCGACTATCACTCCGACGCGCAAAATCAATCCACCACGACCGCTTCCGACAACCTCTTCATCGTCGCCCGAACCTTCAGGCAAAACGGGCCATCCCATGAACTCCTGCTCGGCAGGCTCTGTGTAATCCTGCGTATCGCGCTGGCGCGTCCCGCCCGTCCGGTAGTCGAGCGGAGCCGAATTCTTCTCGTAAGGGGAGAAATCGTAAAGAGACGACTGATCCTGTCCCTGCGGCGAAAAGACGTCTTCAAATACCGGCGAAGCGTCTTCATTCGCCTGATAGTTCGACTGCGGCTGGACGGGAACGTCCAACACATCGTCAAAATCATCTCCGATCCGGGTCGCGTAGACGTCCTGATTCTGGCTGAATGATTGATTGCTCAACGGCTGATTGGCGCCCGAGGAACTATTGCTCGCAAAAGGCAGGCGCGCTGTTTGTCGTTTACCGTTGCTGTCGAATCCGGCGCCCTGATCCATTCTGACCTCGATGATCGTCGCGCAACGGGCGCACACCACCCGCGAGGAATCAGCCTGGTTCTCGAACTGGCACTTCGGACAAATAACTTTCATATAACCCACTCCGACTTTCTGTGGCCATCCGGTCACAAATTTCGACTGCCCGAAACCCGGCGTTCATCATGACAAACATTCATCAGTCGTCTTGATGAAAGTATGGGGGGCTAGGCGGTGATTCTGAACGCTGGAAGGTCTGGCAGGCTTATTGTTAAAGACGCTATCCTACACCACACGGGGCGACTATCACCTAATAGCGTCTGACACGAAATAATGGGGGAACGCCTCAAATGCTATTGGTCTATTCTGATCAATATAAGTTGGCTTCTCGCCCACTTGCCAGTGGCGGATTGTAACGCGATAGGCATGGCTAGGCAAGGATAAACATCAGCTCAGGAAATGAATCAATCCGGACAGGTTCGGTCGGATGTCGCCGCGTTTATAATCAATCAATCCCCGCTGGCGAAATTCGATCATCATCCCGGTGACGACTTCGCGAGTCGAACCGATCAACTCCGCCAGTTCTTCATGAGTCAACCGAACGCTCGATTCGCCGGCCCTCGCCGCTTCGTCCGAGAGCTTGAGCAGCGCGCGGGCCAGCCGGTGGTGGTTGTTATCGAAGACCAGCGACTCAATTTGGCGATGCGCCTCAGCCAGCCGCCTGGCCACGTGGCGCATCGCGTCGCGCATCAACGAATGGTCGCGATGCGCGGCGCTCCAGAAATCGGCGATCCTGACCACCGCCACCCGCGTGGTGTCGAGCGCGACGGCCTCGTCGCCGCGCCGGGCTTCGACCTCCTCGCCGGCCAGCGCCAACTCGCCGAAGATGTCGCCGCTATAACAGATCGAAACTATCTTCCGGGCGCCCTCCGGAGAAGAGCGCAATATTTTCACACGCCCTTTCAACACGACATAAACCTCCGCCACCGGGTCGTCGAGCGCGTAAACAGTCATCCCGCGCCAGAATGTCCGTTCGATGTGCGGCAGACTTAAAAGATTCGGAAACCTCGAAACCTGGCTTTGATCCGCCAGCTTTAAATTTAGATTGATTGAATTCATTTCCTCCCTCCTCCGAGAATCCCCGGGAGCGCCCCTGGGAGCGCAGGCGTCCTCGCCTGCTTGCTTTCGCAAAGGGCCGTTTCCATAAGACCGCAGGCGAGGACGCCTGCGCTCCCAGGGATTCTCATTATTTCTCCTGCTTCGTTCATCGCTACCCGAGCGACTCCTTCTCTCAATTTTCCTCTTCCTATGAGCTCTTTCGGACCCGCCTCGGCTTCGGCGTTCCGCAAATGTTCCACCACGGGCCTCGCCAGTCTTTCGGCTAAAGCCGCGTTTTCATTTTCCGGCAAGTCGGACACTACCAGGACTATTCGCTTGGCGGTTTGATAGGCGCCGAAGGCGAGATGATCGTGAGTGAATCGTTGCGTTCCGAGGGCCAGGCCGCTAAAGGGCGGCACTTCTCCTGATTTCAGCGCCCGACAGTCACGGACGGTCACGAGCAGCGAGACGAGGCGGTCGCCGCTCGTATAGACCAGATGCGCGAACTTGCGGTCGCTGAAATCGCAGATGTGCGCCGACCGCAGCCGCAACTCCTTGGCCCCTTCCGCGGCTATCTTATCCAGCCTCGCGCAAGCCTGGTCATATTCCCGGACTGAATCCGGCATTTCAGCCGGCCCGGTCGCGTCAACGAAGTAGGGGGCGCAGGTTCGGTGATCGCCCCCCGACTCGGCCACGAGGCTGGCGCTCAATTCCAGAGCTTTGATTTGTTCGGAAGACAGCCGCTGATAATTGGCGCCTTCGCGCCACAGGACGTACGAACTCCAGGCGGCGCCAATGAACAGCGCCAGCGCCGCCACAATCGCAACCGGCGTCAAAAGCCTCGTCTTGAAAAGACCGGTAAACCAGTTGAGCCGTCCCGCCACGACGCCCGCCCGCGCGCCGCCGTTACCCAATCCGGACTCCGACCGTAATCTCGTCCGCAGCTTCTCCATCGCCTGGTCGCTCAACTTTTCCTTCGAGCAGGCGAGGCGCAGCGAGGCGCGCAAGCGTCGACGCGCGGCCATTTCACTCCGGCAGGAACAGCAGCGCTCCGCATGACAGAGCATCGTGTGATTGGTCTCGACCGCCAACTCTCCGCAGAGATACGAATCGAGCAACTCTTTGAAATTCTGGCAATCCATCACTAAAATTCCGGCGCCTTCAATTCGCGATTTGATAACCGGCGTCGCGCGCGTAGTTGGCCAGTTCCATCCGTAATAACTTTCTTCCCCTGTGCAGCCGTGACATCACGGTGCCGAGCGGAATACGCAGCGCGTCGGCGATTTCGCGGTAAGACAATTCCTCGACGTCGGCCAGGACCACCGGAACCTGAAAATCGCGCGGGACACGTTCGAGCGCGGCCAGGACCTCCTCTTCCGTCAAATGTTGGGGCGTCGGTGGATCATAAGCGATCGTTTCCGCAATCGTTTCTTCGATGGGCGCCAATTCCAACCTCTCTTTTCTGATCTCGCCGTAATAAACATTGAAAAGAATTTTATAGAGCCAGGCTCGCAGGTTGGTTCCAATTTCGAATCTGTGGAATGAACGCCACGCTTGAAGGTATGTCTCCTGGGTCAGATCCTCGGCCTTCTCCCGATCACGACACACTCTCAGCGCGACGCGGAAAAGCTGGCTGGAAAAGCTCAAAGCTTCCGCCTCGAAAATTTCTAGTCGCTGCAGATTGTCGTTTTGCTCCAACCCCGTTGCCCTCTTTTACTCTAACTTGTGTATTGCCAACGCGAGGACAAATATTCCCTCATTCAAAAATTTATTCAATCAGAGTTTATCGCGCGCTTAAGTTGACACCCTTTCACGCTGATGCATATAATCTGCGGCTTTCTATGTGAAGAAAATTCGGAGGCGATTCAATAATGGCTTATGCAATCATTCGCACAGGCGGAAAACAGTTCCGTGTAAGCCCCGGAGATGTCATTCGCATCCCCACTCTGGCTGATAAGAACGAAGGCGACACGGTCGAATTTGACGAGGTTCTGATCGCCGGCTCGGATGACGGCGTCCGCATCGGCGCTCCCACCCTGGCTGGGGCGCGGGTCACCGCGACTGTGCTGAAGAACGGACGCGGCCCGAAGATCATCGTCTTCAAATTCAAACGGCGCAAACACTACAAACGCACAAAAGGACATCGCCAGGGTTTCACCGCGGTAAAGATTGATTCGGTCGCTTAAAATTCAATATCATTATCATTACCGGGCAATTTTAGCTTTAAGGAGTCTTCGTAATGGCACATAAAAAAGGCGTAGGCAGTTCGCGCAACGGCCGTGATTCAGCGGCCCAGCGCCTGGGCGTCAAACGCTTCGGCGGCCAGGCGGTTTTGGGCGGCTCCATCCTGGTTCGCCAACGCGGCACCAGGTTCAAACCGGGCGCCAACGTCGGCATCGGAAGCGACGACACGCTTTACGCCAAAATCACTGGCATCGTCAAATTTGAAGATCGAGGGCGCAAAGGGCGCTTCATCAGTGTTTATCCCCATGAGCAGTAACACTAGTGCAGTAACACTAGAGCGGTAAAGCAGTGAGGCAGAGAAGTAATGCGGAGCAGTAGAGGCCTGGATTCCCCAAAGGTCGGCAGATGACTAGTAACAAATAACTCCCCATTGACCGGCCACCAGGCGTTAACTACTGGCTACCGATGTTTATCGACCGCGCGAAAATTCATGTCAAAGGCGGAGACGGCGGTAATGGCGTGACGGCGTTTCGCCGGGAGAAATTCGTTCCGCGCGGCGGGCCTTCGGGAGGTGATGGTGGAGATGGCGGGTCGGTTTATGTCGAATCAACCGAAGGCATGAATACGTTGCTCCATTTCCGCTATAATCCTGAGCATCAAGCCGGACGCGGGCGGCACGGAGAAGGCGGCAAGCGTCACGGCGCAAGCGGCGAAGATATTACCCTGCTAGTACCGGTGGGGACGGTCATCACGGACGAAATGACCGGCGAAATCATTCATGATTTCATCCGCGCCGGAGAAAAAAAAATGATAGCCGCCGGTGGACGTGGCGGACGTGGCAACGCCCAGTTTGCCTCCCCAGTCAATAGAGCCCCACGTCACCATGAAGAAGGTCGGCCGGGACAGGAACGCTGGCTCACACTTGAGCTTAAGCTGATTGCCGATGTCGGGTTGGTTGGTTTGCCCAATGCGGGCAAATCAACTCTGATTTCGCGCATCTCAGCGGCGCGTCCGAAGATCGCCGACTACCCATTTACAACTCTGGAACCGAACCTGGGTGTGGTTGACCTGGGCGATTTCAAAACTTTTGTCGTCGCGGACATTCCGGGATTGATCGCGGGAGCGCATACGGGCGCCGGCCTGGGTGATCGTTTCCTGCGCCACGTCGAGCGTACGAAGTTACTGCTGCATCTGGTTGATGTTTCCGGCCTCGCGCAAAACCCGGTCGACGATTACAAAATCGTCACGCGCGAGCTTGAAGAGTACAGCCCCCAGGTCGCGGCAAAACCCAAAATCGTGGTCGCCACCAAACTCGATGCGGCGCATGTTTCCCTTTTGGACGAGTTCAAAGAATTTTGCGAGCGCGAGGGGTTGGAATTTCACGAGATCTCGGCGGTCACAGGTCAAGGACTGAAAGAGTTATTGCGCGCAGTCGAGGGGCGATTGGATGCGCTGCGACAAGAAGAGCCCGAAGAGCCCGAAGAGCCCGAAGAGCCCAAAGAGCCCGGTGGGCCCAGAGAGATTGATGAAAAAGCGGCGTAGAAAGTCGCTTAAGAGGTCTGCGGTTACTCTCAATTTTTTGGATCAAGTTTGTGAACGAGGAACGATTGCGGAGGCGAATTGGGGTTTATGGCGGCACGTTCGATCCGGTTCACAACGGTCATTTTAAGGTGGCCGAAGCGGTATCGAACGCCTTCGCTCTGGATCGAATGCTCTTTGTCCCGGCGTTCACGCCGCCGCACAAGCGCGAGCGAATTATCAGTTCGCCGTTCCACCGCTTGGCGATGCTGGCGCTGGCGACGGCGTATTCGCCGACGATGTTTGTCTCGACCGTCGAACTCGAGGCGCCGTCGCAACCTTACACGATTGAAACATTGGGTCGGTTGCAAGCGGAGCTCCAGCCCGTTCGGTTGTTCTTTATTATGGGAGCTGATTCGTTCAGAGACGTTACGTCGTGGCGCGAATACGAAGAAATCCTGAGCTTATACGACGTCGTTGTCGCGACGCGCCCAGGTTGTCATGGCTTCGAGAATGATCAAAGGCTCGCGACCCGGCTGGAAACTCGCATTACGGATTTGCGCGGCGGCGCCTATCCCTCAAACGAAGATCTGAAATCGCCGCGCATTTACCTGACCGACTACGTCATGGTTGATCTCTCGGCGACGAGCATCCGCGAGGCGGTCCGACAGGGACGATCGATAGAGGACATGGTTCCGCCGCCGGTCGCGGCTTATATCGAAAAATACCAGTTGTATCGGAAAGCCTGATGTCAAAAGTTGCAATATCGAAAGTAGCCCAACAAGAGATGGAGCAGGACGAAAAGAGAGCGGAAACCACTGCGCTTTCGCCGGAAGACCGACTGATTTTCGAGCAGGTAAAAATCGCCGCGCAAGCCGCCGATGAAAAGAAGGCGCAGGAGATCATCGTGTTACGCCTGTCGGCCATTACGGAGTTTACCGATTACTTCGTCATCTGCACTGGCAATTCAACGCGCCAGACGCAGGCTATCGCCGACGCCGTGGTCGAGGAGTTGAAGAAGTTTAAAATGCGCCCGCTCCACACCGAAGGCTACAACAACGCTGAATGGATTCTGATCGATTATGGCGCGTTCGTCGTTCACATCTTCACCGAAGAGTCGCGCAGCTTTTACGATCTGGAGAGGCTCTGGCGCGACGCCGAAAAAGTTGAAGTCTAAACCCGGGAGCGCCGCCCGCCCCTGGGCTGTGAATTCCCGGCGCTTCGCCGAAAAAGTTGAAGCTTAAACGTGAAGCTGCATCTAGCATGGATCGGCAAAACTAGAGACCGCCACTGCGCCGCGTTGATTGAAGATTATCTGGAACGAATCAAACGCTTCGTTCCCTGCGAAGTGAGCGAGTTGAAAGAACGGTCGGGCGCCGATGAAAAGCGCCCTGACCAACTGGTCGCCGCGGAGGGCAGGAAATTGATCTCCGCGACCGAACGCGACGATTTCGTGGCGCTGCTCGATGAAAACGGAGGCGACTTCGATTCATTGCAGTTCGCCGAGTTCATCGACAAACGCCGGCAGTCTGGGACCAAACGGCTGGCTTTCATAATCGGCGGATTCGCGGGCGTGAGTGATGAAGTCAAAGAGCGAGCCGACTTGCGGCTGTCGCTTTCGCGGATGACTCTGACGCACGATCTGGCGCGCGTGATTTTGGCCGAACAGATTTATCGCGCTTTTACCTTGCTGGCAGGATTGCCTTATCACAAGTTTTGATTTTCCCCGCCGCCACACGGCGGTAATTCCAGACTGAGGAGAAGAGTGGATGGACAAAAAGAGACTTAAAATGTTCCACGACCGATTAGTGACGGAACGCGCTGCTCTGAGGGGCGTTGTCGGACGTAACGAGGATTACGGACGCGAAGCCGACATCGAAGCCACGCAGGATCCCGCGGATAAGGCTTCGAACTCATACACGAAGGAGTTGCTCTTCAGCCAGTCAACCAACGACCGGCAGATTCTGTTGCAGATTGATGAGGCCCTTCAGCGCATCCAGGACGAGGAGTACGGCGTCTGCGCCAACTGCAACAAGGAGATCGGCCCGAAGCGGCTGGAGGCGCTGCCCTGGGTGCGTTTCTGCATAACCTGTCAAGACCTCTCTGAACGCGGTCTGCTCGACGAAGAGGAATAAACGAATGAAGAAGATCGAGGATCGAAGATCGCGTCGTCCGTTCGATCCTCGATCCTCGATCCTCGATCCGCCGCCGAAGTCGCCCAGGCAGGCGAAGTCGGGCAGCCGCAGCCATACCGGCGCCACCGCACCAAGCGCAGGCACGACGACTACCCCGACCAGGGCCGCCAACAGGACGGCTCCCCGCAGGGCCG
>Ga0126383_10003035_pt1 | contig 11018 bp, 8 predicted proteins | sample PanSoiMetPlot_35_FD_96882 | JGI IMG/M metagenome (GOLD analysis project Ga0126383, IMG submission 96882) | Tropical forest soil microbial communities from Panama - MetaG Plot_35 | ecosystem: Environmental > Terrestrial > Soil > Tropical forest > Bulk soil | place: Panama | collected 2016-02-17
CCTGAGCCTGCATCGATAAGTCTTCTGGGCACTGGACTTATTGGACTAGCGGGCATCTCGCGGCGCAAGTTGAAAAAATAAGCAGCCTACTTACTCCTGAAATTCTACGCCCCGCCATTGCTGGCGGGGCTTCTCTTTTATGTTCATCGCACATCTACGATCTTTTAGCTAGTTGCTTCCGTCGCCGAGCGAGCCAACCCTTTTCGTCGGGCCGGCTAGCAGCTGTCTTCTGCTATCACACGCGAAGAATCATCACTTCGGTTGCCTTGATTAGGGCAGCAGCGGTTTGACCCTTCTTGAGACTCATTTCACGGGCCGAGCGGGCAGTGATAATGGAAGTAATTTGCTGTTGACCGATCGAAATGACCACCTCGGCCATTAGACCACTGATTTGCACGCTCTCGATTCTGCCGACTAGCTGGTTTCTTCCACTGAGCCGGCGCATGTCAATCTTCCGCTCAGGTGCCGTTTTTGCCCTGGTCCGAAACAGCAATCGATCCACTTCGGTTTGCGGAATACGATGGTGTCCGCCGGCCGTGCGGATGCTGCGAATCTTCTTTCTATAAATCCACTGCTTAATCGTTGGGTAACTGACGCGAAGCTCTACCGCTGCGTCGCGCACTTTTAGCAACTCTTCGCCATGTGCCTTTGACGATTGAGGCTTCCGATTCGTGGGCATTTGGAAACGAATCCTATAGTCGTGTGGCGATACCGGTCAAACCAGCCCAAACGTGCGAGATGGTCGTTTTGCCCTTCCGCAGAGTCGCTTATACTCGCATCAAATTCGACTACGTAACCGCCTGTAATATACACTTCTAAAAACACTCTTCGAGGCCAGCCTTTGGGAGCAAGAGGAATTCATGGTGTTATGCAGCCGCTGAAATCGCAAATGAGACCGAAACTTTGCACATCGAGTGTCCTAGGCAAGATCTTGTTCTCATTGGTTTGGTCGGCACTCTTCTGTTGTTTGTCAGTGTGCTTCTCGGTCGCTCAAGTCTCAGCGAGGCTGTCTGGAGCCATTACGGACCCGTCCGGAGCAGCTGTTTCCGGAGCGGCCGTCACAGAGAAAAGTCTTGATACAGGCATTTCGCGCACCGCCTCGACAGATTCGAGTGGCCGCTACACCTTCTTTGCGTTACCAGTTGGGTTGTACGAGGTTCGGGTCACCAAAGACGGCTTTGCGGAAGGCATCCGATCGGGTATTCGTCTTGCAGTGGGACAAGATGCAAGCGCTGATTTGACTCTTCGCGTGGGAAAAGTTAGCGAGCAGGTAAAGGTCATGGAAGATGCTCCGGTTGTGAGTCTGACCACGCAAGACATCTCAGGCCTGGTTGGCGAAAGAGAAGTCAAGGATTTGCCTCTTAATGGACGCAGCTACGATCTGCTGCTTACGCTCAATCCTGGAGTTGTGAACTTCACGTGGGAGAAGACGGGCGGCATTGGTGTTTCGAATTCGACGACAGGGAACAACTTTGCTGTATCCGGCAATCGCCCACAGCAGAATATTTTCTTGTTGAACGGGGTGGAATTTACGGGCGCGGCGGAAAACAATATGCAGCCGGGTGGAAGCAGTCAGCAGTTGCTCGGGGTGGATGCTGTGCGGGAATTCAATGTGTTGCGTGATTCGTATGGCCCCGAGTATGGCAAGCGCCCCGGTGGACAAGTCACCATTGTGACGCAATCCGGAACCAATGAACTTCACGGCAGCGTGTACGACTTTCTTCGAAACAGCGCGCTGGACGCGCCGAATTATTTTGATCAGGGCTCTGCTCCGCCCTTCCAGCGAAACCAGTTTGGTGCGGCGCTTGGGGGGCCACTAAAAAATGGCAAGACTTTCCTCTTCGGCAATTACGAGGGACTTCGCCAGCATCTGCGCCAAACCTCAGCAGCGTTCGTTCCCGATGACGCATCGCGGGCGAGCGCTGTCGCCGAGGTTCGGCCTCTCTTGAATTTGTGGCCTGAATCGCCGATCGAAGCCTGTAATCCAGCTTGTGGAATTGCGCAGTATTTCAGCAGCCCGCTACAGACGATTCGCGAGGATTTTGGGACCGTACGACTTGACCACAACATTTCGTCGCGCGATTCTCTCTCGGGCGTCTACACGATCGACGATGGGAATGATTTCACGGAGACCCCGCTGGATCCGTACAGCGCGGATATTCTTACCTTGCGCGAGCAGGTATTCAGCCTGGACGAAACACATTCGTTCTCAGGTTCTGCGGTCAACGACGCACGAGTGGGATATTCCCGCGCTGGATATTTCTTCACGGGCGAGCCCACGCCGGGAACGCCAGCGGCAACCGTGAATGGATTCTTAGTGGGGCGTCCCGTGGGCGCCGTTGTGGTGGGTGGAAGCGCAGCATCAAATCCGCAAGCTGCGATTGGCCTTGGGGGCAGCAATAATGGAAGTAATCTCCGCATTGCGAGAAATCTGTTCACGTTCGAAGATCGGGTCGCCATGACTCGCGGACGCCATCAGTTGACGTTTGGAGCCTGGTTCCAGCCGTTTCAGTCCAACGAAACCATAGCGCTAAGCCAGAACGGGCAGGCGACGTTTTCGAGCTTGACCAACTTTCTTGCGGGATCGATGTCAAGTTTTCTATGGGATCCATCGCCAACTGAGATGAACTGGCGGTCGGTTTTCGGATCATGGTATGCCCAGGATGTGATGCGTATTTTTCCCCGGCTGACCCTCTCTCTCGGCTTTCGAGACGAGTTCACTACTGGTTGGAACGAAGCGCATGGCCGCGCAGCCAACTACACTTTCCCCAATGGGGTGATCTCAGACACCCCCAATGTTGGCAGGTCATCGTTCACGGTGAACAATGCCAAATTTCTTCCGCAACCCCGAGTCGGTCTGGCTTGGAGTCCCTTGAACGAGAAGACGGTGATTCGTGCGGGGTTCGGAATGTATAACGATTTGCAGGATGCACTCGGCTACCGCACCGATCAGAACGCACCGTTCAATCCGGTGTACAGCGTAGGAAGCGCCACCAAGCCATTTCCGATTTCGTCTTTGCCGATCGATCCTACTGTTGCTCCGCCGACCGGCGCGAAGCTTGTGCCGGGAGGTGTTCAGCCAGACATGAAAACTCCCACTCTGGTTTCCTGGTCGATGCGGATCGAACAGGAAGTCACGCCTAATACTTCGCTCACTCTCGGCTACGTTGGCAGTCACGGCTATCACGAGCTGATTGGCATCGATGCGAACGAACCATTCCCGGTCATTTGTCCAGCCTCGCCGTGTCCCGCCACGTATCCTTCTACGTTCCCAGCACCGTTAGCGGGAAGTCCCGTGCCGGCGGGTGCCTATTACGTTCCAACGAACGTCAGAGCCAATCCCAACATTGCGAACACGTGGACATGGTTCTCGGTTGGTTCCAGCAACTACCATGCGCTGCAGGTGGATGCAAATCATCGATTCAGCCATGGCTTTTCGCTGCGCGGCGTTTATACCTGGTCGAAGGCGCTCGATGACGGCGACTCGTTGAATGCTACGGCTGCAGCCAACGCTCCTGGGCTGGTATCGAATCCTTTCAACTTGCGCGCGGACTACGGGCCCGCCACTTATGACGTCCGGCACATTGGCGTCATCAACGCAGTTTACGCACTTCCATTCGGACAAGGACAACCCATCGGCAACGGTCTGGAGGGCTGGACCAACGCTCTGGCCAGTGGGTGGTCCGTCAACAGCGTTGTGACCCTTCAGTCTGGATTCCCATTCACGCCGCAGCTGAGCTATAACCCTTCCAATAACGGGGACACTCGAAACCCTGTGCGGCCATTTGTGAACCCAGACTTCGCGGGCCCCGTGATTCTCGGCAAACCTTCTCAATGGTTCAATCCTGACGCATTCCTTGCTCCACCGGCCAACAGCGGGTTTTACGGGAACTTGGGTCGGAACACCTTGATCGGTCCGGGACTGGGAACCTGGGACTTTTCCGCGTTCAAGACAACCACATTGCGCGAGCGGCTGGCTCTGCAATTTCGCGCCGAGATTTTCAATCTGCTGAATCGGGCGAATTTTAATACCCCAAATCTGATCACGTTTACGTCTTCCACCACCGGCACAAAGACCTCCGGTACGGCAGGAGCAATTACGAGTACCTCGACAACCTCCCGACAAATTCAATTTGGATTGAAGCTGATTTGGTAAAGAAGTAATGATGGGCGGATTGGAAGTGGCAGGCCATTTCAGTTCATCCCTTCGGTCCTGTGGTAACCACTCGATTGGTTACCTCTGGCATCTCCAGCCATTTGATTGAAATCCCTTAATCTCCTTACGTTTCAAGCGCTTGGGGTAAATTACTCCGGTGGTTCTACTCCCTTCGGAGAGATTGCCCGGTCCGAATGGCCGACCTATAATCGTTCTACTCTGGTAGTACGATTCTCCATCAGGTTCCGGGTAGAACTCGGAGGGCTCAGTCTGTCTGAAGGCTGTACCTCCAGCGAAGGATTGGTGAAGGGACATACCCGGATATGCGAAAACGCCTGCAACTCGCACTGATGCTGACGAGAACGACGGCAATCGCGACCTCCTTAGCCTTCTTTCCTCTGACCAGCAGTGCCTGGGCTGAGGGAGGAGATAACTCGACTCACGGGATTACAGCCACCCAGGATCATGGCCGGATGATTTACGTAAATGAAGATGGTCCGGCGCGCGAGCGCGCAACTCCGGCACCTGCGCCAGAGCCGAAGCGTTCAGCCCTGGTCTATTGGAGCAGCAAGGAGAACCGCTGGAAGCCGGTACCTTCGGCGAACACGCGCTCTATGCAGGCAGCGCGTTCGGCTGCTGCAGAAGTGAGTGAGTATTACGGACACGATTCGATGCGGTCGGCGAATGCCAAGATCATGGCGGCGAATTCCCATGGGCATCAGGCTTCTCCGGAAGAGATTGATCAGTCGATCGTGATGGCGGCGGCCCGACACAATGTGGATCCGAACCTGGTGCGGGCGGTGGTGAAGGTGGAATCGAATTTCAACTCGAATGCGGTTTCTCGCACGGGTGCGATGGGGCTGATGCAGCTCATGCCCAAGACGGCACGGGAGTTGCGAGTGAAAAACCCGTTTGATGCGCAACAAAATGTGGATGCCGGAGTTCGACATCTTAAGTATTTGCTGGAAAATTACAACGGCGACGTGAATTTGACCCTGGCCGCTTATAACGCCGGCGAAGGAGCAGTACGACGCAGCGCAGGCGTACCGCACATCGCCGAAACGCAGGATTATGTGCGGAAGATTACGAACCTCTACTACGGTGGATCGGGTCTTTCACAACTCGGATCAAGCCGCAATCCCGTGCGCGTTCAACGGGATACGCGGGGCGTGCTTTACATCAGCAACACGGAGTAGGCTGGCAGCATCTGTGTAATAGGTATTTGAATTCTCTCAGGTACCCAGGCATCTCAACTGCAACGGTGTAATAAGGAAGCGAGCCAAATGCGGTCTGACGCGTCGCCTAGTGCGTGAAGCCTCGCATGGCTTGCCCATTTCCTCCGGCAGGCAAAGAAGTTCGCCTGAGGATGAAGAAACTGTTCAGGATTCTGTGAATCGGAAAGTGACCCAGCGCGGTTGGTGGTGGGGGGTGCTACTGGTGCTCGCGGCGCTGCCCGCGATTCCGGCGTACGCCCGTCCGCACCACAGCGAAGCCTGGGCGCGGGATCGGTACGCCGCGGCCGATCGCATGCGCGAGGCTCTCAACGGACGTCCGCCCGCCGAACGCACACGCCACGACTATCAGCGCGTTATCAATGCGTTCCGCAACGTCTACTATGGGGCACCCGTTTCCACAAAGGCCGATCCGAGCGCAGTAGCTGTCGCCGAGGTGCTGGTCGAGATGGGCCGTCGCTTTGACGACAACAAGATCCTCGAAGAAGCGATCGCCCAATACAAGTTCTTGCGCAAGGAATATCCGGGCAGCAAGTATCGCGCTGATGCGCTCTTCACGATCGGCGAGATCTACAAAGATGATCTGAACGACCCGGACCAGGCACGGACGACGTTTGAAGAATTCCTGCACCGCTATCCGCATAACCGTTTGGCCGAGGATGCTCAGCAGGTCATTGTCGAACTCAAGCAGCAAAGCGTCGATCAGAGAGTCCAAGCAGAGAAAGATGCGCAGAAGGAGAAGAAGTCTGAGGCAAAGAATGGAGCAGGAATCGGGGAGAAGCCGACGAGAGTAACTCACGCCGAGCCACCCGCGGAGGAGGAAAGCAAAGAAGCCGAGAATCGTAGCGACGGCGCCGGCTCAGAGACGGCCGAGTCACCTTCGCACCACTTACCCCGGGTCACGGCAATCCGGCACTGGTCGACTCCTGACTACACTCGAGTGGCGATTGACCTGGAAAGCGAAGTGAAATTTGGTTCGCAGCGAATTGCGCATCCAGATCGTATCTTCTTCGATTTGCGGGATACGAAGCTGGCCTCCACGCTCGTGGGCAAGAGCTTCGATGTCGACGATGGATTCCTCAAGAAAATCCGCGTCGCGCAATTTCAGCCTGAGCGAACCCGCGTGGTGCTCGAGGTCGACAGTCTCTCTACGTACGAAGCCTTTTTGTTGCCGAATCCCTACCGGCTCATCATCGACATCCACGGCAAGGGCGACAAGGTGTCGCATGCCAAGTTAACCAAGGACGAGGTGGCCGCCCTGGCCGATGTCGAGGCGCCTCCGCAGGTGGACTCAAAGGCGCGCGTGCCGAAGCCGGAAGTAAAAGCCGACATGAAGGCTCTGGCGGGCAAGCCGGCGACTAAAAAAGAAGAGATCCATAACGACGAGGATTCGGGTTCGGACGACGACAGCGCGGACTCGAATACCGATACGCCAGCCGACACAACGAAGGTGCAGGCTAAGTCCAATTCTTCAGTGAAGAAAGTCATCGTCTATAACGATGATGAAAACGATGAGCCGGCGCCAGCAAAGCGTGCAGCGAAGCGTACTGGTATGAAGTCGCGCGCAAGAACCGTCGAAACGGCAGCGAACAAGAATGACAGCCGGCCTGATGACGATTCTGCTTCAGACGGTGACATGACTACCTCTACGGCGTCAGGCAAGACGCCGCGCTCGGCGATCAGCAAACGAGGAGCCGATCTGGATGTGCGAGAGGCCAAGCCCACAGCTTCAGGGGATCGTTCTCTCATCCGCACACTGGGGCTGAAGATCGGCAAGATTGTCATTGATCCCGGACACGGCGGCCACGATACAGGCACAATCGGCCCGAACGGGTTGGAGGAGAAAGATCTCGTCCTCGAAGTTGGCCGTCGCCTCGGGAAACTGCTCGAGACCCGGTTGGGAGCGGAAGTGGTCTACACGCGCAAGAACGACACCTTTATCCCTCTCGAGACTCGGACGGCGGTTGCCAACCAGCAGCGCGCGGACTTGTTTATCTCGATTCATGCTAATTCCAGCCATGACCCGGCCGCGCGGGGGGTTGAGACCTATTATCTGAATTTCACCTCATCGCCTGACGCATTGGAAGTCGCGGCGCGCGAGAATGCGGTTTCCGAAAAATCGATCTATGAACTCGGCGACCTGGTGAAGAAGATTGCACTGAAGGAAAAAATCGAGGAGTCGCGTGAGTTTGCCAGCGACGTGCAGTCGTCATTGCATAGCGGGCTGGCGGCAAAGAGTCCGGCTATTCGCGACCGTGGCGTGAAGAAGGCCCCATTTATCGTGCTGATTGGGGCGAATATGCCATCGATCTTGGCAGAAATCTCCTTCGTGTCCAATCCCACTGACGAACACCGTCTCGAGACCAGCGAATACCGCCAGCGCATTGCAGAGTCGCTTTACCGTGGAATCGCGAAGTACGTGGACGGGTTGAGCGGAATAAAAATGGCCAGCAAGCTCGACAAAGCCGCTGGCCAATAGGTACTCGACACGAACTAGGAACTACTGAATCGCGCTGCCCACCTGCGAGAAGACGTTACTTGCGTTCGATCCAATCATGCGCACCGTCCCGACAACGATGACCAGGATCACCGCGAGCATCACCGAGTATTCGGCGACATCCTGACCTTCCTCATCGGACCAGAGTTGCTTGATCCACGCGAACGACTTGTTGGTTTCGGCCGACATATTCTCCCCTTTTCTTCTTTCTATGCGATGCTCGAGGCACGCGCGAAACTCTCTTGTGACGCGGGTTGACTCTGCCGCTCAACGAGGCCCAGTCCCCAGACTTCCTTCTCCTGAGTCAGGGCCTGCAATCCAACTTGAAACTCTGAAGTGCCCTTCATCTTCTTCGTCCAGACCACTCGGAACTGCATCTTGCGCTGGCGATAGAAGATGGTCACTTCGTCCTGCGGGTTCAATTCGCGTCGTATCGACCCTAAACGCACGCCGGTCGTAGTCACGTCCAGCGTATGGGCCATTTCTTCGAATGCTTGCCCGGCAGCATCTTTGCCTTTGACACGTACCGGGAGAACCGCCTTCGTGCGACTGCCACGACGCTGATTCGCTCCCGTGCCACCGGCTTGCATTCGTTTCTCCACCTCTAGTTTGCCTCTATATGGGTTGGGTTGGAATGGCCCCGTCGGGTAGGGCAGAGGGCACGAAGGTAACAGAAAGGAAAGTGGCCAGTGGTCAGTACCATCATTCATTGCGGTACATCAATGGCGATTGCCCACTGCTAGTGAGCTTCCCGGAAACTTTTCCGACGGACTTGTGGTCTAATAATTGAAGCGGATTCGTCTGCTTATTCATGAGATTTCAGCGTTTTTTCCCTGTTTTTCTGCTTTTTGGTTGTTTAACGGCCGTCGTGTACGCGGCCCCTGCCGCTGCGACCCAAGTTTCACCGATTCTGCCCAAACAATTCGGCGGATGGGAGATGCAGGGAGATGCGCAAACCAGTGCAGATCCGCTGGTTGCTGACCCGACGAAGGCCGGCGTGCTGAAAGAGTACAGGTTTACCGACTTCGCCTCTGCCACTTATACGCGCGAGGACGGCCGCACGTTGAAGATCCGTGCGGCGCGCTTCGCCGACGCTTCCGGGGCGTTTGGCGCGTATACGTTCTATCTGCATCCGAAAATGACGAAGGAAAACTTCGGCGATCAGGGAGTCTCGATCGGCGACCGCGCTTTGTTTTATCGCGGGCATATCCTGATCGATGCGCAGTTCAGCCAGGAGACGCCGATGTCAGCGGCGGAATTGCGGGAGTTGGCCGGAGCACTGCCACACCCCGGAGGTTCATCGGGCAACCTGCCATCGTTCATTGAGTTTCTCCCGCACCGGGATTACATCGCGAACACCCAGAAATATGTGATGGGACCGGTTGCATTAGGTGCTTTGGAACTCCCCGTTTCAGCGGACCTTGTGGACTTCGGTGCCAGTTCTGAAGTGACCCTTGCCCACTACGACACTCCGAGCGGCGAAGCCACGCTGATGCTGATCTCATACCCCACGCCGCAGCTCGCCGCCGATCATCTCAAGCGGATCGATGCGGCGCATCAACTCGCGCAAGCACAGCCTGGCGTCTCCACTATTCAGGGCTCCGGCACTTTCTTCGATAAGCGTACAGGGCCGATAGTTGCGATCGCGACCGGCGGGATTTCCGATAGCGATGCCAAGGCTCTGTTGGGAAAAGTGAATTACGAAGCCAGTGTTACTTGGAACACTCCGAGTGAGAATGCACAAGTTCGCGATCTTTACCAGCTCATCCTCAACATCGTGATCCTGTGCGCGATTCTCGCAGGGCTTGCGATCATTGCTGGTGTGGCGTTTGGTGGATTCCGAATTCTGATGAAGCGGCTTTATCCCGACAAGGTTTTCGATCGGCCTGAGCAGATGGAATTCATTTCATTGCATCTGACCGAGACCGCTGTCAAAGGGATGGTGCAGGGCGGTCCGGAGGGCCGGAGCGAGGTGCGGTAGGCCCCCCGAAACCCCGTAAGTGCCCTGAAAATCTTGGCTTAGAACCCTCCACAGGCGATTTTGGCCTAAATCCGAGGCATTCCCGGTGAGTGTTAACGGATTTCGTAACTAACTGAAACTAAAGACGTTTATTTCCCAAAAATCGCTTGACACCCCTGTTTTTGGGCTCATAAGATTTCGGCAGAAAGTTTTGACGGAATCAATTGCCTCCGTTGGAACTATTCTCCCTTGAAGAGAAGGCCGCCCAGTTGCCGGGTGGCCTTTTCGTTTTCATCTCAATTCTTGAAACGCTGACCCCGAATGTTGCGCGTGACATTTATCCGGGAACTCCTGCGATTCTTGCTCGTATTATGTGTTGGGCTTGTTTTGTAGTTGGTGACTCCCGCTGATTTTTGGAGGAACGATGTTCTGTGACGGATGCGGCGGTGCGTTGCAACCTGGTCAAGCTTTCTGCAGTAAGTGCGGCAAGCAGATCGTCGGTCCAATCGCGACGATCCGGCAGATCCCTGGCCGCGTCGAGCGTCACATACATCTGCTTGCGATTCTGTGGCTGGCCTATTCAGCCTTCAATACGCTCGGCGGTATCGTGCTGCTGTTTCTGGGCCGCACTTTCTTTCCGCATTTGCACGAGATGACCGACGTCCCGCAGGACGTTCCCGTCGGATTCTTGAGTGCATTGATGACCACGATTGGGATTCTCATCCTGGCGAAGGCGGCCTTGGGATTTTTTGCCGGATGGGGATTATTGCATCGTGAATCCTGGGCACGACCCTGGACGCTGGTTCTTGCCTTCGTCTCGCTGTTCTTTAATATTCCGATCGGCACTGCCATCGGTGTCTACACGATGTGGGTGCTGTTGCCGGCCCAATCGCAGCAGGAATACGAGGCGCTGGCGGTGAAGGCTGCTTAGTTTGTGCGGCCCGGATCCAGGAAAAGCTAAGAAGATCATTCGCCGATTGGTCTCACGCCTAGGCGCGTTCAGCGATTTGGTAAACTAATCAAGTCCCTCGAGGCCGACGTAGCTCAGTTGGTAGAGCAGCCGATTCGTAATCGGCAGGTCAACGGTTCAAGTCCGTTCGTCGGCTCCATCCTTTCAATCGCTTACCCAATCTACTCCCTGTACCATTTCTTCACTGTGACGTGAATTGTGAC
>Ga0126383_10003036_pt1 | contig 11016 bp, 7 predicted proteins | sample PanSoiMetPlot_35_FD_96882 | JGI IMG/M metagenome (GOLD analysis project Ga0126383, IMG submission 96882) | Tropical forest soil microbial communities from Panama - MetaG Plot_35 | ecosystem: Environmental > Terrestrial > Soil > Tropical forest > Bulk soil | place: Panama | collected 2016-02-17
CAGATCGGCCAGCGTCTGATCGTGCAGATCGCGCGCGATGCGGCTGCGCTCGGCTTCGGTCTCGTTGGCCAGTCGCAGCCGGGTCTCGGTCAGCTCCAGGTTCGTCTTTTCCAGCGCGCAGTTGGCCGATGCGAAACGGCGTTGCTGGCGGAACGCCAAAGCCGCCGCCGTGACGGCCACGGCGAGGAGCGTCGCGAGCAGCAGCGACAGCCAGGGAAAAGGCGCGCGTTCGATTCGCAAACGAACGTTGAGCGGGGCGGAATAGACGAGGTCGCGACTGATTGCGCGCGCCACGATAGTGTATGGGCCTGATTGCAGTTTTTCGGCGGTGAACTGCGGGGCGCGCGTTTGCGCCCTCTTCACTTCTTTATTGTTACTGTCGAGCAGCGTGAATTCGTATTGGAACTGGCTCGGAAAGGTCTTGCTGCCGACGCCCGTGACTTCGAGAATGAGGAGGCTCGACGCCGTGTGCGGCAGCGACAGTTCGGCCGTCAACTCTTCGGGCGTGTGAATTTTGTCGGCGACCAGGCGTTTGATCTGCAGGCGCGGCTCGATCGCGCTCGGACGATGGCGAGCGACCCCACGATTCGTGCCGATCCAAACCTCGTTATCCGCTCCGGGCGCCACGGCGAAGACCTGTTGCGAGGCCAGCCCCTGCTCGGTGTCGAAGCGCGCGAAAACTTTCTGGTCCGGAAGCAGTTTGATCAAACCCGCGTTCAGCGTGGCGATCCAGATGACTTCGCGCGGGGCGCTTTCTGGCGCGGCCTCGCGCGTCACGAACAACGAACGGACGTCGAGGTCCGGCAATGAATGCTCGTCGAGGTCCGGTTTGATTTCACGGATCGAAGACCCTTCGCGCAGATAGAGGCCCTGTGAGGAGCCGATCCAGATCCCTCTCTCCGTAATCGCGATTGAGCGAATCGCGCGTTCAGTGGCCGGTTGTTTTTGAGGCAGGGCGAATGAGGCTGTTTGGGAGCCGTCGAAACGCCGCAATTCGCCGTTGGCCGTTCCGAACCACAAAGCGGCGTCCGTCTTATTGCGGCGCTCGACGGCGAAGCAGATCGCGCGCCGGGCCGCCGCATCGGTCGAAACGGGCGCGCGCGCAAAACCGGTCGCATTTTTTTCAATCCGCTCGATGCCGCGTTCGTAAAAGGCCGCGTAAATTTGCCCGCGGAAACCGGCGATTGCGAGAACCCTCTCCTTCGCCGAGGCGACGTCGGGCTGCGGCGCGGCAGGGTCTTGAGCCGGCTGTTGCGTTTCGCCTGAGGGAGGTTGTTCGGCTTCATCGGCGCCGGTGATCGTGATCGTCGCGCTCGGCGCGGACGGGACCCGGAAGAAGCTTGAAGCGTCCTTCGGTTTGACGAACAACCCGCCGCTCGTACCCGCCCAGATAGCGCCGTCATTTTCAGACAACGCGAAGATCGAACGTCCCTGCAACTCCGCGACTTCGGCCCACAAATCGGCGCCGTTCGCGCTGTCGTTGGTAGTGAGTTTGAACAACCCGCGATTAGTCCCGCACCAGGTTTCTCCGTCTGAAGCGTGGAGCATGACTCGCGCGAAGTTGCTCTGAGGGTGGTCGCTGACATTCGACGCGCGAAGGCTGCTGCGGTCGTAGCGGCAAACGCCGCGGTCGGAGCCGAACCAGACGACGCCTTCGCGGTCGCGGAAGATGGCGTTGATGTGATCAGAGCGCAGCCCGCCGGAGGTGTTGTTAACCGTCAGATGTTCGATCCGCTTGACGTCGCCATTTTCGAACCTGAGCAGGAACGCCCCCTGTTTGCTCGTGCCCGCCCACAACTCTCCGTCGCCGCCATGAACGGCCGTGATCGCGCCGGCTCCCAGCGACGTCCGAGTAATTGCGCCCCCTTTCCAAAACCACAAGTCGCCCGCCTGTTCGCTCGCCTTTTCCGCGAGCCAGACGCGCTCGCCGTCGTCATGGATCGAAGAGACGAAGTAAGGCCTCGGAGGTTTGATCCAGGCTTCGCGCAGATCATTCGCTCGATTGACGAGCAGCCCGCGGCCGCTCGACCCGATCAACCAATCGCCTGCGGGAATAAATGTAATCGCGGCCAGCGGCAAAATCGCGTTCACCTGTTTCGGAGATTTGAGCAGCGGGTGAATGTTCGGATCGAGTTTCGTCGCGACCAGACGGTTCCCGGAGCCGCTTTCACTGCGATATTCTCCTTCGGCTCGCTCCTGATAGCGGATGATCTCTCCATTGGCCGTGACGACCGTTACTTCGCCTTGTGGCGACGACGCTATGCCCTTTACTTCGCGGTTGCGCGTTTCGGGCAAGACCTCGATCCGATTCCCTCGCAACCGCGCCGCGCCCGCATCCGTGCCGATCCAAAGAACGCCGCGATGGTCCAGCTTCAAAGCCAAAATTTTTCGTGAAGGCAATGCGGCTTCATTCGGCGCGGGTTCGACGTTGCGCCCGTCGTAACGAACCAATCCGTTATCCGTGCCGAACCACAACACGCCGCCCGAGTCTTCGGCGATGGCGTTGACCCGATCCGAAGGCAGGCCATGGAAGAGCGTCACCGCGCCCCAGCGGTGCAGGTTGAGGTTGGCGCTGTCAGCGGGAGTAACAGGCGTCGGGTTCTGAATATTTGTTTGCTCAATCGCGGGCGCCGGGTTCTGATCTGATTGCGAGAAGACGACAGAGCCAACGAGCGCGAGAACGCACAGGAAAGAGAGGCTTTTGATGAGACTTGAATTGAACACGGCGCCCTCAATCAGCCACTGTTACCCGCTGCGTAAAGATATCTTCAACTTCATCGCGCGCGATTCGGCCGGCTGCAATGCCAAGAAATAATTCAACGATTTCATCGTTGGTGAGCTCCAGCGTGGCGTCGTTAATAAACAGAAAAAGTTCCGCGACGGCGGCGGCGATCCGTTTGTTGCCGTCAATGAAGGCATGCGCCTGAGTCAGGTGATATGCGTAGGTCGCGGCGCAGATTGCCATGCTGGCGTTTTCATAATAAGCGCGGTTCTCGGACGCCTTCAGAGCTGATTCAAGGGCTGCCCCATCGCGCAATCCGTGAGCGCCGCCGAATTCCTCGATTGACTGCTCGTGTAGATCAAGAATCTCTTCGGTCGTAGGGAAGAGCATTCCGTTTCTTCCTGTTTTAATGGGAGATCTATTCAGGGCCTTCCGCCAATTTCAGGTAGGCGTCGCGGCGGCGATCGAAAATGTCTCTCGTGGCGGCGGCGATTTTGCGCGCTCTCTCGGCCTCTTCCAATGGACGCACGATCAATGCGCGGTCGGAGATAGCGATCTCAATCTTATCCCCTGCGCCAACGCCGATCCGTTTGAGAATGTCCTGTGAGATGACCAATTCGGCAGGCTCGCCCAGAGTGAAAACTTGCTCGTTCAACATCTTCAAAACGCTCCTCTATGGAAATACAGGTTGCGACAAATATTTTAGCCACGCGCGATGCGAAAACAAAACCTCTCAGAATCAATCTTGCCGTCAGGCGTTGATTCATTTGCCTGTTTCCGTCACAAACTTCTTTCGATCTCTCTCCAGCCACTTCTCCAAATCCGCGCTCGCCTTCTCCAACTCATCCTGGTTGATCAAGCCCCGCCGCAGCGCCTCGAAATAGGCCCGCGTGCGGATGTTGAAAGCCAGTTTATCGTACGCCTCGTCCGGCGTGCCCTCGGCGGAAGTGATGAGCAACTTTTCGTAAAGCGTGGTCAGCCGGCTCTCGACCCCGCGCAGGCTCAAGTGGCATTTGCGCGCGATGGCCCAGTTCGACAACCCCAGCGCGAGGTAATAGAGCGCTTCGGCTTCGAAGTCGGTCAGCAGCGGCTGCGTGAACGCGTCTTTGAAATTCGGATCGATCATGTCCGCGCCGTCTTCCAACACGGCGGCGACGAACCGGAGGAACCGGCTCTCTGGATTATTTTTATCAATGAAGCCGTAAGCGGGGGGCGGCTGCACGCCGCGCACGATCTTGCGAATCTCGTTGATGTAGATTTCGTGCGGAAATTGAGTCCAGAAGATTATCCTGGCCTCAGGGAAAGCCTTCCAGATCGCGCGCGCCGCTTTGACGCCCGACAGGCCGGGCATCTGAATATCGAGGACGCAGAGCTGCGGGCGTTCGGCCAGAGCCGCTCTGACCACGCTCTCGCCGTCGGCGGCCTCGAGGATCGGTCTGTATTCGGCGAACTCGCGTTCGAGCAGTTCGCGCAGGTAAGCGCGCTGCGCCACATTATCTTCGGCAATCAAAATGGCCATAGTTTCTTCTCAGATTACCCCATCGTTAAATCGCGCGAGCATCATACAGTGATCGGGCGTCCGATTAACAGCGATTGGACCCGCGGTTACGCCTGTGGGAATCCACAAGGCGGCCGGCTAATTCCGGCTTTCGGCGTCTTGATTTAGTTAATCCTTCCGGCTATTATCGTGTTTACGTTCTAGGTGGGCTGGCGCCCACCTTTTTTATCGCTTTATCCCGACGTCATTTCATCCTGAAACTGTTTGAGGGAGTTTGAAGTTGAAGCTCGATCCGCGCGTTAGCGAGATCATCGAGCGTGTTACAGCGCGCGAAGGCATGGAGTTAGTTCACGCCGAAATGACCGGCGGGAAGAGCCCCGTCCTTCAGATTTACATAGACAAGCCGGGCGGCGTGACGCTCGATGATTGCGTGGCGGTGAGCCAGCGCGTCAGCTTGATTCTCGATGTGGAAGATATCATACCGCACCATTACACGCTGGAAGTGGCCTCGCCGGGACTTGATCGCGGATTGTACAAAGAGGCTGATTATGAACGTTTCGCGGGATTGCCCGCACACATCAGGATTTCGGAAGCGATTGACGGGCAGAGGAATTTTCACGGGCGACTGATCGGCCTTGACCGCGAGGGCCATGTAGCGGCAGTGATTGAAGAGCCGGACGGTAGGCGGCGGCGCCTGCCGCTCGCCAATATCGTGAAAGCGAACGTTGAGATTGAACCATAGAAGTTATGAACATAAGCTCCATTGCGCAAAACATTGAGGTACTCAGCAAAGAGAAGAAGATTGACTCTCAGGTCATCATCAGCGCGATCGAAGACGCCGTGGTGACCGCCTCGCGCAAGCATTTTAAATCGGGTGAAGACCTGCATGCGCGCTACAACCAGGATTCCGGGTCAATCGAGCTCTATGCGGTCAAAACCGTGGTTGAGGAGATCACCGATCCGTCGAAGGAGATGACCGTCGAAGAGGCTAATCAGGAAGTCGGCGAAGGCGCGGAAGTCGGCGATATGCTGGAATTGCCGCGCCCGATGGAAGACCTCGGACGCATTGCGGCGCAGACCGCCAAGCAGATCATCCTGCAAAAAGTCCGCGAGGCCGAGCGAAACAACGTTTACGACGAATACATCGGCCGTCTGGGTGAGTTAGTCAACGGCTTTGTCAAACGATTCGAAGGCGGCAAGATCATCGTTGATCTGGGCAACGGCATCGAAGCGGTGATGCCCAAATCGCAGCAGTCGCGCATCGAATCTTTCACCCAGGGCGAACGCATCCGCTGCGTCATCCACGACGTCGGCCGCGAATCGAAAGGCCCACAGGTGGAGGTCTCGCGCACCGACCCCGAACTGCTCAAACGGCTGTTCGAGATGGAGGTGCCCGAAATTTACGACGGCACTGTGGTGATCAAAGCCGCCGTGCGCGAACCCGGCGAGCGCGCCAAGATCGCCGTGGTCTCGAACGAGCGCGACGTCGACCCGGTGGGCGCCTGCGTCGGCATGAAAGGGTCGCGCGTGCAATCAATCATCCGCGAATTGCGCGGCGAAAAGATCGACATCATCGAATGGTCTGAAGACCCGGCGATCTTCGCGGCGAACGCCTTGTCGCCCGCGAAGGTCAGCAAGGTTACGGTCGTTGATTTCGACGACCGTAACTTGCAGGTCACCGTCGAGAACGAACAGCAGAGCCTGGCCATCGGCAAACGCGGACAGAACGTGCGCCTGGCGGCGAAGCTGGTCGGCTGGGACATCGACATCCGCAGCGAAGAAGAGATGAAGCGCGAGATCGCTTCGCAGATGGAGCAGATCATTACCGCGCCCGAAGTGAAGATCTCGTCAATCGAGGGCATCTCCCCCGGTGACAGCGCGACACTAGCCGAACACGGTATCGAGACGGTCGAGCAACTGGCCGACGCCACGGTTGACGATCTTTCGGATTGGCTCGATCTGAGCGTTGACGAGGCTCAGGAACTATTAGATATGGCCCAGGCGATCACCGAAGCGCGCCGCGCCCACGCCCGAGAACACGCCGCCGGAGTGGCTGAAGCGGCTGGAGCGGTTGAAGGGGCTGAAGTCGGCGCCGCGGCCGAAGTGGCTGAAGGGGCTGAAGTCGGCGCCGGGGCTGAAATGGCCGCCGGGGCTGAAGTCAGCGCCGGGGCTGAAATGGCCGCCGGGGCTGAAGTCAGCGCCGGGGTTGAAATGGCCGCCGAGGCTGAAGTCAGCGCCGGGGCTGAAATGGCCGCCGAGGCTGAAGCGCTTAAAGTGGCTGAATCGGGCGGCGAGGTTGAAAAGAGAGCAGTGGAGGAGAAGGCGGAGTTGGCTGAAACTGACGAAGAAGAGAACGAAACCACTGCCGCAGAGCAATAAAGAAGGAGTATGATGAGAGGACGAAACGGAAGACCACGATGACAGAATAGCAAGTAAGTTAATCTGAGAGTTTGACTCTCGAAGGTATAAATGAGTAAAGTCAGAATTTATGATTTGGCCAAAGAACTAAAACTCGAGAGCAAAAAAATTCTCGAGGACGCCCGACGTATGGGCGTTGACGTGAGTGTGCCCTCGAACACGCTCGACGATAATATCGCGGCCAAAATCCGCGAGATGTATTACCCGAAGAAGGAACAGGCTCCCGCTATACATAAAGCGCGATTGATCAAACACCAAACTACGCCAGGCGTTTCCACTGGACCGAATGTGGAGCAATCAGCGGCGGCCCCCGCCCCTGAAAGCGCGCAAGAGATAGCCGGACCCGTTGAGGCGGCTCCGCCAGCGCGCCCGGCTCCGCAGCCCATTTCTCAAACGACGGTCAAGCCGATTACGCCGCCGAAACCCGCGCTGGCGCCTCGACCAGTTCCGACCGCGCCGCCAATACAACAACAAGCTACGCCCGACGCCGAGCCGAAACCCAGGATTGTCAAACTGGCGGCCCCGCCCGCGACGCCCATGGCGGAGCCTGCGCGGGGGCCCGCGGTCGAGATTGAACAGGCCGTCCCCTCCGCGGCGCCGCCCCTAGTGAAGGGGGCGCCGGTCGTGGGGCCGCAGGCCGAGGAGCTAGAAGAAGAACGGATCGCCGCGGAGGCTCAGACTGAGGAGATCGGACCGCCCGCCGCGCGGCCTGTGGTCTCGGCTCCTGCGACGCCCGCCGCCAACCGTGGCGCCGGGGCTAAATCAACAGGGACGAAAGTTATCAAACTGAAGACGCCGACACAGCCGATGCCGAAACCAGCGCCGCCGAAACCGGCGCCGCCGAAAACCGCGCCGCAAAAACCGGCATTGGGTAAAGCCGCGCCGCAAAAGCCCGCCGTCACTCGGCCCTCTCCCGTAGCGGAGCAGCAAGCGAGGCCGGAATCCCGTGGCGCCGAACAAAAACGCGATCGTGAGGGGCGTGATAAAGGAGTCCACCTTCTGCCGTCAGGCGCTCAGCAACGCACGGTGTACATTCCGCCGAAAACCGAGCGCCCCAAAGGGCGCCATCAGCCACGCCACCGCGGCGAAAAGGAGAAGTTTCAGGAAGGCAATGCGCAGAGGCTCATGCCGCGTAAACAACTCGCCGTGGCGCCTTCGGCGCGAGCGATCCCGGAGGTGTTGAAATCGGCCCGTCTGGTGGAAGGCAGCACGGTGCGAGAATTCGCAGAGAAGATCGAAGCGAAGCCGCGCGACGTCGTGACAGCCTTGATGCAGCGCGGTGTGATGGCGACGATCAATCAGACGATCAGTCCGGATATGGCGAGAGACATCGGCAGGCAATACGGCTTCGACGTGGCCTTCGGCGATTACGAGGATATGATTGTTGAATCCGAGTTCGAGATCACTCCCGAAGCGATGGAGGACACCGAGCCGCGCGCGCCGGTGATCACCGTCATGGGACACGTTGATCACGGCAAGACCAGCCTGCTCGACGCCATCCGCGAATCGCGCGTGGCCGAAGGCGAGGCGGGCGGAATCACGCAGCACATCGGAGCTTACTCGGTCAATGTGCCGAACCCGGACAACCCGTCCGAGATGCGCCGTGTGGTCTTTCTCGATACGCCCGGCCACGAAGCCTTCACGATGATGCGCGCGCGCGGCGCCAGGGTTACAAACATAGTCGTGCTGGTCGTCGCCGCCGACGACGGCGTGATGCCGCAAACGGTCGAGGCGATTGACCACGCGAGGGCGGCCGGCGTCCCGATAGTCGTCGCGATCAACAAGGTTGATAAACCCGACGCCAACGCGGATCGGGTGAAGAAAGAACTGGCCGACCGCGGATTGCTTTGGGACAGTTGGGGCGGAGACACGACCATGGTCGAGGTCTCGGCGAAGATGAAGCGGAACATCAATGAGTTGCTCGAAATGGTTCTGCTGACGGCGGACATCCTGGACCTTAAAGCCAATCCGAAGCGCAAGGCGACAGGCGCCGTGCTCGAAGCCAAGCTCGATCGCGGACGCGGGCCGGTCGCGACGGTTCTGGTCCAGAACGGCACCTTGCGCGTCGGAGACCCGTTTATCGTCGGTAACTATTTCGGCAGGGTTCGCGCGTTGATGGATGACCACGGACTGCGCGTTCAGGAGTCGCCGCCGGCGACCCCGGTCGAAGTGCTCGGTCTTGAAGGCGTGCCTTCGGCGGGCGATCAGTTCCAGGTGGTTGACGACATCGCCAAGGCCCAACAGATCGGGCAGTTCCGCCAATCCAAGGCTCGCGCCATGGCGCTGGCCCGCACCGCCGCGCGCGGTCTGGATCAGCTCGCCCTGCAGATGGAGACGGGCGAAGTCAAGGAACTGCTGGTCATTCTCAAAGCTGACGTTCAAGGCTCGGTCGAAGTGCTTAAAGACACGCTGACCAAACTTTCGACCGAAAAAGTCAAAGTCCGCATCATCCGCGCGGGCGTCGGCGCGATCACTTACGACGATGTGCTGCTGGCCAGCGCGTCCAACGCCACCGAAACCGGCGCCGCGACGGTGATCATCGGCTTCAACGTGAGGCCTGAGTCCCGCGCCGAAGACGCGGCCAAACAGGAGAACGTCGACATCCGCCTGCATTCGATCATCTACAAGGTCGAGGAAGAGATCCGCAACGCGATGCTCGGATTGATGGAAGCGACGACCAAAGAGACCGTCATCGGCAAGGCCGAAGTCCGCGACGTTATCCGCGTGCCGAAGGTCGGCTCCGTCGCCGGCTGCATGGTGACGAACGGCTCGATCAGACGAACCGCGCATGCGCGCCTCATCCGCGACAACGTGGTCATTTTCGAAAGCAACATCGGCAGCCTGCGACGCTTCAAAGAAGACGTCAGCGAGGTTCATCAGGGATACGAATGCGGTATCACGGTCGAGCGTTTCAGCGATTATAAAATCGGTGACGTCATCGAAGCGTTCATCACCGAGAAGGTCGCGCCGACGAAACTGGAGTAGTGGGAAGACATTTCCGCGCCCCTCATTTTCAGGTTGACAAAACCTGAAACGGGAAAATGTGGGACGGGAAAATGTGGGAAAGAAATATATGAACCATCGTTCCCACAGATTGGCCGAGGAGTTGAAGAACGAGATCAGCGCGATCATCGCTCAGGAAGTCAAGGACCCGCGCGTCGGATTCGCCACGGTCACCGAGGTGGAAGTAAGTCCGGATCTGCGCCACGCGCGCGTTCTCGTCAGCGTCCTGGGTTCCCCTGAGGAAAAGCGGGAGACTTTCGAAGCTCTCGCCCACGCCACGGGCTACATCCGTCACCTGGTCGGCGCGCGCGTCAGGTTGCGCCATACGCCGGAACTGAGCTTCGTTTACGACGATTCGATCGAGCGCGGCGACCAGATGATGCGGTTGTTCGATGAGATCAATAGAGAGAAAATTCAGAATGAAACCTGATCGCCGGAAGATATATGCCCTAGAAGCTGCGCCCGCGCTCAGCTATCGGTGTCGAATAAAACTATGCTAGGCCAGGTTATCGAACTGATTGAAAAACATCAGCGCTTCGCCGTCACTTCTCATATCAGACCCGACGGAGACAGCCTCGGGTCCTCGCTGGCGCTTTGTTGGATTCTGCGCGGGCTGAAAAAAGAGGCTGAAGTGATAATGTGCGATCACGTGCCTCATGCTTATTGCCGGCTGCCCGGCGCCGATGAAGTCCGCGTGGTTCCGGACGTCGACCGCGAGTACGACGCGGTCTTCGTCATCGAATGCAGCGACGTGACGCGCCCCGGATTGCCCAGCCTCAAAGATCAGTTCGTGGTCAACATTGATCATCATTCGACGACCGAACTCTTCGGCGATCTCAACTGGATTGATTCGACCGCCGCCGCCGTGGGCGAGATGATCTACAATCTCGCCAAAGCCATCGGCTCGAAGATCACGCCCGAAATCGCCAGTTGCGTTTACGCCGCGCTGCTGACCGACACCGGATCGTTCCATTTCTCCAACACCACCGAACGCACCTTCAAAATCGCCAGCGAACTGGTCCGCCACGGCGCGCAACCGGCCAAACTCTCTCAGGCGATCTTCTACAACTACCCTTACGCCAAGGTTCTGCTGGCCGGCGCGGTGCTTTCGACCTTGCAGCGCGACGAATCCGGTCGCATCGCCTGGATCACCATGACGAAAGAGGCGCTCGAACAAACCGGCGCCTCCGAAGACGATTCCGACGGCATCATCAACTACCCGCTGACCGTCGGCGACGTCGAAGCCGTGGCGTTCTTCCGCGAAATGGCCAATTCCACCTACCGCATCAGCCTCCGCTCGAAAAACCGCGTCAACGTCGCCCGCGTCGCCGAAACCTTCGGCGGCGGCGGACACGCCAACGCCGCCGGCTTCACC
>Ga0126383_10003037_pt1 | contig 11015 bp, 9 predicted proteins | sample PanSoiMetPlot_35_FD_96882 | JGI IMG/M metagenome (GOLD analysis project Ga0126383, IMG submission 96882) | Tropical forest soil microbial communities from Panama - MetaG Plot_35 | ecosystem: Environmental > Terrestrial > Soil > Tropical forest > Bulk soil | place: Panama | collected 2016-02-17
ACGATCCGCGTGCTGCGCTCCATATTCTCCACAGCTTGGCGCGCCTCGCGCTGAATGCTCTGAATAAGATCGGCAATTTCCTTCGTGGATTGCGTGGACTTTTCTGCAAGTTTGCGAACTTCGTCGGCGACGACGGCGAAGCCGAGTCCATGTTCGCCGGCGCGCGCGGCCTCAATAGCCGCGTTCAGAGCCAGCAAGTTAGTCTGTTCGGCGAGGTCGTCGATGACTTCAATAATCTTGCCGATGTCGTCGGCGCGATGACCGAGGATGTTGATGATTTCCGCCGAAGATTGAATGGCCTGGTTGGTGCGGTTCAGACCGTCGGTGGCCTTTTCCATGGTCTGAATTCCAGTGACCACTTCCTCTCGCGAGCGATTGGCGATGTCCAGCAGAACTTTGGCGGTGTCTGCAACGCGCTGAATCGAAGTGACCATCTGATCGATGGAAGCCGAGGTCTCCGCGACGCTGGATGCCTGAAGCTGTGTGTTCTTCACCACGTTCTGGACGTTGATGCTCATTTCGTGCATCGTGCTGGTCACTTCTTCAATGGCCGAGGAGGCCTGCACGCTGACCTTGGCGGACTCGTCGGCGGCGCCGGCGACTTGATTGGAGCCGGCCGAAACCTGACCTGCCGAGTCGCGCGTGCTGCGCACCAATTGCTGCAAGCCATGGGACATGCGCAAGAAGGCGTTGCCAAGCGTGTCGCGCTTGGAGCGAGGCACGACTTCGACAGTCAGATCGCCTTCGGCAACGGACATGGAAACGCTGGCCATCTCTTTCAGGTAGGCGACCATGTTGTTGAAGGTTGTAGCGAGAGCCCCGATCTCGTCGTTGCGATGAATGTCAATGTTCTGATCGAGGTCGCCGGAGTCGCCAATTTCGCGCGTGACGGTCATCAGATGGTTCAAGGGTTCGGTGATCGAGCGCGCGGTGTAAAAGGCAATCGCGCCGCCGGCCAACAGGGCAAGCAAGGTGCCGAGGATGGTAATGAAGAAGCTGACGGTGCTGGCGTTGTCCGCAGATTTCGTGGACTGGTCCCGAAACCTCTTGATATCGGCATTACTCTGGTCGAGCACAGTAGAAGATTTCGCAAGCCAGGAAGAAGGATCCTTCTGGAGATAAAAAATCTGAAGATCGGAAACGGTGGCGTCGCCGGAATCCACCTGATGACGTTTGGCAATCAGGGGCTTGGCGAAATTGTCGGCCCAACTCGCTTCTGTGCTTTCCACTTGGATCAAGGCAGTGTGGACGGCCTCGTTGCCAGCCTGAGCCTCGCCGCGCTTGATGAGGTCGGACATGTCGGTGAGGCCCTTGTTTACTTTCTCTTCGTCGCGAGGATCGCCGCTGAGGAGAAAATTGTTCATGTTGAGGCGATTCAACATGATTTGGTAGCGAACGGACTCGACGGTGCTGACACTATCGAGCGCCACACTGGCGTTGGTGCGAGCCGACTTCTCCAAATAGCCGGTCACAATGTTCACCAGAAACAGCACGGCAAGAATGCCTAGAATCAGGCCGAACCCAGCGTAAAGCTTCCTTCCAATCGTCATTGCGAAACGCCTCCACTCCCCTTAACAGCGCAGCCACCTACGCCTTGTCTGTCCAAAAAACTCTTTGCCACTCGAAATCCTATTCGGCGGCACGAAACTCGAATTCGACGATCTGCGTGGTCTCTTCCGGTGCGGGCGCGAACCTCCATTCCTTGACCGCGTCCTGGCACGCCTGAACGAGCAAGGGATGCCCGCCCACGACTCGCGTGGTCTTGACGCGACCATCCGGGCTGATTACCACTTCAATTTTGACTTTGCCCGCAACATTCATTCGGCGGGCGAGTTCCGGGTAGACCGGAGAAACCTTGCTTTTGACCTTGCGCTTCGATTCATCCGTGATTCCGGACTGCGCCCCAATGGAAACAGCGGTCAAGAGAAACAAGGCGCTTGAGGCAAGAGCGAACTTTTTCCACTCGCTAGGTCTCATCAAACACATCCCCTCTGAGGAAATAGAATTGTCCCAGCAAGAGAAAGGCACGTCGGATGCCACGGTTCTTTCACTTGAAGAGGCTCCTGGTGAGAGGCAAGGTAACGCCATAACCAATAGAGAAATAAGAAGGTTAGCTACGCGTAGCAAGAAACAGCCCAGAAACGGCCGAGACTCTTCTCGTCTCAGAAGTCCTATGCCAAGAACGCGAAGGTCTCAGGCTGAGACAAGGACGATGGGAAGTTCGGTTCGAAGACCGTAGGCAATTTCGCAACATGGTACGGTGCGGCGATTGACTCAGAATGAGACTAGCAGGTAGGGTGGAGATTGTGATTAGGCAATCACTCGCAAATTGAGACATAACGTACTTCCCTCTTGTCTATGAACGACGCGAAAGCAACGCGATCGCGGGAACGCACTCTTTTAGCCGGAAGGACGAAACCGCGTCCGGCGACTGCGCGAAACGCGGACGAATTGATGGATCTTGCCGTAGAAGCGGCACAATCCCGGCATCTTCCTACTTTTTTGGAACAGTTCGCTTTGCGATCGGCGCGGATGCTCGATGCGGGCTGGGGCGCCGTTGCGGTAATTAGGGGCCGCGACACCGATTTCCATGAAATGCCGGGAAAACGAGGGCCTTCGGTGTCCTCCTCGGCGGAATGGCTGCTCACGAATGCACGCGAAATCCGCGACGAGATAGAAACGCGAGCTTTACCGAAGGAAATCGCTGCGAGTCTGCCCGATGAAGAAGAGCCGGAGACGGCAATCTTCGTTCGAATCGCGTCCAGCAACAAAGATAAACTCGCAACACTTTGTTTGTTTCGCAAAAGAAAAACACTGTCGCCAGAGGAGAAGCGGCTACTCCGAGCCTTGGCAAGTCACGCGGCGCTTTCGCTCGAGAACTTTCAACGCTTTTCGCAGCTGGAGAGGTCCAAGCGGCAGTGGGTGGAAGACATTGATGCGATCAGCGACTACATCGTGGTGCACGACCGGTCCTGGAGAATCGTGAGGACCAACCGGTCGTTGGCGTCGTATCTCGGAGTTCCGCCCGTGGCTCTGGTGGGCGAAGCCATGAGCAGTTTGCGGCAGATCGCAGAAGCGGGGAGCGATTTGCCCTGTCCCTTCTGCCGCGATACGCAGCGGGCGCGAGAAGAATACGTGGCCGCTTCGCCGGAGCGAATCTTCCTGATTTCCACGTCGCGCACGCCTGGGGCGACGGACGACGATTCCCGAACGATCCATGTGCTGAAAGACATTACCGACCGGCGCGAAGCGGAGCGGCGATATCGCGAATTGTTCGACAGCATTCAGGAAGGATTGTTCTTCGCTACGCCCGAAGGGCGCTTTCTGGACGTTAACGATGCGATGGTGCGGATGCTGGGCTATGCGTCGCGAGATGAATTGCTGCGATCGGATGTAAGTCCACACTTGTATCCTGCGCCGGAGGCTCTGGAAAAATTTCTGACAGCGCTTGCGGAAAAGGGGGTTTTGCGTAATTACGAGGAAACCCTGCGGCGAAAAGACGGGACCCTGCTGCACACACTGCAAAACATCACCGCGGTTCGCGATCCTCGGGGACGCATCGCGCAAATTCGCGGGCTGATGCTGGACGTGACGGAGCAAAAATCGTTTCAAGCGCAGTTGCAGCGCGAACGCGACTTCAACCAGAAAATCCTGAATACGACGCAGAGTATGATCCTGGTGCTTGATACGGCCGGACTGATCAGCTATGCGAACCGGCGCTGCTATGAAGCGGGCTATCAGGAAAGCGAGTTGATCGGGCACCGTCTGGTGGACTGGGTGGAAGCTTCGCACCGGGCGGACTTTGATGCTGCCCTGGAAACAACCGCGAATGGGCATCAGGTCGAAAACCTGGAGTTGCGCGCAAAGCGAAGCGATGGCTCGATGGGGCACTTTTCGATTAGTTTGAGCCCGATGCGCGACGAACAGAATACGGTGAACAGTGTCGTGGTTGTGATGACCGATATCACCGACGCGATTCTGCTGCAAGCGAAACTGGCGCACAGCGAAAAAATGGCCACGATCGGGCGGTTGGTTTCTGGCGTGGCGCATGAAGTCAATAATCCGCTGGCGGCGATTCTGGGCTTTACCGATTTGCTTCTGGAGAATCCGGAAGTTCCGGCGTCGGCGCAAGAGGATTTGAAAATCATTCTGCAGGAAACGCAGCGGACGAAGGACATCGTGCAGGATTTGCTGAGTTTTGCGCGGCAACGGCCGGTGCAGCGCGAACTGGTGCAAGTGCACAGCGTTTTGCGGCAGACGATAAAATTGCGGAGCTACGACTTTGCGAGCCACGGCGTAGAGGTGACGGAGGAATTTGAGGAGGCGCTCCCGCCAGCTTTGGGCGACGTGCAGCAATTGCAGCAGGTTTTCCTGAACATTCTGAACAACGCGTACGACGCGGTTCAGGAGGCGGGACAACGCGGACGGATTAAGATTCACACGCGGCGTCAGGGTGAAATGATTGAAGTGGCCATTACGGACAACGGTACGGGAATCACAGACACGCAACGAATTTTCGACCCGTTTTATACCACCAAGCAGGCTGGCAAAGGCACCGGGCTGGGATTGAGCATTTGCTACGGGATTGTGCGAGCGCATGGTGGTGAGATTCAGTGCTGGAACAATGAAGATGGCGCGGGGACCACGTTTGTGGTGCGGATCCCCGTCGCGACCGAAAGCGCTTTGGCCGCGGCCGCTACAAAAGAGGCTGCCGGATGAGCACAAAGCCTGCGCTTTCGACGAAGCAGCCTATTCTGCTGATTGAAGACGAGCCGTCTGTCATTGCATTTTTGCGAGCGGCTTTGGAGCGACGAGGATATGCGGTAGTGGACGCCCGGTCCGGAGAAGAGGGACTTAGACAGCTTTGCAAGGGACGGTACGCAGGCGTAATCTCCGACATTCGAATGCCGGGATCTGTGAACGGCGCGGAAGTGCACGAGTGGATTCAGAGGAACCGGCCGGAATTGAAGTCTAGGATTATTTTGATCAGCGGTGATACGGCCAACAGCGAGACGCAAACCTTTTTGGCGCAAAGCGGAACGCCGTGCATTGAAAAACCGTTTCGAGTTCAGCAGTTGATTGCGACAGTGGAGAAAACCTTCGGAAAACCATGAGCGACGAGATGAAAACGCGGTTGCTGGTTGTGGATGACGAGCAGAGTATCCGGCGCTTGTGCATGACCATCGGCAACACGCTCGGCTACGTCTGCATGGAAGCAGAAAGCGCGGAGGCCGCGCTAGGACGGCTGGAATCCGATGCTCCGGATCTGATACTCACCGATCTGAAGCTCCCTGCTATGTCCGGCGTCGAGCTGCTGAAGCAAACAAAGAAACTTCTCCCACACACGGAAATTGCCATCATGACCGGGCACGGCTCCATCGAGTCGGCCGTGGATGCGATGAAGTTGGGAGCATACGACTACATCGAAAAGCCGTTTCGCGTGGAGAAAATGCGGCTGCTGTTGCAGCGCATGGCGGAAAAAGTGCACCTGGTCACGGAGAATGAGTTTTTGCGGGAGCGAGTGACCGCGGAAGACAACTTGGACGGCATTATCGGCACTTCGGCACATATTCAAGACGTGTTGCGAATGATTTCCAGGCTCAAAGACACGCGAACGCCCGTGCTAATTTCGGGTGAAAGCGGAACGGGCAAAGAACTCGTGGCGCGTGCGATTCATTTCCGCGGCTCGATGGCCCAGACTCCTTTTGTGGCCGTGGATTGCGGTTCGCTGGTCCCCACATTGATGGAAAGCGAGCTTTTCGGTTACGAAAAAGGCGCTTTCACAGGCGCGACCAAGTCGAAGGCGGGACTTTTCCAAGCCGCCAACGGGGGCACGATCTTCCTCGACGAAATCGGCGAGCTTCCCCTGGAGATGCAGGCCAAACTGCTACGCGTGCTTCAAGAAAAAGAAGTGCGCCCTGTCGGCAGCAATGAGCGAGAGACTGTGGACGTGCGCGTCATCGCGGCGACTAATCGTGACCTAGAAGCGGCGTATCGCTCCGGAACGTTTCGCAAGGATTTGTACTTCCGGCTGAATGTTGTGACAGTCCACCTCCCTCCCCTGCGGGATCGCCGCTCGGACATTCCCGTCTTGGTGCATCATTTCCTCGACCGCTACGCCAAGGCGTCGCAGATGCAAGTGACACCAGCGGCCATGAAAAGTCTCCTGCAATACGATTGGCCAGGGAATGTGCGTGAACTAGAAAACTGCATCGCGCGCGCAGTCACTCTGGGTGACGGCAGGACCATTGACGTGGCCGACCTTCCTCCGGCGATTCGTGCGGAGCAAGGCGAAGCAGGGTCTGTTTCTGCTCCGGAAGCCAGTTCCCTTTCCACGACGGCGCTTGCCGAGATGGAGCGGATGACCATTCTTCGCGTGTTTGAGCAGGCCCATGGGGACAAGGCGCTCGCAGGAAAGATGTTAGGTATTAGCCGGGCGACGCTCTATCGTAAGCTGAAGCGCTACAACATTCCCTTAAAAGGCGACAACGGCGAGGCGGAATCGACGCCACCGCCCTAGTTGCCGTCCGTCTCACCATGTAGTTTGTTGAGCTCTCCACGTAAACTGCTGAGACGGCACCGTTTCAGGGTGAGACATCTGAGTCAGCGGCGCAAGGCGGGAAAATACTAAGTCCTTCTGTTTCTGTACCTTCACCAACTGACATCTTTGAAATTCTTTGGCTTGCGGCGTGCACGTTTGTCAACGGAAGTGTACGCCTGCGGTAGCGAGACGTGTCTCTCGTGACGTTGCGACAGGCCGATCCAAGAGCAAAGTTGTGAGGCAAAGTGGGGAGAACCGGCGTTTCGGCACTGGTAGCCAATGAAAAAAGCTGTGCGGAACAGCTAGCACGATTCTTCCCGCAAGCCAGCGCCGTGCGCGTCCCGGTACAAGTGACATCAGCCCGGGGCGGCACCACAAATCTGCGAGAGGCCACCATCGTCGAATTCAGCAGCGCGCACCACGCGATCTTCCTTTCAACGCTACCGTTGGAGTTCGGCGACCGGGTCCGGCTGGAAGCCAGGCCAGAGGGTTATCAAGCCGAGGCCACCGTCGATGCCGTGCAGTACCACGAAGGGCGCAAGGCAGTGGCCGTCCGGCTTTTACAGGGGCCCTGCGACTGGGTGATGAAACGACCGTGAACAAGACGACGACACTGAACATTCCCGCTCCTGCACGGCCGGAGAATCCTCGTCTGGCGCAGTGGAAGGAAGCGCGCGAGGTGTTCCCCATTTACCTGGCGCTGGCCAAGCAGCAGGAGATCGACATTCCTTTTCCCCAGGCGAAGCGCAATCTTCCTGAGAAGCCTGACACAGACCTCTTCACTCAAGTACACGAGTGGCTGGATACCATGGATCAACGGGTGATGGCGCACCAGCTCCGGCATCTCCTGCAAATGACCACGCTAAACGCCAGCGAAACCGGCCTCCGCGCGCTGATCCGCCGGCACCTGCGCAAGCCGAAGAAGAGCAATCCGGACAGGGACAAAATTGACTTTCTGCTGGTCCAATACTTCGCTCTGTGTGCCCCGGCAAAGATCTATCACAAGCAGATTGAACTCGGTGACGTGGCCCAAGTGATGCAGCCGGTGCTCGGTGATACGGACCCTACGCCTCTGGACTGGTGCGCGCCTCTAGAAAAGATGATTACCGCGCTGCGCGGCTTCCGCAGTTTGCGGGAAATCCTGAAGACCAGCTTCATTGAGGAAGGCCGAAAGGTCAAAGAAGGCGCGGGTGGGATGTTTTATGACACGGCGGCCCTTTTAGCCTTTATCCGTTTCAATTTTCTGCTCCGCCGGACGCTCATCGAGCTGATGCACGCGGATTTGATCGCTATCCGCACGGGCCTGGAACAATTGCAAACCGCAGGTGTGCGCACCATCGACTGCCATCATGCCGGGCTGCTGGGCGGCGAGCCCCTGAACAAGATTCGCAAGATCGCGGACGAGTGGAAGCAGCCTTTCCAGAAAGAGTACACGGAACGAACTGTAAGCCAGGCTTTTGAAAACCTGCTGGGATTGCGCAGCGACGTGGAGCAAGCCATCGCAAAAACTGCGAGTGCCCCGCAAAACGGCTCCAAAAAAGCGCCGATGGAAGCCGCGAAGCCAGGTGCGACCCCGAAGAAAACCGCTGCGCCGCTCAAAGATTCCGGCCTCAAATCGAAGCCGAAAGAATCGTCGAGCGCTGCGGGCACGGCAAGTATTGATCCCGGTGGCGCGCTGGACTTTGAAACTTGCATGGAGCAGATTTGGGAGCAACTGATCGCCACGCCTCCTTCCCGCGGAAGGTCCATGACCACGGTAAAAATCGGCGGAGCGCGCATCCTGATGTCGTCCTGGGAAGTCACTGCCTTCGTGAGCGAAGACGGGCCATCCGCGGAAGACCTGCGGCGCGCCGTGGTTGCGCGAGTTCTGGTGGCCGCGGCGATGGAATCTGCCAAAGAAACTGGAAATGCTACGTCGCTCGATCGGGCCATGAACATGGCACGCGTGGAAGTGACGCGTTTGCAGGAGCGCGTGGACGTGGCCAAACAGGCAAAGGATACGGAAGCGGCCGTAAATCTCGGCATCAGCACGAAACGGTTGCTGTCGACGCTGGATGAAGCTGAAAAGCTGTAAGTGACGGTAACAAGCTGTTTTTCAGGAAGCGGATTAAGACTCAGGGAGCAGGTTTTCCTTGCGACACGCCAACGTAGTCATACTCACCGACGAAACCGAATTTGCCCGGTTGTTGACGGCTTGCTGGCAAGCAGAGCGGCAGGCTCCGGTCGTTACGGTGCTTACCAGTGAGCTGTGGCAGGAACAAGAAGCGCCCGCACGCGACCTAGTGGTTGTGGGCCCCGTGCGCGATGGAAAAATGACCAACGTGCTTCGATCACTGGATCCCTCTACGGCCGTAATTCTGTGCGTTCCCGCAGATTCCAAGGAATTTAGTCAATTACGCACCAAATATCCGCGACTGGTGCACGTTCCACTACGCGAAGATTGGGCTCAGACCTTGCTACTTGTGGCCGGTGAGTCTCTGCGCCGCGTCGAAGCAGTGCGGCTGGCTCGGCAAGCAGAGCGGGCGGCCGCCAAGAACGAGAATCACGCCACGCTCGGCCGCTACATGCTGGAAATGAAGCACAGCGTCAACAACGCCCTGACCTCCATGCTGGGGAACGCAGAACTGCTTCTGCTGGAGCCCGGGCAGCTCTCTTCTCAGTCCCTGGCTCAAATCAAAACCATTCACAGCATGGCGTTGCGTATCAATGAAGTGATGCAGCGTTTCTCATCGCTGGCTTCGGAGATGCAAGAGGCTGAGAATGCTTCTCAAGCTGAGACGGAAGAGACGGGCTCGCCGCTTTCCCCGCGCCACTGACTCCTGCACCACGCCTCGCAACTTATAGCAGAGTAAAGACTTAGCATGACACGACACAACCCCACGAGGAACCCCTAGGCTGGCTGCTGACGTGCACCTCTTCTCTGTGGAGAAGTATGGGGAGACTACGGCTGTGCAAAAAAAAGTCCTAATCGTTGACGACTCGCCGGCCGAAATCAAGCTGATGCAAAGCCTCTTGGAGAAAGAGGGATATTGGCCCGTGGGACTGAACGACCCCAAGCTCGTGGAAGAAGCCATCACGCACGAGCGGCCCAGCATCATCCTGCTCGACATCGTTATGCCTGACCGCAATGGATACCAAGTCTGCCGGGACCTGAAAAGCAGCGCGGAGTTCAATTCCATTCCGGTGATTATGGTGACTTCCAAGTCTTCGGCGAGCGACAAGTTCTGGGGCGAGCAGCAAGGCGCAGACGGCTACGTGACCAAGCCGTTTACGCGCGACGAACTGCTTCGCGCGGTTCGGCGGTTCGTTTAACGGATTTCGGAGACTGAGCAGGCAATGAGCGACGATTTTCATCTTGAGCCTCTTCCAGCGGACGCCGATACCGTCGACCTGCTGGAAGCGCTGGGGCCCATCGATGACCGGCCGCCGGAATCGCAGTTTTGCGTGTTCCGCAGCGGGCGCGAAAGGTTTTGTCTGCCCGTTCTCGACGTCGAAGAAGTGCTGGAATGGCCGCTGGTGACCAAGCTGCCTCTGAGTCCCGCGTATCTGGTTGGCATTTTCAATTTGCGAGGCGTAATTGTGCCGTTGATCGATATCGCCATCACCGAAGGGCGCCGCCCCGGTCTCCTTCCGAAACACGTGGTCGTCGCTTGGTTGCAGACCGAGAACCACCAGGAAGACGTTCGCATCGGGATTGCAGCGGACGAAGTCATTGGAACCTATTCGGTGAAGAACGAAGACTTTCTCGAGCAGGCGCCCGAAAACGTGCCGCATTGCATCGGCATGTTGCGGCATGACGACCGGCTTGCGCTGGTGATCGACTTGCGCCGACTTCTTGAGGTTTTTCCAGGGCCCAGCATTTGATGTAACTGGAGATGGCGCCGCGAATGGCGCGGACTCCGCTGAAAGGATTTGGAGGGTGGCATGAAATCGCGACTGAGTTCAACAATTTGGACGCTGGTTTTCCTGAACGGCGTGGCGTTTTTCGTCGTTCTAGGCATGGCGTTCAGCGCCGGAAAGAAGGCCGGCGAAGCGGGCGCGTTCGACTTCAGCTCCCCGGGCGTGATCGGCGGGTTGCTGGTGGCGCTCGTCATGTCCGTGATTCTGGCATGGCGCTTCGGAGCGCTGCTGGGGCCGGTACAGGCCCTCGCGGAGTTCTCCGAAAGGCTGGCGGCAGGCGATCCTCGCGCGCGCGCTGAAGTCAATGCCACGAATGAACTGGGCTACATCGCCGATAACCTAAATCGTGCGGTTGCCAAAGTTTCAAAGGCGACGAGCAATCAGGACGCCAGCGACTCGCTGCAGAAAAACATCACGGACTTGCTGACGGTCATCAACCAGGTGGCACGCGGCGACCTGACTCTTCGCGGCAAGGTCACCAACGACCAGCTCGGTAACGTCACAGATTCTATCAACTACATGCTCGACAACTTCACCAAGGTTCTCGAGCGCGTGCGCAAGGCGGCCATGGAAG
>Ga0126383_10003040_pt1 | contig 11010 bp, 12 predicted proteins | sample PanSoiMetPlot_35_FD_96882 | JGI IMG/M metagenome (GOLD analysis project Ga0126383, IMG submission 96882) | Tropical forest soil microbial communities from Panama - MetaG Plot_35 | ecosystem: Environmental > Terrestrial > Soil > Tropical forest > Bulk soil | place: Panama | collected 2016-02-17
CACGACCGTGATTTGTGGAGCGGGCGAGCCCGCAGGACCAGTGATCGTCAGCGCTCCTGAGGTGCTGTGCGCGTACCGGCTGCCGGAGGTCATCCGGGAACTTCACGACCAGTACCCGGGGGTCCGGCTTCTGTTTCGCGCCAACCCGACCGGTGCGCTTGACTCTCACCTGCAACGCGCGCTCGCCAACGGCGATGTCGATGCCGCCTTCGTGCTCGAGGAAGATATTGCCTCTACTGACTGGCTTAATGTGGAGCACCTGACCGACGAGCCCCTCGTCATCGTGGCCGCCCTGCAGCACCCGTTGGCTCAAGCATCGACCCTAGAGCCCGTCGACCTCAATGGCGTGCCGGTCCTCCTGACCGATCGAGGATGCGGCTATCGCCGCGTCTTCGAACGCGCGCTGAGCAGCGCCGGGAGCCGGCCCGCGATCGCCGGCGAGTTCACCAGCGGCGAAACCGTCAAGCGCTGCGTTGAAGCCGGCACCGCGATCGGCGTGCTCGCGCTCATCTCCGTCGCCACCGAACTCGACACAGGCCGTCTGATCGCCCTGCCATGGAAAGGGCCGGCGCTCGCACTCAGCTCCTACCTCGTCACTCACCAGCAGCGCTGGGTCTCACCAGCGCACGCCGCGCTGCGCGAAGCGACCCGTCGGTCCTTCTCCTGAAATCAGACAACTGGCGGGCTGCCCGTTTACCTACCCCGGCGCCAGCAGCCTGGCGGTGCCGCCTGCGATCTGCCCGGCACCGGTGACGCCGGTTCTCATGCGGAGGCCGCGATCGCGTCGCGCCGGTCGGCGCCTTCGACCAATGCCGGGGGCCTGATGTCGTGGGGCATGGGCCATCCGCTCTCGTGCTCGTAGAGAACGAGATCGGCTGTGTTGCTCGCCACATCGATGCGCGTGACCTTGCCGTTGTCGATCGTCAGAAGCATCGTCTCGACGGACGTGCCCTCGCGGCCGGTCGGGGCGAGACCGAGAAAGTCCTTGGTGTGCTTCCAGTGGAGCAGGAAGGTGATGAACCCCCGGCCGCTGCCGGACGGGTCGAGCGCTAGGTGCTCGTCGACGAGGTCGATGCGCCAGCCCAGGTTTACGAAGTTGCGCGCCCAGTCCTTGAACAACCGAAGGCCGCGCATGCCGTACCCAGCCGGGCTGTTGATCTCCACATCATCGCTGATGACCTCGTCCCACCGGTCGAACTCGGCCCGTTGGAACGCGTCGTAGACGGTGCCGGTGATCGTCATCGCTATCTCCCTTCGTTGCGCGGGCCGCAGTTGTGCCCTGCCGGGTCCACATAGTAGTGTGACGGAACGGTCCGTAACAAGAGGAGTTATGGAACAGCAAGAGCACGCAACGGCGGAGACCCGGTTGGCGGAGCGTCAGGAGGGACTGGTTGCATATCCGCATGCCTGCAGGCCGCAACCCGGTCACACGTCAACACATCCTCGATGTAGCCGATCAGTTGTTCAACGACCGCGGATGCCGTGGTGTGGGGATGGACGAGATCGTGCGGGTCGCGGATCTCGGGAAGATGACGCTGTACCGGCACTTCCCGACCAAGGACGACCTCATAGTCGGCGTCCTCGAGGGCCGTTCGATCCGCGCTCAGGAACGGCTCGCGGCGGCGGCAGCGTCGGCGCGCTCACCCCTGGGACGGCTTCGGGCGGTCGTCACAGCGGTGGCGGAAGAGCTCGACGAACCCTCGTTCCGCGGCTGCCCGTTCCAGAACGCGATGGCGGAGTTCCGCGACGACCACCCGGTCCAGGACGTCGTGCGCCGACACCAGCACGCGGTGCTCGCCATGCTGAGCCGGCTCGCCGTCGAGGCCAAGTGCCGCAACCCCGAGCGGCTTGCCCAAGATCTGCTGTTCCTGATCAACGGCGCGTACGCGACGGCGCGCGTGCTCGACCCGGCGACAGCTCGCGGGCGGCTGCTGTCCCTTTCAAACGCGGCGATCGCGGCCTCCGCATGAGAATCGGTTTCATCGGTGCCAGGGTCGGCTACGTCGCAGACACCTGTCTCGGAACCCTCGTGGCGACGATGTCCGGCCTACCCACCGCGTTCGAGTCATGAGCGGCATCGACGGTACCGGCGAGTTCGAGCGCGAGTTCGAGGCGGCGTTCCCGGTCCTCCGGCCCGCGCAGCTCGACCGTTTGGTTCAGCAAGGTGAAGAGCGGTTCGTACCGGCAGGGGTGACGCTCATCGAAGCGGGGACTGTCAACCGTTATCTTTTCGTCGTGCGCAGCGGCCGTGTCGACATCACCGCGGTGGGCGCCACCGGCGTCGAACGAACCCTGAGATCGATGGGACCCGGAGAGTTCGTGGGCGCTCAAGGCATTCTCACCGGCGAAGTTGCCCATGTCGCGGCCAAAGCTGCCGCCGACACCACTGTGGTGGCCGTCGCCGAGGAAAGGCTGCGGGGGGTCCTCGGTGAAGACGAGTCCCTGAGTGACATCGTCCTTCGCGCCTTCCTCCTGCGTCAGGCGCGGCTTCTGCGGCTCGGCGCGGGCGTCACCGTCGTCGGCTCACGATTCGACCGCAGGACCCGCGCGGTGCTCGAGTTTCTCGTCACCGAGCGGGTGCCCATGAGCTGGATCGATCTTGAGACGGACCCCGAGTCCGAGTCGCTTCTTCGCCAGTTCGCCATTGCGCCGGCTGACACGCCGCTCGTGCTCACAGCCGGCGGCGCCATGCTCACGAATCCAGATGCATCGCGGGTGCGTCAAGAGCTCGGCCTCAGCTCAACCGCACGCGGGCGCGAGGACGACCATACGCCTGCCGATGTACTGGTCATCGGTGGCGGCCCCGGCGGCCTCGCCGCAGCGGTGTACGGGTCATCTGAGGGATTGCGAACCGTCCTGGTCGAAGGCCGGGCCCTCGGAGGCCAAGCAGGCACCAGCTCGCGCATCGAGAACTACCTCGGCTTCCCGGCCGGGATCAGCGGCGCCGAGCTCGCGGCCAGGGCAAGGCTTCAAGCGGAGAAGTTCGGTGCGGAACTGCTCACGCCGCGGTCGGCCGTGCGCCTCGCGTCCCACGCGGGATTCAGCCACTCGGTTGACCTGGACGATGGTTCGACCATCCACGCGCGCAGCGTGATCATTGCCACCGGGGCGCGGTATCGGAACCTCGACGTGCCGGCGCTCACGGACTTCGAAGGCACGGGCGTCTTCTACTCCGCAACGCACGCCGAGGCACGGGCCTGCTTCGCCGACAACGTCGCCGTTGTCGGCGGTGGCAACTCAGCGGGACAAGCGGCGCTGTTCCTCGCCGAACGGTGCCGGCAGGTCCACCTGATCATCCGCAGGGCCCGCCTCGACCAGACCATGTCGCGCTATCTCATCGACCAGCTCGACCACCATCAACGCGTCGTGCTCCTGCCGAACACGGTCGTGCGCGACGCCGAAGGCGACGGCCGGCTTCGCCGCATCCGTGTTGAGTCCTCCGGCGGAACGGTGCGTGACATCGATATCGCGGCCCTGTTCGTCCTCATCGGCGCCGATTCCAGTACCAGCTGGCTCGAGGGCCAGCTCGCCGAAGAGCACGGCTTCCTGCTCACCGGCGATGACATACCTGACGCCGCCCGAGAGCACCGGTACCGGCCTCTCCCGCTTGAGACAAGCCGCCAGGGCGTGTTCTGCATCGGCGACGCCCGCGCCAGGTCGACAAAGCGCGTTTCCGTCGCCGTCGGCGAAGGCTCGATGGCGATCAAGATGGTGCATCAAACGGCTACGTCAGACACACCACGGTTAGCCGTCGGACCCATCGCGGTCATGACTTCGCTGCGGGTTCTGACCGCGGTGGCGGGTCCTGCGGTGGTCACCGCGTCGGTCTCCGGTTCGTGCCGTAGAGGATGAAGTTCCATGACTCGCAACGGCTGCGGGCCCGGGGCAAAGCCAAAGCCCAAGTCGCCCTTGGCAACACCCAGCTGAAGGTCTACCACGCGCTGCTGTCTCGCCCCGGCACCCGGCATGACGACCTTGGCCCCGGCTATTACCAGCGCCAGCGCGACATCCGCCGCCAGATCGCCCACCACGTCGGGCAAGCTTGGCGCCCTCGGCTTCCAAGTCACCCTCTGCCGCATCCCCGGACCCGACCCGGCAGGGTCAGCAAGCACCCCGGCCGCCTGACACAGACCCCACTGCACCGGCGGGCCAGATGAGCCGGCAGCGCCGGCGCTGCCGCGCGCCCAGCTGGGGCTCCATTTTTCGGGTCAGGCGGGAATGCGTAGGTAGTAAACAGCGGTCCGTCACGTTGCGCTCACGGGCCCGGGACCGTCGGAGGCTGAAGCCGGGTGGTCTTTACGACTCTGCCGCGGGCTGTTGCAGGTGTTGCGCGGTGGCGAAGATCCCGCGGACGTGGGTGCCGTCAGCGAGCCGCCAGGTGGCGGACAGGCATGGCTGCCCTGCTTCACCGGCTGCGGCAGCACCGTCGCCGGGGTGGAGGATCCTGTTGAGCCGGATGATGAGCTGGCCGTTTCGCATGTCGCGTGTGTCAGCGGTTTCGACCCGAAGATCGGTCGCGAACCGTCGGTTGGCCGCCACCGATCCGGTCGCTTTCAGGGAGCCGTCCGTGACGGGCTGGCTGGTCACCGTGGGGTCCGGTGTGTTGCTGACACTTTGTGCTTGCGCCTCAGCGTCACCTTGGATAAGGGCGACCAATTGAGCGACCAAAACAGGATCGCGGGTTCCGTCGTAGATCCACCGGTGCCCGAGTACTCCATGCTCGGCTGTTCCGATCAGCCCACCATCGGCGCCCGCGAGCGCGCCTGCCCGGTAGGTGAGCGGCACCTGGTAGGTAGTGGGTCGTTCCCCGGCTCTATCGGTCACCGCCATGAACTCGATGCCGACCTCTCCGGCCGGATCATCGAGCCGGAAGCCGCCGACCTTGGTCAGCCTCGGCTCGCGTCCGCTATCGATGTACCAGGGCTGAGTGTGCAGCCAGGCAGTCAGCAAGTCCAGCTTGCTTGGGCTCATCGTGGTTGCGTGGATGATGGCCATGCCTCATCCGTTTCCTCTCGCCGCCTGCTGACGAGAGGGTACTCGAACGCGCAGATCAGCCAGATCCGTGTATCACCGCTTGCCCACAACCCGAACTGTGTCGGCCGCACAGCTGCTCCCCCAAGCCCGTGCCGATGCGGTCCCGTTGACCATCGACGACATGACCACCACCCGCGTTTCCGCGACCCTTCACGCTGGTGTACCTGGTAGCGAAAACGATCATGAACGTCACCACCCGGGACGATCACCAACGGCCTTCGCCAACGTCCGGTTGCTGCGGTCTGGGTCGTACATCCTTTCTACGCTGCTGCTCGGATGCCGGGTGCCGGTAGTGTTCGTACGCTTGGAGTTGACGGATATGCGCAAACTGAGTCGGTCGGACGTGCTGGACGCGGCGTTGGGTGTCGGTGCCGCGGCCGGCTTGGTGCTGGTCACTGCTCGGATTGGGACGGCTGGGGCGGATCAGCGGGCCTTGGACGCCGTCGGGTACGGCTGTCTGGTGGTGGCCGGCGTGTCGCTGTCGCTGCGGCGCTGGGCGCCTGTGGTCGCGGTGCTCGTCGCGGGCGGGGTGGTTGCCCTGTACGCGGCCCGGGAGTATCCGGGAGGTCCCGTGTTCGTGGCCCCGCTGGTCGCTGCGTTCTTGCTGGCCAGCGCTCGGAGCCGCCGCCGGACCGTTCCGGCCGTCCTGGCGGCGACCGCTGGGCTGCTGGTGACCGGTCTGATCACCGGGACTGCCGAGAGCGCGGGTTGGCTGCCGCTGGTGTTCGTGGGCTGGATGACCGCGGCGGTGTTGCTGGGCGAGGCGGCCAGGGGTCGGCGTGACCGTGTCGCCTGGCTGGAGGAGCGTACGCGCTATTTGGAGGAGACCCGGGAGCGCGAGGCCCGCCAGCGGGCGGCCGAGGAGCGGTTGCGGGTCGCGCGCGACGTCCATGATGTCGTCGCGCACACGCTGTCGGGCATCGCCTTGCAGGCTGGTGTCGGGGCGAGGCTGGCCGACGCCGACCCGGCACGCGAGTCCCTTGCGACCATTCACCGGTCCGCCAAGGATGGGCTGCGCGACCTGCGAGCCGCGCTGGACTTGTTGCATGATGGCGACGCCCGTCCGGCGCACCATCCCACGCCTGCGCTGACCGACCTCACCCGCCTGCTCGAGGACACCTGGGCCAGCGGGACGACGGCTCAGCTAGTCACCCGAGGACCCGCGCGCCCGCTTCCGGCCATGGTGGAGACGGCCGCGTACCGGATCGTCCAGGAGTCGCTCACCAACGTGGTGCGCCACTCCCGCTCACCTCGGGCGGTGGTGTCCCTCACCTATGCCGCCGACGGGCTGTGTCTCGAGGTGCTCGACGACGGCCCCGGGCTCGGGTCCGGCGTGGCCGAGGGCCACGGGATTGCCGGGATGCGAGAGCGGGCGCTGGCGGCCGGGGGCCGGTTGGAGGCCAGCCCGCGCCCGGGGGGCGGGTTTCGGGTGTGGGCACAGCTGCCCATCGGGGACGGGGCCAGGCGGTGATCTCGGTTGTCGTGGCCGACGACCAGGGCGTGGTGCGCGCCGGCTGCCGGGCGCTGCTGACGGCCGAACCCGATATCGATGTGCTCGGGGAGGCCGTTGACGGCGCATCAGCGGTCGCTCTGGCCCGCGAAACACGCCCGGACGTCGTCCTGATGGACATCCGCATGCCCGGCATGGACGGCATCGAGGCCACCCGGGCCATCACCGCGGACCCAGCGCTGGCCCGGGTGAGAGTACTTATCTTGACCACCTTCGAGATCGACGAGTACGTCTTTGAGGCTATCCGGGCTGGGGCAAGTGGGTTCCTGGTCAAGGACGCCGAACCCGAAGACCTGGTCCGGGCGGTGCGGGTGGTGGCCGCCGGGGAGGCGCTCCTGTCGCCGGGCGCCACCCGCCGGCTGCTGGCCGAGTTCGCCTCCCGGCCCGAACGTCGGGCGGCAACACCGGCGAGCCTGCAGGTGCTCACCCAGCGCGAGCGCGATGTTCTAGTTGCGATCGCCGACGGCGCCAGCAACGATGAGATCGCCGGGCGTCTAGTCATCAGCCCGGCGACCGTTCGCACCCACATCACCCGCGTGTTGTTCAAGCTCGGGGCGCGAGACCGGGCCCAGCTGGTGGTGATGGCCTTCGAAGCTGGGTTGGTAGCACCGGGCCGACCCGTACGACCAGGCTCGTAGCCGGAGAATCTGCATCGCGTGGCACCGCGTGGCGCCACCGCTTGCCGGGCGGGTTCACCGTGGCGACTGGGCCGACACATCGAGGGAAGGCCGATGGCGTCCGGGCACTTCATCCAGGAAGAAGCTCCCGAGGAAACCAGCCGCCGTCTCGTCGAGTTCCTCACCTAACACCGCGGCAGCGGCCCGTATGGCGCACGTCGCTTTAGCCGCCCGGACCTGACCGGGCAGCGTGGTGAGACTGGTGGCAGCCGCATGCGAGTCGGAGCCGGTCGCGGCCTGCCAGCCTACGCCCAGGCTCGTACGGCGAGAATCCCCGTCTGCTCCGATGCGACCGGCTGGTGGATCGGCGGACACTTGCAGGCGTGAACCCAACAGACAACGCCATCGTGGTGCGGGAACTGACCAAGCGGTACGGGCGGCGCCTGGCCGTCGACCGGCTCTCGTTCGACGTTCCTGTCGGCGTGGTGGCCGGCTTCATCGGGCCCAACGGCGCGGGCAAGTCGACCACACTCGCGATGTTGGTGCGCCTGGTGCGGCCGACGGGGGGGTCAGCGGCGGTGCTCGGGCACGATATCGCCACGTCATCCGAGTACATCCGACATGTGGGCGCGCTGATTGAGGCGCCCGCTTTCTACCGGTCGCTCACCGCCCGGCAGAACTTGGGACTGATCCTAAAGATCGGTAGGCATGATCCGCGAAGGATCGATGCCGTCCTCGACGAGGTCGGACTGGCTGAGCGTGCGACCGATCGCTACGGGACCTACTCGGCCGGCATGAAGCAACGCCTCGGTATCGCCGCGGCACTCCTGGGCGACCCCGACGTCCTGTTGCTGGATGAGCCGGCCAGCGGGCTCGATCCGGTCGGTATCGCCGACATGAGGAAGCTCCTTACGTCGGTGGCGCGGGAGGGACGAACGGTATTGGTGTCGTCTCATGCGCTGGCCGACCTCGAGCAGATCTGTGACTGGCTGGTGATGATCGATCGTGGCGCCTGCCTCTATCAAGGGGCCGCCGACCAGCTCCTCGCAGCAGGTACCGCTCAGGTCCACGCCACCCCATCAGCGGCCGAGGACCTGGAGCGGCTCCGGGGGGTTCTCACCGCTGCAGGTCATCCCGACGTCGCGATTAGCGGGGATCACATTGTCGTGGCCGCCGAAGGTCTCGAGGCAAGAGCGGTCGCGGTCACCGTCAATCGCGAGGCAGCCACAGCCGGCATCGCGCTCGCTCGTCTCGAAACCGTCGCCGCTAGTCTCGAGGACCGCTATCTCGAGATGGTGGCCCACCGTCAAGACGGAGGCCAACCATGACATCCGTAGTGGATGCCGAGCTGACGCTGCTGCGCCGACGGCGGATGCTAATGCTGGGCGTCGGCACCGCCGCCGCATTCGCGCTCATCACAACGTTGGCCACCTTCCTCTCGGCGAAACCGGCTGCCATCTCCCCGTCGGGACGTGGTCCCACCCTCGAGGGGCTCAGCGCCGCGGGAGGTGCCACCGAAGCCTTCCGCATCGGTACCGGCTTCCTCGGCGTTTTCGTGATCGTGACCTTCGCCGCCCGGATGACAATGGAGTTCTCCCACGGCACCATGCGCACATTGCTGGTCCACGAGCCTCGGCGCTGGCGAGTCGTCACCGGCAAGACACTCGCGCTCGTCATCTACTCCGCGGGGATCCTTGCCGTGGCCGCCGGGCTCACCGCCGTCATGTCAGTCGCCCTCGCCCCCGGGCAGGACGTCAGCACGGCGCATTGGTTCGGCCTCGACGGCGCCCAAGCGGCCGTCGGTGACTACCTGTCCGCGGCCGCGGGGCTCCTCGGGTGGGCGATCCTGGGCACCCTGCTGGGCCTCGTGTTCCGTTCGGTCCCGGTAGTCGTCGCGGTGGGCGTCGCCTGGGCCGGACCGTTCGAGCACCTGCTCGGTCAGGCGTGGTCGACGGCCATCCGGTACTTCCCCGGCCTGCAGGCCGAGGCCACCGCCGCGGGGGGCACGATCGACGTGTCCTACCAGCACGCCCTCGCCCTCACACTCTTCTACAGCGCCGTCGCCACCGCCGCTGGTCTGCTCATCGTGGCCCGCCGTGACATCACCGCCTGACCGGCTCGCCGCCATCGTCGCCGGCCGCGCGGTCGGCACGCCCGAACGGCGCGCCCGCCTGGCCCGCGGGGGACGCCTGTCTCGCCGCGGCCGGCGAGCGGCGCTTATCGCCCACGTCGCCGCCGCCGCCGTCTGGCTCGGCTGCGTCGTCGCCAACCTGTTCCTCGCGATCTCCGCTGCCGCGACACGCAGCGAAACCCTCGCCGATGCCTACTACGCGTCGATGGATCGGCTCGCCAACAACCTCATGCCGGCGGCCGCCATCGTCACAATCGCGACCGGTCTCCTCCTGGCCCTGGCCACCCAGTGGGGTCTGTTCCACCACTGGTGGATCATCGCCAGTCTCGCGCTCGCCGCAGCGACCATCCTGATCGGAGTCCTCGTCATCGACAACGCCATCCACGACACCATCTCCTCACGCGTACAGCACGGACCCACTGGCTTCAGCGACGCCCTCCTCGCCGCGACCGCGATCACCCCGCTCCTCCTCTTCGGCGCCACCACGATCTCCATCACCAAGCCATGGGGCACCACGCGCGGCCGCCGGGCACGGACGCCAGATGGTCCGTCGGCGTTGCGGCCGTCCGGGCGCTCGTCGACGACCTGATCCCGGACCGGCCATCCCCCGGACCCGGGCGGCGACCTTCGTGGCGCTGGCCCCCACGTTGCCGTCATCGTCCCCACCATGCGGGCAGCTCGGACCAACACGCCTAGGCCGTCACCTACGGAGCACAAACGCCTTGCCACCAGGAGGCAGGAATGAACGAGCAGTCCATTGACCCGGTCGCCCCGGAAAAGGTCGGCAATCGTCCCCAGCGTCAGCGCTACCGGCCAACCGCTCTGCAGCGCTTTCTGGTGTTGCTCGCCGTCGCGGTCGGTGTCGTGCTAGGAGCGGTCGGCTGGGCCGCCGCGACCGAAAACTCTCCCACACCGCAGCCCAGCGCCAGGACGTCACCACCCGAAGCCGATCACCCAGGTTGGGCCTACTGGGAAGGACCGTGGGCTGGACCCTGGGGCGCCCGATGGCGGGATGCCTTGTTCGACCGCGGCCATGCCTTGCACGGCGAGGTGATCCTCGCCACAGACAGAGGGGGCACCGAAACGGTGGTCATCCAGCGAGGCGAGCTGACCGCGGTGACCAGCACCTCGATCACCGTCACCAGCTCTGACAGCTTCCACCACACGTACGTGACCAACGACCACACCGTCATCGACGGCGGCCGCGAACCCACCAGGTCGCTAGGAAAAGAGACCGACGTCGTGATCAGCGCCCGAAGGAGCGGCAACACACTCACCGCCATCCACATCATCCATCTCGCGGACTGACCATCCCTCCGGGCGACGCGGTCGCGCAAAGACGCCGCCATCGGCGTGCAAATCAGGTACTGGGGCCAGGTCGAAGTCGAGGCAAGACCAACGAGTCGTGTATGGCCTGGCGGCCGCCCGGAGTGATGAACTGCGTTCCAGGGCCCGCCGGGCGCGGTCGCCGACGTGATACTGGAGCGCTGAGAGTCCGCAACGAGTCTGGCGCAGGGCCTGCGGGACCTGGGATTGTCGCTGCGAGCAGTGCGACGTGAGGTCGCGCGTGTTGAGTGAGTACGTCGGAGGAGGATCGGTTGAGATCGGTGACGTAGCCCGGGCCGGTGTCTAAGGCCTGTCCCTGCCCTGACGTGCGTGGCTGGGTCCTGTCCGGCTGGGTGCGAAGCTCAGGGTAAAGCCCGGGGATCCCCGATCCG
>Ga0126383_10003041_pt1 | contig 11008 bp, 11 predicted proteins | sample PanSoiMetPlot_35_FD_96882 | JGI IMG/M metagenome (GOLD analysis project Ga0126383, IMG submission 96882) | Tropical forest soil microbial communities from Panama - MetaG Plot_35 | ecosystem: Environmental > Terrestrial > Soil > Tropical forest > Bulk soil | place: Panama | collected 2016-02-17
CTACGCGCTCGATGCGAAGACCGGGGCGATGCTCTGGAAGCGCCAGATCGCCGACTGGCGCATCGGCGAGGGGATCGGCGCGGCGCCCACCGTCTGGAACGGTTTCGTGTACATCGCTAAGGCGGGCGGCGATTGGGGCATCCAGGGCCGTCTAATGGCCTTCAAGGCCGAGGACGGCGCGCCGGTCTGGCACTTCGATCTCGTCCCGACCGCGAACGAAGTCGGCGCCGACACATGGAAGACCCCGGACAGCGCCGAGCACGGCGGCGCGGCCGCCTGGACTGCGTACGCGCTCGACCGCGAAACCGGTACGCTCTTTCTCCCCGTGGGCAACCCGGGCCCGGACTACAACAACGCGATGCGTCAGGGCGCGAACCTCTTCACGATCTCGGTCGTCGCGATCGACGCGCGCGCCGGTAAGCTCAAGTGGTGGTACCAGCTCCGCGCGAACGACGACCACGATTGGGATGCGACGGTGGTGTCGCTCTTCGACGCCGGCGGCAAGAAGCTGGTCGCCGCCGCGGGCAAAGAGGGGATCCTGCACGTCGTCCAGCGCGACGACGGCAAGCTTGCCTTCAAGCTGCCGCTGACGACGGTGCTCAACCACGACGTGCCGATCACGCGCGAGGGCGTGCGCGTGTGCCCGGTCGCCGGCGTGCAGTGGAACGGCGCGGCCCACAGTCCGAAGACCGGCCTCCTGTACGTGAACGCCATCGACTGGTGCACCTTCTTCAGGCTCGGGCCCGATCCGAAGTGGGAGGCGACCGTGCCGTACACGGGGCTCGCCAACGGCTGGGGCACCAATGACCCGATCGACAAATGGTCGGGCTGGGTCAACGCGGTCGATCCGAAGACCGGGAAGATGGCTTGGCGCGTCAAGCGTCCGACGCCTATGTACGCGGCCCTAACGCCCACCGCAGGCGACGTGCTGTTCACCGGCGACCTCGACGGCTACTTCCTCGCGCTCGACCCCCGCAACGGCAAGGAGCTATACCGCTTCAACACCGGCGGACCGATCGCCGGCGGCATCATCACCTACGAGCAGAAGGGTAAGCAGTACATCGCGGTGGCGACCGGTCACAGCGGCGGATCGATCCCGCTCGCGGGGAGCGCGACGATCGTGATCTTCGGCTTGTAGGACGAGTGCGAGTCGGACGTTGGCGGGTCGCCTCAAGCCTTGAAGCTGGACTCCCGCACCACATCGCACACGGTGATCCGGTACTCGGAGAAGAAGCGCTCGCGCCCGGCCGCCTGAGCCTGCCGGTGCTCGGGATGCTCCCGCCACGCGGTGAGCGTCTCGTGCGACTCGAACTCCACGATCGCAACACCCTCGCCGTCGGCGGCGGCGTACTCCCGGTACGACACGAAGCCGGGCATTCCGGCGGCGAGCTCGTACATGCGGCCGCCGACCGGCTCGATCTCGTTCTCCACGCCCGGCTTGAGGCGGGAGCGGAACACGACGACAACCATGGTGCCTCCTTTCGGGTTGCGCCGGTGCTTCGCCGCTACCGGCTCAGATCGCGAGCTTTTTCCCGCCGAGGAGCAGCTGGTAGATGTCCTCGGGCTGCCAGCGCGTGGTGCCGGGAACGATCGTCGATGACTTCTGGACCAGCTCGAGCTCGCCGTAACGGCGCTCGAGATACGCCACCTTGCCCTCGAGCGCGTCGAGATTGTAGGCGACGGCGTCGGGACTAGCGAAGTTCGTGTGCTCCCAGACGAAGTAGACGTCGTTCACGCTGAGCTTGCCGTCGGCGAGGTTCACTTTCGGCACGACGCATTTCCAGAGGTATCCGGAGTAGACCTCCGGCTCCTCACCGGAGAGCTCGATCAGGTGTTTCGGGTTGTCCTCGTCGACCCAAAGGCAATAGTCGAGCAAGCCGCCGAAGAGCTCGAGCGCCCCGGGGGCGACCTTCCCCGCGAAGTGCTTGCGATGTCCGAGCACGCCGATCACCGTGGCCTGGTGGCCGCGCTGGATCTTCTTGTCACCGAGCTCGCCCTGGATCTTGACCGCCTTCGATTGCGGGATGAGGACCGGAACCGAGTTCGCCTCGTCGCCGTCGCCGAGCTGCGCGATGAAGTACGGGCGGTCGCGGCTGCGCTCCCAGTGCTCGAAGTTCCAGGTGAAGTCCCAGGACGGGCCCCACAGCTCGAAGCCATGGAAGAGCCATTCCTGGACGGGGTCCCGCCAGCGGATGCGCCGGATCTGCACCTTGCTGTGCTTCTCCCACCAACCGCTCGAGAGGAGCGCGCACGGGAACAGCGTGCCGCGCACCGCGACCGGCACCGGCTTCTTCAACGCGATCCGCTCCTCGATGAGCCGAGCGCGCAGGTCCTGCACGGTCACCAGGCCGCGCGTCGCCGTCTGCCACGGCTCACCCGGCCTGCCCGTGTAATCGCGGTGGGCGTAAGGGCCGCGCTGGGCGAGATAGTGCTCGGTGCTCAACGGCATGCCGCCGCGAGACGGAACCTGTCTCAGGCCGGTCGCCTTCTGGATGTCGTCGACGAGGAGCCGCATGCTGACGCTGCGGTGCGCGGCGTCGTCGGACAGCACGCGCGCCTGCTGGTCCGCGAGGGTGCGGAGCTCTTTCGGCAGCTCCTTCGCGCGCGGCATGGAGGCACCGTCCACCAGCACCGGGATCACCGTGACGCCAGACCGCGCGAGCGCCGCTGCGATTTCGTGCCGGTGCACGTCGTCCGGGCGGTCGAGTCGACGCTTGCCGGTCTCGTCCGTGGCGCTCAGCCAGCCCCTGCCGATGACGACGAGCACGGCCTTGCAGCGTTCCAGCGCAAGGTCGATCTGCTCGCGCCAGTTGCCCGCGCGGAGCGCGTCTTGGTCGCGGAATACGCGGTCCTCGCCGAACGCCCTGACGAGATCGTCGCGGACCATGAGCGCCCACGCGTTGCCGTCGTCCCGTCGGTAGCTGATGAATATTCCGGACATCGATTCTCGCGGCGCTTTCCGCGTGGCCGCTCAGATCACGGGCAACTATCCAGCATACCGGCGCAAGCGTTTCGAACCATCGGCCAAAAGGTCTAGCCGCCGGCGTTCCGGTCAATCCGCGATCGGATCGACGTCGAGGCGCGCGACGATCCCCTCGAGCGCGCGATTCGGCGCGGGATAGCGCTTCAGCACCAGCGGGTCGTGGCCCGGAATGACGTGCCGCCGTGAGGCGGCGAGCGCGTACGCCTTCTTGTGGCCGGCGAGCATGTCGGCGACGTTGTAGACGATCGGGAACGGCCGCTCCTGTTCCATGTTGGCGTAGTAGTGGCTCGCATCCGAGGCGAGCACGACCCAGCCGCGCTTCGTCCACACCCGCAGCATCTGCAGGCCCATCGTGTGCCCGCCGACGAAGTGGACGCTGAGGCCGGGCGCGAGCTCCTCGTCCCCGTCGTGGAACGCGACCCGTCCGCTGTACGCCCGCCGCACCATCGTCACCACGTCTTCCACGTCGAACGCGTATCGCAGCGGTGCGTGGCACATGCACCGGCCGGTCGCGAAGAACATCTCCTTGTCCTGCACGTGGAAGCGCGCCCGCTCGAACAGGCCGTGGTTCCCGCAGTGGTCGTAGTGCATGTGGGTGATGACGACGTCCTCGATCTTGTCGGGATCGATGTCGAGCGCCTTCAGGCCCTCCGCCGGCGAGCGGATCACGTTCCGCTGCCGCCGTTTCGCCGTTTCAGCGTCGAACCCGGTGTCGACGACCCAGGTCTTGTCGGCGCCCTTGACCGCCCAGACGAAGTAGTCGATCGGCATCGGACCGTTGTGCGGATCGCCGCCGATGAAGTTCTCGCCCGCGAGGCGCTGGTGATCGCCGTACTTGATCGCGTAAATCTCGTAGGGTCGGAGGTCAGCCATCGGTCGTCTCCCGTTTCAGCGACGCTTCAATTCGACGCCCGCCGCGCGCTCGATGAGCTGCGCGATGGCGGTGAAGTCCTTGTCCCCGCCGAGCTCCTCGAAGCCACGGCGCCAGAGGTCGCGCACCGCGGCTGCCACCGACATCGGCACGCCCGCGGCCTGTGCTTCGTCGAGGCAGAGCTTCACGTCCTTGTACATGAGGCCCATCGCGAACCCGAAGTCGAAGGTGCGGGGCAGGATCGATTTCGGGAACTTGTCCTGCGAGGCGGTGGTGCGGCCGCTCCCGGCGTTGATCACCTCGATCATCAGGCCCGCGTCGAGCCCCGACTTGACCCCGAACGCGACCGCCTCGCAGGTCGCGACGACCGCGGTCGCCGAGAGGAGGTTGTTCGCGAGCTTCATGGTCTGGCCCATGCCGGGCCGCTCGCCGATGTGGAACACCTTGCCGATGTGCTTCAGCATCGGCTCAAGGTCGGCGAACATCGGCCGCGGGCAAGCCACCATGACCGCGAGCGTCCCGTTGATCGCGCCCGTGACGCCGCCGCTCACCGGCGCATCGACTGCAGTGATGTTCTTCGCGGCGAGCGCGGTGGCGATCTCCCTCGCCATCGTCGCGCCGGTCGTCGAGAGATCGATCACCGTCCTGACCTTCGACCCCGCGGCGAGCCCGTCCTTTCCGAGCGCGACCTCGCGGACGATGGCCGGCGTCGGGAGGCTGAGGAGCACCGTCTCGGCCGCGGACGCGACCTCGACGGGCGACATCACGGGGCGCGCGCCCTTCGCGGTGAGCGCGGCGACGGATTCCCGACGCACGTCGCACACGGTGAGCGCGTACCCGGCATCCGCGAGGCGCGAAGCCATCGGCCCACCCATCATCCCGAGACCGATGAACCCGACGTTCTTGGCCATTCCCGGAACCCTCCTCTCGTCGTTCGCCACGTGCGCCCCGGCATTTTACGGCGATTGCGCACGTGCTAGATTGGCCGCCGTCTCCGAGGAGGAAATTCCGTGGCCGCATTTCCGGAGCTCGACTGGATGGAAGCGTACCGGGCGCGCGTGAACGCCGACCCCGAGCTGGTAGTGATCGGCGACTGGTTCACCACCTCGTTCTCTCTCGCGTTCGGCGAGCGGCGCTACGTGGTCCAGGTCGAGCGCGGCCGGATCGCCGCGATCAACGCCGCGCCCAGGATCGACTCGCGCGCGGCGTTCGGTTTCCGCGCGCCGCTGGAGGTCTGGCGGAAGTTCGTGAGCCCCGATCCGCCCGCGCTGTACCACGATTTCTTCGCGATGCTGATGCGTGTTCCCGAGTTCGTGCTCGAGGGCGATGGACTCGTCGCCATGCAGAACGCGCGGGCGCTGCATCGCCTGATGACCCTGATGCGCGGGTGAGGGGGCGACACGATGTCGTACTACGAGCCGATCGTCGGGCGCTACGTCGCCGTCACCGTGGGCGATGCGACCCATCGCATCTTCTTCGAGGAGGCGGGGCAGGGGATTCCGCTGCTGTGTCTCCACACGGCCGGCGCCGACAGCCGCCAGTGGCGCCACGTGCTGAACGACGCCGAGATCACGCGGCGGTTCCGCGTCATCGCCTTCGACCTGCCGTATCACGGTCGATCCACGCCGCCGCAGGGTTGGTGGCTCGCGAAGTACCGCCTGACCACGAGCGGCTATCTCGCGGTCATTCGCGCGGTGTGGCAGACGCTGGGGCTCGAACGGCCGGTGATCATGGGCTGCTCGATGGGCGGAGCCATCAGCCTGAAGGTGGCCGCGGAATACTCGGGCGAGCTCACCGGGATCGTCGGCCTCGAGGCGACCGCCTACGCGCCGGGGCGCTACAACGAGTTCCTTCATCATCCCGCCGTGCACGGCGGCGAGCTCTGCGCGAGCTACACGTTCGGGCTGTGCGCGCCATCGAGCCCGGAGGTCGCCAAGCGCGAGAACTGGTGGTACTACAGCCAGGGCGGACCCGGAGTCTATGCCGGCGACGTCCACTACTACAGCTTCGACTGGGACGCGCGCGAGGACATCAAGCGGATCGACGCGCGCCGCTGCAAGGTGTCGCTCCTCACCGGCGAGTACGACTACTCGTGCACGCCGGCGATGACCGAAGCGGTCGCGGCTGCGATTCCGGGCTGCCGCATGACGATTATGAACGGAATGGGCCACTTTCCCATGGTCGAAAACTATCCCGCGTTCCGGCCGTTCCTCCTGCCCGAGCTCGCGTTCATGGCGACCGCACCGTGAACCACGGTCGGGAACGGCACTAGAATCCGCGAGCTTTCCCTCCGCCAAGGGAATACCCCGTGCGCTCCGAGCGTTCAGGTCCTGTTGCTGGCGTGGTCCTCGCGGCCGGCTCGTCGAGCCGCATGGGCCGCAACAAGCTGCTTTTCGAGCTTAGCGGCGAGCCCCTGGTGCGCCGCACGGTACGCACGGCAGTCGACGCGGGACTCGAACCGGTCATCGTCGTGCTTGGCCACGAGGCCGATGCGATCCAGGCGGCGGTCGGTGGGCTGCAGTGCCGATATGTCGTCAATCCGGGGCACACGGAGGGGATGAACAGTTCGGTCTGTGCAGGCATCAACGCCCTGCCGCCCGAAGCGAGCGCCGCGGTCGTGCTGCTCGCAGACATGCCGTTCGTTAGCGCGGCGATGATCGGAACCCTCGTCGAGCGATTTCGCGCGGCGGACGCCCTGCTCGTCGTTTCGGCGTACGGCGGCGTCAACGCGCCGCCGATGCTCTATGGCCGCGCGCTTTTCGCGGAGCTGGCGGGCGTCGAAGGGAAGGGCTGCGGCAGGCGCATGCTGCGGCGCCATCCCGAGCAGGCGGCTATCGTCGATTGGCCCGTCGCGGCGCTCGCGGACCTCGACGTGCCCGACGATTACGAGCGCGTCAAGGCCCAGCTGGAGGCGCACTAGATGCGGCCCGAGCTGATCGAGCTCGCCTCCCGGCTCGCCGGGCGCGGCGAAGCGTTCGCCATCGTCACCGTGGTGAGGCGCGAGCCGCCGAGCTCCGCGCGCGTGGGCGACACCGCCGTGGTGACGGCAGCGGGCGAGGTCCACGGCTGGGTGGGCGGTGGCTGCACGCGCGCGACGCTGCTTCGCGAATCGCTGCGTGCGATCGCGGACGGCGAGCCACGCCTCCTGAGCCTGTCGACGAACCCGTCGCGGGAGCGCCGGTCGGGCTTGATCGCGCTCGAGATGACCTGCAAGAGCGGAGGGACCGTGGATCTCTACGTCGAGCCCCAACTGCCCAACCCTCGCCTGGTCGTGTTCGGGATCACGCCCGCCGCGCGCACGCTCGTGCGCATCGGCCACGCGATGGGCTATCGGGTCGACGTCATCGATCCCGACGCAGAGACCGCGGCGTTCCCCGAAGCGGCGCGGGTGATGGCGGAGGTCTCGCCGGATGCGGTGCCCCAGGGCGCCTACGTGCTCGTCGCGACGATGGACGAGCGCGACTTGGAGGCGATCGAATCGCTGGTGCCGTTCATGCCGGCTTATCTCGGCGTGATCGCCAGCAAGAAGCGCTTCGCGGAGCTGCGCGAAGCGCTCGCCGCGCGCGGTGTCCCGCGCGCGGTGGTCGAACGCATCGTCGCGCCGGCGGGGCTCGATATCGGCGCGCGCACGCCCGAGGAGATCGCGCTCAGCGTCATGGCGCAGATCGTCGAGCAGCGGCGACGTGCGCCGAAGGACGCGCCGGCGACGAAGGACGCCGCGAGCGCCGCGCCGACCGACGAGCCGCGCGAAGCGGTCGATCCGGTGTGTGGAATGACGGTCGCGATCGCCAGTGCGCGGCACGCCGCCGACGCCGGGGGACGCCGGTATTACTTCTGCTGCGCGGGCTGCCGCGAGCGGTTCCTCGCCGACCCGGCGCGTTACGCGGCGGCGCGCACGTGAACGAAGCGATCCGCGCGTTGCAGGCCGCGATGGAGCGCGATGGCTACGTCGCCGAGCCGGCCGTTGCCACCGCCGTGTACCTCGCCACGGAAATGCGCAAGCCGCTCCTGGTCGAGGGCGAGGCCGGGGTCGGCAAGACCGAGCTCGCCAAGGTCCTCGCGCGGGTGCTCGGTACCGAGCTCATTCGGCTTCAGTGCTACGAGGGGCTCGACGCGAACACTGCGCTTTACGAGTGGAACTACCAGCGCCAGCTCCTGCGCCTGCGGATCGCCGAGCGCGAGCCGCACGATCCGGCCGCGCTCGAGGACCTCATCTTCGGGCGCGAATACCTCCTCGAACGCCCGCTCCTCCGCGCAATCACCCGCCGCGCCGGCCCGCCGGTGCTGCTCGTCGATGAGATCGATCGCGCGGACGACGGCTTCGAGGCATTCCTGCTCGAGGTGCTGTCGGACTTCCAGGTGACGGTGCCCGAGCTCGGCACCATCGCCGCGACGCACGTCCCGCACGTCGTGCTCACGTCGAACCGTACGCGGGAGATCGGCGACGCGCTGCGGCGGCGCTGCCTGTACCTCTACGTCGAGCACCCGAGCTTCGAGAAGGAGCTGCGCATCCTGCGCGGCAAGGTGCCCGGGCTGGACGAGCGCCTCGCGCGCGCGATCACGCGCTTCGTCCAGGCCTTGCGCAGGCGCGACCTGCGGAAGCTCCCGGGCGTCGCGGAGACGATCGACTGGGCGCAGGCACTGTTGCGTCTGCGCCAGGACCGGCTCGACGCGGAGGTAGTGGGCGTCACGCTGGGCTGCCTGCTGAAGGACGAACACGATCTCCGCCAGACCGTCGACGCGGCGCTCGCCGAGCTGGTGGCGCACGCGTCGAGCCCCGGCTGAGCGGCCGCGGATGAACGCCGCATTGGGCTTGGTAGGGCAGCTCGCGAGATTCGCGGGCGCCATGCGCGAGCACGGCATCCGTGTGGGTCTCGGCGATGAGATCGACGCCGCGACCGCGCTCACGCTCGTCGACCTGCTCGACCGCAACGAGGTGCAGCGTGGATTGCGCATCGCCTTCAAGGTACCGCGCGACGCGTGGGCAACGTTCGATCGGCTATTCAATGCCCACTGGGACGGGACGGCCGCGGACGACGTGCCGGTCCCGCCTCCGGCGTATCCGCGCGACCACCGCGGGGCGCAATGGCGATGGGACGGCGCGCGCGTGCGCCTCGTGCTCCCCGAGTCCGAGCGACCGGAGGGCGACGAGCCGGGCTACAGCTCGGAGGCTGTCCTGCGCCGGAAGTCCTTCGACCAGCTCTCGGCGGGCGAGATCGCGGCCATGGAGCGCCTGCTCGTGCGCCTTGCCTTCCGGCTCGCTGCGCGGCGGAGCCGGCGCCTCGTCCCCACGCGCGGGCGCGGGGTGGTCGATCTCCGACGCAGCTTCCGGCACGCGCTGCGCACCGAGGGCGAGCTCTTCCGGCTCGCGCGCCGCGCCCGGGCGCTCGAGGCGCCACGCGTCGTGCTGCTGTACGACACGAGCGGGTCGATGGATCCGTACACCCGGTTCCACCTCGCCTTCGCTTTCGCGCTGCGCCGCGTCATCCGTCGGCTCGAGATCTTCGCCTTCAACACCGCGCTCACCCGGGTCACGCAGGCGATTGCCCCCGCAAAGATCCCGCAGTCGCTCGAGCGGCTGGCGGAGGGTGTACCGGACTGGTCGGGCGGGACGCGCATCGGCGCATGCCTCGCGGCATTCGTCGCCGATTGCGGAGCCCTCGTCGGCGGGGACACGACGGTCGTGATCGTGAGCGACGGGCTGGACCTCGGCGATACCGAGCTCCTCGGGCGCGCGATGCGGGCGCTGCACGAGCGGGCGCGGATGATCGTTTGGCTCAACCCGCTCATGGGCGACCCGCGCTACGAGCCGACGCAGGCGGGCATGCGTGTTGCGCTGCCCCACGTCGATCACTTCGGGCCGGCGCACGACCTCGCATCGCTCGAGCGGCTGCTGCGATTTCTCGACTAGGAAGGGATAAGATGCCACGTCTCAGCTGTTCCGCTTCTGTCCGGGGGGAGGGAAGTCTTTCGGTCTGACTGTTTTGGCACGCAAGGGAGGGGACGATGATTCCAGCGGCTTTCGACTACCACCGGCCGGCGACGCTCGACGAGGCCGTGGCGTTGCTCGCGCGCCACGGCGACGCCGCCAAGGTGCTCTCGGGGGGCATGAGCTTGTTGCCCGTGCTGAAGCTTCGCCTCGGTTCGATCTCACATCTCGTAGATATCGGGCGCATTCCGGGCCTCGAGTACACCAGGGAGGAGGGCGGCGTCCTGAAGATCGGCGGCGCCACCCGACAAGCCACTTTGGAGCGCTCGGATCTCATCGGCGCGAAGTATCCGATCCTTCGCGACGCGGTCGGGCTGATCGCCGATCCGCTGGTGCGCAACCGCGCGACGGTGGGCGGGAACCTCGCGAACGGTGACCCGGGCAACGATCTGCCGGCGATCATGATCGCCCTTGGCGCCACGCTCGTTGCGCGTGGCCCCAAGGGTGAGCGCGCCATTCCGGCCAACCAGTTCTACAAGGGGATCTACAGCACGGCGCTCGCGCCCGACGAAATCCTCACGGAAATTCGCGTCCCGGTCCCGCCGCCGCGGAGCGGCGGAGCGTATCTCAAGCTGAAGCGCAAGGTCGGCGACTTCGCCGCCGCCGCCGCGGCAGTGCAGGTCACGCTCGACGCGAAAGGCGCGATCGAGCGCGCCGGCATCGCGCTCACCAACGCCGGGCCGACGCCGGTCGAGGCGGCCGATGCGGCCAAGTACCTCGTCGGCAAGACGCTCGACGACAACGTGGTCGGCGAGGCAGCGCGGCTCGCCGCCGCGAAGAGCGCGCCAAGCGCCGATCAGCGGGGGTCGGTCGAGTACAAGCGGGAAATGGCGCGCGTGCTGGCCGGTCGTGCGCTGCGCAAGGCCGTCGAGCGCGCGGGAGGTCGTTGACCATGGCCAAGCATCGCATCAACGTGACCGTCAACGGGACCGCCCACGAGGCGGAGGTCGAGTCCCGCCTGCTGCTCGTGCACTTCATCCGCGAGGTGCTGCGGCTGACCGGCACCCACATCGGCTGCGATACGTCGCACTGCGGCGCTTGCACCGTGCACCTCGACGGCGAGCCGGTGAAATCTTGCACCGTACTCGCGGTGCAGGCCGACGGCTGCAAGATCCGGACCGTCGAGGGCCTCGAGCAGGGCGGCAAGCTCCATCCCGTGCAGGAG
>Ga0126383_10003042_pt1 | contig 11007 bp, 8 predicted proteins | sample PanSoiMetPlot_35_FD_96882 | JGI IMG/M metagenome (GOLD analysis project Ga0126383, IMG submission 96882) | Tropical forest soil microbial communities from Panama - MetaG Plot_35 | ecosystem: Environmental > Terrestrial > Soil > Tropical forest > Bulk soil | place: Panama | collected 2016-02-17
AATGCGCGGATCCACACGAACCCGCCGGTCAGCTTCGCCGGCACCAACCTCAGTTCGCTCCAGTGGGACGCCAACCCCGAAGGCAACCTGACCGGGTACGAGGTGGTGATGCGGGAGACCACGGATTCGGACTGGACCAGCGCGATCCCCGTCGGCAACGTCACCTCGGTCACGCTCAACATCTCCAAGGACAACGTGCAGTTCGGCATTCGCGCCGTAGACCAGGACGGGAACCGCAGCCCGGCGGCCTTCCCGCTTGCGGTGGGCTAGCCGTCGTCGAGCCCGGGGTGATCCCGGGGTGTCATCGCTGCCCCGCGGCTCAGCCGCGGGCAGCCGCTCCTGCCTGGCGGAGATTCTGCTCGGCGATCACGGGCGGCGTGGACCGGCCCGGTCGCCTATGGCCGACGGCCGGCCCGCTACCTCCGGAGGTACCGCAGGCCCTCGTTGAGGAGGCGGGCACCGAACGCGGTGGCTGCACCACCGACGATGCCCTTGGTAATGGTGTCCTGATGCTGGGTGCCGAACTTCCTGGCGCCCGCTATGACCGGGTCCGCCGCCGCGTGAAATCCCTCGGTAAAGGGCCCGGCGCCGCTCGCGGCATCGTAAGAACCCCTGACCATCCCGGCGGTTATGGCGACTGGAGATGCGGCGACGGCGATGGCGTCGGCCCAGAATCCACTCGTCTGCTCCATCTTCAGCTCCTGTCCCGAGGGCTGCCGGAGACAACCCGGCTTAGGCGCAAGTATAAAGCCGCTCCGCGCGCCCGAACGGCTGAGGAAAGTGCCGTCTTCCGGCTCGATCAGGTCACAGGAAGTTGTTGGGCCAGATCATCGTCCGCCACATGTGCGCTACCGGGGAACCGTCGAACCCGAGCCCCTCCGCGGGCTGGGCGAAGTGACGAGCCACCACGTCCTCGAACTCGCTGAAGTCCACGATGACGCCCGGATCGAACGAATAGATATCGTTGATCGTGATCAGCCGCGATGTCATGTACCACCGATGCTTGCGCGCCACCTCGGCCTCCCGGCACAAGTACTCGGGCGGGCGGTAGTCGCGGCCGAAATAGTCGATGTAGGCCTGCGGGTAGCTGTACCCCACCGACTCGTCCGCGAAGTAGCGCAGCGCCTCATGCTTCTCGATGGCCCACGCGACTTCCTCGTCGACGTACGGGGCGACCATCTGCGCGCCCCAGTAGCCGTGGTTGGCCGACAGCAGCCCGGCGATGGCGATGTCGTGCACCAGGCACGCCATGATGACCTTCTCGTCGAGCCCGTTCTCCCTCGCCACCTTGGCGCTTTGCAGCATGTGGTTGGTGCCGGTCTTGCTGAGGCGCAGCTGGTAGAAGTCCTTGAGCGTAGGGCGCTCGGGCATCGCGGGCAGCGCCGGGTTGTCACCCATCATGACGAGCGAGCCGGGGCGCCGCGCTTCCGCCATCAGCGTGGCCTGGCATCCGCTCAACGGCGTGCCCATGGTCGCCGCGGCCGGCGGGACGATGACGCGGCGCCTGCGGTCGACGGCGTCATCCAGCGGCTCTCGGACCCAGTTCGCCAGGCCCGCCTCCCGCAGCGAGGCAGGCAGTTCGGCGGGAGGCACCCGGGTGGAGGGCGGGGGTGCCGTGGTGGGCTCGGGCATGCGGCCACGTCCTTCCGGTATGCCGGGCGGCCCCTGGGTGGCGGGCCTCGGGCGGTGCTGCGCGACCGCCCTTCCTGCCGACTGTAGGCATCCTTGCGGCGGTTCCGCACTGCCGCGAGGGCTGGAATGCCGGCCATCGCGCGCGGTGCACCGCGGCGTACTCGGTCGCGCCGTGCGCGATCATGGTGCCGCCGGAGTCGCCGGTGCGCCGTCCGGAAGACCTCGCCGGGGTGCCGGTCGGCGTCGGGTACCGCTCCGGGAGCCACTTCGCCGCGCTGCAAGCCCTTGAGGCGGTGCTGCCTGCCGATAAAATCAGCCTGTCCTTCCAGGGCCCGCCCAACGAGCGGCTGGACGCGCTGCTGGAGCGGCAGGTCCCCGCGGGCACGATGTGGGCGGTACCGCTGTACATCGCCGAGGCCCTCGGGTTCCGTAAGGTCCTCGACGCCACGTTCATGATCGGGTTCCTGGTCAGCGGGACCGGCGTCAGCAAGGCCGACATCGAGAAATACCTGGCCGCCCTGCGGCGGGCACAGATGAAAATCGACCTGCGGCCCAAGGCGTATAAGCACTACCACCTGCGGGCGGTGCCGGAGAAGTACCGCGACCAGGTGGACGTGCGGGCCTTCGGCACCGGTGAGCGCATCGTCTTCCTGCCCTACACCCGGGAGGTCTTCGCCTCGACCCGGCAGTGGGCGCAGAGCCGCAACCTGTTCCCCGATCTGCCGCCCTCCCTGGCCAGCTACGACGAGGCCGTGCTGGCCTGAGAAGCCGGTTCCAGGTCACCCGTGGTTAGCGGCGCACCTAGCTTGCCACGGTTCCCTTGTCCCGCGACCGGGTGGGCCCGGTGATCAGGGTCAGCCCGGTGAAGGCGAGCAAGAACAAGATCACGAACCCGCCGTAGAAGGTGAGGAAGGCAGCCCACAGCGCGGGCAGCGCGGCGATCACGCAGGCCGCCCACACGGCCGCCTTCGCGCTCGCCGGCAGCCGGGCGGGCTCGGGAACCTGACAATCGTCCCGTACCCCGGTCGGCCCGGCCGGGGCCACCGGCGGTACCCTGACCGGCCCGGACGGGATGTCGGCAGTGATGGCGGCCAGCTCGCCATAGGTCCGCGATACCAGCGCCTCGCCCGCTCGCGTGTCGAGTTCATCGATGGTCAGGCGGCCCTGCACGAACGCGATCTTGAGGAACTCGAGCACCTGTTCTCGGTCGGCGTCAGACGCCCGCAGGTGGATGTGGGCACCGGCGGGCGCCGCCCTGTGACCCCACGGCCCTGTCGTCACCAGCGCCTCCTACCGCACAAAGCGTAACCCGGCGGCCCGCGGCCCGTCACCCCCGGCCGCCCGGTCCACCCGCAGATGGCCCGGCTTGCGGGGTGGCGAGGCGGGTGCGAGGGGAGGCAGCGGCCGTCGGCGCGGGGATGCGGGCGCGGTGGGAACGCCGGCGCCGACCGCGTTCTGACAGCGATCTGTGCGCCGGACTGGCAGCGCCTGGTGCTGGTTCTGGCAGCGCCATGGCCAACCATGGCCGTGACACGACAGGAGAGGAATCATGACGAACGCGATCGAAGCCAGTGGCTTGGTCAAGCGGTTCGGCAAGACCACCGCGCTGGCCGGGGTTGATCTGGTGGCGCGTCCAGGCACCGTGCTGGGCGTGCTCGGCCCAAACGGCGCCGGAAAGACCACGGCGGTGCGGATCCTGGCTACGCTGCTGCGCCCGGACGGCGGGCAGGCGCGGGTGTGCGGCTATGACGTCGGGCGGCAGGCCCATCAGGTGCGCCAGCTCATCGGGCTCACCGGGCAGTACGCGTCGGTGGACGAAGGGCTGTCCGGGGTCAACAACCTGATCATGATCGGCCGGCTGCTCGGCGAATCCCGGGCCCGCACCCGTGCGCGGGCCGCGGAGCTGCTGGAGCGGTTCGACCTCGCCGAGGCGGCGCAGCGGCCGGTGAAGACCTATTCCGGTGGCATGCGGCGCCGGCTGGACCTGGCCGCCAGCCTGGTCGGCAGCCCCCGGGTGTTGTTCTTGGACGAGCCGACGACCGGGCTGGACCCGCGGAGCCGGACCGAGGTGTGGGGCATGGTCCGCGGGCTGGTCGCCGACGGCGTCACGGTCCTGCTGACCACCCAGTACCTGGACGAGGCCGACCAGCTCGCCCACGACATCGTCGTGATCGATCACGGGAAGGTGATCGCCACCGGCACGCCGGATCAGCTCAAGGACCGGTCCGGCGGGCAGGTGCTGGAGGTGGAGCCGGCCAGCCGCGCCTGGCTGGACCGGGCCGCCGCCGTCCTGGCGAGGCGGACCGGCGCGCAACCGGCGACCGAGGCCGAGTCGGGCGTGGTGCGCGTCTCGGTGCCGGACGCCGCCGTGCTCCCCGTCATCATCCGCGACCTCGACGAGGCCGGTGTCGATCTGGCCGAGTTCACCCTCCGCAAGGCCAGCCTGGACGAGGTCTTCCTCGCCCTCACCGGCGGCCGGGCCGGAGACGACGGTCAGGCCAGCCCGCAGCATGCGGGCGACGAAATCCGAGAACTGGAGAGGAGCTCACGGTGACCGCGGCTACCTTGCCCTTCGCCGAGCCAGCGCCACGGCTCAGCCCGCTGACCGGGCTGCGCAATACCTTCACGCTGACGTGGCGGAGCGTGCTAAAGATCAGGACCAACATGGAGGACCTGGTCGGCCTGAGCCTGCAGCCGATCATGTTCCTGGTGCTGTTCACCTACGTCTTCGGTGGCGCGATCGCCGGCGGAACCCACGCCTATCTCCAGTTCGAGCTGCCCGGGCTGCTGGTCATGACCGTGGTCTTCGCCACCCTGGGCACCGGCCTGATGCTCAACCAGGACATCACCGGGGGGGTGTTCGACCGGTTCCGCACGCTGCCGATCGCCCGCTGGGCGCCGCTGGGCGGTGCCGTCCTCGGCGACATGGTGCGCTACATGATCTCGGTGGCGATCACCCTCGGCTTCGGCATGGTTCTGGGGTTCCGGATCGGGACCAGCCCGCTGTCGGCCGTTGCAGCCTGCCTGCTGCTGCTCACGTTCGCCCTGGCTATGTGCTGGGTGTCGGCGCTCATCGGCATGCTGGTGAAGACCCCGCAGGGCGTGCAGATGTTCGGCTTCCTGGCCATGTTCCCGCTGGTCTTCGGCAGCAACCTGCTGGTGCCGAAGGGGACCATGCCGGGCTGGCTGCAGTCGTTCGTGAACGTCAACCCGATGACCGACCTGACCAGCGCCGAACGCGGGCTGCTGACCGGCGGGCCGGCCGGCCCGCCGGCGCTGCACTCGCTGCTGTGGGCGCTCGGCATCTTCGTGGTGTTCGCGCCGCTGGCGGTCCGCGCCTACCGCCGCCGCACCTGAGCCCGCCCGGCGCGGCCGCCCGGCGCACAAACCAGCTACGTGCTCGCAGAAGACCCGGCGGAGTCTTCCGCGAGCGCGAGCGCGTCCGCATAACCAAGGTCGCGGCCGCGCTGGTACGCGGCGTCGAACGCGGCCTCGCCCAGCGCCTTCCGCGCGGCATCCCTGGCCTCCGGGGCGTCCAGGCTGCCGTGGTCGAAGGCGCTGCGGATCGAATGGGCGGCGCCGAGCAGGACCGCCGCGCGTTCCGCGGCGGCCTGGCCGCCGCCGGTCCACATCATGGCGGCGGCTATGCCGTCGACCACGACGGCGATGGCCGACCGGTCCTGGCTCTCGCGCGCCAGGCGCAGCGCGGCAGCGAGCCCGGCCCGGCCGTCGGCGACCTTGCCGGACCGGATGTCCGCCAGCGCGGCCCGGTTCTGCGCCTGCGCCCGGAACGAGCCGATCATCATGGCGTTCTTGGCCGCCATCCGGGCATCCAGCCGCCGGCTGATCTGGCCGGCCTCGGCCAGATCACCGCGCAGCCAGGCCAGTTCCGCCTTGACATAGGCGATCCACAGGTCGCTCTCCGCGTCTCCCTGCTCCCGGGCGGACCGCTCGGCCCGGGCGATGTCGGCGAGGGCGCCACGATGGTCCCCGAGGCGGCTGCGGGACCTGGCCAGGCTGGCGTGCATCTGCGCGGTGTCTTCCCAGTCCGTCAGCTCCCCGCTCAGCGCCACCGCCTGCTCCAGCGCGGCGATGGCCCGGGCATGGTCCCCGTCGAGCGCGGCAAGCTCCGCCTGGCCCACGAGCGCCAGGGCGACGCCCCAGTTGTCGCCGAGCGCCTGGAACCCGGCGAGCGCCTCGGCGGACTCGCGGGCCACGTCGTCCAGGCGGCCCAGGGCTATCGAAGAGAACGCGTGCATGAGCCGGGCGCCTGCCCTGGTCCACGGGTCGGCGGACTCGAAGTGGGCGGCGAGCACCTGGAGCGCCTGTTCCGGGTCCCGCTTCTCATAGAGCGCGAGCATCACGGCGCCAACGACCACCAGCGGATGCGGCGGGCGGCCGCCGGGCCCCTCACCGCTGGTGGCCGGGTCCCGGGCCATCAAGCCCTCCACGTCCGCCAGCGGCTGCCGGACCGCGGTGATGTCCCAGTTGGCGTTGAGCGAGGTCAGCGCGCAGACGGCACGGGCGTGCACCACGTCGACGTCGCGGCCGGCCACGGCACCCTCGCTGATCGCCAGGATCTCCGTGGCCAGGGCACCGCTCTCGCGGCGTTGCCCGCGCAGCAGCCAGAACCAGCCCAGCGCCTGCCCGAAGCGCAGCGCCAGCGCCGCATCGCGGCGATCGATCGCCCAGCGCAGCGCCGCGTGGATGTTGTCCTGCTCGGTGGCCAGCCGGCGCAGCCAGCCCGACTGGCCGGCGCCCCGCAGCAACGGGTCGGCCGTCTCGGCCAGGTGCAGGAAGTGCACGGCGAGCGCCCGCCGGACCTGGTCTTCCTCACCGGCTTCGGCCAGGCGCTCGGCGCAGTAGGCCCGGATCGTCTCCAGCATCCGGTACCGCGGCTCGCCGTGCTCGGTCACGATGAGGAACGACTTCTCGACCAGGCCGAAGAGCGCGGGCAGGACGGCCGCCGCGGGTAGCGCCGCGTCCTGGCACACCTGTTCCGCCGCGGTCAGCGTGGCCCCGCCCGGGAATGCCGCCAGCCGCCTGGCGAGCACTTGTTCCGGCCCGGATAGCAGCTCCCAGCTCCAGTCCACGACGGCGCGCAGCGTCTGGTGCCGCGGCACGGCCGTCCTGCTGCCCCCGGTCAGCAGCTCGAACCTGGCATCGAGCCGCTCCGCGAGCTGGGCCGCAGACAGCGTGCGCAGCCGGGCCGCGGCCAGTTCGATGGCCAGCGGCATGCCGTCCAGCGCGCGGCAGATCCGGGCCACGTCGGCGGCGTTCGCACCGTCCACCCGGAAACCCGGCCGCACCGCCGTGGCCCGGTCGGCCAGCAGCCGGACCGAAGCGTAACCCGCCACCTGGCTGCCGCTGTCGGGCGCTGGCGGCACCGGCAGCGGCGGTACCGGCCACAGCGCCTCGCCGGTGATCCGCAGCGGTTCCCGGCTGGTCGCCAGCACGCGGACGCCGGGGCAGCCAGCCAGCACCTCATCGGCGAGCTCGGCGGCGGCCGCGACGACGTGTTCACAGTTGTCCAGGATCAGCAGGTCGCGCCGTTTCGCGAGGGCCGTCACCAGCCGCTGGGCCGGGTCGGCAAGCCCTCCGGTCGGGCCGGCCCCGGCCTTGGCGATCACCGGGCTCTCCCGGATGCCGAGCGCGTGGAGCACCGCGTAGGGCACGTCGCCGGGGTCGGTCACCTGCGTCAGCTCCACCAGGTACACCTGGTAGCCCGCCGGTTCTCCGCCGGGCTCCGCGTCCGCCGCGCGTGACTCCTGAGAGAGCAGCGCCGCCAGTTCGATGGCCAGCCGCGTCTTGCCAGCCCCGCCCGGGCCGGTGAGCGTGACGAGCCTGCCCTCGGCCAGCATCTTCCGCACCCGCGCCACGTCCTCGTCCCTGCCGACGAAGCTGGTCAGCGGCTTGCGCACGGTGGCCGCTCGCGCGGTCGGCGGCGGGTTCTCTGGCGCCAGCCGCTCCGCGGCAGATACGTCGGCCGGGCCGCCGGGACGGTCGGCCTCCGGCGGTGGCTGGCCCCAGGTTCGCTCCGGCAGGTCCTGCCGGAGCACGCCCAGGTGGATCTGCTCGAGCTGGGGGGACGGGTCCACCCCCAGTTCGGTGGCGAACAGCTCGCGCGCCTGCGCGTACTCCGCGAGTGCCTCCGCCTGGCGGCCGGCCGCGTACAGCGCGCGCATGAGCAGCCCGCGCGGGCGCTCGGCCACCGGGTCGGCGGCGATCATGGCGCGCAGCTCGCCGACCAGGCTGTCGCTCTCGCCCAGGGCCAGGCTCGCCTCGATGAGGTCCAGCGCGGCGCCGGTGCGCAGCTCCTCCAGGCGCGCGGCGGGCCCGGGCGCGAACCGGGCGGCGGAAGCATCCGCCAGCGCGGGCCCGCGCCAGGCGTCGAGGGCCTCGCGCAGCATCCGCCTGGCGGTCGCCGGGTCACCGGAGGCCAGCGCCCGACCGCCGTTCCGCGCCTGCGCCTCGAACGCCACCGCGTCGACCCGGTGCGGCTCGAGCGCCAGCCGGTAGCCCGCCGGGTGCGATTCGATCACCTGGTCGCCCAGGCCAGCCTCGCGCAGCACGGTGCGCAGCCGGGACACCAGGGATTGCAGCGCGTTGCCCGAGTTGGCCGGTGGCTCGTCCTCCCAGAGCCGCTCGATCAGCGAGTAGCCGGGCACCACCCGCCCCACGTCCAGGGCCAGCAATATGAGCAGCATGCGCACCCGGTACCCGCCGACCCGCACCGGCCGGCCAGCCTCGTCGTAGACCGCGAGCGTTCCCAGTAGCCCGATCCGCACCGTGCCTCTCTCCGCCGCCAAGGTTCATGGTGGTCGCGCACGCTGACATTCCATTGTCGGCCGTCGGCTGGCCCGCCGCGCACGCCACCCGCTCCGGCCGCTTCGATTTTCCTGCAAAACGGCTGGCACAGGCTACCTGACAGGCACGGGCGCACCGAGGCCGGGCAAACTGGGCGGGGCGGCGGGGTGGCAGCCCTCACCAGGCTGCCCGGCGTGTGGGTAGCTCAGCCGGACCAGAGCGCGCCGAGGTCCGCGTCGATCCGCGCGGTGAGCGCCGCGGTTGCGGGCAGCCGCGGCGGCGGTGGCGCGGCCTCGATCGTTTCGCAGGCGGCCAGGGCGGCGGCATCGAGGAACCGGGTGAGCTGCCCGTAACTGTGCCGGTCGTCGTTGGCGAGCCGGTGGTGGTGCAGCCGCATCGGCGCGTACAGGTAGAGGTGGTCGCGCGCCCTGGTGACCGCGACGTAGAACAGCCGCTGTTCCTCGGCGAGCCCGGCCGGGGTGCTCAGCGCCATGTCGCTGGGCACCGCACCGTCGACCAGGTGGGGTAGGTGCACCACGGGCCATTCCAGGCCCTTGGCCGAGTGCACGGTGGAGATGACAAGGAAGTCCTCGTCGTGGCGGGGCGGCCCGGCGAGGTCCGAGGCCGATACGGGCGGATCAAGCGCCAGCTCGACGAGCGCGTCGTGCAGCGATGGCCTGCTCGCGGCCGCGTCGGCGAGCCGTTCCAGGTCGGCGATGCGGACATCCGCGTCGGGGTAGCGGGCCCGCAGCGGGGCGTCCAGAGCGGCCAGGATCGCGGTTGCGCGCTGCGGCGTGTGCTCCTGGGCGGCGGCGCAGGCCAGGCTGGTCACGGTGGCGGTCAGGTCGTCACGCGCGCGCCGCGGCGCCTCGGCGGCGGCGTCCGGCCACCGGTCGAACGGGCCGGGATCGGCCGGGCGCAGGATGTCCAGTACCCGCCGGGCGCGCACGGCCCCGATGCCCTCGTGCAGCCGCAGCACCCGGAACCAGGCGATGTCGTCGGCGGGATTGGCGACGATCCTGGCGGCCGCCAGGAAGTCCTTCACGTGCGCGGCCTCGGTAAACCGCAGCCCGCCGTACTTGACGAACGGGACGCCGCGGGCGGCCAGTTCGATCTCCAGCACGTCGCTGTGATGCGCCGCGCGGACCAGGACTGCCTGGTCGCGCAGGTCGGTGCCGGCCTCGCTGGCGTCGAGCACCCGGGCGCAGATCTCCCGGGCCTGCGTGGCCTCGTCATGGCAGCGGACCAGCGCCGGGGCCGCCCCGGCCTCGCGGGCGGCGCGCAGCGCGAGCTCCAGCCCGGAGGATTGCGGGCGCACCGCGTTGGCCAGCCGCAGCACCGCCTGCCTGGACCGGTAGTTGCGGACCAGCCGGACAACGGTCAGGCCCGGGTAGCTCACCGTCAGGTCGCGCAGGTGCCGCGGGTCGGCGCCGCGGAAGCCGTAGATAGCCTGAGCGTCGTCGCCCACGCAGGTCAGGCCGTCGCCACCGGGGGCAAGCAGCCGCACGACGTCGGCCTGGACCGCGTTGACGTCCTGGTACTCGTCCACCAGGACCGCATCGAACATGCCCCGCAGGACCGGCCCGGCGGCGGGGTCGGCCAGCGCGGCCCGCCACATCAGCAGCAGGTCATCGAAGTCGACCAGGCCGTGGCCGCGCTTGTGCGTGACATAGCCGCGGAACAGCTCACTGAGCTGGCCGGTGTACTCGGTGCACCAGGGGAACCCGCCGCGCACCACCTCCGCGACCGTCTGCTGGGTGTTCACGCACCGGGTGTAGATGTCGGCGCACACCGCCGCCCGCGGCCCGCGGCGCTGCGTGCCCGCCAGGCCGTGCTCGGCCCGCCGGGCGTCGAGCACGTCCGCGGTATCCGACGGGTCGATGACGGTGAACTCCGGCGGCAGCGAAAACGACTCCGCGTGCTGGCGGATGATCCGGTGGGCGATCGCGTGGAACGTGCCGCCGGTGATCCGCCCGCTGGCCGGCCGGCCGTTCGCGGGGCGGGCGCAGGCGATAGCCCGGGACAGCATGTCGTCGGCCGCGCGGCGGGTGAACGTCAGCAGCAGGATCCGGGGCGGCGGCACGCCCTGCTCACACAGCCACGCCGCCCGGGCCACCAGCGTGCGCGTCTTCCCGGTGCCGGCCCCGGCCAGCACCAGCAGCGGCCCGCCGGGATGCGTCGCCGCCTGGCGCTGCTCGTCGTTCAGCCCGTCCAGCACACCCGTCGGCTCGAACATACAGACGAATGTAACGGAACGCCCGCACGCCACCCAGGCCGCCACGCTGGCACGCCCAGGGCCCGCTCGGCCGGCGCGCTAACCACCAGCGCCACTTCCATTGTCACGGACACTTTTGGGTTCTATGCGCGGAAAAGTGTCCGTGATCATGGAAGCCAGGCCGATGCGGCTGGATTCGGATTTGTTCTGCCACCCCCATGGGCCAGATCGCCATGATCATGAAGGCGGGTTGGAGTGCCTTCGGTGTGGATGTCCTTGACCGGGCGGTGCCAGGGGCCGAGACTAATCCGGCAACCATGAGCGCATTCGCCCAGCGGAACGGAGCCTGACGG
>Ga0126383_10003044_pt1 | contig 11005 bp, 8 predicted proteins | sample PanSoiMetPlot_35_FD_96882 | JGI IMG/M metagenome (GOLD analysis project Ga0126383, IMG submission 96882) | Tropical forest soil microbial communities from Panama - MetaG Plot_35 | ecosystem: Environmental > Terrestrial > Soil > Tropical forest > Bulk soil | place: Panama | collected 2016-02-17
CTTGTTCACGAAATCCGCAAAGCAGCGCCGCACGTCATCCATGTCGTGGTAATAATCCATGTGCTCGCGATCGATGTTGGTCACCACGGCGATCATCGGCGTCAGCATCAGGAACGAGCGATCGCTTTCATCGGCTTCGACGACCATCAATTCACTTTTGCCCAGACGCGCATTGGAACGGTAGCTGCGTACGATGCCGCCTACGACAAACGTCGGATCGAGTCCCGCCGCTCCCAGCACCGTCGCCACCATCGAGGTGGTGGTGGTCTTGCCATGCGACCCGGCACAGGCGACGGTGTAAGGCTTCATGCGCATCAACTCCGCGAGCATCTCGGCCCGCGGAATCACCGGAATCGAGCGCCGCCGCGCTTCGATAATTTCCGGATTGTCTTCGCGCACCGCAGTTGAGCGCACCACCACGTGGGCGTCGCCGACATTCGCCGCGTCGTGGCCTTCGGTGACTTCCACCTTCAACGCTTCCAGCCGCGCCGTGACCTCTGATTTCTTTTGATCAGAGCCGGTGACTCGAAATCCGAGGTTCGCCAGCACCTCGGCGATGCCAGACATGCCGATGCCGCCGATGCCGATGAAGTGAATATGTTGAAAGGGTCGGAACATTTTCGGAGCGCCGACATCCTGGTCGGCGGTGCGCGAGCATCCCTGCTCGCTCTTTACCCGCTCGCTATCGCTCGCGGTTCTGTATCAACTTCTCAATCAAATCAACCGTGGTCGCGGCCGCATCCCGGCGCGCCAGCTTTCGCGCCGCGTCTTCCATCGCCGAAATCTTTTCGGGCTCATCAATCAGCGCCGTGATCTCCCGGGCCAGCCGCTCACCGCTTAATTCATCCTGCAGAATCATGCGCGCGCCGCCCGCGTTTTGCAGCGCTTCGGCATTGCGCCGCTGCTCCAACTGGCCCGGCAGCGGCACCATGATTGCTGCCTTGCCCGCCGCCATCAGTTCAGCGCTGGTGGTGGCGCCCGCGCGCGAAATGATCAAGTCGTTCGCCGCGAATGAGTCGGTCATCTGATCGATGTACTCGCGCGCCTCTGCATTCCACCCGCTGGCTGCATAAGCATCGCGCACTCTCACAAAATCTGCGGGGCCGCTCTGGTGCGTCACCCGCAACCGTTCACGATGCGCCGCCAGATGCGGCAGCGCCGCAATCATGGCTTCATTGATGGCGCGCGAGCCCTGCGATCCGCCAAACAGGAGCAGCGAGACACATGCTGCATCGCGCTGCTTCCGATCGATCTCAAAGAACTCGCGACGCACCGGGTTCCCGGTGACGACGCCCTTGCCGGGAAAGTAGGGCAACGCCGCATCGAACGAAACGGCCGCGGCATCGACAAATCGCGCCAGTCTGCGATTTGTAAAACCGGGCACCGCGTTCGACTCCATCAGCAACGTCGGCAGCCGCATCAACGATGCCGTCATCAAAACCGGGCCGCTGACATATCCTCCGGCGCCGACGACTGCGTCCGGGGCGAAGGCCCTGATCACCTGGCGCGCCGCCAGAAAACTTTTCGGCAAAATTGCCAATCCGCGCAGCCGCTGCATCAGGCCCATGTTCACCAGCCCGGCGCTTTCAATGAGCGAAAGTTCAAATCCGGCTTGCGGCACCAGACGATTTTCCAAACCGCGCGCCGTGCCGACGAAGCGAACTACCGAGGCCGGGTCGCGCCGCATAATCTCTTTGGCCACCGCGATGCCCGGATAGATGTGACCGCCGGTGCCGCCGGCGGCAATCAACACGCGCATGGCTCACCCATAGCGCGCCCGCGCAACGGCGGTGGCGCGCTGCCGCGGCAAGCGCTTTTTACGCGCGCGCGGCGCTTCGTCCCAGTCATCTTCATATTCGCCGTCATCAACCGTGGCCGGCTTTCCGAGCGCCGCATACTGCGAGATGTTCAGCAGGATCCCCACACCCGCGAGGGTCGGCACCAGAGACGATCCGCCATACGAAATGAACGGCAAGGGAATGCCTTTGTTAGGAACAATCGCCAGCACCACACTGATGTTCAAAAGCGCCTGGGCCACGATACCGATGACAATGCCCAGTCCGAGCAACATGCCAAAACGATCCGGCGCGCGCAAAGCTGCGCGCACTCCGCGCCAGAGAAAAATCCCGAACACGAAGACGATGATCAGCGCGCCGACTAAACCGAGCTCTTCACCCACCACCGCGAAAATGAAATCGGAATGGGCAAACGGCAAAAACAGCAGCTTCTGTTTCCCCTGCGCAAAGCCGAGACCATGAGTGCCGCCCGAGCCGACCGCGATCAGCGACTGCACCGTTTGATAGCCGGCGCCCTGGGCATCGGCCCAGGGATCGAGGAACGACGCCAGCCGCCGCATGCGAAACGGCGTGAAGATCAACATCTTCCCGACGTAAAGGAGGGCCGGCACCGAAGCATAGAACACATGGCGCGGCCGCACGCCGGCGGCGAAGCAAACGGTCACGCCGGCAATCGCCAGCATCAGCGCCGTGCCCAGATCGGGCTCCTTAATAACCAATCCGGCCAGCAACCCAATCACCAGCATGCAGGGAATGAACGTGCGAAAGAAGGACGACTCGTCACCCGCGCGCCGCTCCAGGAAGCGCGCGAGAAACAGCACCAGGGCGAGCTTGGCAATCTCCGATGGTTGCAGCGAGAAAGAACTAAATCGAATCCAGCGCCGCGCGCCGTTGATTGGCCGAAAACCAAAAACCGCCAGCAGCAACAGGACGGTGACGAGCAGCAATCCGTACACGATCCAGCGCCGGTTCAGGTTCTGATAATCGAAGTTCATCGCGACGAACATCACTACCAACCCGATCGAGGTCCATAGCGCCTGCTTGGTCAGATAGAAGAACTGGCTGTGGTTCTCCTGCTGCGCGATCACCGCCGAGGCGCTGTAAACCATGACCACCCCGAACAGCGCGAGGCCGATAGTCGCCGAGAAGAGCCATCGATCGATTTGTAACTTCTGCTGCATAGATAAATCAGCCGCAAAGGGCACAGAGGCCCGGAGCAGGAAATAGAAAATTACCGCTTGCGTCCTTGCTGTTTGTTCATCCTCTGTGTCTCTGTGTCTCGGTGGCTAAATCAATAACCATATCTTTGAAAACCCGCCCGCGATGCTCAAAACTTTCGAACATATCGAAACTCGCGCACGCCGGCGCGAGCAGGACCACGTCGCCCGGTTCCGCCTCAGCAAAACTCCTGGTCACCGCGTCGCGCATGTCTGACGCGAACTCGTAAGGCGCGTCCTCGCCAATTTCAGATTCGATGGTGGGCGCGTCTTCACCGATCAGGATCATCTTGCGCACCCGCGCTTTGATTAATTCGCGCAAGGGCGAGTACGGCGCTTTTTTGCCTCGGCCGCCCAGAATCAGCACAACCTTTCCCGGTTCGCGCGAAAAAGCCTCGAGCGCCTTGGCCGTCGCGTCCACACTGGTGGCCTTGGAATCATTGATAAAACGCACGCCGTTGATTTCCCCAACTTCCTCGAGGCGATGCTCGACCGGTTGAAAATTTCGGACTGTTTCAGCCAGCGAATCGGGGGCCGCTCCGCAGGCCAGCCCCGCGGCAAAGGCCGCCAGCACGTTTTCCACGTTGTGCGTGCCGCGCAGCTTCATTTCTTCGCGCGACATCAAGGCCCGCTCTCCGTGCGGCGTCCGCGAAACCAGATTTGCGCCTCGCAGGAACAGCCCTTCGTCGAGTTCACGGGCGACACTGAACTGCACCACGTGCGCCCGCAACCCCTTGGCCCAGGACGAAACAATCTCGTCGTCCGCATTCAGAATCGCGATATCGCTGCTCGCTTGATTACGAAAGATGTTGTGCTTGGCCGCAGCGTAATCCATCAGCGATTCATAACGGTCCATGTGGTTCGGGGTCACGTTCAGCACGGCCGCCACATTGGGATGAAAGTCGACGATCGTCTCCAGCTGAAAACTGGAAAGCTCCACCACGTTCCAGCCGTCAGCGCGCGACGAATCAATCATCGAGATCAGCGCGGTTCCGATGTTTCCGCCCACCTGCACGTTAATTCCCGCGTCTTTCAGCATCTGCCCAATCAACGAGGTCGTCGTGGTCTTGCCGTTCGATCCGGTAATGGCCACCGTGCGTCCTTTAATAAAGCGCGAGGCCAGTTCGACTTCGCCAATAACCTCAGCGCCCCGGCGATCCGCATAGCGAATGGGAATCGACCTGGTCGGAACGCCGGGACTGACCACCACCAGATCGATTTGATCCAGCAACCAGGACGGCGGCTCGCCTTCGATTAAGCCCACCCCACCGGATTTCAACTCGAGCGCAGCGGGCGACCACTCGGCGAGCGGCTTGCGATCGTTAAGCGCGACCGTCGCGCCGCGCTGGGCCAGAAACCGAGCGCTGGCAATGCCGCTGCGGGCCGCGCCGATTACCAGAGCTTTCCGTCCGCTGATTTCCAATCAAACTCAAAACTTTCCCGTTTAGAGGCGGGCTACTGCCCGCCACTTCTTTCAGCCACACAACGCGGCGGGCAGTAGCCCGCCTCTAAACGACTTAAAAAGACCTATCTCAGCTTCAATGTCGACAGACCCAGCAACGCAAACAGAATTGCCAGGATCACAAAGCGAAAAACGATCTTCGATTCCTTCCACCCCACCATTTCGAAATGATGGTGCAGCGGCGTCATCTTAAAGACCCGGCGGCCGACGCCGCTGGTGCGCTTGGTCATCTTAAACACGCTCACCTGCAACATCACCGACAAGGCTTCCATTACGAACACGCCGCCAACGATCACCAGCATGAATTCCATCTTGGTAAGCACCGCGATGGTTCCCACGGCGCCGCCGATTGCCAGGCTACCGACATCCCCCATAAAAACTTCCGCGGGCGGCGCGTTATACCAAAGAAAACCGAGGCTCGCCCCGACCATCGCCCCGCAAAAAACGCTCAACTCCGCGGCCTCAGGCAGATGCGTGAGATCCAGGCGGTCAGCCCAACGCGCATCGCTGCTCAAGTAAGTGAAGGCCGTGAGCGCGCCCATCGCAATAAAAGTAATGCTGATGGCCAGGCCATCGAGCCCGTCCGTCAGGTTCACCGCGTTCGTCACCAACAGCAGGAAGCCGACAATTAGCAAAAGGTAAACATACGGCCCAATGACGCTGATCCCATTTGGATCGGCAGTGCTCTTGAAAAATGGAATACTGACGTTCCACGAGTACTTCTGATGCAGCCCATATCTTGCGGCGTAGTAATTTCCGAGATAGAGCGCCAGCCAAACACCTATCGCGATGATCAATTGAAACGCCAGTTTCTGACGGCCGGTCAGTCCCAGGCTGCGCCGCTTAACCAACTTGATGTAATCATCCGCTAAACCAACGGCCCCGAAGCCCAGGGTCGCCACGATCGTAATCCAGATGTAGAGTCCCGACAGCCTCGCCCATAACAAAGTCGAGAGAATGACCGCGCCGATAATCAGCAGTCCGCCCATCGTCGGCGTATCGCGTTTGGCGATGTGCGCCTGCGGGCCCTCTTCGCGAATTTGCTGCCCGATGTTCCATCTCTTGAGCCCCGCGATCAGCTTTTTCCCAAACAGCAGGGAGATTAGCATCGCAGTTACTGAGGCATAGGCCGTGCGGAACGTAACGTACTGAAAAACGTTCAGCGCCTTTACGAGATACCAATCCTGCTCTTTGTAGCGGCCGTAGATCAGCTCGTAAAGGATGTAATAGAGCATTCTTGGAGCGCCGGCATCAGGGCCGGCGGTTCGTGCGCGCCTGTGCGCGTTACGGTCTGCGCCCTCCCCAATGGTCGGGGCTCCTGCCGCGCTGGTTATCGATCGTTGCCCTGATCAGATAACGGAAATTTCTGTTTCAGCGCTTTCACAACTTTATCCGTTTCCACGCTGCGCGAGCCCTTCACCAAAACCAGATCGCCCGCGCGAATCTCTGCCACGGCCGCGGCCGCGGCCTCATCTGAACTTTCAAAGAGTCGCGTCGCGGCCGCCCCGGCTTCACGCGCGCCGGCGATTAAATCCGCCGCGAAGCCGCGCACGCCCCACACTAAATCAATTCCCAAACGCGCAATCTCGTGGCCAGCCTCACGATGCATCTGTGGCGACTCCGGCCCCAACTCCAGCATCTCGCCGGCAATTACCAGCCGCCGCTTTACCTGGTCCCGAGCTTCAGCCAGGGTGTGGACCATGCTGAGCAGCGAACGCGGATTCGAATTGTACGAATCGTCGACCACCGTAAAGCCACCGGCGAAATTCAGAATCTCGCCGCGCATTTTTGGCGGTTTCACTGAGCGCAAGGCGTCCGCGATCAATTCGGGCTTGATCTTGAGCGCCGTTGCCACGGCTGAGGCCGCGAGCGAATTCATCAAATTATGCGCCCCCGTCATGGGCAAATCCGCCGCCGCTTCGCCGAGCGGCGTCTTCAGGCGAAAACGGATCGAGCCGAACCGCGCCGTATCAATTTCCCGCGCCGTCACGTCCGCTGCATTTTGGATTCCAAAGGTCAGGGTCGGGCCATCCGTTTTCGACTTCATTTTCATGACAAGTTCGTCGTCCGCATTCAGCACGGCCACGCCGCCAGGTTTCAGGCCTTCGATCAGTTCGGCCTTCATGGCGGCGACGGTTTCAATCGTGCCCAGATGCTCCAAATGCACGGGCGCGACCATTAATTCCACGCCGACATCAGGCGGCGTGATTTGCACGAGGCGACGGATTTCGTGCGTGGGTGAGGACATTCCCATCTCAAGCACGGCCAGGTTGTAAGCTTCAGGACTGCGGCCGCGGCTGACCATCTGTAATACCGACAACGGCAGACCCAGGCCGTTGTTGTAATTACGTTCACTCTTCAATACCCGATAGCCGCAGTGCGACATCACGTGCGCGGTCAATTCCTTGGTCGTCGTTTTGCCCGCGCTGCCGGTAATCCCAATCACCGGCTGGCCCCACTGCTCGTAAACCTTGCGCGCCAGTGTCTGCAATGCCGCGATCACGTCGTCGACGATCAGCAGCCGTCCGATTAATGACCCCGGGCCATCCGCTCCGGCGACCCACTCGCGGCGGGCGACCGCAGCGACCGCGCCTCTCTCAAGCGCGCCGGCGATGAAGGCGTGCGCATCGGCAAATGTTCCATTAAACCCGGCCCGCTCGTAGTCCGGCTGCGACAAGGCGAAAAAAAGTTCGCCGGCTTCAGTCGTCCGCGAGTCGATCGAGAAGTCCAGTATTTGTTTGTCAAACAACTCGGGCAGCAGACTGTCGGTAGTCGCGCCCATCAATGCCGCTGCGGTTCGAATATTCATAAGTCAGCACCAGCGCCGGTAACGCGTGGTTGTTCTTTGATATTGAGTCTTCTCTCTATCAGAGATCAATCCCGACGCGTCGGGATACTGACTCAGTTTCGTCGCGCGAAATCAACTCGCACGGTTTGCCCCGCGCCAATCTCAGTGCCCGCCGCCGGATACTGCTGCGTCGCGAAACCGTCGCCGCGCGCTTCCAGGCGCAAACCCAGTTGCGCGCACATGCGCAAAGCGTCGCGCACACTCTGACCGCGCAGGTCCGGCATCAGCGCGCCGCGATTGGTGGCCATCGCAAAGACCACTTCGCTGTTCCGGCCGGCAAAACTCCTGGAGGCAACCACTTTCGGCAGCGTCTCTTCGCGCTGTTCAGTTTGCGCGGCGTCTTCTTTCATTTGCTGGGGCGAGGGTTTGGTTATTCCGGCAATCAATGACGGCACGGTTTTGACTTCCGTATCCGGCGTGACATTGAGTTCCGGCAAAACTTGTTCGGCAATATCGCGAAATACGGGCGCGGCCACGTCGCCCCCGTGATATGAGCCCATCGGCTCATCGATGACCACGATAATCACCACCGCCGGGTTATTCACGGGCGCAAACCCGACAAACGATCCAATAAATTTGGTGGCCGAGTAGGTGTGAGTCTTAGGGTCGATTTTCTGCGCGGTGCCGGTTTTTCCGGCGGCCGTGTAACCTTCGAGCTGCGCCTTCTTCGCCGTGCCGTGAATGGTTACGTTCTCAAACATGCCGCGCAGCGCCGCCGTCGTTTCCGGATTGAGCGCTTTCCGCGTCTCAGGTTTGGCTTGATAGACGACGGTGCTGTCCGGCATGCGCAATTCACGGACCACATGCGGCTTGATCCAGGTGCCGCCGTTTGCCAGCGCCGAGTAGGCGGTGGCCATTTGCAAAGGCGTGACGCCGACTTCCTGACCCATGGCGAGTGAGCCAATCGACGACGGCTGCCAGCGATTAACCGGCCGCAGAATCCCGGGCGACTCGCCATTCAAATCAACGCCCGTGCGCGATCCGAAACCCAGTCGCTTCATGTAGTCGTACATCGTCTCATTGCCCGCCAGCAGTCCCAGCTTGATGGCCGCCACGTCGCTCGACACGGCCAGGGCGTCAGTCACCGACAGCACGCCGAACGGCTTGTGATCATGAACCACGCGGCCGGCGACCGTGATCGAACCCATCTGGCAATCGATCTTGTCGTCGGGCTTCACCAGTCCTTTTTCGATGGCGGCCGCGAAAGCCACGATCTTGAAAGTCGAGCCCGGCTCATAAATATTCTGCACCGCGATGTTGGTGCGATCTTCGGCCGTGACGCTGGCGGGATTGTTGGGATTGAACGTCGGCGCATTGGCCAGCGCCAGAATCTCGCCGGAGCGCGGATCCATGACGATCGCCGTTCCCGATTTCGCATGACTGCGCTCGACCGCCGCGGTCAGCGCCTGCTCGGTTCGATATTGAATTAGCTGATCGATCGTGAGCACGATGGTCTGGCCGGGATGCGGCTGCACTTCGTAACTTTCAAAAGTGCGCTGATCGCGGTCATGCTCCAGATAAACCTTACCGGCCTCGCCGCGGATTTTTTCGTTGTAGTATTGCTCCACGCCGCCGAGTCCGATTTCGTCAGTCCCCACAAATCCCAGCACATGCGCCGCCAGGGCATCATTCGGGTAATAACGCTTGGGCTCCTTGCGTGAATAGACGCCGGTGAGTTCCAACGCGTCGAGCTTACCCGCGCGCTCCATTTCCAGGCGGCGGATCAGCCAGATAAATTTCTTGTTGGCTTCCTTGGCTTCGGTGAATTTTTTGACGAGCTCTGCGCGATCCAGACCGGTCACGGCCGCTATCTTCCGCGCCGTTTCTTCCACATTGATGACTTCGCTGGGATCGCTATAGAAGGATTCGGTGTCGAGGCTGCGGGCCAGTTCGCGTCCCTGCCGGTCGAGGACCTGGCCGCGGGTGGGCGACGTTTCGATGGAGCTCAGCTGTTGACTGCGAGCGCGGGAGGCGAGTTCGTCATGCCGGTGAATTTGCAGCTGCGCCAGACGGCCGCCGATGACCAGCATCCACAGCACCAGGCCAATCGCTACGAACAGTATTCGGCGATGCGCGCTTGGCGCGCCCGGCGCATCGTTGCCACTAGTACGACGGGGCATTCAGCTCTCCAGAGAGGTGATGGCATCAGCGATCGCGCTCTTTCACCCGCGTCGGCTGATTGCTTGGTTTTGGGGGCGTCCTGGCTGCACTCTTCTCGACCGGGGTTTTTGTGTCGCGCGTTTCCGCGGCACGGGTGAGAGGATCCAATTGAGCGGCTTGCATCGGCTGCATTCCCAGTTGCCGTGCCGCTTGTTCTAAACGCGCCGGACTGGTGGCGACCTCTTTCTGGACCGCCAGCCGCCGCTGCTCTTCTTTCGCGTCGGTCAGCGCATTGCGCAGTTTTTCTGTCTGATATCCCACGCGCAGCGCCGCGAAGTGCTGATGACCCGCGTAGAGAAACCCGATGGCCAGAATGGCGGCCGCGGTCAGCAGCGACGAGAATCGCTTCACTGCCGTGCGGTCCGGCTCTCTGACGACTACCGGCGCATTTCGATGTCTTGAAGGAACTCTGCGCATGGTGTTTCTCCGTGGCCGCGGTCAGGCGGAACTGCGAACTCAGATTTTACTGGCGCCTCTGAGCTTGGCGCTGCGGCTCCGCGGGTTCCCGGCCACCTCTGGCTCACCGGGAGCGATCGCGCGCCGCGTCAGGATTTCCACCTTCTTCGTCGCGCCGCAAATACATTTCGGCAGCCGCGGCGGACACTGGCACTTACCGGAAAGCCTGGACAGCGTCCGCTTGACGATTCGGTCTTCAAGCGAATGGAAACTGATGATTGCCAGACGCCCTGCTTGCTCTAAGTGGTCAACTGCTTCGAACAAGAAACGATCGAGGTTTTCAAGTTCGGCATTGACCGCGATCCGCAACGCTTGAAACGTGCGAGTGGCGGGATGGATCCTCCGTTTATTTCCTTTACCAACTGCGCGCTCGATGAGATGCGCCAGGTCTGTCGTCGTCGCCAGCTGCTGGCCGCGTTGGCGCTGCTGCACGATTGCCCTGGCAATCCGGCGCGAGCGCGGCTCTTCGCCGTATTCGAAAATGAGGTTCGCAATTTCTACTTCAGAAAGACGACCGAGCAGCTCTGCTGCGGTTTCACCACTCGACGTGTCCATGCGCATGTCGAGCGGAGCTTCGTACCGGAAGCTGAACCCGCGTTGCGGCGAGTCCAACTGCAACGACGAAACACCGAGATCGGCAAGAACACCGCGCACTTGCCTGACTTTCGCTGTCGCGAGGACCCGCGTAAGTTCACGAAAGTCAGCATGCACAGCGCGAAAGCGCGAGCCGTAGAGCGCCAATCGCTGCCTTGCCAACTCGAGCGCCTCTTCGTCGCGATCGATTCCCAGCACCTGCGCGCCGGAAGACGCCTGCAAGATTGCTTCGCTATGCCCGCCCAGGCCTACCGTGCAATCAACAAACAATCCGCCGCGCTCCGCCGCGAGCAACTCGATCGTCTCTCGAAGTAGCACAGGGCGATGGCCATGATGAAGAAGCCCCTGCCCCCCAAAGGCCGCCGTCATCGCCACCGCCCCGTGATCTCGTTCAAAGAACTATGAATTGGTGATAGGTGAAAGGTAATGGGTGATAAGTGAAAACCGATTCGCTTGTTCCTCTTACCTATCA
>Ga0126383_10003045_pt1 | contig 11005 bp, 12 predicted proteins | sample PanSoiMetPlot_35_FD_96882 | JGI IMG/M metagenome (GOLD analysis project Ga0126383, IMG submission 96882) | Tropical forest soil microbial communities from Panama - MetaG Plot_35 | ecosystem: Environmental > Terrestrial > Soil > Tropical forest > Bulk soil | place: Panama | collected 2016-02-17
AGGCGGCGAGGCCCATTGTGGTGGCAGAGAGCCACCTTGGCTAGTGAGTACCTGACCAGCGGTTCCAAGTGAGCCCAAAACTGCCGGGGCGCCAGTACCTCCACCAAGAATAAGCTGGTTCAATGTCAACGCTGGAGTCGAGGTCAGCGCGTTGGGCGAGGTGTAGTATGGAATACCGCCAACATTGCCGTTAGGAATGCCGCCGGGGTTGTTCGCCTGAACCCAAGCAGTACTAGCTGCTCGGTTGGAGTTGTCTCCACTCGGCGCCATCGGCACAATACAGTTCGGGTTATTAGAACCACAGCCTTGAGCGTGTGCGCCCGAGGGCAGAAACAGCCCCAGGAATAGGAGAATCCACATCATACGTTGGTCTCCATCACCGTCAGCGGATTAGCCAAGCCACTAGCTGCCAGCGCTTGCCATCCAACCTGCACCTCTCCAGTCAATGTCATCATAGCGCCGCTGATCACTGGGAAGCATCCACCGAGAGCTGATAGGCTCGGCATTAACGAGGCCCCAGTCGCTGTTACCAATGGAGCCACAAAGATATTCTGAAGCCCTGGATTGGCAAAGGTAACACTGACTCTCTGTGGATTCGGTGCAAGCACTTGAATAGGCGCTGTACCTATGTTGTTGAATGGAGTGATTTTACCGCCCGAGGCTGAAGCTACAGTCTGCGAACTACCAATACCAGCTATAAGTGCCATGTTACTTGGCCTTTGTCAAACCTTCAACTAGTTTAGTGAGACGAGCGACCTCAGCTTGAAGATTCGCAACTACAGGGTCCTGCCGCGTAGGCACCTTCGCCATAAGCGCCGCAATTTGGCCCTCAAACTCCTGGATTCTCGAGTCCGCATAACTCATGCCGGTCGCCGGAAGGTCCTCGATCGGATTAGTCCAGCGCTTCCGAAACTTAGCAGAAATAGCTTCGGCCTCCTCATCGAGAGGCTCCATATCCGGTGACGGGTCACCAGGACTCCCATTAGCGTTCTCGAAGAGAATATCCTGACGCTCATGTTTCTTATATCCATGAGCTACGATAATCTCGCCGGGATAGTTACAGTCTGCTGTATCTTTCGGATCAAGATACATCGGAACCTTATAGACCTTACGTGCTTGCTTCCCGGTCTGTTGATTGGTTTCTTTCTGCTCCCACTCAGTTCCAGGAACTCCCAGGTAGTGAGGGGCCGTAAGTTTCCATCTTGCCATTGCATCCTCCTACATTCCACAGGGCTTGTTTACTAGCCCGGCCTTTTCGGTGACTGTTGCGGTGTTGGAAAAACCGCCATTAACTTGATGATACACAACACCCTTCAAATAAGTCGGGTAAAGCACATCCACCGCACACGGCTTTGGAGGCTGATACCCTTTACCAGTGCAGCTTGCTCCGCAGGTTGGAGTGAGATCAGCTATAACTGACAGGCTGGAAGCTGTTTGCAGCGCATAATTCCATCCCATACAAGCTGCGACATCTGAGAATCCAGTGCAATTCGGCTGCGTTAAATGATTAGCTAAGAGGTCAGTAGTGTTGGTAAAAAGCGGGTCAGTATAGGTATTCGGACCGCTTACTGTGTAATTGTCGAACAGGGTAACACAGTTCGCTGGCGTGCCAGGGCATCCAGGCTGTAAGGCAAAGAGTATATTCTCCTTACCGGTGCCGCCTGTAATAACCGTAGGCGTTGGTGGATTTGCATGAGAAGTGCTTCCCATTAGTATCGCATACATTGGCGCCCCAGTTGTTCCAGCACACCCAAGATGCACCTGACCAGAGCGAATGATATTGTTAGAAATATTTATCGTCCAAGGAAAATTGCCATCAAGCTGGATATTTAATTCTCCTGTGTTAAAGTTTCCATTAAACGTAGTTGGAATGCAAACACCGTTGTTAAAAATAGTATTCTGCGCTATCTCAACATCAATAGTTACTGAGTGGATGTTCTGTGAGAACAATTGAATCCCAGCCCACGAACTATTATAAACAACATTGTTCTTCATAACTGTCTGGCCCGTATAAGCATGAACTTCGGGAGTATCAAACATAAAACCCTCAAGATCAGAAACTGCCCCGTTACCGATGGGCACCGAGTTATTGATTGCGAAGTTGCCATTGAAGAGGATGTGAGTGCCTGGACTGCTGTTAAAGTTAGCTGGAGCAACAGCCACTATGGATGCAGACGGGAAATCATCACGTTGATTGGCATTCCAAGTTAGGCTACCAACTACAGCGAACTGATCTATACCATTACCTGGAATATTTGAATTTTGGCCATTATCTCCAGAAACAAACCCGAGTCCAGCATCCACACAAATGTCGTTAATAAAAGCTATATGATGATAGATGTTGGAGGTAAAGCCCCCATCCGCGAAATAGCAAAAAGCACGCTTGTTAGTTGTTGTCACTTTCCAACCTTGGAAGCTCCAATTATTTGCTGATATGTCAATAGCCCCATTGCCGCTCCCAGCTGTTGAATTTAACGTACAAGCAAATGCCTGTACACAGACGACAGTCACAAAGTAAATTTGACCAATACCATCAATGCCTCCACTCGATGAAGGGCACCCACTGGGACTATTGCTTATACCAATGCCCGCCGCAGGGTAGGCACCAACTTGCGCAATAATAACATCTCCACATACAAGCCCGGTATGATCTGGCGTCAACCAAGCACAATTACCAGAAGTACCAATAGTAGTCGTTGTACCATTACAGCTATCGTTGCCATTAGGAGCCATAAAGTAGGTATGCAAAGGTGTGAATGGCATATCCCCTGATGGTCCCGCCACCTGGAACTGCGCCCAACGCTGTGCGTCGGCCGTAAGCGGCAGCATCAACAACGCTATGATCAACAAACGTCTCATTTAATTGCCACTACATGCGTAATAGTTGAACCACTGCTAGGCCAAGTCCATGTACCGGCGGTCGTGCCAGGAGATGCCAAATTCTTATCTTCAATGCAGATATAATTGGCTTGGCAAGGACTACGAAGGGTAAAACCAGTACCAGTAAGATTCGCAACACCATTGAGATTAACAGTACCACTCCAAATCAAATCATTAGTTCCGGTTGTTGTTATATTTCCAGAAGTAACGCCATCAGTTGTCCCTGGAGGAGGTGCTTGGAGCTGTCCAGTGTTACCATCTGATGGATCAGTGACCGGTATTGCGCCGCTGTACTCATCAACCTTAGCCAAAACGGCCGTGACACCTGCCGCACTAAACGTAATTGTAAATGTTGTTGGACCGCCAGTAACATTGCCGCGCCAGAATGACTGCGCCGCAAGGTTAGTAGCAGCGCTATCATGAACCTTAGTACCAAGAACGTAGCTATTGCCTTTATCGTCAACAATACTAGAAACGGTGATTGAACTTGTTCCCTGATCATTCCACAATATCTCTCCAAGAACGACGTTGCCTGATCCAACCGCCGAGCCAAACGTCGCTATCGCACAAGTCGTGCCGCAAGTGCCGACCGTGTTACCGATTGTCTGGACATGGGTCTTGACTGTGCCGCCAATGGCACAAGTTGAGTTCCCAGTCCAATAGTTGCATTGGTTGGCGCTGACAGGCGTCCACTGCGTCGTAGTCCAACCGCCGTTCCAAATACCGAGCTCAAAGACGTATCCAGTGAATGGATGGTTCGATGGGTTACCCGAGTTCGTGATAAGGGCTGATGCACCTGAGATACCATTCGTACTAGCATTGCACGCAAAGACACCGCCGCCAAAACACGCTGTAGGCGGAGTACCATCAATGACCGCACCTGACGTTGAACCATTATAAACAGCAATCAGCGAATGAGGTGCGCTATCAGCCGTCGTCATAGTGTTAGTCGAATTACCAGCATACATAAAGATATTGTTTGCAGTCGAATCAAATAGAAGCTGTACATCAAAACCGTTACCAGCAAATACTGTCCCTGCCGTGGTAAACGCCCCAGTTCGCTCCGCAAACGCTGATATGGTGAACGGTTGATTCTGCGTCGTTAGCGGATTACGATCTAGTTCTCGTGCGGCGTCGCCCTGTGCGCACGAGAAAGTGCCTACGCAGTTCGTGGTGTATATTGGCTGATTGGCCACGGTCGCTTGGAAGAGATCCTGCCCATTGCCAGTCTGGTCGTACCACGCAGAAAAGGTGCAGGCCGTACTACAAAAGGTGGCTATGTTGACGCCATTAGTACCAGTCCCCGTACAGGCAGTTGTTAGCCCTGGCCCGCCATTATTGGCAACCAGTATATCACAAGTCGCGCCAGTCTTCGTAAGCTGGAATAGCTTCTGCGTGCCAGCAGCGGCGATAGCTGTGCTCATCGCACGCATGCCCCAGAACGCTATCGGCGCAGAGCCCGCTGCGTCAGCCGTACCAACAAATGACGATGTACCAGCACTCTCATTACTGACGCCAGTCAACAGCATTTGCGCCTGTGCTGGCGTGGCAAGCAGAGCTAGGGCTAGGGCAAGTTTTCTCATCAGTTGTGCCAGTCCGTTGTTTGGTTCAAACTTATGTCGCCATCTGGCCACACGTACCAACCATCTTTTCCTGAATTAACATCCCAGCCTGACGATCCCGGCCACGCTTGATATCTGTTGCGCCGCCACGAATTACCACTTTGACCAAGGAACAGGTTGCTAAGTGGAACATAGGGGCCGGTGTAAGTTCCAACTCCGGTATAAACTAATCTAGCTCCGTACATGACTGCATTTGAAATTACGTTATCCTCGAACACCATTCCGGACTGACCAGAGTTATTCGCTCCCATGTCAATCATGCTAGTGAACCCCGACAGATGGCAATTCTTGAAGGCAATGTTCTGGAACTGATTGAACCAATGCGGCGGGTTGCCACCGCCGTTCTGTACCCAGTTTGACGGAAACGCATTGCCAGTTGGGTCTTTTGGACCAATCGTCGACGGGCCGCTCGCGGTAAGCGCCGTGTACACGAACCCATCCAGGCCGGCGACGATCGCCCCGATGCTGTAGTTGGCCGTAGCATCGAAATTGTTGCTGGCGTTTAATAGATGCTGCCAAGCGACATTGTTGGTGTTGCCAATCCCCGAGATCGTGCAGTGCTGAAACGTAACATTGGCGAAGGAATTGGAGTTCGGGCACATAGTCCCGTTGGTGTGATCGTTGCCCGCTCCGCTTGGATTTTGATCGAACCAAGGACCGCCAAGAGTTGGATTACTGCCAGTTGAGGTCCCAGTCGCTATATAAACGTGTGAGTTTGATCCAGTGACTATATCATCAATCTGATAAGTTATTCCCGGGGACCAATTTGGCGGGAAGTCGTTTCTGTTATCGTGCAGCCAGCAGTCAGTAACAAGAGTCTGGCCGCAGGATGTACTGATCGGGTTATTAAGCGATTGCCACCCTATGCTGGAACAAGTGAACGTGTCGCCAGCACCCCACATATCGCAGTGATCATATATAGTCGTACTACCCGGCGGGCATGCATGTGAAACAGCATCTCGATAAGCGTTAGCATAGGGGATCAAATAATTCGCGTAATTCGGAACTGAACTTCCGTACACTGCTCCCGTACCTACCGACGACGATGGCCACGCAAGCGCCGGAACCGGGTTAGGGCTAAGACTGGGAAGCGGAGAAAACGTACAATAAGAAAACGTGATATTGCTTGAACCGCCCGTCAGCATATCAACACAAGAATCTTGACCAATGAGACTATGAGAATGCGCAGCATTGCTGCAAAACCGACAGCCAAAGAACTTAATGTCATGAACAGCGCCGCCACTATCACTCCCATTAGCAGTGATGGCACAAGCTTTTTGCCCGGTTTTGGGCCGAACGTCCTGGAACTGTACTAAGGTTGGACTGCCCGGGGAACCGTTGACCAAGTTTAATGTGCTTCCAATTTGCACCGTTCCAGAAAATCCAGGAAACCCTGACGCCGCCGCGAACCCAACTGGATTATTACCCTGTGGACCTGGAAAATCTCTAAAACCGAGCTGAAACTGAGCAAACCTCGGCTGTGCACTCGCCCGTCGCAACACATAGGGCATTGCTATTCCAGGCGCCAGCATCTTAATGAGTCGCCGTCTACTCGTAATCACAACTGACTACCACTGTGTTGGCCGCCGCGATTGTAGTATTATCAATAGTGGCGATACCTCCAGTAATGGTGATGCCAAAGCCAGTTGCCAGCGCCATACCGCCAGGCCCAAACACAGCATTACTACCAGCACCAGCTGTATTGCCAGGGACAATCAAGGTCTTGACTGCACTATCGGTCCCAGGCGTTGGAGCCGAGGCCTTGTTAAAGATGTGCAGGTAGACCGGCGTACTGTTGACGTTGCCCATCTGGCAACCGAATACTATCGTAGCGGCAGCGGTAATTGAAGTTGCGTTTGATGAGGTCGAAGCGTTAACTGTTAGACTCCTACTCGGCGCCGCTGGTTGTACAACAGGTGATGATCCAGTTGAGAGAGCACGAGTGCCTGATACTCCACCACCATTATTAGCGTTGACGTTAGTGATGTTGGCATTGACTGCCAGTGCATTAACCGCCCCCGGTGAAGTGCCATAAGACGACACCCGCAGCCCTTGCATACTGGCGCCATCACTAGCACCAACCGCGGTGCCAGTTCCTGGGAACGCCGAACCGAATGTGGAACTCGTACCGCCTGAACCGCCGCCCGCAGCGACGTTAACATTGAGGTTTCCTGACGTGTCAAGCGTACCCATATGGAACTGGGTGCCGCCATTAGAGGCAAATCCCACAGCAACAGCATTAGCGGGTGGAGCAGTAGCACCCACCGGCGCGATGCCCCAGTTCGCAGCCGTGCCAGGGTTGACTGTCCAAGGCGCACCGCCCTGGTTAGCCGTCACCGTACCGGAGGAGACCGTGGCCGTCACCAGCAGCGGCGTCATCGAGGCGATACCCTGAACAGTCAGAACGTTGGCGTTGGCTGTACCAGCCGTGCCCCAAGCAGACGCGCCGTTAACACCAATTGGGACGCTAGCACCGCCCTGGACGCCTGCGCCAACGTCTATAGTGCGCATTGTTACACCAGCACCAGGCGTAACAATAAGAGCGTTATCAGCCGCGAATGCCACTGATGGCAGCAGCGCCACTGATGCGAGGAGGAGCTTTCTCATAGGAAGCCTCTTAAAATCGCAGCCGCTATACCACTATTACAGGCCGCGCTAAAGTCAGCGGAGTTACTACAGCTTGGACCTACGCCGCCGCCCCCTGAGAGGCCGCCTCCATAAACGCCCATAGTCATACGGGCGTTAGCCGTGCCAGCTAGCAATAGCATGGCTAGGATTATCATGAGCCGGATCATTGGAGGCACCCCCATGCGTTAACTGCGAGGCCTACAGTCCCAGTCCCTGTTCCCGGTACAGTGACAGTGATATTCCCACCGATAACATTGGACGACAGACAAGTAGGAAACGCGGCTCCGAGAAAGCCCTGACCCGATGACGGGTCGAGGAACTCCATTGTTAGAGTTGTCGAGATTCCAGTTATCGTAGCGGCCCGAACAGTTCCAGTTGTAGCCCCGGCTGAGGTTATCATGAATCCACAGAGATAGGTCCACTTTGCTGTCGGCGCGACACCGCCAGTACCAGTTAGCGTAGCCGACACCGCGCCGGTCGTCCCAGTGCCAGATGCTTGGGCTGGAATGGTTTGCGAAGTGCCGGTCGTCGAGATGCACTGTTGCGCTTGAGCCCCCGCGATTGCGCAGGAAGCTAAAAGCGCGAGGGCTAAGCGTTTCATCATTGAACCCTATACCAAGCATTGGCTGAGGCAGAGTAAATCCACTCAGCCGTATTAGCTGCAGCACCACCTGCCGTACATGCAGTAAAGGCAGTGCCAACTATAGTTACACCTGCTGGTGCAGATGCAGACATAGCAACCGTAGTTGCTGTACCACCTGGGCAAGCTACTTCTACCATCTGACCATCAAATGGCACCGTAGGCAAAGTAATGTTCCAAGTAGTAATAGCACCAGTAGCGACAAGCTTGGCTACAGTGTTAGCTACAGTGGTATTAACAGTACCGCCAGTAGCTTGTGTTTGATAGCCAGTGCCATTACGCAGCACATAGACAGTAGTGATGCCGCTAGTGCCGCCCGGACCGCCAGTCTGGAACAGAACCCCTTCGTTACCAGAAAGGTTCTGTGTAACAACTGGCTGTGCTATCGCTAGGCCGGTTAGGGCAGCAATCGCTGCCCCTCCCAACCAGTACCAAAGTTTGCGCATTAGTTTGCGATCGCGATCCCCGGAGGATAACCGCCGGAAACACTGTTGACCGTCGAACTGTAGTACTGATCGTAGCGATCAAGGACAATGTTACCACGAATCTTCCCGGCAGTCATAGCACTTCCAGTCGTTACATACTGGAGTTGCAGGAACCTTGGAATGGCAACGCCGGGCGGAGGCCGAGGCACATCCATATCCATAAGCCGGAGACCGACCGTCAGCTGTGCAACAGCAACAGTCGGCGAGGTGTACCAAGTGCTGAAAGCAGCCGGGAGCCCGGAGCCGTTATCCGTCGCGCCCTGAAGAGCGACGTTAAGGTTAGTGCCAGTCAGAAACGTCGTGGTTACCTGGACTAACAGCTTCAGTGCTGGCTGGTCTCCAATGCCTATATCCCTCGCCCCTTGAAGGTTCGCGAGAACTGGAATGCCGGACATATGAAGATCAATCTGGTTGCTTGAGGTCTGAGTCCCAGTTGTCGGGGAGTCAGTAGCCTGATCGTTGTTACCAGGGCTTGCAGAGCCTCCGGTGAACTGGACGAAATAGTCAAGGATCATATCAGGGCTCCTTAGGTTACCTGAAGCTCATTGCTGACGATCGCATCACAGGTACGAACTGGGATGCCGCGGAAGGTAGTCACTGGCTTACCATCGAACTCCTCGATACGCAAGAGGACGTTAGTCTTGTTCATCGCTTGGAGGTCGAGGTAGGTTCGGATGATACGATTGGCGTAGAGTACCGTACGCCCCATGTTCGCCCGTACCTCAGGCGCGTCTGAAGTTTGGATTGTCGTCGCGCTAACTGGCGCAGTCGGCAACCTGTATAAGCCTCTAACAATGAGGTTAATGAGGTTGGCAGCCGAGACGCCGGTGAGTAGCGTGACGTCGATATTCGCGACTCGGAAGACATAACGCCAATCCCTCAGCACTAGCCCGATTTCCCATTTGAAGTGGTCTCGGTAGGCTTGGTAAGTATTCCCTGCACTATCCTGGACCGGCCATTCTCCCATATCCCGGTGCTGAAGCCCGGTGATCTTTCCTTTTGGGAAAGTCGCGTGGCAGGTGTCTGATCCCCATACAACACCCCAGATCGAAGTGTTATTGTTGGAGGTTCCACCGCCATCAAGCACATTGTTAGCGGTCTGTGAGTTCGCCACAGTCTTGGTGCTATAACGCGGAGCAAAGCCAGTGAACCTTTCCGGGTTAGTAAACTGGTTCCCGTAGATCAGGGTCGTAGCGACCTGCTGGGACATGCCCTCAAGGAATGCTTTAACTTCGCTAAGCCTGAACTCAGCCGTGTTCCCGTTGAGGTCAGCGATATCTTTATCAATCACGGAGTAGGTTTCCAGATTGCCAACGGTATCGACGATCTGAGCTGTGGTTGACTTGGCATTGGGAACACCGAGGTTGAGAATACGCCAAGTATCCTGCGGGAGGCCTGTGCGTACTGTCGTTTTGTGGCCCGTTGGAAGGTTGCCTTCCACTACGAGCATATCATCGAGTATTTCGTTGGTCTGGGACAACAGTTCGATGATAGTAGCGATATGATAATCGTCATCCAGACGCTTGGCCCAATCCGCATAGGTAAGTGCGTTTGTGCCTACAATCGTTGCCATCTAAAGGCCTCCTTAGCCTGAGGACGGAAGGGTTGGATACATAGCTTGAGCTGCACTTGGGCGAGTTCCAGTCTGTCTTTGGCCCGCAGGGCTCGGCGCTCCGCCGCCCACATGCCTGCCTTCCGTCAGCATCTTTGCCCAGGCGTCCATGACTTTCACAAAGGCAGGGTGATTCCCCGCACCAGTGTAGTCCATGGCCTCCTTAAATGCTGAGGCTATCTCAGGGCTCACCGTTGCATCGAGAGCCCTAGAGAAATTCTGTTTGATCTCATTAACCCGAGGTCCGAGGGTTGGGTCATTCTTAATCTGTTCCCGCCACTCGTCCTGCTTCTTGGTGTAGAAGTCTACGAGGGAGGAGTTTGCTTTATTGAGGTTTTCGTGGTAGTAATCAAGAAGCCTCTGGCCATTAGATTGAGATATATTGATATCCTTGAATAGTTTTTCAACAGCCTCTCTTTGACCGTCGGCAAACTCCATACCGTCCGGTAACTTCCAGTCCGTATACTTTTCGGGTGCACCCTCAGGAGTTTTCGGCGCGTCTTCATTAAGAATCGACGCCGTAGTCGTCGTGGCGCCTTCTGCCGTTGCTGCTGGGGGTGACGAGGCTTCCGGCGTTGTAGCTGGCGAGCTGGTCGTCTGTGGGGTAGTCTGGGTGGCCGGGGCCGTATTCGGGCTCGTCGCTGAGCTGTTCGAGTCGGCTGGCGTCTGCGAGGTCTCTGGCATTGCGTTCTCTCATCATCTGAATATACTGATCAGGCGCGGCCCGATGTATACTCTCTAGAAGTTGAAGTCCGATACTGCGCTCTCCCTCAAGATAGGCGGTACTATAAGGGTCTGGTTTGAAGCTAGAGTGGAAACAGTGGCATCGTTCCAGAAGATCACATATCCAAGCCCGACCATTTCGGCGGCCCATAAGTTCAACAATAACGTCGTCGGCAGCTTTCTGTCGGACCTTAGCTGCCCGCTCAAGCTCTCGCCGAATCTTAGGATCATCGCCATCTATCATCACATTCCGCCAAGAGTTTGTTCTGCGCCGCCCTGCTTCAATCCGGCCAGAACTGCTGCAGCTTTAGCCAAGCCAGGAGTCGCCTGCGCAGCGGTATTGAGTTGCTGATCTTGCTGACGGCGCTGCCGAATATTCGCGAGTTCGTCAGGAGACCGAATAAGTCTCGGATCG
>Ga0126383_10003046_pt1 | contig 11000 bp, 7 predicted proteins | sample PanSoiMetPlot_35_FD_96882 | JGI IMG/M metagenome (GOLD analysis project Ga0126383, IMG submission 96882) | Tropical forest soil microbial communities from Panama - MetaG Plot_35 | ecosystem: Environmental > Terrestrial > Soil > Tropical forest > Bulk soil | place: Panama | collected 2016-02-17
GGCAACCTGAGCCTCTCGCTGCTCTCCGGAACGGTGCGTGCCGACAACATCGCCATCGCCGACGATCCCAACTTCGGCAAGCAGCCGTTCGTCACCGCCAAGTCACTTAAAGTCGGCGTCGAACTCATGCCCCTGATCTTCTCCAAGCAGCTCAACGTCACCGGCATCACTCTCGATCATCCGCAGATCACGCTGCTCAAAAAGCCCGACGGGACCTGGAACTACTCCAGCATCGGCGGAGCCTCCGCCAAGCAGTCCTCGGCTCCCAAGCAGGGCGGAACTTCCGCGCAGAACCTCTCCGTGGCCCGCCTCAATATCAACGACGGAAAACTGCTGGTCGGCAAAGCCAATTCCACCGCCAAACCCGTGGTCTACGACAAGGTAAACATCGAGGTCACCAACTTTTCTTTCACCTCGCAGTTTCCCTTTAAGCTGACTGCCGCGCTGCCTACCAGCGGTGACGTCAATATCGCCGGCAAGGCCGGCCCCATCAACGCCACCGATGCCTCCAAAACGCCGTTCGATGCCGCCGTCAAAGTCAACAACATGAACATCGCTTCGATGGGTGTCGTTGATCCTTCGAGCGGCGTCGGCGGCATCGCCAACTTCGACGGCACGCTGAACTCGGACGGCAGCATGGCCAAGGCCGTCGGCCTGTTCCGAGGCACCAGCCTGAAGTTTTCTCCCCATGGAACTCCCGGACCCTTGCCCGTCACCATCAAGCACGTGGTTGACGTGAACCTCGATAAGCAGACCGGCATCATCACCCAAGGCGACATCTCCATCGGTAAAGCCCAGGCTCATCTCACCGGGACCTTCGATTCCCGGAACGATCCGCTTTCCGTCAACATGAAACTCAACGCGCCGGGTATGCCGGTCGATGAACTGGAAGCCATGCTGCCCGCCATGGGCATCGTTCTGCCCTCGGGATCAAGACTCAGCGGCGGAAGCCTCACCACTGAACTCTCCATCGCCGGCCCCATCGACAAACTCGTGATCATCGGCCCGGTGCGCCTAGCCAACTCCAAGCTCAGCGGATTTGATCTTGGCAAGAAACTCGGCGCCCTCTCCGCCTTCGCGGGAAAGGCCGTCTCCAATCCCGATACCTCGATTCAGAACTTCAGCCTCGACGCGCGTGTCGCCCCTGAGGGCACCAACGCCAATAACATTAATCTGAACGTTCCCGCCATCGGCGTGATCACCGGCGGCGGCACCGTGAGCCCCGCGGGAGCCCTCGCCTTCAGCATGCTCGCCAACCTTCACGGTGGCATGGTCGGCGGCCTGGCTCAGGCGGCCGCGATGGGAAGCGGTAAAGGAGGCATTCCCTTCACCATCGGCGGCACCACCTCCAACCCGACGTTCAGCCCTGACATGAAAGGTGTGGTCGGGGGGGTAGCTCAAGGCGCGCTGGGCCAGGTCATGGGCGGAGCCAAAGGCGCCAAGAACGCCAACCCAGTCAATGCCCTTGGCGGCTTGCTGGGAGGCAAGAAGAAGCAGTAAGCGGGGGCGCAGTCACCCGAGCCGCCCGGTCCGAACTCCCGCGGGGACGGACGCCTTCACCGGCAATCACGCTGGGGCGGACGCCCAACTCAGCGCAGGTCGGGCGAAGGTTGACTCCGGTTGTGAGTGGCGCAGCGCTTCGGCCCCCGCGGATCGATTCCGCGCCGTCGAGGCGCTTTAGGACCGAACAGCAAAAAAATAGGGGCGGCCCAAGCCATCCCCGGCTTCACGCGGTATGTACTGCTCAGGGCAGCGTCAACGCCCCGCCCTCCGGCACATTGGTTTCGTAGCGCAACCCCTGCCACAAATAAATCACCTTCAAGCGCTTCGTCTGCCCCGGCGCCGGATCGCTCCCCATCGTCTGCCGCGTCACCTGCATGTTCACCGTGTCGTTCTGCACCGCCGACGAAACCAGCCCAGTCACATCCGCATTCCGGTCCCCGGCCCCAAAGCGCGCGCGCATGATCTGCAGCTGTCCCCCGCCACCTGGCCAACTCCCGTTCCAGCCTCCGCCCGCTCCCGGCAGCGTCAGCGTATCCTTTTCGTTCACCACCAGCTTTCCCGGCTGGCCGTTGAACACATAGGACACGGTTAGAATCTTCCGCCGGTCCGGCGCGGGGTCCCCGCCCATCGAATCATTTGTGATCCTCAGGTTCAGCTGGTCGCCCGCGATCCGCGAATTCAGCAGGTCCGTCACATCGCGAAAACGGTAATCCGCCCCGTACTGCGCCCGCATGATGCGCAGATTCCCCAGATAAGAAGGATTCCCGGTGGGCAACGTAATCACGCTCTTCTCCGGCACCGTGATCTGCGCCGTCCGCCCGTTGTACAGGTACCACACCGTCAGCTGCTTGCGGTGATCCTCCGCCGGATCCCGTCCCATAGTGTCGTTGTTCACCTGCAGTGACAGCCGCCCATTTCGGATCTGCGAGTTCAACCGGTTCGTCACATCCACCAGACGCTCTCCCACCCCGTATTCCGCGCGCAAAATCCGCAAGTCCGAAGCTCCGGGGTACCCCCCACCACCCCATCCGTTCCCACCATTGTTGGCGATCGCCAGGCTTACGAAGTCGTTTTCGTTGAACGTCATCGTCTGCACATCGCCGCGCTCGCTCCTCACCTGCAATTGCAGCTGCTTTACCCTGCCGGGCGCGGGATCGCCGCCCAACCCCGCATTGGTCACCTGAAAACTGAGCTGATTATTTCGGATAAGCGCCATTACCTGGCTGGTCACCTCGCGAAACGAACTACCCGATCCGTAGGCCGCCCGCACCACGGTGTAGCGTGGCGCACCGTACTGCGCCCATCCTACAGAAGCCGCCAGAACCACCGAAAGCAGCAAAACCCTCGACGGTTTCATCGCTCGCTCCTTTCCCGATTGTGAAATAAGAAAAGTAGCCGACCGAGCTCGAACCGCTTGCCGCGGCAAGTATACGCCCGGACAAAGGCGACGTCCGTCCGCCCAGTGGGCGTAGCTCGATCCCACCTCCGACACTGCGCCCACAGCCATGAAATCCGACCCCGGTCGAGCAACGACGGCCTTCAGGGCGCACGGCATTCATACGAATCTCCCCATGGGGCGGCGACAACCTTCATGAGCCCACGCGGATGAGCGGTGGGACACGGGAAAAGAACCACAGTCCCCCCGGAGCCGGCGACAGCCAATGAGAGACGGCGAGTGCTAGATTCCACGACTCCGATTGTCATTACGAGAACCCGCTCTGATTTGCCTCCGATTCTCATGCATAGTTGCTTTTCCCAAAAAAGAAGGACGGCGAAGCCCGCACTTCTCCCACCCGGTACCAGTAACCCGGAACAACTGCTGCGACCTCGCTCCACCTGTTACCGTTCTGATTCGTCCCCAACGAGGTTCCCGTCGCGTTCGTTTGGGCACTCCGTGGTTAGTGCTTCTTGCAAAAAAAAGAGGGACGGCGAAGCCGTCCCCCGTTCTTCGAAACCCGGCACCAGAGACTATTTCCCGCGAAGCATCTTCACCACCCGATCAAAATCCTCCAGGCTCGCATAATCGATCGTGATTCTCCCCTTCCCCTTGCGGTCGCGGATCCGCACCCGCATGCCCAGCACCTGCTCGAGCTGCCGTTGCGCGGCCCGCACATTCGGATCCACCCATCGTGCCCGTCCGGTCCCCTGTTCTTCCTGCTGCTTCTTGAACGGTACGTTGAGCTGAAAGACCACCTCCTCCAGCTGCTCGACCGACAGCTTTTCCTTGACGACCTTGTCCGCCACCCGCGGTACCAGAGAATCGTCCTCGAGAATGAGCAGCAGCCGCGCGTGGCTGAACTCCAGCTCCCCGTCTTGCAGATAGCGTTGCACGTTGTTCGGCAATCGCACCAGCCGCATGTAATTGGAAATCGTCTCTCGCGCCACCCCCACGCGATTGCCAATCTGTTCCTGGGTCAAATGGAAGGTCTGACTCAGCATGACGAAGGCCCGCGCCTGGTCCATGCAGTTCAGGTCCTGGCGCTGCAGATTCTCGACCACCGTCATCTCCGCCGCCTGCTGATCCGATACCTGGCGCACCAGGGCCGGCACCTTGTCTCTGCCCGCCAGCTTCGACGCCCGCCAGCGCCGCTCGCCGGTGATGAGCACGTAGCGTCCTTCTTTTGCCGGCCGCACCGTCACCGGCTGAATCACTCCGCTGGCGCGGATCGATTCCGCTAGTTCGGCGAGCGTGTTTCCCCCATCCTCGGTGTCGTATGTTTCGTGGTTTCGGGTCTGGTAGGGATTGGGATCAATCGCCTCCACGGAAACCTGCAGCACCAGGTCGCCCGCCGGAGGCGACGCCTGCGCCTGCAATTCGCCGATCACTCCCGGCGCAGCCGCAGCCACACCGTGGATCGCCGGCGCCGCCCCCGGCACCGGACGGGGTCCGGGCAACAAAGACTCCAGCCCACGGCCCAGCGCCCGCCGCTTCTCCGGTCCCGGCGCCGCCTTCTCCACTGTTGCCATTTCTTCCGCACTCTTCTCAGCAGTCGTTGTCATAAGTTTGTTTTCTCGCGGTCAGAATCACCATCACTCGGAGTGCCCCCGCCAGGTCGCGTCCTTTCTGATGTCGGGGTGGGACGCCCGAGGCCTGTCCCGAGCCCCTCCGGGGGAGCTACAGATTCCACACATTGACCATCATCGATCCGATATATTGATGGTGATCAATTTATTCCGTTCCTTCCAGCGTCGCCAGCGGGGCGCGTTCACCACCTGCTTCTCCTCCGCCTCGGCCGGCGGCGCAGCTTCCTCCAGCGGCGCCTCCGCCTTTACCGCCAGCTCCGGCATCGTGCGCTCGATGATCTCTTTTGCCAGCTGGATGTAGCTCTCCGCTCCCCGCGAGCGCACGTCATACATCAGCGCCGCCTTGCCGTGGCTCGGCGCCTCCGCCAGGCGCACGTTGCGCGGGATGGTCGTCCGGCACAGCTTGTCGCCGAAGAAGCGCTTGAGCTCTGCTGTCACCTGCTGCGCCAGGTTGGTGCGGTCGTCGTACATGGTCAGCACAACGGCGTCGACGACAAGTTCCGGATTCAAAGCCGCGCGAATGCGCTCGATCGTGTCCAGCAGTTCCGAGATTCCTTCCAGAGCAAAGTACTCCGCCTGCATCGGAATCAGGACCGCGTCGGCCGCGACCAGTGCATTCAGGGTCAGCAGGTCGAGCGCAGGTGGACAGTCGAGCACGATGAAGCGAAAACGCTCGCGCAGGGGCGCGAGCGCATCGCGCAGGCGGAACTCGCGGCGTTCGGCGTCGACCAGCTCAAGGTTCGCGCCGATCATGTTCTTGTGCGCGGGCAGAATCCACAGCTGCTCGAGCTCTGTCGGCTTGAGCGCTTCTTCGGCTGTGGCTGCACCCATCAGGAGGTGGTAGGTGCTGATGCGTTCCGGATCTTTGACCAGGCCCAGGCCGCTCGAGGCATTCGATTGAGGATCGCAATCGACCAGCAGAGTATTGACCTCTGCCGCGGCAAAGGACGAGGCCAGATTGATGGCGGTCGTGGTCTTGCCCACGCCGCCCTTCTGGTTGGCTACCGCGATCACGCGTCCCATTTCAGTTTTGGAGAACCGAGAGTGAGCGCAGAATAGTCCGACTCAATCTGTGATTGCAATGACAGAATTCAGTGCAGTCGACCACCAGGGATACCAGAAAGCAACGGCAATGGTATGCGGTGATTCGCATGACGACTTTCCACAATGTTCCACGTGGAACATTGTGTCGTTTGGCTCAACTGTTCCACGTGGAACACGCTGTCAGCTGGCATCCTGTTCCGCCGGGAACGTTGGAGCGATTTCGCATCCGAGATAATGTTCCACGTGGAACATCTGTGGAAAACTATTCGCGCGTTTCCCACTTGCTGTTTATCAGCGGCAATAAATTCCCACCCAAAGCGACATTGGGCGCAGTTTTATTGCGCTGCACTCCACTCTTGTCGACTATGGTTCTCCGGATTTGCCGCCGACCATCAGGATGCGGCTGTCTGATAGGGGTACAGGAATCGGGTTCAGCCAGTCGAATCCGGGTGTCAGGCGGTGGACGCGGTCGAGTTGGGCGGAACCGATCAGAAGCGCCAGGCGTCCTCGCGGGGCGACCAGGCGTGTGGCAAGGGAAAGGGCTTGGTCGAAGCGCTCGACAGCGCGGAGGGTGACCAGGCCATTGGCCGCTGCCGGGTAGCCTTCGCCGCGTGCGGCGAAGACCGTGGCATCGATGATGCCCAGGGCACGGATGACTTCGCGCAAGAAGGCAGCCTTCTTGTGATTGGACTCGATCAGGGTAAGCCGCAGTCGGGGGTGGGCGATCTTGATGGGAAGTCCAGGGAAGCCGGCGCCGGAGCCGAGGTCGACATAGGCGACAGCCGTTCGTGAGTCGCCGCCGGCGGGGAACAGGTGCTGGGCGGCGAAGAGGGACTCGCCAAAATGTCGCGTCACGATACTGTCCTCAGGGCGCACCGCGGTGAGGTTGATGCGGGCGTTCCAGTGAAGCAATAGATCGATGTAGATCGATATTTGAGACAGTTCCAGGTCGGCGAGCGGGGCGGCCATGAAGGGTTTCAGGAGATGCCGGATGCGGGCCTGATCCATGGAGGGATTGTAAGGTCGGTGCCGGGTACGTACTACCTGGTTTCGCGGGAAATCCCGATGGCCGAGTTCCGGAGTATTTTGCCCTGAAGGGGTCCTGAGAGAAACGAAGGGCCCCACCGCTGAAGCAGCGCCCGGATACGAGTTTCCTTCTCCGCTGGCACGGAGGGCGCAGAGGAGCCGTTCCGTTTACAGCCTTAAGACGCCGGAGGCGGGAAGCGTTGAACCTGAGCGGGTTTCCTTTTGACGGCTTCCCCGAGTGTTGTGTGCGTGTATGCTGGCGGGGCGGAGGAGAACGTGGGAAAGATCCTGCTGGAGATTTGTTGCGGGTCGATTGACGATGCGATCGAAGCCGAGAAGGGCGGGGCGGACCGGGTGGAGCTGTGTTCGGCGCTGTTTCTGGGCGGGCTGACACCGTCGCTGGGGACTATTCGCGAGGCGAAGCGGCGGCTGAAGATTCCGGTGATGGTGATGGTGCGTCCGCGAGGGGGAGGGTTCTGTTACACGGAAGCGGAGATGGCGACCATGGAGCAGGATACGGAAGCGGCGGTGGCGGAGGGCGCCGACGGGGTGGTGTTCGGGATTCTGCGGGCGGATGGGAACATTGATGTGGATCGATGTAAGCGCTTGCGCAGGCTGGTGAGGGAGCGGCAGGCGGTGTTTCATCGGGCGTTCGATGTGACTCCGGATGCCTTCCGGGCGCTCGACGAGCTGGTGGAAATGGACATGACGCGGGTGCTGACCAGCGGACAAAAGGAAAGCGTAGCGGAGGGAGCGGAGCTGATTCGACGGCTGCGGGAGCGGGCGGGGGAGCGGATAGAGATATTGCCGGGCGGGGGAATTCGTCCTTATCAGCTGCAAGAGGTGGTGGCGCGGACGGGGTGCCGGCAAGTGCATTTGACGGCCTGGAAGACAACCGCGGATGCTTCGACCTACGCGAATCGCGGCGTCACCTTTGGTGGAGCGCTGTATCCGGCGGAGGACCGCTACGAGGTGACTGACGCCGAGTTAGTAAGTCGGTTGAAGGAATACCTGGTGCCCGGTACCCAGTAAGAGCAGACTCCTCATCGCGTTGCTTCTCGTAATGACAACGGGTTTGGGCGGGACCTCCCTGTCCATGCGCTCTTCATCCAGTTAGGGGAGACGCGGAGCGCCTTCAGGCGACGATGCGGCTAATAGTTTCGATGTTGCGCAAGATGTGATCCAGAGGAACGGGGTCGTGGCGGCGAGCGTGAGGCGCATCGGGTTGGGGGAGAACGATGAGGCGATGGACGCCGGCGGCGGCATAAGTGTCGACGGCGTGGCGGTCGAAGGGGCCGACGGGAGTGACGGAGATCTCGAGTTCTCCCAGGTCGACGGGGCGGGAATGCTGATCGCCGGCTCGTTTCAGGGCGGCGATGCGGGTGCGGGTCTGGTCCACGGTGAGGCCGAAGCCGTACCATCCGTGGCCCATGGTGACGGCGCGGCGCAGGGCAGCGGGACTTTCGCCGCCGATGACGATGGGCGGCGTGGGGCGCTGGAAGGGCCGGGGGTAAGCGGCGATGCCGCGGAATGACGCGGCGGGGCCGTGGTGCGCGGGGTGGTCCATGGTCCAGAGGGCGCGCATGGCGCGGAGAGCGTCATCGAGGAACTGGCCGCGTTTCTCGAGGGGGATACCCAGGGCCTGGAACTCGGGTTCGAGCCATCCAGCGCCGACGCCTATGATGAGGCGTCCGCGGGAGACGACGTCGATGCTGGCGAGTTCTTTGGCGATGAGCGGCGGGTTGCGCTGGGGCAGGACGACGATGCCGCTGGCAATACGGATGCGTTGGGTATGGGCGGCAATCCAGGTGAGGGCTACGGTAGTGTCGAGAAACGCGGTGTGGGGCGGAAGCGGGAAGGAGGGCAGCATGGGATCGGGGAGAACGATGTGCTCTCCCGTCCAGAGGGATTCGAAGCCCGCGGCTTCGGCGGCCTGCGCGACCGCAATCGCGGAAGTAGGATCGCCGCAGGTGCCGTAGTTGATGGCGAAGAGACCGATCTTCATAGACGGATGATAGCGGGTTTGTTGCCCTAACGACCGCCAAGGGCGCGCGATTGGGTTGTGCCACCCTGAGGTAGTTGAGATGCCGATCGGCGGTGGTCTTTGGTGATGTTTTCCGGGGGTGCGGGGGTTGATAGCGTCAGACGAGAACGGTGGGAAAGGACTGTTCGGTCATGGCGAAATCCTCGGGGAAATTACGCATTCTTTATGGAGAGGGTGAAGCGGAAGTGATGACGGCGCAGGCGGCGGCGATGGAAAAGGCCGGGCATCAGGTCGAGACGGCGCTGGGGCGCAAGGACGTGATCGAGGCGCTGAAGCAGGGACCGTATGATCTGGTGATCCTGGGCGGGACGCTGACGCGCGATGACCGGCATCATCTCCCGTACATGGTAAAGAAGGCGCACGCGGGATTGCGCGTGCTGGTGCTGCACACCGATGGGGGACGGCATCCGTATGTGGACGAGAATCTGGATACGGGGAGCGACATGCAGCATTTGCTGGAGAAAATTGGCGGCGGCATGGTGAAGGCGGTGGCAGCGGGTCGGTAGTCAACCAGGTGCGACAGAATGGTGCAGTTCGCCGCCCTTTCTTTCTGTGCGGCTGGGTGGCACAGGCGCCGCAGCGCGCGGATGGTTCCCCTGACCCGGCAGCAGGAGTCAACTCGTACCCTCCCCCATCTTAAGTTCACAGGGTTCTTTTTCCTGCGGGTTGTGAAGTTCCCGTCTTCGCCAGATGCGGTACGGAGAGTTTAAAACGCAGAGGGCGTGGAGAGGGGCTCGAGAGAAGTTGGCCCCTCAACGGGCATCAAGCATTTCATGCCTCGCCGCACCGCTGACGTGTGCCCTGCTACGAGTTCCATATTCTTGCCAGTTCGTGAAGGTGGGGCTCCGGAAGCCAGGCAACGCAGATCGTGCGCAGAGTGCTTGGCTGCGCGGCGGCGGGCGGGGACGGCGGTCCTTCCGGGTTTGCATTCCTGGTGGCGGACGAGGCGTCCAGCCCTGCGAGCGTCGGGATGCTAATCAGAGGCCGCTGAATTGGTTGCCTGGGATAGACAATTTTGTGGGCGGAACTTTTTCTTGAGGTCGCGGGTTTGCAAAGAGTGTCGGGAGAAAAACCATGAACACATCGAGGATCTGGATCACGGCATTGGTGGCGGCCGTGATGACAGCAGTGCTGGGGGTGCCGCCGGGGGCGGGAGCGCAGGAGCAGGATCCTCCGGGGCGCATTGCGCGCATAAACTATCCGGAGGGATCGGTGTCGTTCCAGCCGGGCGGAGAAGGCGACTGGTTGCAGGCGGTGCCCAACCGTCCCCTGACCACGGGCGACAATTTGTGGGCGGACCAGGATTCGCGCGCCGAGCTGCATATTGGATCGACGGTGATCCGCATGAGTTCGGAAACCAGCATGACCTTCCTGAATCTGGACGATCGCGCGACGCAGCTGCGGCTGGCGCAGGGATCGCTGATGCTGCGCGTGCGGCATCTGGATGACGATGACGATTTTGAAGTGGACACGCCCAATCTGGCGTTCACCGTGCGACGTCCGGGCGAATACCGCGTAGATGTAAACGAAGCTGGAGACACCACCCTGATCACGGTATGGAAAGGGCAGGGTGAAGCCAGCGGAGGCGGCGGGAGCTATACGGTGATCGGCGGACAACAGTCGCGCTTCACGGGAACGGATCAGCTGGATCACGACATCGCACAGATTCCGCCCGATGATGGATTCGATCGCTGGGCATTCGACCGCGATCGCCGCGAGGACGCGGCAGTGACTCCGAACTACATTTCGCCGGAGATGACGGGCTACGAAGATCTCGACGACTATGGGCGCTGGAACTACGTGGCGGGCTACGGCAACGTGTGGGTGCCGTCCGGGGTGCCGGCGGGATGGGCGCCCTATCGTTACGGACACTGGGCGTTTATCGCGCCGTGGGGATGGACCTGGGTGGAAGACGAGCCATGGGGCTTTGCTCCTTTCCACTATGGACGATGGGCGTATGTCGGTGCTGGATGGTGCTGGGTGCCGGGGCCGGTGGTTGTGCGCCCGGTGTATGCGCCGGCGCTGGTCGCATGGGTAGGCGGACTGAGCATCGCGGTGGGCGGCGGTCCGGCGGTGGGATGGTTCCCGCTGGCTCCGGGGGAAGTGTTCGTGCCGACCTACCGCGTGAGCCGGACGTATGTGAACCAGGTGAACATCACCAATACGACGTTGAATGTCACCAAGGTCACGAATGTATACAACAATATCAATGTCACGCACGTCACCTATGTGAACCAGCGTGTCGGAAACGCGGTGACGGTGGTGTCGCACGATACGTTTGTGAACGCGCGACCGGTGGCGCGGGCGACGGTGCAGGTGAACGAGCGGCAAATGGCGGAGGCGCAGGTAGTCCATGAAA
>Ga0126383_10003048_pt1 | contig 11000 bp, 9 predicted proteins | sample PanSoiMetPlot_35_FD_96882 | JGI IMG/M metagenome (GOLD analysis project Ga0126383, IMG submission 96882) | Tropical forest soil microbial communities from Panama - MetaG Plot_35 | ecosystem: Environmental > Terrestrial > Soil > Tropical forest > Bulk soil | place: Panama | collected 2016-02-17
AGGCGAAGGTAAGAGTTTCTCAATTAACGGTTTTTTCGCAACCCACGTGGCCATTGACGCCGATATCGAAACCATTCTTTAAGACTTCTCACTTCGTGGGAACTTTTGGCTCATTGTCACCGTCAATAGAATGCGAGTAGGATGCAAGCGTCCGATGCGCCTTCCCTCCTCACTTCTATTTCTGATGCTCTTTCCGTTTGCTCTGCCTTGCGTTGCTGCCGATACCGTTACGGTCAAAATCAGCCACTTTGGTCTGGAGGGAAACTACGCCCCACCGGCCGAGCCGACTTGGATCGAAATCACCGCGCAAAACAATTCCAATCGCACTGTCCAGTTCCACTTAAGCGCTGCGGAAGTCAACCTCGAAAATGACGCGCTGCCTGTCACCGAAGTCGTCAATGTGCCGGCTGAACTCGCGGCTTTGGAAACGCGCATCTTCGACGTCCCTTTGCATATTATTGCGCAAACCCATGCAGTTCTCTACGTTCAAGCGCTGAGCATAGAAGGCCATTTACTAGGCCGCACGGGCATCCGCGTCGGCGAAAGACTGAATGGCGAAATCATTGCCATGCTCTGCGCCACTGGCGATTTGTGCAAGGCGATCCGGCAGTCCATCCTGCTGAGCGGTAGCGCGGAAGAACAAACGCGAAAATCGTCTTCCCTTCGGCTGATTCAACTCTCGAAAGCCGCACCGACGGGATGGGCTTATTCACCTGCAGACATCGTAATCGTGGCCACTCCAGTGACGCAGCTCTCCGCCGGACAGCGCGATGCACTGGAGATTTACCTCTACCGTGGCGGGAAGCTTGCGCTCGTTGACGACCAGCTTGGAGATTCCCCGGCGGCCAGCAACCCTTCACGCTTTGTGGAGGCGTACCGCATCCACTTTGCGGAGGGCAAGACAGGCCACGTCGGCGACGGGCAATTCGTGCACCTGAAATCCGTGTCTAGCCGCGCGTTTTCCGACTACTTTCGTCCTCTGGGAGTTACCTCCAGCACACCGCAAGAAGTGCGCGCACTGCTGCACTTCCCGGAAGGAGGAAGTGCCGCCGGCGACCCCGACCAGCTCAATGCCTGGCTCATTCGGCGGCTGGGAACCACGTTCCACTTCCCAAGCTTTCTCGAGTTGCTTTGCTGGATCATCGGCTATCTGATTCTGGCGGGCATTGTAAATTTCCTTGTTCTTCGGAGGATCGGGCACGCGGAATGGGCTTGGATCACGATCCCAGCTTTGGCGGTACTATTTTCCATTCTTCTGTATGCCGTGGGCGCGCGCAATCACCCCAGCAATTTTGGCGTCGACGAAATGACCGTCTACCGCATGGACAGTCTCAGTCCCCTGGCACTCACGACTTCTCGCGTCCGAATTTCTGCCCCGGTGCGTAGTGTCGTAAATCCGGTGCTCCCCGGAAACGTTGTCCTGGGCACAGGACGCCGCTCACCTTTTCCCTTTGGCGGCCAGCAGTTTTCTTTTGGCGGAGAATCGCGATTTCTAGGCAAACTCAGGCTCGGCGCGACGTGGGAATCCTCTTTTCCTCTTAGGAGGTGGTCTTTTAACGATCTGGAGTTCGAGGGCCAGAGGCGCTTCTCTGGAAGGATCTTCCGCGATTCTGTTGGCCGTCTCCACAATGAGAGCGGCTTGAATTATCGGCAGGCCATGGTGGCCGATTCGCGCGATGTTTTTTTTCTTGGGGAATTTCCTGCGGGCGCCACGGTGGATCTCGGACATGTTCCCCGCCGTCCGTACGAGGAAGAAGTCGGGCGAAGCACTTCCGGCGGCGTGCCAAATTTTCCGACACCGCCTTTCCCTCACGAGCCTCCCCAAAAGGGAGAGAGCTTTTCCGAAGAGTGGACGAAGCGCTCGGATGAAGAATTCAAAAGTTTGCCCAGTCAGCCTTTTGCTTTATCCGAGCTGATTCGCGGGTGGCCCAAAGATGGCGATGCAGTTTTTTCCGACACCAAAGCAGTGTTCTTTGGCCTAAGCAACGAGGCGATTCTTGGAGCAGATTTGCGCGACCGTTCGCCAAATCGCAAAGCCGCAACGCTAACCATGGTGACCTTTGAGGATTGGCCATGATTGAAGTGGATGCGATCGAGAAAACTTTTCGCGGCGGGCGGGGACTTCACGGCTTTTCGTTTCGCCTCGAAAGCAACGAATTAGTGGGGCTGGTTGGTCCCAACGGCGCAGGAAAGACAACGCTGATCAAAATCCTTGCCACGCTGATTACAGCCACTTCGGGAACGGCGCGCATCGATGGCCATGACGTTGCGGCTTCGTCTACGGCCGTACGCGCCATCGTTGGTTATCTGCCGGATGTCGCCGGTATTTACCAGGATATGCGCGTGAGGGAATTTCTGGAATTTTTTGCCGATGCCTTCCGACTGAAAGAACCTCGGCGGTCTCAGGCCATCCAGCGAGCTGTGGAGGTTTCCGGGCTGCAAGACCGAACCGATGAGTATGTCGAGAACCTCTCGCTCGGCTGGAAACAGCGGCTGCTGCTGGCCAAGACTCTCTTGCACGAACCCAAAGTGCTGCTTCTGGATGAGCCGGCAACAGGCCTGGATCCGCTGGCGCGCATTGGCTTGCGTGAGCAGCTCAAGCACTTACACGCGGAGGGCGTTGCGATTCTGATTTCTTCGCACATTCTGTCGGACCTGGAAGACATGTGCACCCGCATCCTGTTCATTGCTGACGGCAAGAATGTTGCAGAACCAGCGCCCACTCCCCTCACGGGGACTGCACCTTCACGAATTCAGTGCGAAATCGGATTCCACGGCTCACCGAAACTCTTGAATCAGGCGCTGGCGGGCTTTCCGGGCTCGCGAGTCCTTGAGATTAAGGACGGATTCCTTGTGGTCGAACTGGCAGGCGGCGCTGCCGAGGCTTCTTCGCTTCTGCGAGCGATCGTCAATTCGGGGATGGTCGTAGAGCACTTCGACGCGCGAGGTCCCGGACTAGAGGAACGCTACCGCCGCGCCTTTGGAGAGCGGCTATCATGAGGCGCTTCATTACCAACCCGATGATCAACAAAGAGCTTCGGCAGCGCCTGCGCGAGCGGCGAGCCTGGCTACTGCCGACGCTTTATTTGTTGATTCTCTCGGGAACCGCCCTCTTTGCATACTACCTCACCACGGACGCCGAGATGCAGGGAGGGCGGCGCGAAGTCCAAGGAGCGGATATCGGACTAGCCATCTTTCTCACCGTGGTGTTCACGCAGATTGTCGCGCTTCTTTTGATGGCACCAGTCTTCAGCGCAGGATCTATTACCATCGAAAAAGAGCAACGCACGCTGGCCGGACTGCTGACAAGCCTGCTGAGTGTTCCGCAGATCTGGTGGGGCAAGTTCGCGACGGCGCTGCTGTATCTCCTGCTGCTGCTTTCGAGCGCTTTGCCCATGCTCGCGCTTTCGTTTGCCTTCGGCGGAGTCGAGCCGACTCAACTGATTCGCGCGACCGCTTCGACCATCCTCGTCCTCGCCTCGATTAGCGCTGTTGGGCTCTGGTGCTCGGCGACTTTCCGGCGCAGCATTCATTCCACGGCGGCGTGCTACGGAATTGTGCTGGTGCTTTCGGTGGTCACTGCCGTGGTGTTTGGAATTCTTATGAGCCACTGGTCGAGCAATCATATTTTAGGAATGCGGCGGGCTGAGGAACCTCCCGCCTACGTGCAGGCTCCACTATTTCTCAATCCACTCTACCCGCTACTTTCCATAATGGACGATCCCGATTTTCGCGAATTCATTTATCCCACTTCTTCGTGGATGCTTTTTGCGGCAATGGCGTGCCTGGCGGCAGCCTTTGCGATGCGGAGGCTCACACGAGGCAGTGACCAGATTTGACCAGAAGTGTGTCCCGGGTTATGCCGTGACGAGGTGTTGAAAGCGTTTGGAGAGTTTTGCGTGCTCTTCGCGAATTTCTTTGGGCAGACGGGCGCCGAACTTCATCAGGAACTGCTTCGAATCCTCCATTTCGGCTTCCCAGTCCGAGGGATTCACGTTGCGCAACTCGTTTAGCGCATCGCCGGAAATTTTTAGTCCGTCGAGCGTGAGGCCGTTCTTTGCAGGGACGTAGCCAATCGGTGTTTCCTGCGCGGCGCCGCGGCCCTCCACGCGCTCGAGAATCCATTTCAGCACTCGAACATTTTCCCCATAGCCAGGCCAGAGGAACTTTCCGTCAGCGTTTTTTCGGAACCAGTTTACGTGGAAAATCTTTGGAGGTTTGGGGATTTTCTTTCCCATTTGCAGCCAGTGGCCGAAATAATCCGCCATGTTGTAGCCGCAGAACGGCAGCATGGCCATCGGGTCGCGGCGCGTGATGCCCACGTCGCCCGTGGCCGCGGCGGTGGTTTCCGAAGCCATCGTCGCGCCGACAAACACACCGTGCTGCCAGTCAAGAGACTCGTACACCAGGGGCGCCACGCGGGCGCGCCTTCCGCCGAAAATGAAGGCGGAAATGGGCACGCCTTCCTGCGCCTCCCACTTCGGCGAGATGCTGGGCGACTGCCTTGCAGGCACGGTATAGCGCGCGTTGGGGTGCGCGGCCGGACCCTTCGAGGAATCCCAGAGTTCGCCTTTCCAGTTGGTGAGTCCCGCGGGCGGCTCGCTGCCGATTCCTTCCCACCACGGTTCACGGTCGGCGGTCATTGCAGTGTTTGTGAACAAAGTGTTCTTACGCAGCGCTCCCATCACGTTGGGATTGGTGAGCATTCCGGTGCCCGGGGCTACGCCAAAGAATCCCGCTTCCGGATTAATCGCGTGCAAGTAGCCGTCGGCGGCAATCTTCATCCAGGCGATGTCGTCGCCCACGGTCCAGACGCGGTAGCCCTGACCTTCGAGCGCGGACACCATCATGGCGAGGTTGGTTTTGCCGCAGGCACTGGGAAACGCCGCGCCCATGTAGGTCACTTTTCCACTCGGCGATTCCAGTCCCAAGATGAGCATGTGCTCGGCCATCCAGCCTTGTTCGCGCGCCATGACGCTAGCGATGCGCAGCGCAAAACACTTTTTCCCGAGCAGGGCGTTTCCGCCGTAGCCCGAGCCGACGCTCCAAATCAGTTTCTCTTCCGGAAAATGCACGATGTAACGGCGAGTGGGATCGAGATCGCCTAGCGAATGCAAGCCCGGCACGAATTCGTTCGAAGGACCCAGGCGGTCAATGGCGACTTGCCCCATGCGCGACATGATGCGCATGCTTGCAACCACATACGGGCTGTCGGTGACTTCCACGCCGACTCTACTGATGGGCGAGGTCACTGGCCCCATGATGTACGGCACGACGTACATGGTGCGCCCGCGCATGGCACCGTCGAAGAGCGCGCCCACTTTGTGTTTTGCGGCGTCGGGATCCATCCAGTTGTTGGTCGGGCCGGCGTCGTCTTTGTCCCGCGAGCAAATAAAGGTCAGATGCTCGGTGCGCGCAACGTCATTCACCGAGCTGCGGTGGAGATTGCAGTTTGGATATGTCTTTTCGTTCAGCGTAACGGTGCTACCTGCGCGGAGCATCAACTCCGCCATGCGCCGGTATTCCGTCTCGGAGCCATCGCAATACACTATGCGGTCCGGCTTGGTGAGCCTCGCCGCATCTTCAACCCAATTTTCCAGAGGAGTTGCCAATCTGTTCTCTCCGCCAGCAGACCTTCCCAGCAAATGGCTCTCTAGGACACCGATAGCACTCAGCGTGAAGCGCCTCGCCATGCGAGGTCAAACGAAATGGAGGCGGCCATGCCAACAGGCCTCTTTAAGGCGGGAACTCACGCCCGGGTTGGCAGGCGCAATGATTCTACCCGAGGACAGTCTATGTTAGCGGTCAGCTTGGTTGCAACCTAGGGTAGGGCAAATGACTCGAATTGAGGATTGCAGGCGCTGGCGGCGCAGCGCTTTTCTCCTGCCTGTTGAGGTAGATTAGGGTTCTTGCCGGGAAAAAAACTTGTCCAGAAAAGAAGAGTTCGAGCGGCTGCGCGTGGTGCTGGTGAGCACACGGAATCCGCTGAATATTGGAGCGGCTGCGCGCGCGATGAGCAATTTTGGATTTCTGCATCTGCGCGTGGTAAATCCGTACGAGCTAGCGTTTCGGGAAGCGCGCTCTGCGGTGAGCGCCGCGCCTCTGCTGGCACGAGCCGAAGAATTCAAATCGTTAGCGGAGGCCGTCGCCGATTGTTCGCTGGTGGTGGGCACGACGGCGCTGAGCCGCCGCGATCCGCAGCACGCCGTGCGCGATCTGCGGGAGGGTGGGCGGCTGATTCGGAAGCGCCTTGCCGCTGGCCGAGTGGCTCTTCTCTTTGGTTCGGAAAAGCGCGGGCTTTCGAATGAGGACCTCAGCCATTGCCACTGGCTGATGCGCATCCCCACACGCAAAGAGCATCGCTCGATGAACCTCGGACAGGCTGTCGCTGTCTGCGTTTATGAAGTGGCGCGCGATGCGAAACCTTTGTCGGCGCAGGAAGAATCGGAGCACGCCGCGGCGGGTGATCTCGAGCGCCTCACGTCACTCTTGCTAGAGGCTTTGCAGACCAGCGGTTATCTTAGGAGTGACTCGACAAGCCGTAGCAAATCGCGTTCTATCACGCCCGCCGAACAGAAAGTTCGTCGATTTATTCGGCGCATGAATCTCACTGCTGAGGACGCTGAACTGCTTCTTGGCATGCTGAGGCAGATTCTCTGGAAACTCCGGTCGTAGAGGAAATCGCTGCACGCCCCGGCCATCAGTCACCGAGCAAGGTTCGGCAGTCACATTTTCTGTTCACCATTTCCACACCTTTTTTTCAGAGTTTCCAACCACTCTCGGGCAGACAATGTTATTCTGACTGCTGTCTATTCGCTCAGCAGGCCAGGGCGCCAGCGCCTTCAATCTTCGCAGATCATCGGAGAATACATGGAAATTAGCTTGACGCAGCAAGCGCCGCAGCCGTGGGACCGTCCATTCTGGAAGCCGGTTCACGGGAAAGAAGGCGTTTTCACCTACCTGATCCTGATTCACGTTCTTGCCGTTGCTGGTCTGATCCTTTTTCCTCTCCCAAGCCTAAAGGTCCTTGGCATGACGTTGCTCTTCACAGCATTTGGCGGGCTTGGCACAACGGTTTGCTATCACCGCATGCTCGCGCATAAGACGCTCAAGACACACCCGATCGTGGAGCAATTTTTGATCTTCTGGGCGGTCTTCAACGGTTCGGGGCATCCGGCCAGCTGGGTCGCCTATCATCGCTTGCACCATGCTGTCACGGATTTGCCAGAAGACATTTCTAGCCCGAAGCAGGGCGGCTTCTGGTGGGCGCACTTGCGCTGGCTATATCAGACGGAGCCAGCGGACAAGAAGCGGTGGGCACCGGAGATGACGGGCGGGATTTACAAAATCTGGGGCTGGGCGGAAACGCCGGTCATCGTGCTTTCGATGTTCATCGGGTTGATCCTCGGATTCGGGTGGATGGGCTTCTTCTGGATGGGAGCGATGCGGCTGGTTTACTCGCTGCATTTGCAATGCCTGGTGAACAGCCTGACGCATTTAGGCGAACAAAAAGAGGGCGGCGATTCGAGCATCAACGTCTGGTGGCTTGGTCCATTTCAACTGACTGCCTGGGGCGAGAACTGGCACAAGAACCATCACACGCATGCTGGCTCTGCACGACTGGGACTGCGCTGGTATCAGACCGACATTGGCTGGTACTTCATCTGCCTGCTTGAGGCCGTGGGATTGGCCCATTCCGTTAAGCGGCCTCGCGCCTCGTAAGCTGTTTCACACCGACCCTTACTTCATCCTAAGATGTACAAGTGAGGATTTTGGCTCGCCATTCGTGTCTCATGTACGCGCAGAAATTCAACGTGAACGTAGTTATTCAGGGCAAAACCAAGCCCTGCCCGATGGAATGGCTGGATCAATTCTGCATGCGCAACTTCACCAATTCCGCTGATTTCGACGACACGCTTCCTGTGGCTGATGGAAGGATTGAGGCCAGCTTCCGCCTAAGTCCCAATCGCTTCGCGGAGGGTCTTGCCGCGTGGCTGACGCAACGCGGGAAGGGCCAGGGTCAGCCGGTGGTGGTAAAGGTTACGCCCGAGTAGGCTCTTGCAGGTACCGGACTACTTGCTTGCCTGATAACGGAAGCAACTAAGGTTAATGGGGATTGCCCAGCTCCTTTTCCAGCCGGTCCAGCCGGTCTTCGAGTCCGCTGAGTTTCGCCTGCTCTAAGCGTAGTTGTTCCTCAGCTTCCATTTCGGCGGATTGCCTTTGTTGCTCTTCTGTCGCCAGGTTATCGAGTTCAACTTTGAGTCTAGAGATTTCGGATTGGACTTGCTTTCGGTCTGCCGGAGAAATGTCGGTGGCCCCGACGCCTTCAATGAATTCCTCATTCCGTTTTAAAGCGGCTGCCAAGTCCCGCCGATGCGCCTGAGTTTCGGCGAGACGTGAACGCAGGTCATTAAGATGTTGCGAGGCACGGCCGACTGCCGCTTCCTGAACCTGCAATCGATAAAGGAGAACTTGCGCCTTGAGCGCGTATCCATTGGTAGTTTGCAGATCCTTTCGCAGTTGACGGACCTCCGCTACAAGAGCCTGCATACCCTGTAAGTCGCTTGTGTTGGATTGCCCCGAGCCATAGGCTGGGAGAAACAACAAACAAAGGACGAAGAACAACGCGCGACGCATGCTTACCTCCCTAAGAGGGCTATCTCGATCGGACACGCAGATTATAGGTCGTCTCTTGCAAGGAGTAGCTTTAGAAGTTTGGGCAAGAGTGATGCAGCTAGCGGGTGCAGGGTCATCTAAGCATCGTAGCTTACTTCAGACTGGCGGGAGAGAGATCGCTCCCTGAGGCGGAGTCGCGTTTTTCACCGCGGAGCGCGGCGCGAATCTGAGGCAAGGCATGAAGCGCCGCGATTTCGCCAGCAGCCACCATGTCCGGCGTCTTCGTGAAATCGTCCCACACAAACTGCTTCACGTCCGGCTCGATGACAATGTCAGCCTGAGTGCGCCAGGCGAGGTCCGAATGACGCTGGATGATGTTGAACGAGCGGCTGAGGATGTCGGTGAACGTGCGGGGCGGCTCGAGATTTCCCGATTCCAGGTACACGGCGATGACGAGGTCCGCGCCGAGCAATAGCGCTCCTTCGACCGGCACGGGAGCCGTCAGAAAGCCGTCCACGAGCGTGCGGTTTTCATACTGGATGGGCACGAACAATCCGGGGTAAGCGCAAGACGCGCGCAGTGGCGGAACAATGTCGCCGTGGGAATAATAGACACTGACGCCCTCAATGATGTCGGTGGTGGCGATGGCCAGGGGTGTCTGCAGATCCTCGAATCTTCTTACCGGAGTAAAGCGAGAGAGAAATTTTTCCATGCGCTGATTGGTTGCAAGACCGAGCCAGGAAGGGGTCCAGCGGCCGAAATCGGCAAAGGTTGTGATTGCGCCAATTCTTTCCATTTCTTCGAGAGACGCGCCGGCACAAAAAGCCGAGGCGATCAAAGCGCCGACGCTGGTTCCCGCTACACAATCGATGGGAATGCCCGCCTCGCGGAGCACGCGGAGCACGCCAATGTGGGCGATGCCGCGGGCAAACCCGCCAGCCAGGGCCAAACCGACGCGTGGGCGCTCCGATCGTTGCGGTTCATTGCCCTGGGCGAACGCGCGAATCTTTTCTTTCGCGCTTTTGAGCCAAGCGCGAGGTCCCGAGGTTTTTACTTCGTCTGCCATCGTTCTATTTTAGCGCGGGTGCTGCGACAGGCGCGCGCGTTTGACCGGTGCATGCCGGTTTTGTAACCTGTCGTTCCGAGAATAATTCCGCAGAAAGGCTTGCCATGGAAAGACGCATCGAAAAGGCAGTGGTCCTGGGAGCAGGCACGATGGGCTCGCGAATTGCAGCACACTTCGCGAATGCAGGGCTGCCGTGCGTTTTGCTGGACATGGTGCCGCCGAATTTGGTGCCAGATGCGCCGCCAGCAGAACGAAACAAGATTGTTCGGGCCGGGCTGGAGGCCGCAAGAAAATCCAAGCCAGCAGCTTTTTTCACCTCAACACTTGCGGAAAAGATTGCTATTGGAAACTTTGAAGACGACCTCGCGCGCTGCGCGGAGGCGGACTGGATCATCGAGGTCGTTGCAGAAAACCTGGAAATCAAACGCAAGTTGCTTGCGGGCGTAGCGCAGTTTCGCAAGCCCGGCGCGATCGTGACGACCAACACTTCTGGATTGCCCGTGCACCTGATCGCAGAAGGAATGAGCGAAGAGTTCCAGCAGCATTGGGCAGGCACGCACTTTTTCAACCCGCCACGCTACTTGAAATTAGTGGAAGTAATTCCGGGCCCGAAAACGTCGCACGAAGTTGTTGCGGCACTCAGCGATTTCTGTGACCGCCGGCTCGGCAAAGGAGTGGTCATCGCGAAAGATACACCAAATTTCATCGCCAACCGCATTGGCACGTTTTCGATGCTGAACGCATTGCGGCTGATGGGCACGCTCGGCATGACGGTCGAGGAAGTGGATGCATGCACGGGCCCGGCGGTGGGCTGGCCGAAATCGGCAACATTTCGGACGGCGGACATTGTGGGACTGGACGTGCTCGTTCACGTGGTGAAGAACATTTACGAAACGGCGCCCAACGACGAATCGCGCGAAAGCTACAAAGTACCGGCGATGGTCGATGAAATGGTCAAGCGCGGATGGCTAGGGGACAAGACGGGGCAGGGCTTCTACAAGAAAGTTCGCGGCGAAGGCGATAAAGAAATCCTCACGCTCGATGTGAACACCATGGAGTACCGGCCCCGGCTGAAGGCGAAATTCGCCTCGCTCGAGATGGGCAAGGCCATCGAGGATACCCGCGAGCGGCTGCGCGCGCTGGTTGGTCCGCTCCTCGATGGACAAAAGGGCGACAAAGCGCAGCAGTTCATGTGGGGCGGACTTTCGGAAATGTGCCTGTACGCGGCGCGACGCGTGCCGGAGATTTCCGACAACGTCGCGGACGTGGATCGCGCGATGCGCTGGGGCTTCGGCTGGGAACTCGGACCGTTCGAAAT
>Ga0126383_10003049_pt1 | contig 10999 bp, 12 predicted proteins | sample PanSoiMetPlot_35_FD_96882 | JGI IMG/M metagenome (GOLD analysis project Ga0126383, IMG submission 96882) | Tropical forest soil microbial communities from Panama - MetaG Plot_35 | ecosystem: Environmental > Terrestrial > Soil > Tropical forest > Bulk soil | place: Panama | collected 2016-02-17
ACGGCACCCTCGATGACACCGAAGTTTTGGCTAAGGCCGCGTATGACGCCGACGTTACGGTCAACGCCGCCAGTGCCGGCCATCGCGCTGCGGCCGAATCCATGCTCAAGGCGCTCGCCAACACCGGCAAAACCTTCTTGCACACTGACGGCTCCAGCATCGTCGGCACCCGCGCCCGCGGCGAGCTGGTCGAGAAGGTGTTCGATGAGGACACGCCGTTCATGCCCACGCCGCAACGGGCGGCCCGCGTCGAGATCGACCAGATGATGCGGGGTGCGGCGCGCAACGGTGTGCGCTCGGTCGTGATTGCGCCTAGCCTGATCTACGGGCTTGGGCACGGCCTCAATCCGCACAGCATCCAGGTGCCGTGGTTGATTCAGGTGGCGAAGAAGTTCGGCGTGGCGAAGCACATCGGCCCGGGCGAGAACCGCTGGGCTAACGTACACATCGACGACCTGATAGCACTGTACGTGCTGGCAATCGAAAAGGCACCAGCCGGCGCGTTCTATTACGCCGAGAACGGTGAAAATTCCATGCGCGAGGTGTGTGAAGCGATCAGTCGCATGCTCCGGCAAGGCAGGCGTACGCAAAGCATGACCGTGGAGGAGGCGGCGATCGAATGGGGCGACGGACCGGCTAACGATACAATGGGCTCCAATAGCCGCGTGCGCGCCAAGCGCGCGCGCACGGAACTCAATTGGCAGCCCAAAGAGCGTTCGCTGATCGAGGAAATCGAGCGCGGCTGTTATGCGGTCCCAGGCGTACTTTCCTAGTTTGTTCCATATCGCGTTTGTGTATCCAAGCCAGCGTGCCTTCCGACCTCGTCGCCAGTTCGTGATTTGGATCCTAGCTGCCTCGAGGCCTACGCTTCGAGAAATGTGGAAGGCAGTCGTCGCTGGCACCATGATCGCGCTGGTCGGGCTTTGGGCCGCCGGCATGTATTTCTATTTCGAGCCGCACTATTTCTTGCCGTCCTTTCCGCACCAGCAGCTGACCTCAGCATCTGATCGGCCGCCGGCGCCACTTCGACAAGAACGCCGCGACGACGAGCAGCAGAAAGCCCCAACCGAAAATCAGTGAGCCTGGATTTGCACGTGCTCAATTGTTTTGAGCGGATAGGCGCGCGACCTCGTGCCCTTTCTTTATGATCGTTCAGTCAGTGTTGCGATGCAGGCCCTGGGGCTTTCGTGTAGACCGATGAGATGAGCGCGTCGGTAATTTCCTGAATTTTGCTTTTGCGGGCATTAAGGTCGCAGCGCGCGCAGGCGCTCGCTCGGCTTGCTGTTCATTGGGTGGATGATGTTCCTTGGTGAAAGAAGGGCCGCACAGGGAGGAACGATGCGCGGCCCCCGGCCCGTCCCCAGTGAGGGACCGCTACAGTCCCGTCCCCGACAGACCGTCGCGAGTCTCACTCGCTTAATTTTAAGATTTCGTAACCGGGAAGCGTAGCGCCGTACCGTTTTTAAAGTTGCCGCACACCGTAGCACCTCTATATCCAACGAACGGTATTGCGTAACTCTCGCGGCAGGCCGAAGGCCACTCCTGCCGGTTTATCATTCCTTGTCGTCGGACCGTCCCTCAGCGTCCACCGCAGAGCGAAGGCTGGGCGCACGAACTCAAGCACAGTGGCTTTCGGCTGCAGATCCACATTGGCGATGGTCGGGTCCGCCTCTCAACGCCGATGAAGGATGGTCGCGTGATGTGACCGGTGAGATCGCGCTGAAGCTTCTCGATCTCACTCGCAAAGGCAATGACTTGAGCACGGCCGCACGAGAGTTTGTGGAACGGGTGACGGGGAACTCTGGACTGCTATTGTTTGGTGCTGCGCCGCCCTAAGCCGATCAGGGACCTGGACACAAGTCGAGCCCGGTACAGAAATATTGTGTATAGCCAGCCGCCGCTCTTCCGTCTGGGCGCACCATTGACTCCAGCGCCTCGTCAGAGATTTCGGAAGTGAGCAGGTCTTCCTCATTCTGATCGGCCGTCGTTTTACTCATGGCGTTGCCCTCTACGTTATGTCCTCTGGTCGGAAACATAGGACACGCGCACCCTCCTCGTTGTGAAGTGTCTCACACAGGTTATTCGTTATTCGCTTTGCCCCGAAAGCGGACATTTGCAGTGAATTGCTGTACCCATTTCTTTTCGCCGTGAGCCGCTACAGAAGTAGAACAAATACAAAGGCTATCGAGCACGCCTACCCTCACCACGTCGACACTGTCGTGCCACCTGGCGGCTTCGGCCGACGACTAGACGCGATGTACGAATTCCACGCACAACTTGGAATCAAACCGCAACACGGTCAGAGCCGGCACGATGCGAGCGGGAGCATCATTCGGTGGTGCTTTGCTCACTCCGAAATGGCTCGGGCGTTTGACAACAAGTTCAATCAACTCAACAAATGCGCGCCCATGAGAGCCGTGGATTACCCTCCACGGCTCTTTCTTTTTTCTTCCCCCAGATTTCCGGGAGCCGATTCTTTCGCCTAAGGCTGGAGCGCTTGGGCTCTTTCGCCATTCACCCCGGCATGATGGACGTCCGCTGCCTCAATTCGCTGATGTTTGTTGAGGAAGTGTCCGAGCACAAACAGGCGGATCGCCGAGGACAGGTTGGCATGTTCACGCGTCTGGTCGATTTCTCCAATCAACTCTGAGAGTGTCGCTCGTTGGGCCTGCGCGATATCTTTAAAGTCACTCCAGAACGCCTCTTCAAGGCTGACGCTGGTCTTGTGTCCATTAACGACGACAGAACGTTTCAGGATCAAGGATGTCATTGGAGTCCCCTTATTGGCCCCCCTACCCTGTTGCTATGATACTGATTCAAAGTCGCGCGGCGCAGTAGTTTGATACTCCTCAGGGAACTCCCAGTTTTTTTATTGAGGTCATCCCCGTGGATCATGCGAAGTCAGTCCGATCATTTCGGCGACGCATTCTTTGACCGGCGCGAGAACGCCAGTCGTTTGCCGCCGAATTCAAAACCTTTTTTTGGCGCGAGTGACCTCATTCAATTGCTGATTGTTCTGACTGCGGCCTGCGTTCTGACGAGGTGGAGCCCGCCCCCGCAGGCATTGCGCGCTGTGCGGTCATTCAAAGTCTGAAGAAATGGTAACGCGGTAGCTTCGGACCTTGTTGATAACGGGGATCAACTGTTGACAAAGGCCGACATTGCACCTCGAGACGGCATAAAGTTACCGTCATGCGAAAGATTCAAATCATTCCTTCTCCGCAACTAATGGGCACTCCACGTTGCCAAAATTGTGCTGCTCAGATGTGGCTCGTTTCAATCGAGCCTGACAAGCTAGACGATCATGATATGCGCACCTTTGAATGCCCAAGGTGCCAAGACGTGATCGTCGAAGTAGTAAAATACAAATAGCCCATAAGACTGAAACCGCCACAAGCTGACGCGCGCCGCGTTCAAACTGGCGGTGTCCGCTTTACCCCCGAAAGCGGACATCTGGTGCCGGATCATCGCGCAACCGCATCAGTTGTGCGTTTAGGAACGTTTCGTACCAATGGCATATATTGCGTTCGTTTCGACGCGATCAACTTTGTTTTCTGCAAGCCAAGCTAAATTGTCAGCTTTGACGCGCGCTGCCGCCTCGGGACCCATTTGATCAATTGTCCAGCGCAAGCCAGAGCCGAGCGCAATAGTCCACCAGTCTTCCGGTGAGCGCAGCGGCTGAACGCCCTCTTCCGGGATGACTTCAGCGTCTCTAACGCCACCGTCTTGAAGCAACTTGCGGACCGAAACAACATCAGTAATCCGATCCCATGGATTGAATGCGGTCACGAGATCCGGGCGTTCCTTCGCCAGTGCGGTAAGCCAACGAGAATAGGCTGGCTCCCAAATCCGAGGACCCCACGTTGTGACAGCCAGCTTTCCGCCGGGTCTCACCATGCGCCACAGCTCGCGAACCAGACCCTTCATGTCGGGAACAAAGAAAATCGAGAAAACACTGATGACCGCGTCAAAGCTGTCGTCCGGATAATTGAGGGCAGTCATATCAGCGAGTCTAAACTCGACATTGTCGATGCCAGCTGCCGACGCTTTCGCACGCGCCCGTTCAAGCAAGCGAGAGGCCAAATCAACTCCCAACACAAATCCGTTTGTTCCGACGGCTTGCGCAGCCGGCAACGCCGAAGCTCCAGTCCCACAACCGACGTCGAGCACCTTCGCGCCGGCATGCAAGTTCAGATTGGTTACGGTACGCTTGCCGACCAGATCCCAAAAACCAAGCGCATCGTCGTCAAAATGATCAGCCGCGGCGTCATAGGTTGCGGCAGCTTTTGCCTTTGCTTTCTTTAATGGATCGTCCACGTGGTTCTCGGATCAACCCGAACGGTCGAGAGCAACTATGCAAAGTATACATTTTCGCAAAGATTGTTTGAATGTCCGCTTTGGGGTCATTAGCGAACATACTGATGAGAAGAATGGAAGTATGTGCAGGTGCGTAGGCTTGTGGTCTACGTCGAGCAAAGGCTCAATCGCGTTGCCCAATGGGTTGTGTTTGAACCGAACGCCATCCCCCGGTGACGCGCGCTCGCTAGATCACTTGAACCGGATAACTGTTTCCGTCGAGCAAAGTCACCCTGTTCGGAATTTGTGCTGATGTCATGTTCAATTGTTTTAGCGCTGTTGCGGCTTTCACATAGACCGTGAATCCTGACGGCCTTGAACATTGCATTGTAGCGGATCTTTTCCCGCCAAGAATTTGTGTTACGTATTCGCCGGCCTTTGTATAAGCCTCCGTTATGTCTGGTCCGAAACTGACCAGGCCGCCCTCCTCCTCTACAAATTGCCTCCATTGGTAAATCGTTGGAATGGCAGGGTCGGCATTCGCGAATCCGACGAGGTCTTTGCGGAGATCGTTGAACAAGGAGTCCGCCATGACAACCACACCCTTGATGTTATTGTGGAGATCCTTAAAAAAGGCAAAGGCGTTAGCGATATCCGCCAGGTTCTTCGCGTCCCCTCCGGGTGGTCGTCTGAGTTTTAGCCTCAGCGATGCATGATCCGCCCTACCTTGTACATCTTGAACTTGCTTGACTTTGTGAGGACGATGATCCGCAACGAGGACGCCAATGTTGTCACCATTGCTAATCTTGCCCTTGGCTCGCAACAATTGAAACAGTACTTCCAGCCGATCGCGGTCTTTCTCGGATGTTTGTCCCGCCATTCCTGTCAGGTTGCCGCCTGGTGCGTTGACATTCGCGACAAGCCCCATATCGACGGGATCGGCGACAGTTGTGAAGACGATTGGGATAGTTGTAGTTCGGTCCCGTAGCTTCTGAGCAGGTTCGGGACCGCCGGCAGCCACGAGTACATAGTTGGGTCCGGCGGCTGGGGCGGCTGCGACCAAAGCATCGGCTAAGGCATTTATATTCTGATCGATGCTTCCCGGAAGGTCGGCTGCGTATCGGTCGTCTAACCGAACACCTGGCGGGAGCGCCCTTACCAAGGCAGCCACCGGCCCCGCAAAGTTTTTCTTTTTGCCACTGTGAAGGAGTCCGACTGTTGGCATGATGACTCTCCCGATGAAGCAACCGCCGCGATTGCAATCTCACCATATCCTCCGCGGAATGTGCCGACTAGCCGGTCATCTTCAGACAGTATTTCCTTAGGTGCCGGCTGATTGGGAAATCGCGCTCACGATGTCCGCTTTCGGGGGTAAAGCGGACATGCCTTCTTGCACCGCATATGTCCGCTTTTGACCCAAAGCGGACATCACAGAAAGTATTCGATACCGTTAGCTCGGAAAAATGAGACAGGTCGTCGTACCGTGCGCGAGCAATCGACCGTTGGCGTCCGTGACACGGCCTTCCGCCGTGCCAACACGACGGCCACAGTTGAGGACTTTGCCTTCGGCCCTGATCACGCCGGTATCTAATGTGATGGCGCGGACAAGCGAAATCTTGAACTCAAGCGTGGTGCTGCCGATGCCTTTGTCGAGCATCGATTGGATGGCCAGGCCCATACAGCTATCGAGAAGAGTAGCCGCGAGGCCGCCGTGCACAGTGCCCCATGGGTTGAGGTGAGCGCCTGTCGGGGTGACTGTGATAGCAATGCGGCCGCTTTCGGCCTCTACCACGTCATAGCCTAATGTTTGCGCCATTGTGTTGAGGGGCAGTGCGCCGCCGGCAAGGCCCTTGACGAACTCCAGCCCGCTCATCGCTTTCTGTTGTTCGGAACTGACCGTGCCGTAGCTCTTGGTTGCCATGTTTGACCTTCGGTTTATCAGCGTTGCCGCTGACGAGACCTAGCGCATGGCGGCAGCGAAAGCGACCCGGAAACTGGTCGCCGCGAAATGTCCACTTCTGGTTCAAAACGGACATAGCCATGCAGACCATCCGTGAAAGTCCCATCGCTTCGCGAAGTTTGCTAACTGGTTTGCTGTTGTTGGAAGCCCGAACCAACTCAATGCGTTAGTACCACAGTGCAGCGCACGTGTAGTGCGCAAGAACGGTGATTGTTGCTAACAGAAACCCGTCATTCACCCTCGAAAGCGGACACACGTCACGGCGATTGGAATGTCCGCTGCGCGCCAGAAGCGCACGCGGGTCAGCTGCCCACCTTTTCCGCCTGCTCGATGCCCAACATGATGGACCACGTACGCAACACCACCGCGACGAGAATCGTGGTGTACGAAACAGCAACAATATACATGCCCCAATGAGAACCCTGGATTAGAGCAATACCGCCGGCCATACCAAGAAGATAGGCTACGCTCAACGTAACCACGCTGGACATCCTCACGCCGCCACGATGGCTGACGTCCGGGTGTTTATAAACATAAGAGTAAGAGGTGCTGAGAGGAAGCCACAGCCCCACCAGGTTAACGACAAACAGCTCAGCGCCGAGGAACGGGACCGGCTGAGGAACGAGAATGACAACCGCTGCGACGAGTAATGTGAGAAGATAGAGCGTTATGTGGTACGCGCGAACACGAAACACTGGATTGCTCATAACCTCGCCGAGATGAAGCGATGCCGCGACGAAAAGCAGGCCGATGAGCCCCGCTGATGCTGAGCCCAGCATTACGTAGAGATCGTGCCACGCTTCAATCAAATCCGCGCCTTCCGCGCCGATATTAACGGGCTCAGCGTTCAACCCACTCTCGGAATTTTGACCAACCACCTACGGCTTGACAATGTCCGCTTTGGGTCAGAAGCGAACATTTCTAAGGCTTCCCGCGCTGTCTGCTTTGCCCCTGAAAGCGGACATTGAAAAGGCATGCGCTTTCACCGTTCATTCGGCCCAGGGCGATTGTGCTATTCTTATTTAGTTGAGACCGTGCCTGAGCAGCGGGCGCAGCCAGATGAAGCAGCAAATACAATTCTGCACGACGCAGGATGGAGTACGGATAGCTCTCGCCAAGGCTGGTGCGGGCCCACCGTTGGTTCGAACCGCGAATTGGTTTACCCACCTGGAGTTGGATTGGGACAGCGCAATTTGGCGACATTGGTTTGAAGTGCTTGCTGATGGCAGAACGCTGGTTCGCTACGATCCTCGCGGCTCAGGTCTGTCCGATCGCAATATCGATGATTTTTCCCTGGAATCGTGGATCAGCGACCTCGAAGCCGTCGTGGATGCGGCAGGTCTTCAGCGCTTCCCGCTTATAGGGCTATGTCAGGGAGGCGTCGTTGCGGTTGCTTTCGCAGCTCGCCACCCCGAGCGCATAAGCCGCTTGATCTTGTATGACAGTTACTTGTCGGGCGCTTATACCGAAGGCGTCGATCAAAGCGTGCAAAAGCAGGCACATACCCTTTCGCAGATGATTGAGCTGGGCTGGGGCAAGGAAGCGGGAGCATTTCGCGAAGTTTTTGCAAATCTGCTGATGCCGGACGCGACCAAAGAGCAACTTCGATGGATCGGCGAACTTCAGAGACGTAGCGCTTCTGCGACAAACGCCAGAAGACTATGGGATGCATTCAATAGGTTCGATATTCGTGCTGAGGCCGGCAAGCTCCGGGTACCTACTCTCGTGTTTCATGTCAGAGGTGATGCGATGGTGCCGTTTGAGGCGGGTCGCCGGCTGGCTGCGGCGATTCCGAATGCTCGTTTCGTCCCGCTTGAAGGCAAGAACCATATCCTGTTGGCCAATGAGAAGGCTTGGCAGACCTTCAGAACCGAACTTGGCAATTTCCTCGCGGCCGATGAACCGACCGAAATTCCGTCGCAGACCAAACTTGAGATGCTGAGCCCCCGTGAGAAGGAGCTCCTTGATTACATCGCCCGTGGATTGGCAAACGCTGAAATCGCCCGGATCACCGGCATTGCCGAGAAAACCGTGCGTAATCACATTACGACGATTTTTTCCAAGCTTTCGGTCGAGCATCGTGGCCAAGCGATCGTCGTCGCGCGCAAGGCGGGCCTCGGCCGGGATTGATCAGCTAGCCCACTAGGGCCAGCACCCTAAAATTGAGCCCTTTTCGAAACCAAAAGGCTGAGCTCAATAGGACCGATGCCTCAATACAGCTGTGTGTTTTGATTGCATCATTTCAAAACGAAATGTGTAACCCAAAAAGGTGACTGCCATGACCGAACAAGTCAAAAGCATTGCCAAACAACGCCAGGACCCGTTGCGCGACCGGTATCGAACAGCGGTGGAGGAAGCCCGCATAGTCGACAGCGCGAAAACCGTAATGAATGGATCTGAAGACCCTTTTCACGCCACCGTGGTGGCGGGAGCAGAGCATGACGCATTGTGGCGGGTTGGCATCCATCGCGCTGTCGGTGGCTACCATGACCTTCCCAATCCCGGCGATATACTTTGTGCGGCGCTTGCCTCGTGTCTTCATTCAACACTGCGCATTATCGCGGACCGGCTCGAAATTCCCGTTGCGAGTCTGACAGTGAACACGCGTGCAGAGGTTGATGTCCGCGGCACCTTGCTCGTTGATCGAAATGTTCCGGTCGGATTCCAAAAGATCAGGTGTCAGGTCAATCTCGACCCGGGAGCCAATGTGCCTGCGGAAAAAGTGAAGATGTTGCAGGCCGCAGCTGAACACAGCTGCGTTGTGCTGCAGACGCTCCGCAACGGCGTGCCGGTGCAGACGCTATTCGACGACATCCAGCCGACCGCTGATCTGGCCGCACGATAAGTCCGCTTTCGGCGGTAAAGCGGACATCGGGCCAGGATCAACAGTCGGCGGGGAAGAACTGCAGCCAATGGACCGCCGGACCAGGGGACCGAGCGGGTAATATTTTTTCTCGGTCGACGAACGTTATCGCCGCTAGTGACGACTATGCCGGTGACGGCGGACGGGCTTTACGGAACGCAAGTCGAGTCCGGTTACCGTAGCGACGACATTGAGGCCGGTCTGGCCCTCCAGGCTAATCGGCTGAAGGGCGAATGAATTATTAAGCCCCCCAACGAGGCCGTTGGCCGCTCCACCGATGCCGACTGCCGCTCCACCGGAAGCGCCGACATATCCGCCGGCCAATGCGCCCGCGCCCACCCGCGCTGTGGCCGCAAAAACGGCCCAGCCCAGGGCCACATCATTCGTGAAACCAATCTGGGCTCCGAATCGGCCAACAGTGCCTTGGTAATATTGGATCGGACCTCCGCTCGAAGGCGTAAAGACGCAATCAAATGTGCGTGCCGAATAGACGATGTAGGCTGATGCCCCAAGGCTTCGGCAGTTCAGCATGCCCACCTCGACGTATGCGAGCGCGGGCGTTGTCATTGAGGCAAGACCAAACAGTCCAGCGGCGAACGCGGAGCAAGCGGCAAATTTGATCGACATGACTTTCCTTTCCATCAACGCGTTTGAAGAAGAGCTTTGAAACGGACCCGAACCCCTAACAATGCGACGATGCTCATTTTAAGAGGTGTCTCGTTAGGATCGCAATGTCCGCTTTTGTTCTAAACACAGACATTCGGCAAACAAATGTCCGTTTTGGGTCAAAAGCGACCTTCAGCTGGCACGAGGTACAACCCAACCATAACAATTGTAAACAGCGGAGAGACTTGAGCACAGCATTTGCCCGCGACGAGACGAAAACCCGCGAAGCCTGTCGGTTCAGGGTCGGCGTTAACACCCACCCGCTGTCCGCCTTGGGTCAAAAAGCGGACATTCTGTACCTCAGGCGAAATGTCAGCGAAAGGCGAAGAGCGCGCGTCTCCTCGTTCGAAAAGCCGGTTGGCTCATCGCCAGAATGACTTGGCCTTGACGAGCTTTTTATAACCGTCAATCGCGTTCGAGAGCGCCTCGTTCTCGCGTGTTTCCTCACGCCCGGTCAGCAGCCCGGCGGCAAAAGCGCGTTCCGGCACAGCAGCACTGGCAATCAACCGCTCATCCACCGCAATGTCATTTAGATCGCCAAGCCCGTCCTGCAACCGTTTAAGAGCAGGCATGAATTTCTTGTACCGTCTTATGGCTTTTTTGTCTCGAAACAGTCCGCTGAAAAACTCGGCCGCGTAGCGCAATTTCTTCACATGAATGCGCAGTTTGTGGCGCTTGTTGGCATCGAGTTGTGCAAGCTGCTTCCCCCGCTTGCGCACCTTGCGCAAGCGCCGCCGCAGTTGCTCTGCTGCAAAAACTTCGATCGGAACTTCGCCCCGGCCTCGCACCAAATCCTCAGCGGGGCTCGTCCAGCGGCCGCCCTCAAGCCAAACCGCAACTTCAAAGGCCAGGGCGCGAAATCGAGCAGATGCTACTGCGTGCCTTGCCCTTGCTAATGCCGCCCTGTGTTTTCCTGCGACTTCCTTGCAAAATGACGAAACGCCTTTACCAGATCGGCCATGCCTTTGCTTTATGGGCACGATCACCCGCTCGGTGAACACCTCGAGTTCGCGCGCCGGTGTGAGCTCTCCAGCCAGCCATTTCAGTTCAGCCTTGATGGCCGTGGTTTGGTCATCATCCAGAAGATCGCGGTACAACGAAATGGCTGCCCGTAGCCGTCGCAGCCCTACTCGCATTTGATGCACGCCTTCAGGATCTCCGCTGGCGAGCGCTGTCACGTTGTCGATGATTTGCTTTAGACAATCAAAGCCGAT
>Ga0126383_10003050_pt1 | contig 10998 bp, 12 predicted proteins | sample PanSoiMetPlot_35_FD_96882 | JGI IMG/M metagenome (GOLD analysis project Ga0126383, IMG submission 96882) | Tropical forest soil microbial communities from Panama - MetaG Plot_35 | ecosystem: Environmental > Terrestrial > Soil > Tropical forest > Bulk soil | place: Panama | collected 2016-02-17
AATCCATCGCCCTGAACAATATCCGCGGCGGGGCGATCATCATGGCTGGAGCCGGCATGGCCACTGGAGGACGCGTGCGCCACCATCTCAAACACAATATTTCGCGCGAGGAATGCTGCGTGATCTTCGTCGGCTTTGCCGCCAAGGGGACGCTGGCGGGGCAGATCATCGATGGCCAAAATCCGGTGCACATTCTTGGGGACGATATTCCGGTCAGAGCCAGCATCCGCACCATCAACGGGTTCTCGGCCCACGCCGACCAGGCCGAGCTATTGAAATGGCATGGGCATACCGGGGCCGGGCGCACGTTCCTCACCCACGGAGAGGAGGCTGCCATGCGGACGTTCGCGTCGCGACTTGGCAAAACGCGGGTCGAAATGCCCACGCTCGATCAGAGCTTCGATTTGTAGCCGGCCGCTGAATCGGGCCCCGTGCCCCGGATTTAGCGGTGCATGCACAACCCGACGATCCCCGACGCACCGGAGCAGACGGCCTTGCCATCTTGCAAAGTAAGTGCGCCGCCCGGGGCCTTGCAGATAGCAGAAACTAGAACCTCATCAGCCGCGCAAGCGGCACTCTCGCCATTCACATCGAACGCGCGCAGATTCGAATTGCCGGGAGGCCCCGGCGGCCCTGCTTGGCCAGTGTCGCCCTTGGTACCGGTTGGACCTGGCGGTCCGGCCAGACCCGCTTCACCGCGCATTCCAGTCGGACCGGGCACACCTTTTTCTCCAGGATCGCCTTGGGGGCCAGGAGGACCGGCTTCGCCCCTCATGCCCTGAGGACCCGCTGGCCCTTGTGGTCCTACGGGACCCGGCTGTCCAGCAATGCCCTGCGGACCTGCTGCTCCGGGCGGGCCCACCGGGCCGGGCCCTCGATCGCATGCGGCAACGAGGAATAAAAGCAGTAAACCTGTCGGCGCTACGAAATTAATTCGCATTTTTTTCCCCAACCCCTCTGATGACCTTTGATAATCCAAGAATGGGCTCGGTGCCAAGCGTCTTTGAATCGATCGGTTCGTCCGAGCGCCGCATCGCCGGGCATCTTATCCCCGGCCGCGCTGGGCGGGAACCAGCTTGGCGCGGCCATGGCTGGCAGCGGTGCAATCCAGCCCTCACCGCGCCGGATGAGCGCTCATACCGGATTTTTATCGCCGCCGTCAGCCTAGCCGGCGTCCCGACAAGCCGAGGCATGGTCGTCTTGTTCCCAGGCGTGAAGCCAACAAGAGCCCAAGCGCCTTGGCAGCACCGGTAGATGCCAGCCCGGCCGATGCAGCTCAATCCGGCCCAACGGCTCGGCACTCGCATTATGGTCCCCGTTGTGGTCCTGAGCCTTGCGATCTCGACGGTCTCGCACCTTACAGGTCTAGCAAAACGCCGGTAGCGCGCCGCGACCGTTCCCATCCGGGGTGATTTGGTGGAAGGGGGTATCACCTTTTAGCCCTCGCGGGCTAGATGCAGGAGCCGGGCTTCTGTGCGGCTTCTGACAAAGGGTGTAGCATTGCGGCCTTTGCCAATTTCGTGGTGGGAGGCCGACAACAAAGCCTGAGGGCAAAGCGATGATCGAGGCGATGGTCTGATTTGGTTCCCGGCCGCCATATCGTGGCGTGATACGGGTGGCCACCGAGATCTGATTTATGAAATCAGAGATAGATTCATTTCAGCCCTAAGGTTACGCCTTGCAGAACCGACAGCTGACTTCCTTGTAGGTGATCCGAATGAACCCATTCGATCCGAGGCGACTCGCCGAGTATTTGAAGGAGAGCCGACCTGAACCAGTGCGGCAGAAGCGCCAGGGCGGTGTCTCACGGAAGGCCGCTGCCCCTGGCCTTCACCGAGAAAAACGCCCCGCCGCGCTGCTCGCGTCCGGAGGCATGAGTTGCGGTTTATGTGCTAAGGGCTGGGCCGATGCTATTATTGCGCGAATGGCGAATCGTCGTTGTAGTTGGGATCGTCTGCCTTGGCATCGGCGTCGTCATTGGCCGGATAACTGCATCCGGCCCCCAGACAAGCGATGTTTCCGTTGATTCTAAAACATACTCGACATGCATGGCTTTATGGCGTGACGTCGCCGGCTGTGCTGAGGTGATGAAGAGGCTCAATGCGTGGTCGCACAGTGACGATAAATCGCTTCCCTCACCTTCGATCGCCCCTCCGCCCCGCAATCGTGATCCGTAGCACGCTCCGAACCACATGACGGCGCAACCGGCTTCAATGAAATCAACGCGCAACGTCAACGTCCGATCATTCAGGTCATGTCCTCATTATCATTTTGCGTGTCGGTCGCGGGAACAACTGTTCCAGATTTGGGTCGAGCTGTTTCGGGCCAGAGCACGGCCGGACCATTCCGTTAGCCACCATTCGAACCGCGCTAATCGTTTCCCCAACGCATGAAAAGCTTGCCGCGTCCGCGCAAAGCCGCCGGATCGAAACGGAGGCGGCGCCGGTCCGCTACGTCGCCGAGCTCGTCGGTGCTGACACCGACAGCGAACGGGCAATCCGGTGGCTGATCGCGCTCATGGTACTGTGTTGTGATCCGCCTGCGATTGTGCTGACGGGCAGCGGCATCGACGCGGCGACCAACCACGAGCTGACTGTAGCTTTTCGGGTCGCGAAAAAGGGGCCGGTGAGTACCACCGGCCCTGGTGCAGGACGACCGTGCGGCCATGCTGTACGACTGTGAGCTCACGCCACCGGTCGGCAGGCTGCGGATCGCGTCGTTCTTTCGCGTAGAGAATAGAAAAATACCTGGTACGAAACGCTTGTATGGCTTCGCGTACGTGGTGCAGAACTTGTGCATGGTCATCAGCCGCGTGACCAGACCACCTTCCGGAATCCGGATCGCGACCTGATGGGGAAACGCGCGCGGTCGATGCGACGCCTGGTGACTTCGCCCTTGCGCACGTCTTACCTCGCCTTCATCGTGGCACCCGAAGAATGCGCTGCAAGCGTCTCGGCAGGAGGCCTCAACTTGATGCGTTGAACGCCGCGGCAAGCTTGTCCCCGATGTCATCAGCCCACAGTTCTGATTTCAGGGCTCGCTCATAAAGATCACTACCTCCCTCGTTCTCGTAGTTCGCTGAAGGGGTGATCGTCACGATCGAGTCATCGTCACATTCCAGACCAACAGCTTTTGATCCCTTAGCCATGGCTCCCCATGACCTGGCACCCGTAGCCTTCAGCATCGGAGCCTGAACCGCCTTCCATTTTCCTTGCCCCGGACGGGGGATGCCTTGCCTCGAATGGGCCAATGCATCACGTACATATCTTCCAATTTGTGCTGATGCGCCAATGGCAGCAACATAGACAGGCCCATCCGCGATCCAGAGTCCCGTTGTTGTTGTTTCCGAGTAGCTCTGGATGTAGACGTTGCCGCTCTTAAGCAGTGCTGTAGCTCGTTTCATCGTCACCCTATGATCAGGCCGCGAGCAGCCGCACTGCGCTGCCTGGGTCGCTGCTCGGACTACGTCGCATTGAAATGAGTATCCTAGAGGCTAATTTGACCGACACAATGTCATATGCGTTCTCGCTCCCCACCAAAGCGTACACGGTGCCCGCCGGCTCCGCCTCGCTGCACGAGATCAAGCACGACGGCGACCGGATGATGGTCGTCCGCGACCAAGACCGCGTCCGGTTGATCAGCAGGGGCGGTCATGATTGGGACCGGCGGTTCCCACTGATCGTCGAGGCCGCGCTGAAGCTGCGTCCGAAGCATTTCGTGATCGATCGCGAGGTCGTGGTGCTCGACAAGGAGGGCGTATCCGACTTCGACGCCTTGTCGTCGCGCAAACACGACAACCGGGCGCAGCTCTATGCTTTCGACATGCTCGCCCGCGACGGCGAGGACCTCCGAGGGTTTCCTCTGGCGCTCTGCAAAGGCGGCGGCGATGTTCTCTTCCGCGTGGCGTGCAACATGGGCCTCGAAGGGATTGTCTCGAAGCGGCTCGATCGCGCCTGTGGCGGCGGCAGATGCAAATACTGGATCAAGGTCAAGAACCCGGCGCATCCCGCTTACAGCAGGGTGAGGGATCGCTTGCTGCGCGTCACTGCAATGTGATAGAGGACCCGCCGCGTGGATGAACTTAGGGTATTCCTCGCGAAGTGCGATTGGCTGTGTCGCGGTGAAGTGCGATTGGCTGCGTCTCTGGCATTGTTCGCTGTTGCCGGGATCATATTCTGGCGAATCAGGTATTACATGGCATCGGACGAGTGGGTGAGGACGTTCGGTTTGCCGCCGCCGGCGCCTCGGCATGTCTTTATTTGGTTTTTGATTGCGGTTGCGCTGTGCTTTGTCGGGGCGTCTATTGCCCCGCATCCTATGAGATGAAACCAGCTTGGTGAGAGAGCTGTATCAGTTCCGTTCGAGCAGACCCGGATAGTACACGCCGCACGCTGCACCCGGCGCATCCTTGCGCGGGCACTGCGCTCCTGAGGCCTCGTTGAGGACCACGGACCGCCGTGATAGCATCGGATACATGACCCACCTCTCGCTTGAGCGCGTCGAACGCATCCTTTGCGAACTCGGCGTCAAGGCCGACGAATGGGGAATCGACGTACTGACCGCAGAACAGAGGAACGTCCCCTTGCCGTGGTCGGCGCGCGGGATTATCGGCAACGGCGGCTTCAAATACTTTTATGAGGGCACCCAAGATCCGCTGGCCACTGCGCAGGCTTTTCGCGCGCTCGGCTTCGAGGACGTGGCGACGGCATGCGAGCGTTCCCTCTTCGTCTTTCCCCTAGGCCGTATGCCACTCGGCGAACCGGGTCGGTTCGAGGCGTTCGCAGCGGTCGATTGGAACAGCAACAGCGTCCGCGAACTCGATGAAACGGTCTGGCGATTGACCTGGGATGATCTCCTGGCGTCCATCGGCGTCTACATGTCCAGGCACCCCGCCGCGTTTCGGATCGCCCGCGGCTAAGGGCGATCGGCCTATAACAGGGTCAGGGACAGCATCCTTGCGAGCCGTCAGCAAGCACTCGTCACCGATCAATGAAAGACCTCACGCAGTTTCTCGTCCTCCCGTCTCATCCAGCGTCGCGCGGACGGAGTGAAGAGCCGCGCAAAATAGGACCGCGTGGATGGCGCATCAGTGCGCGCAACGAGGAGATCGACGTCCAAGTCATGGTCAAGGCCGCGCAAATCCACGCGGTAATGGCGCTCGATATTTGCACCCGCACCAGGCGCTCGACTGAGCGCTGTCGCAACGCAGTGAAGCAGTTCGATGCTGGCCCGCCTGGTTTGGCAGAATGGTGCACTCAAGCACGCCATGGCGATCTGACATGCCTTGCGCGTCAGCGAAAAGCGCGTAAATTGGCTGCCCCATGGCGGCTTGCCGACATCTCATTTTTCAGGAAAACACGCTTTGTCCAGGCTCTCACTGACCCTCGCTTGCGGCGACTACGAGATCGTGCGCGCCCTCGTCGACGGCAAGGTTATGCCGGATGGTGTAGACCTGAATGTGCTGACCGAGATGGATTCAACAACGCGACATTGGCGCTTTTTACGAAACGAGGAGTTTGACGTCGCGGAGATCTCGTGCTCGTCCTATCTCATTGCTCGCGACCACGAGCTGCCTGTAGATGCCATTCCGGTCTTTCCTCACCGCAGGTTTCGTCATGGATTCATTTTCATCAACACCACCAAGGCTATACGCACTCCTAGTGATCTCATTGGCCGGAGAGTCGGCGTCAAGCAATTTCAAGCAACCGCTGTCGTCTGGATGCGTGGCATCCTAGAACATTGGTACGGCGTGCCGCTTAACTCGATTGAGTGGGTTTGGGAGTTGGATGAAACAATAGAATTTGTACCGCGCGCCGATTTCAAAATCGAGCGCGTACCGACCGATGCGTCGATAGAAAAGATGTTGGCTGACGGAGAGATCGACGCGCTATTGCATCCTGATTTGATTCGTCCGTTGCTTGACAAGGATCCGAGGGTTGGCCGGCTCTTTCCGGACTATCGCAATGAAGAATTGGCGTTCTACCAAAAGACCCGCATTTTTCCAATTATGCATGTTCTCGGTATCAAACGGCATGTCGTTGACCCGAACCCGTGGGTTGCCATCAACTTGTTCCATGCCTTTGATAAGGCCAAGAATGTCGCTATGAAACGGCTGGCAAATCCCCGGGTTGTGCCGCTCGCCTTCTACCGCGAGGCGTGGGAAGAGCAAGAACGGATCATAGGTCCTGACCCGTGGGAATACGGCCTCACCGACAATAACCGTCACAACCTGGAGACGCTCGTTGGCTATGCCTATGAGCAAGGTCTGATCCGGCGCAACTTCCCGCTGGATGAACTGTTCCTAAACATGTTTCAGGGACGCAAGCGCGGCGTTGAGTTTAGAATATAATCGGCGAGATCGAACAGATGAGATCGATTCAGAGCCGGGGTGTAGCCGTTTCTGCGTGCTCTTCGTAGCCCGGCGATTCACTTCACGAGATCGGACAAGCAGACTGCGGCATCGTCCGCGTCCATGCCGCAAAGGCGGCCGCGGGGCAGCTCCAGCTCATGGGCGCCACAGCTACGCGGTGTCGGCAAGGCGTGCGGCCTGGTGAACCGCCTCGACCTCGCCGGCACGCCGAAGATGCCGCAAGCTGGACGAGCACGCTGCATTGGCGGCAAATGAGCATGCCCCCCGCCGGTCCGAGAGAACCTCGGGCCACTGCGGCGAGCATATACATCATTTACCGGTCTCGGCCCTAAAATTGCCCGTCTTCCAGTTCGAAACGATGCCCGTGTGTGCTGCGTGGACTGACTAAGCTGAATGACTGCGCCCCTGACCAAGGACAAGATCGAGCAGCTCGCCCCTGATCAGGCCTCACTCGGCGCAGCACTGAAGCTCATGAAGCCAACAAGCTGGCCGATGCTTGTACGCAACGACGACAGCGCTCTCCTGTGGGGCGAGTGCCAGGGATCGGGCGCCGCTCCGTATCGTGTCATCGTCTCACCCGCCGACGTCGGGTACAAATGTACCTGCCCGAGCCGGAAGTTTCCTTGCAAACACGTGCTCGCAGTCATGTGGATGCATTGCGAGAAGCCGGAACGCTTCGAGCAGGGGTCGACGCCCGACTGGGTGCAGGACTGGTTGTCGCGCCGCCGACGGACGGCAAGCACCAACGCGCTCGACGTATCCGCGGGTCCACAAAACAAGCCGGCGACCTCGATCCGGGCCGCGCTCGCAGAGGCCGAAGACGAGGAAAAGCCGAGCGACCCGAAAGCGATTGAGCGCGCTGAGGCGCAGCGGCAGCGTTTGCGCAAAGAGCGCGAGGCCTCCGTCCGCGCGAGCCTTGACGATCTCGACCGCTGGATCCTTGACCAGCTCAATCTCGGGCTCGCGGGTTTCGCGCAACGCGCGGCGCAGAGCACGAAGACACTATCGACCCGCTTGGTTGACGCCAAGGCTCAAGGCCTCGCGAGCCGGCTCGAGGCGCTCGCCGCCGACATTTATCGCGTTCCTGAGCACATGCGCGCCGACCTCGCGTTCGAGCGGCTGGCCGCGTTGTCGCTGATCTCTTCCGCCTATCGCCACCAGACCAAATTGCCCCCGCCGCTGCGGGCCGATGTCCGCCGTGTCACCAGCTGGACCCTGCGCCGCGAGGAGTTGTTGGCCGATCCGCAAGCCCCGCGTCTTGCAGGCGATTGGATCGTCGCGGCCACCCGCAGCGAAGTGCAACCAGACAAGCTGCGCCGGCTCGAGGCCTGGCTGCTGCATGCCTCGCCACCGAACGACGCCCCAGCCGTCGCATTGCTGATCGATTTCGTGCCGGTCTCCGGCGGATCGGCTTCCTCTTCCTTCTTCGCCGGCGAGACGCTCTCTGCTGAGGTCGTGTTCTATCCCTCGGCGACGCCGTTGCGTGCGCTGATCGCGACACCCACGCCAGCAAGCGCAGAGACGATCAACTGGCCGGGATTTCCCGCAGGTCTGGGCGCCGCGCTCGCCGAATATGAGAACGCACTCGCACGGCAGCCTTGGATCGATTATTGGCCGCTGCGCGCAAGTGCGCTCACGGTCGACCGCCTGTCAGCGCAGCAACTGGCCCTCACCGATTCGGACGGATACATCGTGCCGATCGAGCGCGCGCAGACCGACATTCTGACCACACTGCTCGGCCTCGGGCCAATATCGGCGCTGTTCATTTGGGACGGCACATCGGCAACACTGCTCGCCGCCGACACATCTATCGGCCGCTGGCACGACACCTGATTGCAGGGACGCAATGCCCTCTTCCCCGGTGCTTTCCGCCCAAGATCTCGGCCGCGTCAAGCAGGCGATGCTGCTCGGCCTCGCACGTCAGCCGCTAGGCATACCCGCGCCGTTGCAGCCCCTCGCCGCCGCGACGCCAGACCGTGACGCGGTGCTCACGGTGCTCGCGCTCGCCGGACAGCAGCAACGATTTCAGCGCCCCGCACGCCATGAGGGCGTCGAGCCGATATCCGAAGCGGCGCGGCGCGTGCACGAGGATCCGCGACAGATCTTGCCAGAAGCGGCACGGCGCGCGCTGCTGCGACTGGCCAATGGCGTAGAGAAGTCTTTGGCAGACGCCGTCATGTCCGCTGCCGCACGGCGCGTGGCGGCCAGCGGCCTTCGCCTGCATCCCTTCGATTTGCCGCGCCTCATTGCCCATATCAAAGCCGACGCGCGCTGTCTGGGCTTGGCCGAGCGCGCCTATCTTGCGCTCACCGTCAGCCGCGAAGCCGTCGCTACGCCGACGGTTCTCGATAACGAGATCACCCGCGAGAACTGGACCGGATTTCAAAAAATTCACCGCATCGCCTTCCTGCGCGACGAACGGCGCAAGCACGCCGGCGGCGCGCGGACCCTCCTACAAGACGTGTTCAAATCCGAGCCCGCCAATGTGCGCGGTGACCTGCTCGGCGCCCTGGATGTCGGTCTCGGCGTTGATGATCTGCCCTTCCTCGAGAGCCTGGCGAGCGATCGGGCGGACAGCGTACGCGCCGTCGCCGCGAGGCTCGTCGCCGCAGTTCCGGGGACGCCGGCTTTCACGGCGCGTTTATCGGAAGCAGCGCGCTGCTTCGTGCGCAGCAGCCTCAGCGTCGGCGGCATTCTCAAACGCATCGGCCTCGCCGGCACGGTGGCGGTCACGTTCAAACCGACGGCGAGCTCCAACCATGGGGAACGGCACGCCCAGCTCGCACGGCTGTTCGAAGGTTTCTCGGTCGCCGAAGTCGGTGCCACTGCCGGGTTGACAGTCGCCGAGGTAATCGCGGCGATTCCGACCGATGACCAAGCCGTCTTTGCTGCGTTCTCGCAACGAGCGATGCGGGACGACGACACACCGACGATGATGCAGTTGGCCAAGGCGAGGCTCACGGCCGCCGAATCGCCGGCGCACGTGCTGGCATGGCTGGCTAGCAACCTGACGGAACACGTCTCGCTTGACTTCGGCAATTCTCTTTTGAACTCGGACGTCTTTGAGGCCGCGTTGCAGCGCCTTCAGGAGGCGGACACAGCCACGGCGATGAAAGACGATGGCACGCTAATCTGGACCGCTGCGGTCCTGCCGACCTCGCTCCTCGCGTCCTTTCTCGCAAAGCTCGAGCCGCTTTTGCCGACGACCACCCGCGCTGCCCGCGAGTTCGCCGCACTCACGCTTGCGCTCGATGCGCCCACTCAACGGAGGTAATGGTCATGGCTGCAACGATTAAAGAGAAAGCCGGAGGGTCGGCAAACGGAGCGCAGCTGCGCCAATCAGTGGAAGAATTGTTCGCCGACGAGATCGAAGCGATAAGTGGCGAAGATAATCGCTCGCGACCGGCCAACTGGAAACTTTCGCCGCATGCGGTCGTCACTTACCTGATGGGCGGCAGGACAAAATCCGGCGTAGAGATCACGGCGAAATACATTGGCAACCGCCGCCTCATCGAGACCGCAGTGGCAACGCTCGCCACCGATCGTGCGTTGCTCTTGCTGGGCGTGCCGGGTACCGCCAAGTCGTGGGTCTCCGAACATCTGGCCGCGGCCATTACCGGCTCTTCCGGACTGCTGGTTCAATGCACCGCCGGAACCGACGAAAATCAGATCCGCTACGGCTGGAACTATGCACGGCTCCTCGCCAAGGGTCCATCGCGCGAGGCGCTCGTCCCAACACCTTTGATGCGCGCGATGGAGCAGGGCCGTATCGCCCGCTTCGAAGAGCTTACCCGCATGCCTTCCGATGTGCAGGACACGCTGATCACAGTCCTGTCCGAGAAGACCTTGCCGGTCCCCGAGCTCAACGACGCCGTCCACGCGGTCCGTGGATTCAACCTCATCGCCACTGCCAACAACCGGGACAAGGGGGTGAACGAGCTGTCCTCGGCGTTGAAGCGGCGGTTCAACGTGGTGGTGCTGCCGTTGCCGAGTGACCTCGAGGAAGAGACCAGAATCGTCGTCAAGCGCGTCGGCGAGATTGGCAGCGGCCTCGAGCTGCCGAAGATCGCGCCGGCCGAGAAGGAGATCGCGCGCGTGGTCACCATTTTTCGCGAACTGCGCGACGGTCAAACTCTCAATGGCAAGCTCAAGCTGAAGACCCCCACCGGCTCGCTGTCGACCGCCGAGGCAATCGCCGTCACCATCGGCGCCTGGGCAGAAGCCGGACATTTCGGCTCTGGCGTCATCGACGCGCAATCGCTCGCCGCCAACCTCGTGGGTGCAATAGTCAAGGACCCGGTTCAGGATCGGGTGGTCCTGCAGGAATATCTCGAGACCGTCGTCCGCGAGCGCAAGGAGTGGAACGACCTTTATGGAGCGATCCGCGAGGTGATGTGAGATGATCAGCCGAGCGGCAGCCGATCGCATCCATCTATTCGGCATCCGGCATCATGGGCCGGGCTCGGCGCGCAGCCTGCTTGCGGCGCTCGATGCGCTTGATCCCGCGATGGTGCTGATCGAGGGGCCGCCGGACGCAGACGACATTATTCGCTTTGCTGCCCTCCCCGCGATGAAACTGCCCGTCGCGATGCTGGTGCACGGTCAAGACGATCCGGCGCTTTCGAGCT
>Ga0126383_10003051_pt1 | contig 10998 bp, 9 predicted proteins | sample PanSoiMetPlot_35_FD_96882 | JGI IMG/M metagenome (GOLD analysis project Ga0126383, IMG submission 96882) | Tropical forest soil microbial communities from Panama - MetaG Plot_35 | ecosystem: Environmental > Terrestrial > Soil > Tropical forest > Bulk soil | place: Panama | collected 2016-02-17
CACCGAATGTAGGCTTCGGTGATTGCCTGACCGATCTTGAGAATTTTGGATTCAGCAGAAAAACATCGTCGTAGCCGACAAGGACTTGGAAGCGCTTGCGCATCGAACATCAGTTCTCGGAGTGCGTGCTCGGCGCACACCTGTTGTCGCATTCTCGGAAGCTAGATGTATTCGACTGTGAAGAACCTCCAAGTCCGCAGCGTCGCGACGCTGCTGGAAAGTCAAACCTAGCCGCCTTGATTCACGATCCGATGAAGCAGGTTCAGATCGAAGTGGTTGCGGACTAGTGTAGAAAGCTTGTTGAAGGCGCTTGCGTGCCCGCTGTCCTCACATGGCATAAGCGGTTGCCATCCGTGACGACAGCGCAACGAATTGAGGTAGTTACGTCGGAAGCCGGCAGTGTCAAAGACGCCGTGGATGTAGGTTCCCCAGACTAGTCCTCCTTCCGAGCGTGCGCCATCGGCCCGACCGGTCAATCGGCCGTGGTCATTGAGCAGCCGAAACATCGGCGGTATCGATTCCGATGTTTGCGTTTGACCCATATGGATTTCGTAGCCTTCGACTTCACTGTCGTAATCAATACTGCGCGCACGCGCCCGCTCGATGCGCTTCTCGTTCTCGAAGGTCGTGGTGAGGTCGAGAAGCCCAAGCCCTTCCGCGATTTTCTGGTCTGATTCGACTCCGCGAGGGTCGAGCAAGTGCTTGCCCAACATCTGGAAACCTCCGCAAATTCCGGCGATGGGGACCTTTCTGTCATGGCAGCGGTAAATGTGTTCCGCAAAACCCTCCGACCGCAGGTACGCAAGATCGGCGATGGTGCTCTTCGAACCCGGCAGGATGAGGAGGTCGGGAGGGGGATCGAGCGATGATGGCACGCGCGCCAGATAGTGCACGATTACATCGGGCTCTCGCTCGAGGCTGTCAAAGTCGGTTGCGTTTGAAATGTGAGGGAGGAGAATGACCTCGACGTTGATTTTGTTCGGATCGTACGGTTTGGCGTTCTTCCACTTGGTTTCGGGGAAGGCATCTTCCTCCGGAATGGCCAAGTCGGGAACGAACGGCAGGACACCCAGAACTCTCTTGCCGGTCTTGGCTTTCAGCCACTCGATTCCACTTTCGAGCAAGGAAAGATCGCCGCGAAATTTATTGATGACGAATGCCTTCACCAGCGAGCGCTCGTCCTCTTCCAGCAGTTCGAGGGTTCCAACGAGCCAGGCAAACATGCCTCCCGGATTGATGTCGGCAACAAGAATTACAGGGGTGCGATCCATTCGGGCGACGGCCATGTTCACGATGTCGAACTCACGAAGGTTTACCTCCGCCGGACTCCCCGCCCCTTCGATTACGACGATGTCGTATTGCTCGGAGAGCCGTTCGAGGGATTCGCGGATCAATCGAGTGAGTTGCGGTTGATAGGCGTGGTATTCCCGCGCCGTCATGGACTTTACGGGCTTCCCGAGAACGACGACTTGCGACATGCGGTCGCTTGACGGTTTGAGGAGAACCGGATTCATTTCGACAGCTGGTTCGATACCGCAGGCCGCCGCCTGGAACGCCTGGGCCCGGGCTATTTCGCGCCCGTCCGGCGTGACAAAGGAGTTGTTGGACATATTCTGCGCTTTGAAGGGCGCTACGCGGAGACCCTCTTCCCGGAAGTAGCGGCAGAGAGCTGCCGTGACGACACTTTTTCCGACATAAGAGCCCGTGCCCTGGACCATGATGCGTCGCCCTATCATGCCTTTCTCCCCGCGAGAGGTTTAAGGGTGCGAGAAACAATGCGCAACTCATCGATGAGCCGTCGATTGTCGGAGCGACTCCGAATGGCGATGCGAAAGTAGCGTGGGCCTAGGCCGGGAAAACCGGCACAATCGCGTATAAGGATGTTACGATGTTCGAGTCTTTCGCGTAGCTGAGTGCTGGTGATCCTGGCCGTAACGATCTGCACGAGCAGAAAATTGGTTTCGGAAGGAAAGGGCCTAAGCCAGGGGAATCCGGCAAGCTGCCCCATGAGGAAGGTCCGTTCCTGACGAATCAGCCTCAGCGTCCGGGTGCGATATGGCAAGTCTCGCAACGACTGGGCCGCCGCCACGGATGCCAGGGTGTTGACCGACCAGGGTTCGCACCCAGCGGAAAGCTTTTCGACCAGCGCCTTGTGAGCAACGAGATATCCGATTCTCAAGCCGGCGAGGGCCCAGAATTTTGTCAGCGATCGGACCACCACCAAGCCGGGGCGTTCTGCGGCGTCGAACACACGGGAGGGTTGTGGGGTAAAGTCGATGAAGGATTCGTCGACAACCAGGCAAATCTGATGAGCGGAGCAGGCGTCGATAAGCTCTGAAAGGATCCGCCTCGGGATGGTGGTGCCTGTCGGGTTATTGGGATTGCCGAGGACAAGGAGATTCGGCCGATTGCGATCAAGGGCCTTGAGAAGCACGTCGCGGTCGAGTCGGAAGCCGGTTTCCGGTCTGAGAAACAAGCGACGAATTTTACAACCCGCGCGTTCGAGTGCCGAGCCGTACTCGGAGAAGCTTGGATCGAGAATAACGGCTGTTCGCGGCTTGAGAGCTCGGGGAATCAGGTGGAGTAGGGCGGTGGCGCCGTTGCCGAAAAGGATGCAGCTGCCGTTAATGGCTTGCTGCTTCGCCACGAGGTCACGTAACTCCCGGTTCTCCGCGTCGGGATAGAAGCGGATCACGTCGAGGTCCCGCCGCAATGTTTGCAACGCCTTCGGAGACGGTCCGAGAGGGTTGATGTTGGCGCTGAAATCCAGAATGCGCCCGACCGGCACGCCCTGAAGACGAGATGCGGCGAATACCTGGCCTCCGTGGATTTGCGCGTTCACAGGACTCCCCAAAGGTAAGCGGAAATGAGCAGCGACACGGCGAGCATGGTCGAAGAAGTCGCATAAAAGAGGCGGCGCACCTCGGGGAAGAGCTCCAGACTAAGCGGTCTACGAGCTTCTCCAAGATAGGCCTTCTCGGAAGGCTGTCCTCGATAAAAATTGAGTCCTCCGAGGCGGATTCCGAGTGCTCCCGCAAAGGCAGCTTCGGGGTAACCACTATTGGGACTAGGCTGAAGCTGGGCATCCCGACGTGTGACGCGTAGCGCGTCGAGTCCGTGCAAACGAAGACACAAAGCGCTGAGTGTGACCAGCAGCGCGGTTAACCGTGCGGGAACAAAGTTGGCTACATCATCCAGCCTTGCCGCGAACTTGCCGAAGTAAAGGTAGCGGTCGTTCCTATAGCCGATCATGGAGTCGAGCGTATTGATCACCTTGTAGGTGAGTGCCGCTGGGACACCTCCGAGCGAGAGGTAGAAAAGCGGTGCGACGACGCCGTCCGAGCAGTTCTCCGCCATCGTTTCGGTGACTGCGCGTAAAATGTCCGGCTCACTGAGCGTTTCCGTATCCCGTCCAACGATCATGGCGAGGCTCGAGCGAGCACGGCCAAGATCGCTGTTGCGAAGATGGGCCACCACTGTGGTTCCAGCGTCATCGAGGCCGCGGATCGAGAGGGTGGAGTAGGCCAGATAAAGGGCCGCGAGGGTCCCGGCGGTCGGGGAGACGTGGCGAAGCAACCTTATTAGCAGCCATGTCCCGAGGAACACTGCGCACGTCAACGTGAGCACGAGAACAGCGCCTCCAAAGAACAGCGCGCGGTTCGAGCGTGCCATCTTTCGCATGAGTCTTTCTCCCTGCGAGATGAAGAGACCGAACAAACGGACCGGGTGAGGAAGCAAGGGAGGATCGCCGAAGGCCAGATCGGCGAGGAAAGCCACAAGAAGCTGCCAGCTTGGCATGTCATTTCTCCTTCGTGTCGCCAGCGCGGTCGGAGACTTGTCCACCACGCAGTTCCGATTCCGAAAGGGGAAGGACAATGGGCAGGGACTGCCCGCTCGGGTGGAGAACTTGTATGTGGCTGCCATAGACCTTGCGCAGCAGGTCCGATCTGAGAACCTGACTGGGACTTCCTTCCCGAGTGATGGAGCCATTGTGAAGAAACACCAGGCGCCCGAAATAGCGGGCAGCAAGATTCAGATCATGGATAGCGGCGAGCACGGTGAGGCCTTTGGATTGATTGAGGTCCGAAACGATGTCGAGTATTTCTGCCTGTCTTGCGAGATCGAGATGCTGCGTTGGTTCATCGAGCAGCAGGATTTCTGGTTCCTGTGCCAGGGCCATGGCGATCACCACGCGCTGGCGCTCGCCACCACTGAGCTCGTTGAAAATACGGTGTGAAAGCTCCTGTGTACCGGTCAGATGCAGTGCCTGTTCGACGGCGTGACGGTCGGCGGTCGACAGGCCCGCGAAGGTGCGGAGGTGAGGCGTTCTTCCGAGCTCTACAATCTCGCGAACTGAGAAGGCGAAAGGGACGGAAAACACCTGAGGGACGGTGGCGATGCGCTGCGCCACATCGCGCCTCGAAAGGCTTTCGAGGGGGGTTCCCGCGATGATAACGGAGCCGCAGGTGGGGCGCAGGGTTCCACCGATGAGCTTGAGAAGTGTGGTTTTTCCGGCGCCGTTCGCCCCGAGAAGGGCGACACGCTCCCGAGCGCCCACCGCACAGGAGACTCGCTCGAGGACCGGCCGACCATTGTAAGAGAACGTTAATTCGCGGAGTTCGATGGTCGACATGGTCAGAACCGGTACTCGCGCCTGGTGCGCCGCAGCAGGAAGAGGAATGCGGGGCCACCGATGAAGGCGGTCAGAATGCCGACGGGCAATTCGGTGGGACGAATGGCGATGCGTGAGATAAGGTCGGCCAATACGAGGAAGGTCGCTCCGCCGAGGGCCGAGAGCGGGAGCAGACGGGTGTGGTTCGGCCCAAAAAGCAGACGCAGGAAGTGCGGAACGATGAGACCCACGAACCCGATCAATCCCCCTCCGGACACTGCCGCAGCGGTAAGAACTGCTCCTACGGCAATGATCGCTGCGCGGTGGCGTTCGACGTGGATCCCCAGCTGCTGTGCGGTTTCGTCGCCGAGCGACAGTGCATTCAGGCTTCTGCCGAAGGCGCAGGATAACGCGGTACCGGAGAGCACCAGCAGAGCGATCACGCCAACCTGCGACCAGCGCGAAACAGCAATTCCGCCGAGGAGCCAGGCGTAAACCACGCGCGTGTTCAATTGGAGGCGGTCGTTGAGAATCAGGATCAGAGACATGGCGTAGCTCAAAATCACACTCATGGCAAATCCGGCGAGGAGGAGGTTGACGACGGGCGTTTGACCTCCGATCCGCGACAAGCGATAGACCACCACCATCGCACCGAGAGCACCGAGGAAGGCAAGGGCAGGAACGGCGCCGAACCCCAGCAGGGAAACGCGAGCGGCCAGAAGAACGCCCAAGGCGCCGCCGAGGGCGGCTCCACCGGAGGTGCCGATGATGAATGGGTCCGCCATGGGATTGCGAAGCAGCCCCTGAAAAAGCGCACCGGCGCAGGAGAGCGCCGCTCCCACAAGGGCCGCCCCGAGGACACGCGGAAAGCGAATTTGCAGAAGAATCACTTCGTGGCTCGCGGGCCAGTAGCTAGAGGCTTGCGTGAGTCCGAGACGATTCCACAGGATGGACAGAACCTCGCGTCCGGGAATAGCGACGGCCCCGGCCCCCGCAGCAAGAACCATCACGAGGCAAAGGGCCAAGAGCAAGGCGGAGATCTCGAGAAGGAACGCTCTCTGCGGCCCGAAACCGATATAGGATTCACTCTTTGACATAGCGGCCGATCACTGGCCTCCGTGGCCAAGTGATCCGCAGTCTCCTCCATCGTCCGAATTTGCGAGGCGAAGGGCGCCGCGGATACTTTCGAGAGAAGCTCTTCCTACGAGCTCACCCCACTTGGTGTGTTTGCCGCAGAAAACATAGCGGCGATCATGTCCCACCGCGACGGCGATACAGTCGGTTCCGGTCCCGGTAGCGGGTTGTCCGGTCGAAACACTCTTCAGGCCGAACTCGAACATCGCTTGAACTTTTGCTTCTGTGACGATGGCCATGGCTTCCAGCATGGCCTCGTGCGTGAAGGCGTAATTGACGGCCGCGATGATGTTAATGGTACCGCTCGGAACCGGCGGCGAATCTCCCTCGATGTACTTCCCGGTCTCTCCGACGGTGGCGAGATTTGCACATCCTGCCGTTGCGATCACGTAGGCCTGGAGTTCGTTATACACGGAGCGGGCCATGGAAAATTTCCGGACATCGGCTCCCGTAAGCATGCCGACGAAGGTGCCCTTGATTCCGATTCGAGTGGCGGCCTGCCGGAGGGTTCGGCAGGGGTCGTCTCCCGGTGTGTGCGGATCGACGTGGTGGTTGAGGATGTGGGAGGCATGGGTTCGTAGCCCCCCATTGAGGATGGCCCAACTCATCACGTTGCGCGAACCGGGGAACGTAACGATGAGAGTGTTTTTCTCGACGCGAAGCTTAAAGAATTGGGGCTGTTCCCCGCAGGCTACGAAAGTGGTGCGGTTCATTTCCACCACCCGCTTTCCCCACCAACGGTAAGCTTTAGGCCTGCGCGGAACGAGAAAGGCAGCGCGGGATATCCAATCTCCTCCTGATAATGCTGGCTCAGGAGGTTGGATAGGCTGGCGTACGCCGTCAGTCGAGGACGGATGGAATACCTCGCGGTCAAGTCAAGTAGTTGATAGGCCGCCTGCAGGTTCCTGTTTGGGAGGAGCATCGTCGGTCCGCCGAAACCATCCGAGAGGAAGGTGCTACCGTCGCGTCGTCCCACGAGGCAAGTAATTTCCGTGATCGCAAACTTCTTGTGCTGGTAGTCGAGACGCACGCTTCCTGTCTGGGGAGCACGATCAAACGGTCTCGCTCCCACGAGCGGAGCGAAAACGCCGATGGGAATATTGGGAAAAGCCGGGTTGAAGGCCGGCCCAAGAGCGCTGCCGGTGAAGGATTGCGTGACCTTGGCGTCGAGGTAGGTGTACCCGCCCTGTATGTGCAGGCCGTGCCCGAGGCCGGCTTCGATTTGAATTTCCGCCCCGAGCGAGCGGAAGGAATCGGAATTGATGGTCGCTCCGAATCCACTCGCCGCGGCCACGTCCAGAGGCACCCCCAATTGCGGTAAGGCCGTGGCGTCGACAAACGCGATAAGGTCGTAGAAGTTTTCATAAAACAAGGTGACACCGAGGCGGGCCCGATGGTTCCACAGCGTCTGGTCGACGCCAAAGTCGAAACTTCGGCTGCGCTCAGGTCCGACAGGCGAGATATGGTACTTGTCGATCAAAGCGCCTCCGCCGGGAATCTGGGAAAGGAGGCTGAAGAGCGAGGATCCCTGGTCAAAAATGCTGGGTTCCTCAATCCCGGTTCCAAAATTGAATTTCAACTTTGTTGCCCCCCAAAAACCTTCGACGGAAGGCCGGCGAAGGTAATAGGCGAGTGAGACCCTCGGTGTTGCGGCAAAGCCGAAGACCGCATTGTGTTCCAGGCCGACTCCGCCAGTGGCAAAAAGGCGATGCGACAGATTTCCCGTAGCCTCGAGGAAGGTGCCGTAGTTGTTGCGGTCGCTGGAGGTGACGGCGCCGGAGGAATTCGTCAATCCATTTTCGTGCTCGTACCGAAATCCCCCAGTGAGCGTGAGGTTGGAACGCAGCTGGTAGTCGGATTGGGCATAAAATGAGCGGTAGGTGGTCTCAGACTGAAATGGTTGCGGGTAGGTGCCGCCGAAATCGAGGATCGCTTGCCCTGTCACGGAGTAGCCGTTGGCTCCGTGGATGGTGACCACGTTACCGAGATAATTGGGTCCGGTGCCAAACGGATCGAAGGGCATTCCAGTGGGCGAGGGGTTGTTGAAGTAATAGTTGAGTTGGCTCGAGGCAAAGCGAAAGAGATTATGCCAATGGGACGTCGTCTGATTCTGCAGGGTGACGCCCCAGTAGGTATTGTGATTGTTTTGAAACGAATCGTCCGGAATGCCGAAGAACGCGAGCGCGTTGGGGTCGCCAAGACCCACTGCGGTGTGGCGGATGGTAAACCGCAATTGTGTGGCGTCGTCGAAAGCCCATCCGAAATTCCCACTGTAGGTCGCGTCGTGAAAAGCGCTATTCGGAAGACTGTTCTGCGTATCGAATCTGGAGAATTCCGAGAAATAATCGAATTTGTGCACGGCTCCAGCTATGGACGCCGCATTGCGCATCGTGCCGAAGTTGCCTCCCTCGCTCAGGAGGTCGAATTGCGGAACGAGCGTGGAGCCGTGCCTCGTGGTGACATTGATGACAGAGGCGAGCGCATCCGTTCCATAAAGAACGCTGTTGGGTCCTTCGAGAATTTCCACCTGTTCGACACCACCGTCACTCAAATTGGCAAAGTCGAAAGACCCGCCGATGTCGTTCGCCGGGATACCGTCAATAAGCACCTTGTTGAACTCGGAATTGCCTCCGCGGACGAAGACCGAAGTGGTGCCGCCTCGCTGGCCGGTCTGGACCACTTGCATCCCGGGAACGCCGCGCAGATTATTGGATACGGTCAACGCATCGAGAGCTTCTAAGGACGGCTGGCCAATTAGGGTCACCGAGGAGCCCACCTGGGAACTGGGAACCTCTTGTCCGGTTGCGGAGACGACGATTTGCTGTGGCAGAGAGCCAATTTGGACGACCACCTCGAGACTCGAACTCTTGCCTGATGAAACAAATACCGGGGAGCTTTCTTGGGTCTCAAATCCGTTGGCTTCGACCTCGACGGAGTACCGTCCTGGAGCCAGACCGGAAAACTCAAACCGGCCCTCCTTGTTGGTCCGCACTGTGCCGCTTTTCCTTCCTTCCTGAAGCAGGGTCACCTTGGCATCCGGGACCACGGCGCCCAGAGGATCAAGTACCTTCCCATTTAGGGTTCCTGGCGGTGCGCCTTCGGCCGGACGGAAAGAGATGAGAAGCCAGAAAACGAACATGGCCAAGTTTTTGATGCAACGGTACCCGCAAACAAACATAGACGTCCTCCTTCGCCCTCGGAAGAGCGGACTGAATGCGTGGCGGGACCGGTCTCCTGACTCACGACGTGCTACCAAGGATCTGCACCTTCCCGCCCGCAGGGGCAGTGGTTTGTCGCAGACCGTGTATTCGTCGCTCACAGTTGCGGGGCAGTGGCGGAGTTTCACCGCGCTTCCCGTTCATCCCGCCAGTGGCTTCTTTTCTTTGGCGATCTATTCGATCGTCAAAACTCGATTCCTTTCTGCGCCGAGATGCCCTCTTCGAAGGGGTGTTTCAGCAAGCGCATCTCCGTGGCCAGATCCGCAACCTCCAAGATTTCTGGTTTAGCATCGCGCCCCGTCAGGATGACGTGAAGCATGTAGGGTTTGGTTTTCAGGAAGTTGACGATGTCTTCGGTGGGGAGAAACCCGTAGCTCAGCGCGTAGTTGATCTCGTCCAGGATCACAATGTCGTAATTCCCCGAGGTGATCTTCTCGACGGCGGCTTGCCAGGCGGAGCGCACCATGGCTTTATCAACCTCAATGTCCTTACTTTCCCAGGTGAAACCCTGGCCCATCGGGTGGATTTCAAAGCTGCCAAGCCTGGGCGCGCTGCGCAGCTCACCGCACTTCCATTTCCCTTTGAAGAACTGCAGCATGATTACGCGCATGCCGTAGCCACAGGCCCGAAGGGCAACTCCCAAGGCCGCCGTGGTTTTTCCTTTGCCGTCACCGGTGTTGACGATAATGAGGCCTTTCTTCTTGTTGGCGGTCGCTGCCGCCCGGGTGATGGTTTTTTTCATGGTGTTCTCTCCTCTTTGCCCGGAAAGTCGGATGGGTGGAGCACCCTCGCCAGCCCTTCGAGGGCATAGAACATCGAAGGGCTCGGGAGTTCCATACGTTCATCCACATAGATGACACGTGCGTCGCGCACAGCGTCGAGGCGGTCCCAGCCCGCGTGCGCTTTGAGCACATCGAGAGTTATGCCACCGTGAAGTTCCTTAATCAGGAGAAGGAAGTCCGGTGAGCGGCGCAGGACCTCTTCCATGCTGATTTGAGGCCAAGCCTGCGGAATGTCGGCGGTGACGGAGTCTCCGCCCGCAGCCGCGATCGCATCGGTGATAAATGCCTTACTCCCGGCCGTCAATACCGGCTCGTACCAAATGACCACAAGGATCTTGGGGCGCGGGAGTCCCTTGACACGCGACAGGACGGCGTCACGCTTTTGTGCGAGTCGCTTGACGACAGTGCGTGCTTCCTCATCACGATGAATGGCTTCGCCGACCGACTGCACCATTTTGAGGATGCCCTCGAGCCCTTGCGGATCAACGACAAACACGGTCAGTGACAGGTCCTCGAGCTGCCGGAGCGTCTCCGGCCGGTTGAGCCGTGCGGCCATGAGGACGAGGTCCGGTCCGAGGGCCACAATTTTTTCCATCGAGGGATCAACGAGTCCTCCGACACTGGGCTTGGCGCGCGCTTCCGCCGGAAACTCGGTGTAGTCGGTGACACCGACCACAGACTCGCCCGCTCCCAGCTCATAGACGGTCTCCGTCAGGCTGGGTGTCAAGCACAGAATGCGATGCGGCTGGTCAGGCACAAGCACGGTACGTCCGAGCTCGTCGGTCACGCGCCGGGAAGCGAAAGCCGGGGAACTGTACGCGAGGACAAAAAAGAGAAGAAATACCTGGGTGCCGAGTTTGAAACGTTCAGGCATTGACGCACCTCACGGTCACCCCGTCCGAAAAGTGTTGAACCACGTTGAGAGCACAGGGATCCTGTGCCAATCGGAAAATGTTCTTGTCTTTCATGCCCAGCGCATCGGCGAGCGCGACGCGAATGACGCCGGCATGGGTTACAACCAGCACGCACCGGCCCATATTGGCGTCCACAATCGTTTTTAATTCTGATCTGACGCGTGTCTTGAAAGCCGCGAATGCCTCTGCTCCGGGAATGGGTTGGGATGGAAAATTTCTCATCCAGAGATCTGTCGCGCGAGGCTCACGTTCTCGGATCTGCTCCCAGGAGAGTCCCTGCCAGCAGCCGAAATGCATCTCGCGAAGGCCGGGCCGAATTTGAATTTCGAGATTCTGCC
>Ga0126383_10003052_pt1 | contig 10995 bp, 8 predicted proteins | sample PanSoiMetPlot_35_FD_96882 | JGI IMG/M metagenome (GOLD analysis project Ga0126383, IMG submission 96882) | Tropical forest soil microbial communities from Panama - MetaG Plot_35 | ecosystem: Environmental > Terrestrial > Soil > Tropical forest > Bulk soil | place: Panama | collected 2016-02-17
GCAGCTGATCTACCTGGGCAACGGAGAGATCGTCCGATACGCGCCGGACGAGGCGGACCTGCTGTCAACCGAGCGCAAGATCAATGCTCTGTGGCAGGCCATCGACCGGGCGCGGACGTCGGGTGACTGGCGGCCGCGGCCGAGCCGTCTGTGCGCCTGGTGCTCATTCCAGGCACTGTGCCCGGCCTTCGGCGGCACGCCGCCGCCGCTGCCGGAGCAGGCCAGCTAGAGCTCAGGTCGCCGTGGTGGCGGGGCGGAAGCCGTCAGCCGATCCGACCATGTCGGCCGTGGCTGACGGGAGTTCCGCGTTCAGCGGATGATGACAGGCCGCCACGTGGCCGGGGCTGCCGTGCTGCACCAAAGGTGGCTCGTCGGTCGTGCAGATCTCCGTGGCGTACCGGCAGCGCGGGTGAAAGCGACAGCCAGTGGGCGGTGAGATCGGACTCGGCACGTCACCTTCCAGCACGATGTGCTGCGTGCTCGCCGACAGGTCAGGGTCGGGAATCGGCACCGCAGACAGCAGTGCCTCGGTGTAGGGGTGCACGGGCCGCTGGTACAGCTCCTCGGCCGGGGAGATCTCGACGATCTTGCCGAGGTACATGACGGCGATGCGATCCGACACGTGCCGGACTACGCCAAGGTCGTGGGCGATGACGATATAGGTCAGGCCGAGCTCGTCCTGAAGGTCGTCGAGCAGGTTGATGACCTGGGCTCGGATCGAGACATCCAGGGCTGACACCGGCTCGTCGGCGATGACGAGCTTCGGTTTCAGCGCGAGCGCCCTGGCGACGCCGATTCGCTGCCGCTGGCCGCCCGAGAACTCGTGCGGGTACCTGTTGACATGTTCGGGCGACAGGCCCACCAGCTCGAGCAGCTCGGCCACCCGGTGCCTGATCTGGTCACGGCTGCCTGCCCGGTGGATGCGGAGCGGATCGGCGATGATCTGGCCAACTCGCTTGCGGGGGTTGAGGGAGGCGTATGGATCCTGGAACACCATCTGCAGCTCGCGCCTGACTGGCCGAAGCTGCCGCCGGGAGTACGCGGAGATGTCGGTGCCCTCGAAGATCACCGACCCGCTGGTCAGGTCATGAAGCCGGGCGACACACCGGGCCAGCGTCGACTTACCGCACCCCGACTCACCGACAAGCCCCAGCGTCTCCCCGGCGCGCAGTTCGAAACTGATGTCGTCGACCGCGTGCACCTGAGCGATCTCGCGCTGCACCAGGATCCCGCTGCGGATCGGAAAGTACTTCTTCACGTGCTCGGCCCGCAACAGCAAGTCCCCGGCGGCGACCTGTGGGCCTGCATCGAGCACCGGCAGCTCGGTTCCGCTCTCGGCGGCTTCGCCGTCAGTCACGGCTTCTCCTCGACCAACTCGGGATGAATGGTCCGGTCCCGTACCTCCTGCTTCTGCTCGATGGTCAGGTGGCAGGCATCAAGGTGACCGTTGCCGACCCGGTCGAGCAGTTCCGGCCGCTCGCTGCAGCGCTCGAAGCGGTGCCCGCAGCGATCGGCGAATGCGCACCCGGCCGGCAGCCGGATCAGCGACGGCGGCACTCCGGGGATTGCCGACAGTCGCCTCGGCCGCGGCCTATCGAGCCGCGCGATCGAGCCGAGCAGACCCCAGGTGTAGGGGTGCTGCGGACCATAGAACAGGTCGCGCCGCGATCCCTGCTCCACGATGCGGCCCGCGTACATAACGGCGATCCGATCCGCCATGTCCGCCACGACGCCCATGTCGTGCGTGATCAGCACCACCGCTGTGCCGAAGTCTTCCCGCAGTTTCTTGATCAGGCTGAGGATCTGGGCCTGGATCGTGACGTCGAGCGCCGTCGTCGGCTCGTCCGCGATCAGCACATCCGGGTTGCACGACACGGCCATTGCGATCATGACCCGCTGCCTCATGCCGCCGGAGAACTGGTGGGGGTAGGCGTCGACACGCTCGCGAGCGTTGGGGATGCCGACCGCGGTCAACAGGTCGATAACCCGCGCCCGAGCGGCCTGCTTACTCACGTTCTCGTGCTCGCGGATCTGCTCCTCTATCTGCCAGCCCACCTTGTAGACCGGGTTCAGTGACGTCATCGGGTCCTGGAAGATCATCCCGATGCCAGCCCCGCGGATCGAGCGGATCTGGTCCTGCGACAACGCCATCAGGTCGGAGCCCTTGTAAAGGACCTGGCCCCCGAACTGCGCGTTCGGATCGGTGATCAGCCGCATGACCGACATCATGGTGACGCTCTTGCCGGATCCGGATTCGCCGACTATGCCGAGCGTCTCACCCTCATTGAGGGTCAGCGACACATCGTCCACGGCGCGCACGAGGCCGTCCTCGGTCCGGAACGACACCGTGAGATTGCGTATCTCCAGCAGCGGGCCGGACATCAGGTCGGCCGCACTCTCGGATCGAGCCACGCATAGGCGATATCGACCAGCGCGTTCGCCAGAACAATGAAGAAGGCGCCATAGATGACCACGGCGATGATGACCGGCAGGTCAAGGTTCGTCAGCGACTCGTAAGTCAGGAAGCCCACACCGTGGATGCCGAAGACCACCTCGGTCAGGATGGCGCCGCCGCCCACGAGCGCGCCGAAGTCGAGCCCGAAGAGGCTGACGAAGGTGATCATCGACGTGCGCAGCGTGTGGCGCATCAGGACGCGACGCTCCGAGAGACCCTTGGCCCGCGCAGTGCGGACGTAGTCCTCGGTCTGGACCTCCAGCAGGTTGGCTCGGAGCACCCGAGCGTAGAACCCGATGTAGAGAATCGACAAGGTGATCCACGGGAAGATCAGCCCTTCGAACCAGATCACCGGGTTGGTTGTGAAGGAGGTGTATCCAAGCGGCGGCAGCCAGCTAAAGACGCTGCTGTGGAGCTTGCCCTGCGTGATCAGGTTGACGACCTGACCGAGCCAGAACACGGGTGCGGACACTCCGACGAGCGCCAGCACCATGAGCGCGGGATCCCAGATGCGGCCGCGCAGCTGCGCCGCCGCGACGCCCATGAGGATCGCCATGACGATCCAGATCAGCGCCGCGCCGAACACGAGCGACAGAGTGGCCGGCACGGCGGCGAAGATCTCCTGGACGACCCTGGTGCCCTGGTTGGAGTAGGACACCAGATCGCGGGTGATGAAGATCTTCTTCATCATGACGCCGTACTGGACGTAGAGCGGCCGATTAAGCCCGAGCTGCGCGCGGATCTCCGCGAGCACCTGCGGGCTCGGGTTACGGCCAGCGATCGCGCGAGCCGGGTCCACGCCAGGCGTCTTGAAGAAGATGACAAACACCACCACCGTGATCACGAACATGACGACCACGGTCCACAGCGTCCGCCGTACGACGAACGTCAGCATGCGACCCGCTCCGGCCTGCTCGCGGGCATCGCTACCCCACCCTCAGCTTCGCCCGGGGATCGAGCGCGTCGCGGACGCCGTCGCCGAGCACGTTGAGCGACAGCACCGTCAGCACGATCATGATGCCGGGCGCGATCGATACCCACGGTCTCGTGTAGAGGAGCTGCTGGCCGTTGTTGATGATCGTGCCCCAGCTGACATTGGGCGGCTGGACGCCGACCGACAGGAACGACAAGGCCGCCTCCGTCAGGATGGTCGTCGCGATCATCAGCGGTAGCAGCACGATGACCGTGGACACCACGTTCGGCAGGATCTCGGAGAAGATCAGCCGCACGTTGGACGCGCCCTGGGCGATCGCCGCCTCGACGAACTCCTTGTTGACGACCGAGAGCACCTGACCGCGTACCGGCCGGTACACATAGGGCACGTAGATGAGGCCGATGATCACCGTCGGCGTCCATAGGCTCGCCGCCCGCACGTGCAGGAATGCGATCTGGATGCCCGTCGACTTCGTGAGCAAGACCGTCGCGAGACAGATCGCGAGGAGGTAGGCGGGGAACGCCCAGACGATGTCCATCACCCTGGACAAGATGGTGTCGATGAGCCCGCCGAAGAACCCGGCGATGAGCGCGATCAGGGTCGCCACAACGCAGCAGAGGACGGCCGAGGTGACCCCGATCTGTAGCGATGCGCGACCGCCGTAGAGCAGCAGCGCCGCGACGTCACGGCCGATGCCGTCGGCGCCCAGGAAATAGTGGCGGACGTCCAAGGTCGGACCGATGGGGGCCTCGCCGAGCTTGAGTACTCCGCCGCCCTGCTGCATCACAGCCGTGACCTTGCCGTTCACGAGCGTCGTCCCGTTGAGATTGGGGCTGAGGACGTTGCCGTCGTGCGCGATGTCGTGCGCGTAGAGCGGCGCTGCCAGGCTCAGCAGGACGATGAGGAGGAACACACCGAGTGCCGCCAGCGCGACGCGGTTGCGCCGGAGCCTCCGCCACGCCAGCGCCCACGGGTTGCGGCCGGCGACAGCCGGCCGCAACCCGATGACAGTGGTCTGCTCAGCTACAGCAGCCACGAAGTGGTCTCCGTTTCGGGCCGCTGCCCCGCTACGAGGACAGCCACATCTGGTCGATCAGGATGTACCACTGCGGGTTCCACTGGTAGCCGTGCACACTCTTCGCGAGGACGTCGATCTGCTTCGGGTTGTAGAGGTCCACCCAGGGAGCCTGCTGGGTGTCCATGTGGTCGACCTGCGTCCATAGCGAGGCGGCCTTGCTCGGGTTGGTCGCCTCGGCGGACTCAGCCTGATTGATCAGTTTCTCGATTGCCGGGTCGCAGAACTCTGCGATGTTCGGGCTCGCGTCACTGTTCTTGTGGATGCTGGTGCAGCCGAGCAGCACGTTCAGGAAGTCGGACGGCGCCGGGTAGTCCTGATACCAGGCCGACCAGGCCACGCCCCAGGTGGCGGAGTTCGCCGAGTTCTGCACGTAGGGGTACTGGTTGGACGCGGTGAGCAGCTGCGTGCTTGCCTGATAGCCAATGGCGTTCAGGTCGGACACCATCTGCTCGGCCAGGGCGGTACCGACCTGGTCGTTGGTGCTGTCGACCACGACCTTGTCTCCGGCTGTGCCCGATTGCTGCACCAGCTGCTTGGCCTTGGTCAGGTCAGGAGCGGACCAGACGGTCTGCGCGCCGGTGGTGTACGGGCAGTACGGCTTATATGACGGGAAGTTCGGTGGCAGGATCTGGCACGCCGGCACCGCCAGCGACGAACCTCCGGCGATCTTCACGTAGGCCGCCCGATTGGCAGCGTAGTTAATGGCCTGCCGAGCCAGCTTGTTGTTGAACGGCGCGTGGCTCGTGTTCAGCGCCATGTACCAGTCGGCGGTCAGCGTGTTCACGTGGACCTGGTTCGCGTACTGCGCGCTATTCAGCGTTGTCAGCTGATCGGATGGAATCTGGTCGCCGTCGAAAACCTCGTCGGCCTGTCCGTTCTCCACCTGGGTGACCTCGTCGGAGACCTGCAGGCCGTACTTCTCGATGATCTCGTTCGGGTAGCCCTTCGGCTGGGCGGCCGCGCTCCAGACGTGGAAGTACGGATTGCGGACGAGCACCGCTTCGGTGTTCGGGTTGTAGGACTTCCACATGTACGGTCCGGTTCCCGGCGGCACGTTGTTGCCCGTCAGCTTCAGCGAGGTGCTACCCGGTACCGCCATGGCAAACGGCAGGGAGAGCTGGTCCATGATCTCGGGATCGGGCGCGGTGAGGTTGATGGTGAGCGTGGAGGCCGAGTTGTTGGCGATCACGCCCTGGCTCAAATCGCAGCCCTTGGTGTTGCACGAGCTGGCACCGACGATGCCGCTGTAGAAGGACGTCGGGCCGGGTACGGTGAACTGGCGCTTGAACGTGGTGACGAAGTCGCTGGGCTTCAGCACCTCGCCGTTGGAGAACTTGATCCCCTTCCGGATGTGGAACACGTACGTCTTGCCGCCGTTGGTCGGCGCCGGGATAGACGTCGCAAGGTCCGGCACGATCTTCGTGCCCGCGATGCCTCCCTGCTTAGCAAACGTCACCAGGCCATCGTGGGTGTCGATGAGGAGCTGCCACTCTTCGAGCGTGTAGTTCTGCGCCGGGTCAGCGACGCCGAATGCAGAGTTGGCCAGAATGGTGAACACGCCACCGGGATGTCCCGTGGCGGCTGAACTGGAGCTGGAGCTCGGGCTGGCACTCCCGCCACAGGCGGCGGCGGTCAGCGCTGCGATGGTTAAAACGACGAGGCTACCCAGCCGAGTCTTGCCGCTTAACTTACTTTTCTTTGACCCAATTCGTTGCATCTGACGCCTCCTTATCCGGAAGTTATACAACCCGTCTGCAAGCGTTGGGAAGACGAACGAGTAACGCTTTAGTACCAGGACCTGCGGCGGGTCTGAGCTGCCGCAGAGCAGCTAGGTGTTCTCCGGAAAGTGACACGCAACCTTGTGCCCAGCCGCGCGCTCCGCCAGCGGCGGCTCAACGGTGCGGCAGATGTCCTGTGCCTTCCAGCAGCGGGTGTGGAAGCGGCAGGCCGGCGGCGGGTTCAGCGGGCTCGGCACGTCGCCGGTCAGCCGGATGCGCTCCCGGCGCTCCCGGACTCCGCCCTCGCCGCGCACCGGCTCGGGCACCGGCACGGCGGACATCAGCGCGACCGTATACGGGTGGTGGGGCGTGGCGTACAGCTCGTCCCGGCCGGCGACTTCCACCAGCTTGCCGAGGTACATCACCGCGACCGTGTCACTGATGTGACGCACGACCGACAGGTCGTGCGCGATCACGACGTAGGTCAGGCCGAGCTCGTTCTGCAGGTCCTCCAGCAGGTTGACCACCTGTGCCTGGATGGATACGTCGAGCGCCGACACCGGCTCGTCCGCGACAATCAGCTTCGGCTTGAGCGCCAGCGTCCTGGCGATGCCGATGCGCTGCCGCTGACCGCCGGAAAACTCGTGCGGGTACCGGTTGTAGTGCTCGGGGTTCAGCCCGACCAGCTCGAGCAGGTCCTGCACGGTTCGCTTGATGCCGCGCTCGGTCTGCACGCCCTGCAGCCGGAACGGCGCACCGACGATCGCGCCGACGGTATGCCGCGGGTTCAGCGACGAGTACGGGTCCTGGAAGATCATCTGAATGTCGCGGCGAAGCGGCCGCATGGCGCTCATGGACAGGTGCGTGATGTCCCGCCCGTCGAAGACGATCTGGCCGCCCGTGGGCTCGAGCAGCCGCGTCAGCAGCCGCCCCGTTGTGGTCTTCCCGCAGCCGGACTCGCCCACCAGGCCGAGCGTCTGCCCGGAGGAAACCGAGAAGTCGATCCCGTCGACCGCCTGCACCGCGCCGACCTTGCGCCGGAAGACGATGCCACGGGTCACAGGGAAGTGCTTCTGCAGGCCGGTCACCCGGAGCAGGGCGTCGCCCGCGCCGCCGCTGTCTCCCGTCATTGCTGGCGTGCTGACCGGCGCGCTCACGCGTCCTCCCCGTCCACTCGGGCGAGCGAGGCCACCCGCTCGGCTCGCAGCGTCGTCCGCTGTGCGCTGGTCAGATGGCACGCCACCCGGTGGCCGAGCTCGATCTCGCGCAGCTCGGGCACCTGCGTCTCGCTCTTGCCGTTGGTGAGCGCCGCGTAATCGCAGCGCGGGTGGAACGGGCATCCGGCCGGCACGTTGATGAGGCTCGGCGGGGTGCCCTTGATGGGGATCAGCCGCTCCGCGCGCGCCTCGTCGAGGCGAGGCATCGAGGTCAGCAGGCCCCAGGTGTAGGGATGGCCCGGCCGCCGGAAGATGTCCTCGGCCGTGCCGTACTCGGCTGCCCGGCCGCTGTACATCACCAGGATGTCGTCCGACAGCTCGGCGACGACACCAAGGTCGTGGGTGATGATGATGACCGCGGAGCCGAACTCCCGCTGCAGGTCCGAGATCAGATCGAGGATCTGCGCCTGGACCGTCACGTCGAGCGCGGTCGTGGGCTCGTCGGCGATGAGCAGCTCCGGGTTGCAGCTCAGTGCCATTGCGATCATGGCGCGCTGCCGCATGCCGCCGGAGAACTGGTGCGGGTAGTCGTCCACCCTGGTGGCCGGCTGCGGGATGCCGACTCGGCCGAGCATGTCGATCGCGTGCTGCCGGGCGGTTTTCTTGCCGACCTTGTTGTGGATCAGGTAGGCCTCGCTGATCTGCCTGCCCACGGTGTAGTACGGGTGCAGCGATGAGAGCGGGTCCTGGAAGATCATCGCCATCTTGCTGCCGCGCAGCGTGCGGACCCGCTCGGGCGTGGCGGCGATCAGATCCTCGCCGTCCAGCAGGACCTGACCAGAGATGTCGGCCCGGGTGTGCTGATGCAGGCCGAGGATGCCGAGGCTGGTGACGCTCTTGCCAGAACCGGACTCGCCGACGATGCCGAGCGTGCGGCCGCGGTCCAGACTGAACGACACGCCGTCGACGGCCCTGACCAGGCCGTCATCGGTCGGGAAATGGATCCGCAGGTCACGGACGGCAAGCAGGGTCTGGCTAGCGGGCGCGCCGCCCCCAAGCGGAACTTCGGTCAGCGGGGTCGCAGCCATCAGAGCCTCACCCTCGGGTCGACCGCCGCGTACAGGATGTCGACGATCAGGTTCGCGATCACGATGAAGAAAGCGGCCAGCAGCACGACGCCCATGATCTCGGGCAGGTCGGAGTTATTGATCGCCTCGATCGTGAACAAGCCGAGACCGTGCAGGCTGTAGGTGTATTCGGTGATCACGGCGCCGCCGAGCAGCAGGCCGAGATCGAGCCCGAAAATGGTGAGCACGGGCGTCAGCGCGGCCCGCAAGCCGTGTCGCAGGATGACAGTGCGCTCGGGCAGGCCTTTCGCCCGCGCGGTCCTGATGTAGTCCTCGTGCATCGTCTCCAGCATCCCGGCCCTGGTGATCCGCGCATAGAGGGCTGAGTACAGGAATGCGAGCGTGAGCCACGGCAGGATCAGGTTCTTAGCCCACTCCAGCGGGTTCGAGAACGGGCTGACGTACTGGACGTTCGGGAATATCTGCCACTTGAAGCTGAAGATGAGCAGCAGGATCTGACCGGTGAAGAAGATCGGCAGCGACACCCCGAGCAGCGCCGTGCCCATGGCGACCCGGTCGAAGAACGACCCGCGCCGCAGCGCGGACAGCACTCCGATGGCCACGCCGCTCACGAGCCAGATCACTGCGGCGCCGAGGGCCAGCGAGAGTGTGACCGGGATGTAGCTGACCAGCAGCGGCCACACGGGCTGCTGATCGCGCCAGGAATAGCCGAGGCACGGCGCCGGGCAATGGGTGATGCTCGGCCCGTTGCTGTAGTTCTCGCCCGCCACGATGCCCTTGAGGAACCGTCCGAACTGCACCTGCAGCGGCTGGTTCAGGCCGAGCTTGACCTCGATGGCGTGCACCTGTGACGGCGTCGGGTTACGGCCCACGTACTGAGCCGCGAGCTGGTAGGTGCTCTGGCCGGCCAGCCTGGGCAGCAGGAAGAAAATCGCGAACGTGATCGCCGAGACGACCACGAGCAGCAGCACCGTGGCGAGCAGTCGCCTGATGATGAATGTAACCACTGTGTGCGCGCCGGTACCCGGCCCGCGGTGCTACCACCGCGGGCCGGGTCCTGCGCTCTCACCTGCTCTCTGCTGCTCGTATCCTGCGCGGTTCCGGCTACTTCAGGCCGAGGACCGCGTAGTTGTACATGCCGAAGGCCTTGTCCACGTAGACGTTGGTGAGGTTCGGGTTCCGGTAGAGCAGAACCTTCTGGTACACCATCGGCAGGATGGCGGCCTGCTGCATGACTGCCTTGTCGATCTGCGGCCAGATCGCCACGTTCTGGCTGATCGTGCCCTTGCCAGCCTGCGCGAACAGTGAGTTGACCGCCGGGTCGTTGACCTCCGCGATATTCGTGTTGCCCGCCGGGGAGATCGTGGCGCCGTTGGTCAGGTAGTCAAGGAACCCGTAGCCGTCCGGCCAGTCCGGGCCCCAGCCGCCCATGTCCAGACCCAGGCTGTGGGCGTGCACGTAGGCCGGGTCGCCGGCGAAGTTGGTGTAGTACTTGCCAGACGTGTAGCCGTTGAGCGTGACCTTGATGCCGACCTGAGCCAGCGACGCCTGCAGCGCCTGGGCAGCCGCCGTCTCCTGCGGGCGGTCGCTGCGGTAGGCCAGGCCCGTGCTGAAGCCGCTCGCCTGGCCGCACTGCTGCAGCTGCGCCTTGGCGTCCGTGGCGTCACCGCTCGGCTGGGAGACCGCCTTGTACAGGTCGAACTGCTGGTAGCCCGAGACGGTCGGCGGCATGACGGTGCTCGCGATCGCGCCACCGACGACCGGACCACCCCAGGCGTTCTGCAGCGTGGTCTTGTTCGCGGCGAACTCGATGGCCTCCCGGCAGTGCACGTTCGGGATGACCTTCTCGTTGATGTACACGAATCGCCCGAAACCGTTGATCGGGTTGTCCGCGTCAGCGTGCTGAGTCGCGTTGGTGAGGAGCTTGTCCCTGACGGCTGCCGTCTGCACGCCGGTGCCGCTCATGTCGACGTCGGCAAAGTTCGACACCAGGTTGTTATCGATCTGGTTCTGGCTGACGTTCAGGTTGACGACGATCTTGTCAACCAGCTGCTTGGCCTCCGGGTCCGTCGCCGCGCTCCAGTGCGTGTTCTTCACGAGCGTGAACTGCTTGTTCAGCGTGTAGGCCGAGAACGCATACGGGCCAGTCGACTCGGGGTGCAGCTGGAAGTTGGCGCCGCCGTACTTGCCCGTGTCCCAGGACTGCTCGACCGGCGAGCTCTGCGGAATCGCGACCACGTAGTCGAAGTCAGAGAACGGCTGCACCAGGTGGAACACGATCGTCGTCGAGTCCGGCGTGGCGATCGAGTCGAGGCCAGCCGGGTTCTTGTACGGACCCTTATAGCTGCTGCCGCCCACCAGTAGGGCCGAGTAGTAGTTAGGGCCGTTCGGCAGCACGTCCTTGGCGAAGCTGCGCTCGATGCCGTACTTCACGTCCTGCGAGGTGACCAGGTCACCGTTCTCGAAGTGCACGTTGGGCTTGATGTGGTAGGTCCAGGTCAGGCCGTCGGCGCTGACCTGGCCGGGGCCGGTCGCGAGCTGCGGCACCAGCGTGTTACCGCAGGC
>Ga0126383_10003053_pt1 | contig 10995 bp, 5 predicted proteins | sample PanSoiMetPlot_35_FD_96882 | JGI IMG/M metagenome (GOLD analysis project Ga0126383, IMG submission 96882) | Tropical forest soil microbial communities from Panama - MetaG Plot_35 | ecosystem: Environmental > Terrestrial > Soil > Tropical forest > Bulk soil | place: Panama | collected 2016-02-17
GCCGTGCTCACGCCGCGCGCGTCGCCGTCGTCGATGAAGAGCATTCCGTCGGCAATTCCCTTCTGAACGATCTTCTCAAGCTCCGCCTTCTCGTCGGCTTCGTTGTTGAATTCGGCGTAAGCGAACTTCACCGAATACTTGTCGTACTCGCCGATACCGACGGCGTAGGCGTTCGAGAGATCGAGTTTACCGTTTTTGATCTCGACCCACGGCGCGGGATAATCCATCACTGACGCGCGCCCGTAACTAGACGCGGCGAAATTGTGCGAGAAGCCGAGCGTGTGGCCGACCTCGTGGGCCGAAAGCTGGCGGATGCGGGCCAGAGCCATCGCCGCCGAATCGGTCGCCGGATCGCCGATTGACGCGATGGCCAGATAGTCCATCTCCGGCGAATCGCCCGCCTCGCAATGATCCTCCATCCCGTCGCGTTCGCTTTGGGCCGTGAGCGGCGGAATCATCCCCGTGCCGAGCAGCACGTCCTGGCGGATGCGTAGCGAGCCGAGCGTGACATTGCCCTTGATGATCTCGCCCGTGCGCGGGTCCGAGATTGAAGAGCCGTAAGACCATCCCCGCGTCGAACGATGCACCCAGTTGATCATGTTGTATCGCACGTCCATCGGGTCGGCGTCCGCCGGCAGAACCTCGACGCGGAACGCGTTCTTGAACCCGGCGGCTTCAAACGCCTGGGCCCACCACGACGCGCCCTCGAGGAGCGCGCTGCGGATCGGTTCGGGCGCGCCGTTGTCCACGTAATAGACAATCGGCTTGACGACTTCGCTGACGGCCGCGTTCGGGTCTCTTTTTCGCAACCGGTGACGCCTGATCCAACGCTTCTCAATCGGCTCGTTGAACGGCGAAGCGTAGTCGTAAAACATCATCGGCATGGCGCTGACGCGCGGGTCGTAGGCGCGCGGCTTGTAATCGGCGTCCGGCAGCTCGACAAATGAATGATGCTGGCGGACTGTGACCGAGTTCGCGGTCGGAGTGACGCCGCGGAGCAGCGCGCCGGGTTCCTCGCCGGCGAGCGTGATGATCGTTTCGACCTCGGTATTCTTCGGGAAGCCTTTGGTCCGAGGCAGATAGAACGCGCTGCGCGATTCATCGAAGCGGTAACTGCCCTGCCGGCTCCCGCGCAACCTTTCGGCCACGCCATGCGCGTCACGCAGGAAGAACGCTGTGGCGTCAACCAGCGCTCGGTCGCCGTCAGCCGCCTCGACCTTGAACCCCCAGATCACGGAACGCGCGAATGAATCGGCCACCGCGCGCCGCTCGGCCTCGTCGTCGCTCAAAGCGCGATAGCGATAGTTCGGCTGGATCATCAACACCTTCGGCCCCACGCGCTCGAAATAGACGACGCAGGTCCCGCCGAGCTGACCGCGATCGAGTCCGATGGGATTCGATCCGACTCCTGCCGGCAGCGAGACCTGATAGAGCAGCTCGGTGTTGAACCTCGAAATCTCCATCAACATCTTTCCCGCGCCAGCGTCCCAGTAGAGCGGAATGTAACCGTCAACCTTCAGCAAACCAGCGGTCTTGGCAGTGATGGTCTTATCTTCGTTTCTGTTTTGCGCGTGGATGGGCGCCGCGCACAGCAGCGCCAAAAGGGCGATGATCAAGCGTTGCATGATTCTTCTCTCCGGTTTAGTCAGGTTGTTCGAGCAAACAAATATTTCAGGCTTGTTTGCGATCAGGGATCAAAAACGGCAAGCAGGAACACAATTTCAACAATCACAAACGAGATCAGTGGCGGCGGAATGCGGTAGAACCAATAGAGCGCGGTCAGGGCCCCGACGCCGATGATGTTCACTATCCCCATCATGTCGATCTGGTAAGCCTGCATCGCGGATTTGAGATTAGCGAATTCGGGCGTCCGCGGCTCGGGTTGAAAATGTCCCAGTGTATGAGCGACGGCGGTGAGGATCAGAAGGATTGAGGCGATCGAGAAGAGACGACGACCACGACGAAACATAAGCAGCCCTCCTACGGTTCGAATAAAGTAACGAGTTGATTGAGACTTGTGATTCGAGGCGCCGGCGCATTCTCGGCAAAGCGGTTATCGCGGTCAAGCAGAATGGCGTTGATCCCGGCCGCCGTTGCCCCTTCGACGTCTTCACGCGCACTGTCGCCGACGTGCCAGGCCTGCCGCGCTTCAACCGCATGATAATTCAAAGCCGCTTGAAAGATCGCCGGGTCCGGCTTGGCCGCGCCGACACGAGTCGAGATGTGAACTGAATCGAAGAAGCGATCAATCCCGCAAGCCCGCAGCGCGTCATACAACCGCGAATCAAAGTTGGAAATAACGCCCAGCTTCAGCTTCCGGTGTCTCAGCTCCATCAACGTTGACGCGACATCGTCGTAAACGCGCCAGAACTCGCGACCGCGGAACCGCTCGAAGATTTCGCCGAAGAATTCTTCGAAGCGCGGAAACGAGCCGAGGTCGGCGAAGACCGCCTTCACAAGATTGCGCCACCAACCTTTCTCAAGTCCGCTCAATAACGCGTCAGGCGCGCCGGCGGGAAAGGCGAGCGGCGGTTGGCGCCGAAATGAATACGCGAAGTTTTGTTGCAGGGTCTGAGGCTCGGCTTCAAAGCCGAACTCTCGCGCGACGCGACTGTATATTTCGCCGACGCTGTCACGAGTTTCGATCAGTGTTCCGACGGCGTCGAAGAAGATGACTCTCAAATCCGAACCATCTGACATCATTCCATATCAACTTCTTTTCGTAAGAGAGTCGGGATCGTTCGCCGTCTTACTCGACGATCTCGTTTGAGCCAGAGCGGCGGCGGTCGTAAGCAACAGCAGAAACCACGCAAGCGTTCTTCTTCGCGTCATCTCGATTGTCCTCCGGTGTGGTGGTGAATGTTTAGATCGTGATTGCGCTACAGACGGCGCGGCGCACGCATGATCATATGCCGGCTTGCGAAGGTTTTGAATACGCCGAGGTTGTTTTTCTCAACATTTATGCGACGGGCCTGATGTCGAGATACATTTACAAAGTCAGTTGCAAATAAAAACTCTTTGCAATCAACACTGTAGTTGCCACGAGCCTGGGTACGCGCCGCTTGGGAGCGCGCAGTCTCGGCATGAGGCGGATTGAGAAGCAATGTAGCGCCTCGCCGAGACTGCGCGCTCCCAAGCGGCGCGTACCCAGGGCGCGCTCCCCGATTTATGCGCAGGCTTCAATTAAATGGAATGGTAATCAGAGACTGCTGACCATTTGCGGCGCTGGCGCTGGTTCGCAACTGAATCGTCTGGGTCCCCAATGCGGTCCAAACCTCGATCCGCACACTCCCGCTGCTCAGGTTGGCGAAGGCGCCGCTCGCGGACTGTAATCCCTGAGCTTGCGTATAAGCCTCCCAACCGCTGAGATCGTTTGTCGGGAAGTAACGATAAGTCTCGACACGATCGAAGGCGCCGTCTCCGGTGAAGTCGTAGCTGACGCGCAACTGGACCGCGTCGCCCACATGAGCGCCTGCGTCTACGTAGAGAGTGAACTGGGTACTCCGAGTGGAGTCGAAGGTAGCGGTAAGACCTGAGAGTGTATAGACGAGTGGGTTTGTGGGCGAGCCGTCGTGGTTGACCCCACCGGCGCCGGGAACGGAGTCGGTCGAAGCCCCGGCGCCGGGTGTGGTGGAAAGCAGTCCGGGGGCGCCCGGAGCCGCGCCGTCCATGACATACAGCGCATTCGAGAATGCGCCGCCGCCGGGCGCCTGGACATTGTCGAAAGTAGAGGTATTGAGAACACCGGCTGCGTGGCTCGTTACCGCCAGACCGACGAAGACCTGAGCTCCCATGCTCACGGTGTCTACACCAACCTGCGTCCATGTCACTCCGTTCGTTGAACTGGAAGCCGTGATCGTGGCGCCATTGCGCACGAGCCGGACCCACACCGGACTCCCCGACGCGCCGCCCGCAGTGTGCGCGCTCACGCCACCCGTCGCGACCCGCCGCTGGAAGGCGAGGCCATTACCCGGTGTCAGCGCCATGAAGGCGTGCTTTGAGCTGGCCGTAAGTGTCTCACGGATCATGACTCCTGCCTTGGCCCACGGGTCCGTATTTTGCATCGCTGTAACGCGAGCCACTATCTGACCGTTTCCGCTCAGAGGCTGGTAGACGAATTGGAAGCCATCGGCGGTCCCCCAGATGTCGGCGCCCGAGCCTCTCACTGTGAATACGCCGTTGGAATGGCTGGCCGATCCGGCGGCGCCCACCGCGCCGACGTCAGAGTTCAACCAGGGGCCGGGCAAGGCGCCGCCGCCCGCCGGCGTCGTGGCGCTAGCCTGGTTTGAGGGTGGAGATGAGCCGGCTGCGTTAACCGCCGTGACTCGGTAGAAGTATGTCGTGGATGCGGCCAGCCCTGCGCTGGTGAAAGCGGTTCCAGTAATCCCGCTTGCTATCTGGTTGGCGGGCGCCGGCGTGAACCCGCTGGTCGCGCCACGGAATACGCTATAAGTCACTCCCGCCGTCGCCGACGCCGTCCAGCTCAGATTGATCGTCGAGGCCGATGTCGCGGTGGCGGTCAGGTTAGTCGGCGCCTGCGGAGGCTCAAGGTTATCCGATGACAGCGCCCCGGCCGGGACATTCTGTGAGACGCCATCAGAGAAGTTCACCGTGACCGCGATTCCGGTCGGATTACACGCAACGTGGGAAACGACATTATTGCCGGGATTTCTAAAAACCGCATAGAATGGCCAGTCGGCCGTCACCGCCGTGTGAACATGTCCCAGGGCCGCTAAACTGTTAAGCCAGGCATACTCGTGCGCGCGGGATTCGCCATCTTCGGTAAAGGTCGTACTGTTCCAACGGTTGATGGCGTCAGTCGGGTCGAAGAGCGCTTCATACATCTCCATCAGGTCTTGCCAGAGGTTAAGCGAGCCTCCATTCAAGCTTAACACCTCATTGAAGTTCCTTTGGCAGTACGCAGGATCGCGCCCCAGGTACAGCGATGACCCGGTGAAAGGGAGGAATTCTATCCCATGCGCAAATTCAGGCTGCGCGCCAAACCACGTCGCCCAATCGGACTTGGCGTCAAACAGATTCGCAATCATGGTTCGCGAAAAACCTGCCGGGAATGTATTCACTGGCCCGGCGTTGAACCAGTAGTAGAAGGCCGAGTTGGTCTCCTGCGTGTAGAGCCAGATCCCGGCGTCGCGCAATCGCGTGTCGCCGGTCACAGCCCCCAGGAGAATCATTCCGGCCCAGGCGTTGATCGCTTCGGAGCTCGACTCCTCATTGCCGCCATCTCCGAATGGCGCCTGTGCCGACGCCCACGAATGGCCCGCGTAAACATCGAAGTTACGCAGGAAGGGGAACATACTATCTCCGCGGTCGATATTGGCGATATCACGACGCAGCAGATTAACCATGGCGCCCCAGTTGTTTTGCGCGATCCAGTTGCGATCGTACAAGCCCACCATCGCCGCGGCATGAATCCAGTAGCCATAATGGAAGTGGTGATCGGTCAAGCCGGTATCGCTGCCGAAACTTCCAGGGTACCCAATCATAGTTCCCCAATTATTGTCGTAATAGAAGAGGCTGGAATTCTTGCCCGCGGCGGTAAACCAGAATTGCAACTGGCCTTTAAGACTGTTCAGCAGGTTGTTGAAAGCGTTCGGGTCAATCTGTTGAGCGATGGGAAGGAGTTGGGCGATTCGAGCCACTTTCTTGCCACCGAAATATGTGTCCCCGGCAGTGTAGTGATTTCCCTCGTTGACGACGTTATTAAGCAGCCCCTGCAGCGTCGCGGTGTTGTAGTTTGGCGTCCGTGGCAAATAAGGCAGGACGCCATTGAAGGTGTTCGTGGTCGTGAATGAATTGCCGCTCCAGACTAGCATCGCGCCACGCGGGCTTGCATACGTATAGCTGGTATTGACGCCTCCCGGCAAGGAAGCATATTGATGAGGGTATAGCGCCATGAGAAAGCCGGCGCTGACTCCATCCATCGATTGCGTAGATACAGTATAGGTAGTTGATACCTGGCTATTGCCCTGGTCGTAGTTCCAACTGACACGGGTGTCGACCGGAAACGAGAAGGCACGGCTGGCAAAAGCATTGAGAGCAGATTGGCTTGGCAGAATCGCCAACGAGAAATAAGTGGCTCCGCCCGCCAGATTGCACGTCAATTTCGTCGTCCCGATCCCACTCCATGAGCTGCCATTCGGGCCAAACAATCCATAATTGGCGCCGGCAATGCTCACGCCAAGGATATTGCCGTTGTTCGCGAAGATAGTTGGCTGGCCGCTAAAGGTCACAGTCGGGTTGCTGCCATTCGTGGTTACATAAATGAACGGCATCCCGCGACCGACACGAGTCGTGATCGGCCCGAAATCGAAATCGGCTGTCCAATCACTATAGCGGCTCACATTCACGGCGCCGGCGTTCAATCCATCGACTCCGACTGTCAAATCCGGCTGGAAAGGCTTATTAAACCATGTGCCGTTATTGTTGACCCCCGGGTAGTATCCGGCGACTAACCCGTTTGCAGTCACCTGAATCGAGAGCGGCTCTGGGAACATGTATATCGGGCCAGGGGCGAACCCGAGTGGATTCCAATACTTGGAAGTCCAAAATTTGTGGGTTGGAATCGGCCCGCCGTGGGTCTCGTAAATCGCGCTTTGAGGACCGGTGAACCCCGGCGGCGCCGATGTGGTATAACTTCCCGCGCCAACTACTACATTCTGCGCATTCACTGCGCCGAGAACAGTGAACGATGTGAAAAGCACAAAGATAAACCGGGCGATACTATAGTTTAGCTTCTGATACATCATTACCTCCTGAGTAGCGGCAGTTGATGAACATCACTATAATGCGACGAAATTGTCCGATTTACTGGCGAGCATAACAGTACGGATATGACGCCAGTCAACAACATTACAGTTAGGTAACAGCTATAGGGATGTTAAGCGCAGCGCTTAACGGACTGGTTCCAAACCTGATCTCTAATCAATCCTGGATGACGAATATGGCAGATGCGGCAGACGTGACTGGTTCAGCGCCTCCAACCGCTGAGGAAGTACGACAGTTGCTAGAGCGCATTCTCTGCAGTAGACAATTTTCTAATGCGCCGAAGAAGCAAAAATTCCTCCAACTGATTTGTGAGGCTTACCTGGATGGGCGCGCCGGTAAACTGAACGAATATTTGATAGGGTATGAGGTCTTCGACCGTAATGAGACCTACGATCCCGCTCTCGACTCGATCGTGCGCGTAGGAGCGCACGAGGTAAGGAAGAAGCTCGAGAGTTACTACAAAAGCGAAGGGAAAAATGATGAGATCCATCTGGAGATTCCAGCCGGAAGTTATATTCCCATTTTCACCCGACTCAGGCAGGCGCCAGAAGCTACCGAATCTACAAAGGCTTCGCTCTCTACGCCTCTTTTGTCCACTCATAGTGGCCACATTGGCCATCTCGGAAAGACCTGGATCACATTGTTTGGACTGGTGTTAGTCTTTTTGATAACTGCTGTCGCTATGTTGGTTATATTCAACCGGCAGTTACGACGGCAAATCAAAGAGGGCGCTCAGCCAAAGGAAATTGCCGCCGTATACAAGCCGGTCTGGGAGCCGTTCCTGAATGATGGGAGTCCGACACTGCTGGTGTTAAGCAATCCTCCGGTCTACCGTTTTTGGAACCCGGCTGATCATAAGTCTTTATCCAATATATCCATCAATCTCACACCAGTGGAGACCGCGGCTCTGGAACAAACACTCGGGCGGGAACGATTTGTCCTAAAGCATAATCCGCTCCCACGACTGGTGCTATCTTATGACGAATATACAGGCCTCGGTGAAGCTGTCGGGCTGTATCGGCTCACCACGCTTTTTAAAGGGCTTGGCAAAAACGCCATGCTGAAGCAGAGCCGCACGGTAAGCGCCGAAGATATGAAGAATCATAACGTGATCCTCCTGGGGAGCGTGTGGGTCAACGAATGGTCGGGGAAAGACCTCATCAAGGAAGACTTCGGTAGCGGCGCCAGCGCGACCATCGTAAACTATAATCCGCTTCCTGGAGAGGAGCGTGAATACAGCGCCAAATTCGACGTGGAGACCGGCAGGCTGATCGAAGACTATGGTCTTATCACCATCAAGCCCAATATTTCAGAAAAGAACACGGTAATGGTCCTGGCAGGCACTCACAGCGAGGGAACGGAGGCGGCGGCGGAATATTTAACAAGCGAGGATCACCTCTCTTACCTCAACCAGCGGTTGCTCTTATTGAAACGCCCTTCTCTAAAATATTTTCAAGTCTTGCTTAAGGTTAAAGTTGATAACGGTATCCCTACTATCATCTCGATCGTGACGGCCCACGAACTCCATTCGGACCGACAGTGACCGAATCCGGCGCGTGATGTACCGTAGGTTGTCCAACCTGCGGAAGGCTTCATCATCGAGTCGCTTTGCGCGAACTGAAAGGCTCTTTAATCAAGCCTTCCGCAGGTTGGACAACCGACGGTACGGTTTTGGAGAAGACGGTTGACATCGGAACGCTCGCCCTATATTTTCGTCGCGTCGGCGTCGGGTATGCCCGGCGCCGCTCACACAACTTTTTGATAGCCAAAGGAGATTTTTTCCGGTTTTTCGGCGGTTGCGATAAATGATCCCGGGAGCCGGAGCTGTTATGCGTAGATAACCCGATTCACCAGAGACGATGCGAATAGTCGCGGAAGGGGAATGTTTCCGCGGCGCAATCAATCTGTTTTTTCGGAAGAGGGTAACGCTATGCATAACTATTTGAGCGCGGTCGAGCTTGGCTATCGCCTGCCTGATGGCCGCTTCCTATTCAATAATCTCACTTTCAGTTTCAGCGAGGTTCGCGCAGGCCTTGTAGGCGCAAACGGTATCGGCAAGACCACCCTGCTCGAGATTCTCGTCGGCGCCCGCGAGCCTTCCAATGGCGCGGTCAACCGCTGTGGTCGTGTTTCCTATCTGCCACAACAGGCGCGGTTCATCTCTTCCGCCACGGTTGCGGACGCGATCAACCTTGCCGGGCAGATTGCCGCGCTGGAACACGTTGAACGCGGCGAAGGTGGCCTGTGCGATTTCGATTTGATTGCGGATCGCTGGGATTTGCGCGAACGGATCGGACAGTTTTTTTCGACGCTCGGCGTGTCGCATATCACTCTCGACCGGCGCGTGGATAGCTTGAGCGGCGGCGAGATGACGCGCGTGCGGATCGCGGGGCTGCTGCTCGAAGAGCCTGACTTTCTGGTTATGGACGAACCGACCAATCATCTGGACCTGTCCGCGCGGGAGTCCGTCTACGATCTGCTCGCCTCGTGGAAGAAGGGGCTGATCGTCGTCAGCCACGACCGCCGCCTGCTTGCGCTACTCGATCAGGTCGCGGAGTTGAACGCCAACGGGCTGAAGTTCTACGGCGGCAATTATGAGTTTTATCGCGAACAGCGCGAGGTTGAAAGAGACGCCGCGGAGCAGACGCTGCAAAGCGCGCAGCGGCGATTGAAAGAAACGAAACTGATCGCCCAGCGCGCCCGCGAGCGTCAACAGCGCAAGCAATCGAACAGCGGCAGAAATTCTTTCAAACGCAACCTGCCGACAATCGTCGCGGGCAATTGGCGCCGCGCCGCTGAAACCACCTCCGCGCGGATCAATGACCGACACCGGCGGAAGGTCGATGACGCGAAGCGGGAGGTTGATGGGGCGCGAAAGAGTTTACCGATCGAGCTTCAGATCGCGGTTGACCTTGAACGATCAAAGGTCCCGCCGAACAGGCGAATGATCGAACTCTTCGAAGTTAATTACAGTTACCCGAAAGCGGAGCGCCCATTGTGGAAAGAGCCTTTGAGCTTCGAGGTCATCGGGCCTGAACGCGTCTGGCTCAAAGGCGCCAATGGGACCGGGAAATCAACACTGATTGATTTGATCTGCGGCAGGAAGAGTCCGACCGCAGGGCTCATCAAAATCGGCGCGGAGAGAATCGGCCTGCTCGACCAGCGAGTGAGCGTACTCGATGATTCGCTGACGATTTTGGATAACCTCAAGCGCGCGGCGCCGTTACGCCCCGAGCGCGAGCTTCGCACCCTATTGGGGCGTTTTCTCTTCATCCGTGACGCGGCTTTGAAACCCGCTTCAGTCTTGAGCGGTGGGGAGAGGATGCGCGCGGGGCTGGCATGTTTACTCGGCGCGGATCAGGCGCCCGAAATACTGATCGCGGACGAACCGACTAACAATCTCGACCTGCCGAGTGTCGAAGAACTGGTCTCAGCGCTGCGGAATTTTGGCGGCGTTCTGATTGTGGTCAGCCACGACACCACGTTGATTGAAGAAATTGGAGTTGAAAGAGTGATTGATCTGGATCATTTTATTGCGCCCCGCGGTCAACTAAGCTAGATTATGCGCGCTAACTGACGATTATCACGTTACACCATCAACGAAACCAAATTACCTGCTCTAACTGATAAAAGATTGTAACTGGCGGCTGTCCCCGCCAGTCTTTATGGACGAGCTTTAGCGACAGGCGCGGACTTTACAGGTCTTGCACTTCCGGTTCGCGCTCGTTGCAATTCAATCTCCGGTACGGTACCGGGAGCGGTAGCGACCGGGCGCGTGCGGAGAAGGGCGCCCGGTCGCTACCGCTCCCGGTACCGTACCGCTTGCCAATCCTTTTCGCAAAAACAGAAACAATAAGACAGGAGCCTGCATCAGTGATGAAGCGCTATTCCTCTTTCACGCTCGCCTTTGCGCTGGCGCTCTCGGCCGTGGCGATCTATGCGCCGCGGATCAACAGGGCGGCGGTGTTTGACGGCGACGCATACGCGATCAAGGGCGGCACGGTTGTGACTGTGACCGGCGCGACGATTCAAAAAGGCACGGTCATCATCCGCAACGGTCTGATCGAGGCCGTCGGCGCCGACATTCCGATCCCGGGCGACGCCCGCGTGATTGACGCAACGGGAATGACGGTCTATCCGGGCCTGATCGACGCCTACACCAACGTCGGTCTAGGCGCTCCCGCGCCGACTCCCGCGCAAGGCGGCCGA
>Ga0126383_10003054_pt1 | contig 10993 bp, 9 predicted proteins | sample PanSoiMetPlot_35_FD_96882 | JGI IMG/M metagenome (GOLD analysis project Ga0126383, IMG submission 96882) | Tropical forest soil microbial communities from Panama - MetaG Plot_35 | ecosystem: Environmental > Terrestrial > Soil > Tropical forest > Bulk soil | place: Panama | collected 2016-02-17
AAAAGCGACTCTGGGATATTTCTTGCCTGCCATGGCGGCTGCTTCTCTCAAACCTCTTATGGCTTCGAGAAACTCAACCGGGTCAGTCGGCTTGTTAGCGTCCAATGCGGTGTAGGTCCCTTGTTGAATGGCAGTATCGATTTGCACGCCCTGGGCACGCAGTTCATGAAGAAGACGGTAGCGATGAGACTCGGTGGCCAGCGCAATAGCAGCGTTGCCAGCGTTTAGTGCCGTAGCAATAAAATGAGTAAAGCTCCCCAAGATGGCCGCGTCATCATGGCACAAGAGTATTTCGTGCCGATGTTGAGCTTCGGTGTTCTCCTCCTCAATAGACTCTAGGCCTTTGCTGACGAATCGCTCGCCCTTGAGAACTCCTTCTATAGCGGGCAGCAGGTCACTCTGAAGGCGCGGCTTATGAATGTAGCCTGAACCTAGGTTGAGAGCCTCTCTTAGCAAATCGGCGTCAGACTCTATACTGAGGAACAGAACTTTTGCAGCCGGAGCGAGCTTATGCACTCGTCTTGCGACTTCTATCCCGCTCATTTTCGGCAATCCAATGTCCAGCAAGATGATGTCCGGCTGCAGCTCTTCGGCTCGTTGAAGGGCTTCCAATCCATCAGAAGCTTGGGTGACCTGAAGATCAGCCCTTTGTTGCAAGAGTGAGCAGATGAGTCGGCGGAACTCTTCAAAGTCATCAACTGTGAGTATTCGACGATCGCGCACTGGATCAATGTTTGTTGTTGGAGCAGAATAAGCTTCAACACATGTTTCAAGTGGGTCCAAGTTTGTAGTGCTCAACATCGAAAGTCAATCACGATTAGATCTCTTCTCCGAACTTGCCGGTGAACCGCACGCTTACAAGCCAGCGTAAACAGTTAGACGTCTTCAATGCGAGACCCATCGGAATTGCCGTAGAGAACTTGGACGGGCAGCCTCTCTTCGTGAATTTGCTCGATGCTTGGTTTTAGCGCGGAGGACTTGTGCACCAAGCATTGTGTGGACTTTTCTCCTCCAGAAGATGCTGAAAAGAACTGTGCACTTTTTCAGCAAACGCGAGCTTGAGGGTCTCGGATCGACTCCGTGCCATCAAGGGAATCTCCCTTTGTGGTGGCTGTGCGGTTCTCGAGACCTCCAGGTTCGAGAGCGAGTCCCCGATAGAACCATGGTCGCCAACTTGACCGTCGTTCGGCTTTGTTAGTTTCGGAACGGATCGGCTTCGTTGCCAACACGTAATGAAACCGCTGAGCTCATGGCGGAAGACCAGAGCAGATCTCGCTTGATCGGTCGAGCTGCGAAGCGAGAAAAATTCCAGTCCGCGCAGATGTGTTTTCTTTTGACTTCTCCTACAGAACTCCTTCGGGCACCCTTTTATGATGCGTTAATCAGGAGATGGCCATCAAAAATGGGCTGGGTCACTGTTCTGGTCAGCAGCGGGCACACTACGGTACAGTCCATAGCCCGTAGGAGCTCGAAGGTCGCCGTTCCATTCAATGGCCGATTGAATTGTTCGCGGGCGCCGTTAGCGGCCGGACATTTTGGTTCAGACGAAAAAAGTTCAATGGATCGTAGGTTGTTTTAATCGCCCTTAGCCGCTCCCATCGCCCCCGATAGGCCTCAGAAACGCGATCGCCTTCATCGCCGCTCATAAAATTGATGTGAACTCCTGGAGTCATCGCTGGGCGCAGTTGGGCGAACAGGCAGCGAATCCACGCGATATTTGCGGCATCCTCGGCTGGGTCCAACCAGTTTCCAAGAAGATTGAGAACGAAGGGCGAGCTACGATCGCCGAAGGCAGTTTCGCCGGGCGCAACCCGTGCAGCTGCGCCGCCAAGGTAGGCAAGCTCAATTTCATTCGAAAGAGAGGGATTCCTGACCAGCGCTTCCATCATCGTGCTGACGTTCTCGTCGCTCAAGGTCTTGAAATATCCGGACTTGGTGTAATAGCGGCGGCCGTGCGGGAAGTCAGAATCCGCCAAGGTCTGCAACGAATGAAAGGAAAGCACTTCCTTGGTGACCGCGCGGTGATGTACGGCCGCCATGGCGCGATCCACGTACAGGCCGCCCTCGTCAAGATTGCCAACCCAAAGCGCCGAAGCGCTGGCGATTGGGCGCCCGCGCAGATCCCTTGGAACATTTTCTTCGTAAGGAGCGCTCCTCAACGAGAAGCCCCATCTTAAGTTATCCGGTGCCTCCGGCATGAAGTCGCGCCAGTATCGAAGAAGAGCTGGCACTTCATCCCGCGGGCAGATTCCTCTGGCGAATAGAACTTCGCTTACCGGATGAATGGTCACTTCGAATTCGGTCACCACGCCAAAATTGCCTCCGCCTCCACGCAATGCCCAAAACAGGTCCGGGTTTTCCTTCCCGTTCGCGCGGACGATCGATCCGTCCGCAACAACCATAGTAAAGCCCCGCACGTTGTCACAAGAGAGGCCGTACAAACGATTCAACCATCCGGTCCCGCCTCCGAGAACCAAGCCACCCGCGCCGGTGTGGGAAACCACGCCTGCGGGAAATGCAAGTTGCACCTTTTGCGTTGCCGAGTCAATCGTGCTAAGCAGGCATCCGCCCTCGAATCGCGCAGCGCGGTCATCTTGGTAAACTTGAACCCTGCGCATGGGCGAGAGATCAATCACCAGTCCGCCGTCGCAAGAGCCAAAGCCAGCAAGACTATGGCCCCCGCAACGGACTGCGGTCATCACACCTGCTGATCCCGCGGCACGGACTGCGGCCTGCACGTCACTGGAATCGTTGCACCGAGCGATCAGCCCCGGCCTGCGAGACACCAAGCCGTTCCAAATTCGACGGGCGTCGGGGTACTCCGGGTCGGCAGGTCGCACGAGACGCCCCTGGAAGGCACCTTTGAGCATGCCATAGACTTCTTCTATTGCTGTGCTCATAGGAAGAGAGGCGATAAGCCTGCCCAAAACGGTTTGCTGCTTCCTGAACGGCGACAGTTTCCTGCCTTCAACTGCAAAAGATCGACCTAGAGGATAGGAATGATCCTGCAATCATGCAAGCCTCATGCGCATGGCAGGTTGCTTGACAGGCGGAAGCACACACAGTAGCGTTCACGTGCTTCGCTTCTGCTGCGCAAACACACAGTCCCGAAGGCGCTCGCCAATCGGGCCCAAGGAAAATGATATGAGCGGTATCGCTAACCCCGCCTCCGTTTTGGACCGGCGCTTCGAGTTTCCGGTTGCGTCCATCCGCGCTTCGTTTCCGGCCCTTCACCGCGATCCGTCCTTCATCTTCTTCGACAATGCCGCCGGTGCGCAAGTGCCGCAGATCGTACTTGACGCTGTCAACCGGCATTTGGTGGAGCACAACGTCCAGCGTGGAGGCCACTATAGGCACAGCCAGCAAGTGGACTCGACCATTGCGCAGGCTCGCGAGAGCGTCGGTGCTCTTCTCAATGCCCGCGATTCGAGCGAAATCGCATTTGGCATGAATGCCACGTCCTTCATCCGCATCGTAAGCCTGGCGATTGGACAAACCCTGCAGGAGCGCAACGAGATCGTTGTCTCCGACATGGATCATGAAGCCAATGTTGCCACTTGGCTCGCACTGCAAAGAGAAGGGGCGAAATTTCAGTGGTGGCATATGCGGGAAGACGGCAATCTGCATCCCGAAGACTTGCGACCCCTGCTGTCGTCGAAAACGCGCCTGGTGGCGTGCACCGTGGCCTCGAATGCCTTCGGCTCGATCGTTGACGTTGCCGCGGCAGCCAAGCTCGCACACGAAGTCGGCGCCGAGATTTTTCTCGATTGTGTGCACTATGGGCCGCACGCGGTCATGGATGTTCAAGCATTCGATTGCGATTACCTGGTCTGCTCCGGCTACAAGATTTTTTCTCCCCACATGGGATTCCTGTGGGGACGCCGCGAACTTCTTCAGAAGTTGCCGACATTCCGGGAGGAGTTCATTCCCGACGAGCCGCCCGGCAAAATCGAAGCCGGAACGTTTATCTATGAAAATGTGGCGGGCATGGATGCCGCTGTTTCCTATCTGGAGAATCTGGGAAAGACCTTAGGAGGACACGAAAATACCAGTCCGGCAGACTCCAAGCGCGCCCGCCTCGTCCGCGCGATGACGGCCATCCGCTCGTATGAAGCATCCTTGTCGCTCGCATTGCTTCGCATTTTGCGTGAATGCGGCGCCACCATCTACGGAATAAAAGAAGATCACCGGGTGCACGACCGCGTTCCAACCTTATGCTTCAATCTGAGAAAAACCTCTCCAGCAGAAGTGACACAGACCATGGCGGAAGCCGGTATTGCGATACGCGATGGCCACATGTACACACCGCGGCTGATGAAACGCTTCGGCTTGCGTCAAGATAGCGGGGTAGTTCGAGTTTCCGCGGTTCATTACAATACTTTGGAAGAGATCGGTCGCTTCGCAGACGTTTTGCTCAATTTGAGCAGGCATGAGTAGAGTCTCTGAGCCCCCCAGGGGTCTCCCGCCTGGCAAGCCAGATTTGCCGGACCGCGCGGTGCCATCCGGGGAACTAAAGCGAAGGCTGACCCAACGGCAGCTCAGCATGCTGGCCATCGGCGGCGCGATTGGTGTCGGGCTCTTTTTAGGAAGCAGCGTGACGATTCGCTTGGCGGGGCCCGGTGTCATCGTGTCCTACCTTCTCGGCGCGGTCATCGCGCTCATCGTCTCGTACTCGCTCGTGGAGATGGCTGTGGCGCATCCCGTCGCCGGCTCTTTTGGCGTCTACGCGCAAACCTATCTCAGCTCATGGGCGGGATTCTCGGTTCGCGCAACATACGGACTGGTTCAGATCATTGCGATTGGCGCGGAGGTGACGGCCGTGGGGATCTATTTCGCGTTTTGGTTTCCCACCGTCCCTTCATGGGTCTGGGTGACCGCGGTTTCCATCGGGCTGGTCGTGCTGAACATGCAGCAGGTGGCGCGCTTCGGTGAGTTCGAATATTGGTTCGCGTTGATCAAAGTGCTGGCCATCACCGTTTTTATTGTCGTCGGTTTGGCTTTGATTCTGGGGTTGGGCTCCAGGCCGGCCGTAGGTCTCTCGAATCTTACCTCCCACGGTGGCTTTCTCCCCTATGGCTGGAAAGGAGTATGGCTGGCGCTCACGCTTGTGCTGACAAGCTACATGGGCGTGGAAATCATCGCGGTTACCGCGGGCGAGGCCGAACGCCCGGAAGAGTCTATTCCGCGGGCCATGCGTACGATTGTGTTTCGCCTGATATTCTTTTACGTCCTCGCCATCACCGTCATGCTAGCGATGACGCCTTGGAATCACGCGGGCACTGGCACTGGCATTACCGGTAGCCCGTTCGTGAGTGTCTTTTCCGCCGTTGGCATTCCTTACGTGCCAAGCATCATGAATCTCGTGGTCATCACGGCTGCCCTCTCGAGTTCCAACACGAATTTGTACCTTACCACGCGAATGCTCTTTTCCTTGTCCAGGGGGCAATACGCACCGGAATGGCTAGGCCGCCTCAGCGAAAATGGTGTCCCTCGGCATGCCCTGTTGGTTTCCACGGGAGGCATGGTGGCGGCGATATTGCTCGCGATCTATGCACCCGCGAAAGCGTTCCTCCTGCTGTATGGCGTTGCCGTTGCGGGGATGCTATTCGTTTGGATCGTTATTTTGCTGACGCATCTCGCGTTTCGGCGCGCCCTTGGCCCCGAAGGAGTCGCCCGTCTCCCCCTGCACCTTCGGTTCTTTCCGTATTCGACATGGCTGGGTATCGTCGTTCTCGCGGGGATCACCACGAGCACGCTTTTTGTCGATGGGTTGCAGTATTCGGTCCCTGCGTTTGCGCCCCTTCTCTTGTTGATTTCTCTTGCGTATTGGAGAATTCGGCCTGGGAAGGGCTCTGCGCCCCGAATGGAACACTCGTAATCGACGGCCTCAAAACCTCGAAATGAAAACAAGACTTTTGCGCCGTGCAGAGTGGACTCTTCTTGAAGTTGTTTGTCATCGTGTGTTTCCAGAGTTACAAAACACCTACAGCGAGTGCACAAGCGTGTATCGCGAATCTCTCTCATTCGAGGAGTTCAGGTAAGTGGCGGCTAGTTCTTGATCTTACCAATTACCCGGTCATCGGGGACTGGCCGAGACGGTTGGTTGCGGAAAACCGTTTCAACCCTATTTATCTTTATCCGCTCGTTTGGCAAGAACCACCGTCTTGGGGTCGACGGTGACCTCCTTCAAGCGAGCCATTACCTCCGGTGTCCCGCCTTCCTGATAACGCCCGCCGAGATGTTTTGCGAAGAACTTTTCTGTGGCCATCAGAGAGGCCATGTTGTTGACAGGACGAGCGAAGCCGTGACCCTCGTCGGGTATGAGCAGATATTCGACCGGGAAACCGCGGTCGCGCAGAGCAACCAGGATCTGCTCCGACTCAGCGTGATTGACCCTCGGATCGTTGGCTCCCTGCGCAATCATCAGCGGCGTCCTAATTTTAGCTACCGAGGTCAGTGGGGAGCGTTCGGCCAAAAGGGCCTTACCTTCCGGCGTCGTAGGATTGCCCATGCGTTGGTAAAACATCTGGCGCCCGGCCTCCCAATAGGGCGGGATCGAATTCAGGAGCGTGATCAGATTCGAGGGGCCGAATAGATCCACTGCCGCGGCATATAGGTCCGGAGTGAAAGCCACGCCCGCCAGAGTGGCGTAGCCACCGTACGAACCACCGAAGATGCCCACGCGCTTAGGATCAGCAATGCCCTCAGCAACGAGATATTTTGCTCCCCAGGTTACGTCATCCTGCATCTTGCGTCCCCACTCGAGATTGCCGGCGTCGATAAATTTCTTGCCGTATCCAGCAGAGCCACGAAAGTTCATGCGCAAGACTGCGTAGCCCCGATTGGCAAAAACTGAGCGTACGGGTTGTAACCCCATACGTCCCGGCCCCACGGACCGCCATGAGGAAAGACAATCGCGGGAAGGTTCTTGGCTGGAACACCTTTGGGCAGAGTGAGGTACGCGGGAATCTCCAGCGCGTCCGACGATTTGTAGCTAACCGGCTTCATCTGCGCCAAGGATTCACGCGGCAGGTTTTCGCGGACTTTGAATTGAAGCGTGAGGTTGTGACTCGGGCGATCGAACAGATACGTTTCGCCTGGTTCGGTGTCGCTGCTTGCAACGATCAACCACAGATGTTCATCACTGGTGACCGAGATACGACGGACGTCCTTACCGCCCAACTTTTCTTCGAACCATTTGAAGTCGGCCTCATCGTGCTTATCGCGGAAATAGCGTCGCACACGGTCGTCCTCGTAGCTGGTGTTCGTGAGTTCATCAGTGGCTTCGGAGAAAACCGCGGTGCCAAAATCGACCCTTTTCAGCGGATCGGATTCGACAAGCTCCGTCTTCCCGGTTTCAGGGTCGAACAATACCAGAGCAGTCAAGTCCATGCCGTCGCCTTTGTTGGTCACCATGTAGGCGCGTTTGCCGTTTTTCTGGAAACGGATAATGTCGCACTGCTCGAAGACGTTGCAGGAGTAAACCTTGGTGAATTTGTCGACATCCACACGAAGGATTTCCGTATCGCCGTTTTCGGCAGAACGACTGGCGAGCCTGAGGTTACCCTGCAGGTCGAACTGCCAAGCGCCAATGCGCTCGGTGTTCTTGCGCAAAAGCGTTTTCTCACCTGTGGACAGTTTCAATTTGTAGAGGTCGTGCCAAGCTTTGTCGCGGTCGTTGAGGCCAATGTAGATGATGTCGGGGTCGTGTTTTGGCACGTCTACAATCAGGACGCGGACGGCCTTCAAGCCAGTTAGGTCGCGCGAGGGCGGAGCATCGGCGCCAGGCGCGGGCCTAGCAGACGCATTTATGGCATAAATATTGAAGTTCTCGTCGCCATCGTTGTCTTTGACATAAAGAATGTATTTGCTGTCCCGCGTCCAGAAATAGCCGGGAATCGGACGCTTGGCTTCGGTAGTGAGCAGTCGCGCGGCCGCAAACGGCTCGTCCACGCTCTTAACGTAGATGTTGCGCGTGTTTTTCCACGGCTTCTCAAACGCGAGGTACCGCCCATTGGGCGACAGTTCGGCGGCGGAGATTTCCGGGTTGCCAAAAATCAGCTCGCGGTCGATCAGCGGCGGCGGGCCGCCAGCGGCTTGCTGGTGTTGTGGGCGCGCTGCCAACGTGGCGGCTGCAAAAATGAAGCACAGGAGGGCCTTGAAGAGTTTTGTCATAACAACGATTCCTTTCTACGCTGCAGACAATACGCGCTTGCCGCGGATTTTTGCTGAGATTGTGGACTCAGAAGACGTGAGCTGTCCAGTCCTATAGCCTTACGTTCCGCGCCATTAAAAACGCATTTTGCATTGATGGAAACGGACGCCCTGCAGGTATTTGAGGATCGCGGCCGGCGTGGGCGGATGACATTTCTTCAAGCAACTTGATGGCTCTAGTTTTCTCGCCAATCGTGGCGTCATCGCCAGACTGAAAAGGGCTGCCGGATCGCCCGGACTGTCGATCAGGATCTTCGTAAGCGGCGCCATTTCCTGCGCAGTCTCTGGAGCGATGCTGCCGTTCTGTGTGGTCTGGATTGGGTTGCTCGGTGAGCACCCCCACTTTCGCGCCAAGCAGCGCGACTAGAAAGGCAGAGCAAGATAAACTGCGAGGGTCCATCTCATTACTGGCTACTTTAGGGAACCCTTTCGTATCTGGTGATGACGCGCCAAATCGTCTTGCCGTCGGCTGAGCCTTCGGAAACGAGTCGGAACGAAGACCGCGAAATGTGCACGAAGGAGTCCTTAAACCTTGCGGTCTTTCCATCAACGTTCTCTTCCCAGGAGTTTACCAGCTCCTTACCCTCCCACTTGGTTGTTCCGCGAAGCTGGCAACCATCGTTGTTTGCGCAAGTAAGAAGTCGATAGATATGAGCCGACTCGTCCCACCAGAGGAGGCCGAGAAAGTGAAGAGCTCCCGCGGAGCCTGTGGATTTGTAGTCTTCGATCAATGAATACCCTGGACCTGCGCGAAAAGTAGCCGTGCCTTGGCGCGTTTTCCCTTGACGAGATGTGCTGACTTCAAAGCTTTCCTTGACGCGCCAATGCCCCACAAATGCGTCTAGGAGTCTCCGCATTTCCGGACCGGGCCGGAGGTCGCTGCTTGCAGATCTTGGTGGGGTTGCATCAGGTTGTGGTGAGTGCCACACACCGCGCAACACAATGAGCGCAGCCGTGGCCATAACTCTCTTTATCAACGCTGTTCCTCCTCCTGCGTGCGATATGCCAGTTTCGCCGACCGCTCTCGCCCTCTCAACTTGGACGCAAGACTGCGAATCTTCACTGGCTTAGGTTGGCTGTATCGCGGCCAGGTTTCCTGGCTCATACAAGCACGTACAAGATCCTGCATTTCACGGGACCCTTTTTTCTCGCAGAATTGATGCATCGACCTTCGGATGAAAACTGGGCGAGTCAGCTCGTCTTGGTTCCCGTTCCTTCGGCCACGGTCGACCAATTGCTTCCTTCGGCAGCCCTCATCTCCACCAGGAATGAATAGGAATTCGGGCTTATCTTTTTGATCGCGAGGCGCTCCTGCACCGGTTTTCCATTGAGTGTTTCGTCCCTCGTCCATTCCCACCTATCGTTTTCCGCCGTTCCTTTCCACAACTCCGTCTCTCCTGTACTGTTGAAGCTGGTATGCGTGAAGACTTTCTCCTGCGAGTCGTATCCGATGACCGTTACTCCGGCTAGCTTGCCGGCGGTATACGAATGAACAAGCAGAAAGAACCCCCCGGGCATCCACTCAAGTTGTTCCGTGGACTTGAATTTCTGTCCACCCGGACCAAAGGGACTTGATTTCGTTGTTCCTTCCAGGGTCCAGGTCCCAACAAAGTAGTCCTGCTTCTTAAGCTCTGCGCTGGGTCTGGCCACTTCCCGGGCAGACTGCGTGACGATGAAGTTTGCGCCGGACAACGTCATGAGGAGAAATGCCGCTGAACTGAGTTTCATTGACCTACCCCTTCCCTATGGCTGTGTAAATGGGCTTGGTTCGTGCACCCTCTAGCCGTGAGTTGCTATGTGCACGATAACGTGCATGATGAGAATGACTGCACCAAGCAAAATTCCCGCAGCTACCGTCCTTCTCTTGCGCCAAAGCACGACCGCAGTGATGACGAAAATCGCTTCCGGCATTCCAAGCAAAGCCAGCCATTGTGCCCATGCTCTTTGGTTCAGCTGCCACTCGGGAAAAAGAACCAATGACAGCCTCGAGAGGCCGAAGAGACACGCAGCCAGGACGCAAGCTGAAATGACCACTCCTGATGCCAATCCAGCGACACTTCTTGCTATGCTCTTCGGCACCCGCTCTCCCCGTTTACCAGCGTGCTTCACCAACCAGGCTCGCACTCCCCGCGGAACGGCGTGCTTGAGAATAGCTGTTGTGCTCCCGAGCGCCCACAACACGGCGGCCCAGTCGCTCTCGACAAAATCCAGTTCCCGGAGCATCGCATTGCCCCAGCAACGGCTGTCTGGCGGCGAGTGTCGAACCGCCGCGGCCAACAGTTTTGAAGCCATTCTCCGAGTGCTTAACGTCAATTCTTCACCCCGCCCAGAACGATACGCGCCACTCGGCCTGTGGCAAGTCTTACCCCGTGCTCTCGCGCGACCCGCAGACCATTCGGGGTAAGCCGGTAAAGGTGCCGAGGGGGCTTGCCCGGCTCTGAGTTCTCCCAAGAGGTTTCCAGCAGCTCGCGTTCGGCAAGTCGCATGAGAATTGGATACAAAGTGCCTGACTTCAACCCGGTGTTCCGGCTGATGTCATATCCATATCTCCAGTCCTTTGGGGCTTCCAGGAAAGCATCGAGAACCCGTAGGGTTTGTGGCGAAAGTCGCAAGCGCAGTCTCCTTGGTGCCAAGTCTACATATATAGACATAGTCGGTCAACCCCCTCCCCCTCGTTCCCTGGATCCTTTTTAGGAAGGAAAGACCAGGAGACCATGTCGGGACCGATCTAACGGACTTGCCAGTAAGCGCGCACGCGGGCGTTTGCTAATTCAACTTG
>Ga0126383_10003055_pt1 | contig 10989 bp, 8 predicted proteins | sample PanSoiMetPlot_35_FD_96882 | JGI IMG/M metagenome (GOLD analysis project Ga0126383, IMG submission 96882) | Tropical forest soil microbial communities from Panama - MetaG Plot_35 | ecosystem: Environmental > Terrestrial > Soil > Tropical forest > Bulk soil | place: Panama | collected 2016-02-17
CCCCAGCTCCTTACCCGCTTCCTGCAGGCTCTTGCTTTTGAAATAGTGCAGATCGAGCAGCTTGCGCTCCTTGTCGGGCAGAGAGGCCAGCGCTTCCCGCACCAGATGCCCCAGGCGCGCCTCGTCGAGCCTTTGATCCGTGCTCGGTCCACCCTCCGCGAGCTGCCGGTCGATCGCGGCCAGCGAGGTCACGAAGATGGTGGCGACGCCGGCCAACGCGTCGGACAGGCCCAGCACCTCCGCCTCCAGATCGCCGGGCACGCCGGCCCGATCGGCGGCCGCGTCCCGATCGGCCACCGCGCTCAGGTAGCTCGTGATCTTGTCCTCGGTGCGCTGGCGGCCATAGGCGCCGCGCGACAGCCAGCCCATCTGGCGCAGGCCGTCGAAGATGGCGCCGCGAATGCGGTAGTAGGCGTAGGTCGAGAAGCTGGCGCCACCGCGTGGATCGAACCTTTGCGCGGCTTCGAGCAGGCCCTGGGTTCCGTAGGCGACCAGCTCTTCGTACTCGATCTCGGGTGGCAGCTGCTCTTTGATCTGGGCGGCCAGCGCGCGCACGTAGGGCAGGTTCTCGTCGACGAGGCGCGAGCGCTCGGCCTCCGGCAGCATGCCGACAGCGTATCCGTGCGCTTGCTTCCGCGTCAAGATTCGCGAGCGGCTCGGTGCGCGTGCGCAGCCGCATTGGCGAGCGGCCGTGAGCGGTGTAGGATCGGCTCATCGGTACCTTCACACAGCTCTCGGCCGATGACGTGCGCGGGATCCTGGCCCAGTACGACCTCGGCGGCGCGGTTTCGTTTGAGCCGCTTTCGGCGGGGACGGTCAACACCAATGTGCGGGTTTTGACCGAGCGCGGCGCGCCGGTTTTCTTGCGCATCAATGAGGCCAAGCAGCCGGCCGACGTGGCCTTCGAGGCGGGGGTGGTCGAGTACGTGGCCGCGCGTGGAGTGCCCACGCCGGCGCCCTACCGCACGCGCGCCGGGTTGCCCTACGCCGAGTTCAAGGGCCAGCCCGTGACTCTGTTTCCCTGGATCTCGGGCCGCCATCTGGGCGCGCGCGAGGTCAGGCGACGGCATGTCGAGGGCGTGGGCGCTGCGCTGGCGCGGCTGCACCTGGCGGGCGCGGATTTCACCGAGCGCCGCGAGGGCATCTACACGCTCGATCACATCGCGCGGCGGCTCAAGACCTTCGCGCGCTCGGGCGATCCCAAGCTGGCGCAGGCGGTGCCGCTGCTGTCCGAGGAGGTGGCGCGACTGCCGCACGAGCGCGCGCCCGGGCTGCCCGAGGGCATCATTCATCAGGATCTGTTTCGCGACAACGTCCTCTTCGGGGGCGACGACGGCATCACGGCCTTGATCGACTTCGAGCAGGCGGTGTGGGGGCGCTTTGCGTATGACCTGGCGGTGTGCATTTTGGCCTGGTGCTTCCAGGACGACTCATTCGAGCACGCGCTGGTACAGGCCATGGTGGCGAGCTACGAGCGCGTGCGGCCGCTGCGAACCGAGGAGCGGGCCGGGCTGCTGGCGGAGGCGCGCGTGGTGGCGGTGCGCTTCACGGTCACGCGCGTGACCGACGTGTATCTACGCTCGACGGCGGCGCCGGCCGGGAAGGACTTTCGCAGCTACCTGGCGCGCGTGCGTGTTCTGCGCGAGCGCGGCTTGCCGCTGTGAGCCGCCGCGCCTACTTCTTGCGAACCATGCCGATGTACTTGCGCAGGGTCTCCTTCCGCTCCTCGTCCAGATCGATGTAGCGGATGCCCATATCCATGGGCGGCTCGCGATTGGCCCACACCACCTCGCCCTTGAGCGCGACCTGTGCGTCGAGATCCGGGAAGTTGATGACCAGGTCCACGATCGTGCCCACTTCCTCGATGCTGGCGCTCTGAATGCAGATGCCACCCAACGAGATGTTCTGGATCTTGTGGTACAGCAGAACCTCGCTCCCGGTATAGTCGACGTACGCATTGACCTCGTACCGCGGATGCTCGCGCTGCTTGCGCTCGCCGTCCGGCATGTGCCCGACCCCCTGTCCGCTGTTTGGAGCAAATCCTATGCGCGCCGGGTCGGCGCGTCAAATGTTCTGCTGCCCATGCTACATTTGTCCGAGTGCTTGGGGCCAGGCGGGGCCGCGCAGAGCGGATTGCGATGAGTGCCCTGGCGCTCCTGGCGGCGCTGCCGGGCGCGGCCCAGCCACCGTCGGGGACGGCCGTGCTCGCGCGACCCTCGCAGCAGCCCTACGTGCTGCCCGACCCGGCCTATGCGCACCGCGCGGCTGCGGGCGACCCGGCGCGCGCCCGGGTCAGACACATCGTGTATCCTACGCTGGGCTTCCCTGCGCTGGTGCCGTATGGGGGCGAGCTCGAGATCCTGGTCCGGACCGCGCGCGAGAGCGGGAGCGTGGCCGACTGGCGAGGCGCGGTGCGCGCGGGCGAAGAGGGGCCGCGCTATCCGATGACCATGCTTGCGGCTTCCTATGATCCTGCGATCGATGCCATACGACTGCGCGCCGCCGTGCCCGCGCGCGCTCCCCGCGACGTCTACGACCTGGAGCTCGGCGGGCCGGGTGGGCTGTTCGATACCCAGCCGCGCGCCGTGCGGATCTACGGCAGCCCGGGAGCTGGGTTTCGGTTCGCGCTCATGGCCGACCATCAGCTCTGGGATCCGTCCTGGAAGCAAAAGCTCGGCGATCAGCACGCCCGGCCGGGCTACCCGCGCCGCGGCGAGAAGGACGCCAATCGGGCCATCGAGCGCCAGGTCCGCCACGAGCTTTCGCTTCTGGATCCCGACTTCGTGCTGGATGCGGGCGATCTCGTGTTCGGGCTCGACTACGGCGCCGAGTACGATGAGTTCTACAATCTCATGCGGAAAAGCGGTTTCGCCTCCTTCGCGGTGCCCGGCAACCACGACGGCTACGCGATCTACGATGTGCATCTTCGGGGTGGGCCGCTGACCGCCGCCCGCGCAGCTCTGCAATGCCGCGAGCCGGTGTCGAACGCGCTCTCGCAGTCGTCATGGGGCAGCGCGTGGCATGCGGTGGTGTGCCTGTACGGCAACGTCAAGCCGCTCCTGTTCCAGAGCCTGTCGCGCGACGGGATCGCGGCCTGGCGCAAGACCATCGGGCCGCCCTATTACGCGTTCGACTACGGCCCGCTGCACGTGGTGGGGCTCGACACCTACGACGGCTCGCCCGAGCGGCGCCATGCCTACGCGCTGTACGTGGATGCGTTCGATCTGCACCTGGGCGCGCCCGCGGTCGACAACTACGGGGGCTATTTGGGCGATGCGCAGCTCCGGTGGCTGGAGGCCGACCTGGCGGCGGCGGCGGCAGCCGGAAAAACCATCGTGCTGTTCGGTCATCACGATCCGCGCGGCAACCTGGACCAGCCGGCCGAAGCCCGCTACACGGCCAACCTGCCGTTTCCGACCGATCCGCTCTCGCTGGGCGGGTTCAAGGAGTGGAACTACGACTCCGATTGGGGCGAGCGGGCAGGTCGCGAGAGCGCGCGCGACAACTCGGCCACCCGGCTGCTCCGGCTGGTCGCGCGCTATGCCTCGGCCTATCTGAGCGCGCACGTGCACAAGGACGGCCAGCGGGCCTACGAGCCCGGAGAGGAGCTCGCGCCCGGCGTGCGCGCCGAGCGCCGCATCGAGTTCGTGCGCGTGACTGCGGCCGCGGGCGCGCCCTCGGACGGCAAGGCATACTGGGGATACCGGCTGTTCGAGGTGGCAGGCGGCGGGCGCTTGAGCGCGCAGCCTTACGATGGCGCGCGCGCAATGCTGTCAGTGCCGGCTGGTAATGTTTGGCTGGACGAGTCTGCGCCCGTGCGGCCGGAGCGGCGGACCGTGGTGTCGGGCCATGCGCGGCCGCTCGAGGTCAGCCTGCGCTTCCGGCTGCCCGAGCGGCCCGAGGGCTATCGCTTCTCGAGTGGCGCCACTCTGGTCGATGTTGGCGAGGGCGGGACCTACTTCGTGCGCGTGCAGATCCCGGCCGCGCCCGCGCGCGGCGAGGCCCGGCTGTCCGTGGATGCCACGCCAGCGGCGGGGAATCGGCCGCCCGCCATCGCGATCGAGGTCGCGCAGACGCCGGTTTTGGACGCACCGGTGGCGGTGGTCGCTGGTCAGCCCGTGCACCTGTCGGGCGAGCGCACGACCGATCCAGACGGTGTGCTGGCGCTGCTGTGGACGCTGCCGGATGGACAGAGCCGCCGCGGGCTGGCCATTGACTGGGTGCCCACGCCGGGCCGGTCCACGATTGCGGTCGAGGCTATCGATCGCCACGGCGCGCGTGCGCACGCGCAGATGGCGCTGGACGCGACCGAGCCGGTGGGCGTGCCCGCGCCGCCGCAGGCGGGCGCTGGCGCCCCGCCGCCGCAGCCCCCACCGCCCGCGCCCCGGCCCCACGGGTGCGGTTGCCAAATTGGCAGCGCAGCGCGCCCAACCGGCGATTCCCTTGCCATCTTGTCACTGGGGCTGCCTGCCTGTGCCGTTTTGTGGCGACGGAGGCGTCGGCAGCGCTAGGATGAGCGCGCAGCCGACGGCTGGAACGTTGGTTGCAGGAACCCTCTAGAATGCCGCGGCTGCGCGCGCTCGCGCTTACCTGGCTGCTCGTCTCGGCGTGCGGGACCACCCGGCTCATTCCCAACACCCGGGTGCCCGACACGAGCGAGAACCGCGAGGTGATTGACGTATGCGAGCGCTACCGCCATGCGCTCGAAGCGCGCGACAGCGTGACCCTTCTGGCCCTGGCTTCTCCCAAGTACTGGGAGGACGGCGGAACCCCCAAGCCCGACGACGACTACGGCTACGACGGCCTGCGCCACGTGCTCGCGGACCGGCTGGCGCGACTCAAGAGCGTGCGCTACGAGATGGAGTACCGGACTGTGCGCATCCGGGGCAACCGCGCCGAGGTCGACGTCTACATCGACGCCAGCTTCCAGCTCACGACCGGCAGCGGCGACCAGTACCGGCATTTTACCGAGTACAACCGGCTCGAGCTCGAGTACGACGGCAAGCGCTGGCTGTTCACTCGCGGGATGTGATCCAGCGCAGCTCGAGCGGCGCCGCATCGGGCACGCCGCCCAGCTGGCCGGCCCGGCCGTAGACGCACACGCCGTGCGCGTCCGGCCCCGCCCGCACCTCGAAGCGCAGCGTGTGCGTGGCGGCCCCCCCGAGCGCGGCCAGCACCCCGGGGTCGTCGACCGTGATCGTGTACCAGCGGCCGCGGCCATCGTCGGGAAACGCCTCCAGCGTGGCCACCTCACGGCCGTCGATCAGCACGAAAACCCGCGAGCTGCCATCGGGCGGCGACAGGGTGCCCGGATACTCGGACGAAAGGCGCGCGTGGATCTGGAGCCGCGCCGGCGCGCCCACTGCCTCGGGCGGCCGGCGGAACCGGTAATCGAAAAACCCGGTGCGCGCACCGTAGGCATGGACGACCTCGCCCAGGCCCCAGGTCCCCACGTGCTCCCAGCGCCCGCGCGTGAAGGCCTCGGCCGGGATGGCAAGCTCGAGCGCGCCGTCCTTGGACGCCCATTCGACCGGCGGCGCCGCCTCGCCCGGCACCTCCACGTGGAAGTCGATGAGCGGGTGCGCGTCGTGCGCCGGCCCGAGCAGCGGATTTTTTGGCCCGGCCGTGCCCGCGCCGCCCACGCGCGCGAGCGCGCGCGCCGCCTGCGCCAGCAGGGTGCGGATGGCTGCGCTGCGCATGGTGTCGGTGTAGATGCTGTACTCGCCGCTTCCGGCGCCCACGTGGGGTTCGTAGATCCAGACCAGCACGCCCGCGACCGCATCCAGCCGCGCCCGCGCAAGCAGCCGCCGGTACCAGCCTGCCACATCGCTGCCCCGCCAGCGGGCTTCGCCGAGCGGCACCGCGAACTCGCCGATCACGAGCGGCTTGCGGATGACATAGCGCGCCAGCTGCGCCTGGTCGTCGATCAGGCGGTCGAGGTCGGCTGGGCTGCGGATGCGCAGGCTCTCCTTCGGGTAGATGTGGGCATCGCAGTAGTCGACGCCGGGCAGCTTGTGGCTTTCGATCCAGTCTGCGCGCTCTTCGGGCAGCGAGTAGCCGAGCAGGCCGGGCGCGACCAGATGATTGCGGTCGTGCGCCTTGATGAGGCCGGCCGCCCACGCAATCCACTCGCGCCGCGCGCGCGCACCGTCGGGGGCCTCGACCTGCGACTCGTTCATCAGCTCCCAGGCCAAAATCGCCGGCTCCTCGGCATAGAGCGTGCCGTCGATCGAGTTCTTGCGCGCGAGCAGCCGCTCGATGTGGGCCTGGTAATAGCGCCGAACGCGCGGATCGCTGTAGAAACGGTCGCGCAGGCCGAACAGCGAGTCGAGCTGGTCGAGGCCAATCCAGCGCAGATACTGGGGCGCGCCGCCGTAATCCTTCCAGTGGTTGGCCAGCGTCACGATCATGCGCAGATTGCGCTGGCGGGCCGCCACTAAAACCCGGTCGAGCTGGCGGTAGGCGTCCTCGATCCAGCCGTCCGGACCGGCTCGGAACAGGTCCTCGGCGCGCCGCCAGGGCTCGGCATCGGGCTCGCCCTCGCCGAGTGCCCAGATGCGCCCCACGCGCAGGCCATCGCGCGCCGCCGCGTCCAGCACCTCCTGGTACCGCTCGCGATACACCTGTCCGTGCATCACGCGCAGATTGGCGCCCACGAACCGGAAGGACTGGCCGTCGAGTGCAAAGTCGGCGCCCTCGACCCGGACGAAGCCGGTCGCGACTGCGGCCGCGAGCGCGAGCCCGAGCACCATCTTACGGAGTCAGTATGTCGAGCCGGGGCCCGCACGCCAGCTCGACCTCGCTGGCGCGGAACAGGTCGCCGTCGAGCGTATAGGTCTGCGGCTCGGCGAAACGCAGGCGGGCGCGTGCGGCCAGCACGTCGGTGTGGGGCTGCCCCTTGAGCGGGCGGCCCCCGAACACGCGGGCGGCCTGCACCACCATGCGGCTGGCGGGCAGGGACGAGGCGACCAGGTGAAAGCGTCCGGGCCGCTGGCCGGCTCGGTAGGTCACCTTGACCCCGATGCCCACGTTGCGCACCGTGGCCGCCACGATGAGCGTGAAATGGCGCGTGGGCAGGGTCACGCCGTCGACCGTGATCTCGATTTCGATCGGATCGAAGAGCCAGCGCGCGAAGGGCCCGCGCGCGATGCCCGAGGCCAGCGTGCGTGCGGCCAGCGCGCCCGCCCACGCCATGCCGGTGGTCGGGCCGCCGTAGTAGGCTTCGAAAAAGCGGCCCGGCATGGCGGCACCGAACAGGAAGCCGTACATGCCGCCCACGCGCAAGAGGTCAAGCGGGGCCGACGGAACCTGGCGGCCGCTCCGGATGCGCGCGACCAGGCGCTCCAGGATCTCTTCGGGGTGGCCGCGCACGGCGAGGTTGTTGGCCACTGTGTTGACAGTCCCGCCGCGTAAGATGCCAAACTGGGGGAGACTGGCCGCGCGGGCGCCGGCCGCGGAAGCGGACCCGGGGGTGGAAGCCGAAGCGGGGCTGGGGCTGACCCATGCGTCGGACGCCGAGTGCGGGTTGCGCGGGGGCACGCCGTTACCGGGCCGCCCACTCGCGCTCGCCGCCGCCGCTGCTGCCGGCGAAGCCGGGTTGCCCTGCCAGACGCGCACCATCTCGGTCAGGGTCGACAGATTGGTTCCGTCGCCGCCGCAGGTGGCGACGATGTCGACCTGGCGCGCGTGCAGCTCGCGCACCGCGTCCCGCAGCTCCTCGGGCGTGCGGGTCTCGAACACCACGCCCAGCGGGCCCACGATCTCGCCCAGCCGTCGGGCCAATGTCTTGTCCCGCACCAGGCCGAGCGCGTTCGGATTGGTGATGATCCCGATCACGGCGCCGGTGGCAGGCTGCCCAAGGCCCGCGGCTTTGTCAATGTTTCCCAGCGCAGCCGGTCGAGCCAGTCCTGCGCCTCCAGCAGCATCCCGGCCGGCACATCGGCCCGCCGCGCCAGCTCCTCGAACGCGCGTCCGGCGCGCTCGGGCTTGTCGGCTCGATAGGCGGCCAGCGCCAGGATGCGCAGAAGCTCGCGCTCGAAGGCGGCATGGGGCAGCGGGCGGGTGCGCGCCTGCTCGAGCGGGCCCAGCGCATCGGCAAAGGCCTCGCGCAGGTAGAGCCCACGGCCGACCAGATAGATGGGAAGACCCAGCTCGGGCGCCGCCTGCGCAGCCAGGGTCGCAAAATAGAGATCGAGCGCTGGGTCGCGCCGCCCATGCGCGTCGCCGAAGAAGAAGCGGCCCAGCGGTGCCGACAGGCGCGGATCGGTCGCCAGGGCCAGCTTGGCGCGCGCGGTGCGCTCGGTGCCCTCGTCGATGGGCAGGGCCAGCACGGCTTGCCAGTGCGCGCGCGCCTGGTCGGCTTGACCGGCCCGCGCGGCCAGGTCGCCCAGCATGTCCTCCAGGTGGGCGCGCAGCGCGGCCGAGGTCTTGGCATGGGCCTGCGCGCGCCCAATGGCCTCGCGTGCGCGCTCCAGGTCACCGGCGGCCGCCCGCAGCTCGGCGAGCGCGGACAGGTTCTGGGGCTCGTCGGGATCGTCGCGCAGATTGCGCTCGAGGCATTTCTCGGCCTCCGCGAAGTCGCCCCGCCCGCGCGCCTCGTCGGCCTCGCCGCGGCGGGCGGCCAGGGTGTGCGCGCACACCTTGTGCCAGATGGCGGGCTGGCGCATGGCCTCGCGGGTCAGCTCGCGCTCGCGCTCGGTCAGCTTTTCGCTCGCGAGCGCGGCGCGCCATTCCTGCTCCAGCGCCTCCAGCGACCCCATATGCTCCTGCAAAGTCACCGGCCGACTGGTAGAGCGCGCGCAGCCGGGCGGGGCCGTAGCTTGTGAGCAGATAGTGGCAGAACGCGCCCGCGACCGCGTAGGCGCGCGGGCCCGAGAAGCCGAGAAAGCGCAGGCCGAAGACCGCGCGCAAAGGGGGCGAAAGGCCAAGCTCGTCGAGGGCGCGCGCATAGCCGGCCGCCGACAGCTCGCGACCGCCCCGCCAATCGAGCGCCACCGCCACCCCCTCGATGAGACCCACGTTGAGCCGCGGCGGCCAGTAGCGCATGGACACGTGGAACAGTCGGTCGCCGAACGCGCCCGCAAACACGTGCGCCAGCTCGTGCTTGAGCACCGGATGGGGAAACGGCTCGTGCTGCAGGTAGATCTCGCGTCGCCACGGCTTGGCGATGAAGGTGCGGCCCGCACCCATCCACTTCTTTTTCTCGGCAGCCGACGGGAAAATGAACGACACCACATGACCGCCCGGCGGCTCCACCCCGATCGCGCGCGCGAGCTGCGCGTAGCGGAACTCGTGGTCGCGCGTGAGCAGGTCGATCTCTTTCTCGGTTGCCGAGCCGCGGCCGTAGACGATCGTGAAGTGCGCGCTCGTGCGCGCGCCGCCCAGCGCGCGCGCAATATCCGACGCCTCGGGCGCGATCGCGAGGCGCCCGCTGAGCGCATAGAGCACGCACCCGGCCGCGAGCGCCGCCAGGCCCGGCACCCGCCGACGCAGGGCCAGAAGCAGGGCCGCGGCCACCAGCGCGATGTGCATGGCCCGCGCGTAGAAGAACGCGGGCGGCAGCGCGACCTCCTCGTCGTATAGGGTGCCGGCGAAGTAGCCCAGAAAAGGGTCGAAGCCGAAGATGGCGGGCGTGCGGTAGAAGCGGACCAGCCCCCACAGCAGCGAGCCCACGATCACGAGCACCGCGCACAGGGTGGGGCGGCGCAAAACGCGCGCGCACACGAAGCCGGCTACGGCCCCACAGAAGACTGACAGGCCCGGCCCCAGCAGATAAAACGCCAACCCACCCCAATAGTCGCAGTTGCGAACCCTGAGCGCGTTGAGCGTGATCACGAAGAGAGGGGGCAGCAGCATGAGCTCGGACTGGGCGAGTGCGCGTTGCCACGTGGGTGCGCGAGCGCCCAACCAGGCCGCCAGGATGCTGGCGGGCACGGCCAGCGCGGTCGCGAACTCGTAGCCGAGCAAGCCGAAAAGCGGCACGAAGGCGAGCGCGAGGGCGCCCGCGGCGAGCACGCCAGCGGCCACGACGAGTCGGCGATCTACGAGCGTTGACAAGCCCTTGCGCGAAAGATTACGATGAAATCGCTTTTATGTCTGCGGAAACTGGGAACGGCGCGTCGATGAGCGGAGGCGACCGGCGCGAGTTTCCGAGAGCCCCCATCGAGCTCAAGGTCGAGTACAAAAAGCTCAACACTTTCTTCGCCGACTACACCAAAAACATCTGCAAGGGCGGCACCTTCATCAAGACCAAGAAGCCGCTCGATGTCGGCACCGAGTTCCTGTTCAAGCTTTCGGTGCCGACCCTTTCCGAGCCGCTTGCGCTGCGCGGCCAGGTCAAGTGGGTCATGCGCGAAGGCGAGCCGCCGCCCGACGGCGTACCGGCCGACCACGAGGCCGGCATGGGCATCCGCTTCATTTACGAGACCGACGAGCAGCGCGAATCGGTCGAGCGCACGGTCGAGAAGCTGATGGTCGACTCCCTGGGCCCGCTTCTGTACAGCAAGCTCATGGGCCGTTGAATCGCAGGAGGCGCTCGGATAACGTAGCATTCGATGAGGCTCTGGCGGTTCGCGGTCCCGAACCTGATCACCGCGACCAGCCTGACCTTTGCCTTTCTGTCGGTGATGAACGCGATCTCCGGCCACACGGTGCCGGCGGCCTGGTTCGCCCTGTACTGCGTGCTGACCGACAAGCTCGACGGCTTCGCGGCGCGCCTGCTCGGTGCCACCAGCGCGTTCGGCGTGCAGTTCGACTCGTTCGCTGATTTCGCGTCGTTCGGGGTCGCGCCTGCAACTCTCTTTTACAGCTATCTGTCGCGCAATCCGGCGCTCGGCTTTCAGGCGCCGGGCCCGCTGCGGGTGACGCTCCAGGTCGCGACCGTCCTGTATGTGCTTCTGGTCGCGTTCCGGCTGGCCCGCTTCAACGTGTCCGCGCCCACCGGCGGCACCAAGCTCTACTTCGGCGTGCCCACCACGCAGATGGGCGGCA